>Ga0268298_10000040_pt1 | contig 152107 bp, 139 predicted proteins | sample WWTPWeurt_MetaG_FD_194462 | JGI IMG/M metagenome (GOLD analysis project Ga0268298, IMG submission 194462) | Activated sludge microbial communities from WWTP in Nijmegen, Gelderland, Netherland - WWTP Weurt | ecosystem: Engineered > WWTP > Aerobic digester > Activated sludge | place... | reverse complement strand
TCTATCGCGCCTCCGCCAGCGAGACGATTTTCCTGCTCAAGCACATTCTCAGCACCAGCGAGAATCAACTGACTTCCGTCACCCTGAGGCGCATCTCGCCCGACCTTCCGCCATCTCTGCAAAGGGAACTGCGCCACATTCTCCGCCCGCAACCGCTCGCTCTTTCCAAGCCGGTCGAAGCCGACGATTTTATCGACGAGAACAACCCACCCGAGAAAAGAGTCAAACCTACGCGCGCGTCAAGGAAAAAGAAAATGGACTACTCCCGAATTATTTACATCCACGGTTCCGACAGCAGCAGCCAGAGCGGCAAGGCCCGTCAATTCGCAGAGAAATTCCCCGGCATGGTCACCCCCGATTTCAGCGGTTCTTTTGACGAACGGATGAAGCAACTTAAACAGATCCTCGGAAGAAAACGGAACTGGACCATCATCGGCTCCTCCTATGGCGGGTTGATGGCGACGATTTTTGCCAGTGAACACCCGAGTCAGGTTCTCAAGTTGATCCTGCTGGCGCCCGCGCTCCTCCTGGATGCCAAAGACATTTTCATAGACCCAGTGGCAGAAAAACCTTTGAAATTATCTGCAAAATCAAGAAAGGGATTTAATCCCATCGCTGCTCCAACCCTCGTTATCCACGGAACAGCCGACGATGTGGTACCGCTTGAGCCAGTGCGCAGGATCGTCGAAAAATTATTCACGAACTACGAATATATCGTTGTAGACGATGGCCACCGCCTGCAAAAAACCTTCGGCGAATTGAATTGGGAAGAAATTTTGCTGAGCAATACGGAGTCCAAAGTCTCCTGACTTTGGACTTTTATTTTTATCCCTGCAACGGCTGAAGACGTTGTAACCCAGGAGGATGACATGCAACAACACATCTATTGGCACTCGACCGTCCAAATGCCGGACGAAAGTAATCCCGTTCCCATCCCAGCCAAAGCGGATGTGGCGATCATCGGCGGAGGATACACGGGCCTGAGCGCGGCACGGACTCTTGCAAACCACAACCTGAAAGTTGTGGTACTGGAAGCCAATACAATCGGCTGGGGCGCAAGTTCGCGTAATGGCGGTATGACCCTGGCGGGCTTAAAACCCGCCATGCAAACGGTCATCAGGAATTACGGGCGGGAATTGGCAAAGGAATTATTTCAATGTTCGCTTGGCTCGGTAAACCTGGTTGAGAAGATCGTCAAAGAAGAAAATATCGATTGCGGGTTTATGCGGACAGGTCACCTGCTGGCAGCCAACAAGCCAAAGCACTACGAAGCCTTGCAGGGAGAGGTGGATTTTATGGCGAAGGAGTTCAACCATAATGTGCGCCTCGTTTCACCAAAGGATTTGCGAAGCGAGATCGGCACGGATGTGTATCACGGCGCGCTGGTAGATGAGGTCAGCGGCGGGTTGAACCCGGCTCAATTTGTGGCGGGGCTGGCAGGTGCGTCAGCCAGGGCTGGGGCAACGCTTTGCGCGCGAGCGCGGGTTACCAGGATCGAGCGGAGGGAGCGGCGCTTCGTCATCCAAACAGAAAGAGGAAAGTTGGAGGCAGAGTCTGTTTTGGTGGCGACATCCGGCTACACCAGTGGCGTCACAAAAAAACTGCAAAAGCGAATTATCCCGATTGGGTCCTTTATCATTGCAACGGAACGGCTCTCGGATGAACTCGCTTATGAACTCAGCCCGAAGAATCGCATGATCTTCGATTACAAACATTTTTTGAACTATTTTCGGTTGTGGGACAACCGCCTGATCTTTGGAGGACGCGCGGCATTCTTCCCTGAAAATGAAAATACGATTGCGCAAAGCGGCGAGATCTTGCGACGCGAGATGATTCAGGTTTATCCGCAATTGAAGGATGTGAAAGTGGAATATGTGTGGGGCGGCACACTCGATTTTGCGTTCGATCAGATGACGCACGTGGGTGAAGAGGATGGGATGTTTTATTCGCTGGGTTATGCCGGCCATGGGGTGGCGATGGCGACTTATTTGGGCGCGACGGTAGCCGAAGCGATATTGAAGGGCAATATCAAAGAGCACCCATTTGCGAAATTCAGTTTCCCGGGGGCTCCTTTGGGGTTATACAATGGCAAGCCGTGGTTTTTGCCTTTTGCAGGGATGTGGTACAAGGCCCTGGACTGGATTGAATAATTACGCTTTTCGGAGAAATGAATTCACATGTATAAGAGGATTCTCATTCCGTTGGACGGCTCTCCCCTGGCAGAAGCCGTCCTTGAACATGTCAGACCTTTCTCAGAGGCATTCGATACCGAAATCGTCCTGCTGGAAGTATTGGTAGAACCGGACGAAGCCTTTTCCACGCACGACTCTCCGCTTGCGCCTTCGCCTTTCATCCGCAGAAAAAAAGAAGAAGCCAATTATTACCTCAAGTCTTTATGCGGAAAATTAGAAAAAGAAGGATTGCGCGCCGCCTATTTGATCCGCGAAGGAGGAGTGCCTGAGACGATCCTGGATGTAGCCGATTTTATGCAGGCAGACGCCATCGCCATGTCGACGCATGGGCATTCATTGACGCGCCTGCTTCTTTTAGGGAGTGTCACTTATCAGGTGGTGCGCCGCTCGCCGCTGCCGGTGCTGGTCATCCGCCCGGATGCTACCCATAAAACCGGGCCAGCAACGGATTAAAGATCAGCGTATTTTTCCATAGGAAGGTTAAAAGCCTTAGCGCTTACTGCCAGAATTCGTACATCAGGACAGGCCTGCAACACCGCACCAGCCAATTGCGCACACGCGCCGGATACATGCCCGCAATGTGTGAGGAGCAGCAATAGATTCTTCTCGCGTAAAAATTCAATCAGCGTGATCAGGGGCGGGCGGTTCGGATTCGCATTTAAACTGAACGTAAAAAAAACAGCGGGAAAAACTCCAGCAGGCTCAGAGATCTGTTCCAATTCAACCACCCAAATGCCGTCCGGGAATTGGGCGGCAAGATGTGAAGCGGCAGACAATGCCAGGGACGGATCATTCCCTGCCAGGGTCACAAGCGAGTGGTCCGCAAGCAACTGAATAACAAGTTGGACCCCTGCCCTGTCCGGGATATTCGTTGGCAAATTCCCTTGAGCCGGTTTATCAAAATGAACGGCATCAAGGGCCTCAAGAACTTCCTGCACAGAAGAGGGGCGATCTTGCGGATTTTTCTCCAGCAGGCGCAACACCAGCGTGTCTAACTCCGGCGGCACACCAGGGCGGGACTGACTCGGCAGCGGCGGCGGTTGCTGGCGATGCTGGAGTTGAACGGTGCTCTCGTCCACGTCTGAGAAGGGTACACGCCCAACGATCATTTCGTAAAGCAGGATGCCCAATGCATATAAATCAGAGCGGATATCAGCAACCTGTCCATCGATCAATTCGGGCGCCAGGTAGAACACGGTTCCGGCCAGGTTGCTCTCATTGGGTAGGTATGCCTCCCCGATCGGGCGGGCGAGACCAAAATCCACAAGTTTTACAGAATATTCAAAGCCGCTTTTATTGAGCAGGATGTTTTCAGGTTTGATGTCGCGATAGACAAAGCCTTGTTTGTGGATATAGCCCAATGCGTCACAAATCTGCCTTGCCATGGAGATCATACGGGAATAGGTCAACGCGCCCATTTCTGAAAGGGGTTTTCCTGGCAAAAACTCCATCGCAAGAAATGGCAGCGACGGGTCATCATTGACAAACCCCGCCTCAAACATGGTTACGATGTGCGGATGACTTAACTTGGAAAGAATTTCAGATTCGCGGGCAAATTGTCCCAGCGAGAGAGCGTTGGCAGTTTTAGGGTTAATGACTTTGAGGGCGACCTCATGATCTTCAATCTGGTCATGAGCGCGGAAGATCATCCCCATGCCGCCCTGCCCGATTTCAGAGTCTAATCGGTAACGCCCACCTACGAGCGAACCAATTGCCAGAACAGGTTGGAGGTCAATTGAACCCGGCTGTTTTTTTTGAAAGATGCGTGCAAAAAAATCGGGCATCTTCAAATTATAGCCTTACCACACAGGACAAGTCCATAGACTTGTCCTGCAAATACACATATAATCTTTTCAAAGACCATGCGCATCCTCGTCGTGTCAGACATTCATGCGAATTTCATCGCTTTAGAAGCGGTGTTAAAAGACGCCGGCGGTTTTGACAGGGTCTGGTGCCTGGGAGATGTGGTGGGCTACGGTCCTCAACCGAATGAGTGCATCGACCGCCTGCGGGAGTTCAACCCGGTTTGCCTGGCTGGCAATCACGATATGGCTGTAGCCGGACAGACCGCCCTGTGGGATTTTTCAAAGGATGCGCAGGAGGTCATTTTTTGGACACGCCACTGGCTGACCGCCGGAAACATCGAATGGCTTAAGTCCCTGCCCGATAAACCGCTGGTGATGGAGCATGGCATGACCATTGTCCATGCCAGTCCACGCGACCCGGTTTGGGAATATCTTACCGATGTAAGTTTGGTAAAAGCCAATCTCGATCTGATCGAAACGCCCATCTGCCTGAATGGGCATACCCATTTCTCAGTCGTCTTTCGAAAACGGTGGGACGAGTATCGCATTTTGGAGGAATTTCTGCGGTCAAACGACACTGTGAAACTGATCCCCGACCGAATGTTCATCAACCCTGGGAGCGTGGGCCAGCCACGCGATGAGGACCCGCGCGCAGCCTATGGGATCATCGACACCGAGGCGCAAACGTTCACACAACACCGCGTTCTTTACGATGTCACATCCGTTCAAGGCTTGATGAAAAAAGCAAAATTTTCCAATCGCCTCATCCGGCGATTGCGATTTGGACAGTAAAAGATATGGAGGCATATCATGTATAAGAAAATCCTGGTCCCGCTCGACGGTTCAAAGGTAGCAGAGGGCGTTCTCCCCCACGCCAAGTCGCTGGCGTACTCCGAAGGGGCAGAGTTGATCCTTTTGACGGTCGCAGCCAACCCCGCCATGGACTTTGTCTTTTCAGACCCCGGGCTGGCACAAGATGCCGTTTCAGAGCAGGAGGAGAAAAGCAAAACGTATATCTCTAAAGTTGAGGATGGATTAAAAACGGAAGGTTTCCGGGTTTCCACGCTCTTGCGTATCGGCTCTGTTGCAGAAGTTATCCTTGGTGTCGCTGAGGAAGTGCAGGCAGATGTCATTGCCATGTCTACACACGGGCGCACCGGACCGGCACGCTGGTTGTTGGGAAGTATTGCAGAGCGCGTAGTACACAACTCGAACATCCCGGTTTTATTGATCCGCGCCAAAGGATAGGGCGAAATCTCATTGAGGCTGAAGGTCACTGCCACGGCAGGGGGCGAAGCGATTCCGTTTCCCGAAGTATGGACAAATTCCCTCCAAGTCACCCGTTGGACGGATATGTTTATCTTTTGGATTTCGGTGTAACTTTCCCGCAAACTCCGTGTTATCTTTTCATAATTTAATCAGAAACCTTTATCGGTAGCGGACTGAGATTCTCATCCTGTACGAGGTGCAGATGCCTGACAGAATCCAATCCACTCATATGCGGTTAAATCCGCGCCTCCTTATGCTGTTCCATGGGGTTCAGCCAGCATCTGCCAGTGAAAAAGGAGCGCCGATGACTTATACTGCCTAACCCCCCCCTTGTAAAACTGCGCCATGCGCAGAACATACTCAATCGTCTTCACCAAAGGAGAATCGGATATGTCTCAAGCGACCGCTACTGCGCCTGCTGGCGAGCAGGCTGAACAAGGTTTACCCCGCATTATTTTTGCTTCCGCCGCCGGCACCATGATCGAATGGTACGACTTTTATATCTTCGGAAGCCTTGCCACTGTTATTTCCAGCAAGTTTTATCAGACCGGTACACCGCTGGGCGACTTGATCGCCTGGCTGGCGGCCTTTGCAGTTGGTTTCATTGTGCGCCCCTTTGGCGCGATCGTTTTTGGGCGCGTAGGGGATTTGATCGGGCGCAAGTACACCTTCCTTGTCACCATGACTCTGATGGGCCTTTGTACCTTCGCGGTCGGCCTGCTGCCCACAGCCGAGCAGATCGGCCCGGCAGCCGGTATCATCCTGATCGGTTTGCGCATCCTGCAGGGCCTGGCGCTTGGAGGTGAGTATGGCGGCGCGGCCACCTATGTAGCCGAGCACGCCCCACATGGCCGCCGCGGTTTCATGACCAGCTGGATTCAAATCACCGCAACCCTGGGCCTTTTCATCTCCCTGGGCGTGATCCTGACCACCCGCTCCATCATGGGCGAAGAGGCGTTCAAGTCAACCGGCTGGCGCATTCCATTCCTGATCTCGATCATCCTCGTCGGCCTTTCATTGTGGATCCGCTATTCTTTGCGCGAATCTCCCCTATATGTGAAGCTCAAGGAAAAGAAACAGATCTCCAAGAACCCGATCAAGGAAAGTTTTGGCAACCCCTATAACCTCGGTTTTGTGCTCCTGGCTCTGTTCGGCGCAACGATGGGACAAGGCGTGGTGTGGTACACCGGACAGTTTTACGCCCTTTTCTATCTGCAGAAGATCTATGGTGTGTCGCTGGTGGATTCGAATTTGATCGTTGGAGCAGCCCTATTGTTTGGCACGCCCTTCTTTGTCCTGGTCGGGCATCTTTCCGATAAATATGGCCGCAAACCCTTTATGATGGCGGGCATGATCCTGGCCGTGTTGACCTGGCTGCCCATCTATCAGACGATGGCCAAGTTTGCCCCGTTTGTCAACTTCAGTGCGGCGGCAGATGCGGTGAACACCCCCAACCCAGGGTATAGCCCGTTCATGCTTGGATTCCTGGTCTTTATTCAGGTCCTCTATGTAACCCTGGTGTATGGCCCGATCGCAGCCTTCCTCGTTGAACTCTTCCCGACCAAGATCCGCTACACTTCCATGTCGCTTCCTTATCACATCGGCAATGGTGTGTTTGGCGGTCTCGTGCCGATCATCGGCCTTACCATGATCCAAAAGACCGGCAACAATTATGCGGGTCTTTGGTACCCCATGATCATCGCCGGGGTCTGCTTCCTGATCGGTATGTGGAAACTGCCTGAGACCAATCACGTGGATATCAGCTCTGACTCCTCAGTGGCCACGGTGGGCGCCAAGACACAGCCTTAACCAAGCAGATGCCCACTTCAACCCCGTAGATTCAAATTTATCGATAGCGACTTGCCGGGAGGCATTCTTCCGGCAAGTCGCTATCCTCCGCAAAAGGAGATGGTCTTATGAATCTCATCAGCCCAACCGTCAACCGCTGGATACAGGAAGGCAGGGAAAACCCCGAGGCGTTCTGGGAAAAAGCCGCCAAGGAACTGCACTGGTTCAAAACCTGGGAGCGCGTGTTCGAATGGAATTATCCGAATTTCAAATGGTTCGCGGGGGCGCAAACCAACCTGGCTTACAATGCACTTGACCAGCATGTCAAACGCGGCTGGGGCGGCCACACTGCTTTAATTTATATGAACGAACGCGGTGAGCGCCGTTTATTCACCTTCGCTCACATGCTTTATGAAGTCAAACGGATCGCCGCGGCGCTGCGCGGAATGGGGATTAAAAAAGGCGACCGCATCACGATCTACATGCCGACCTGCCCTGAAGCGATCATGCTGATGCTTGCCACGGTACGCATTGGCGCAATCCACTCGGTTGTATTTGCGGGGTTTGGGGAAAACGCATTAGGCGACCGAATTCAAGCCAGCGGATCGCGCCTGGTGTTCGCGGCTGACATCACTTTCCGCAAGGGCAAGGATGTGCCTCTCAAGGGGATCGTGGACGGTGCGCTGGAAGGCACCACGACGGATGTCGAACATGTCATCCTCCTTAAACGCGGGTCTGGCGAAGTTCCGATGAAAAGCGGGCGCGACTTGAGCTGGGAGGAATTCCTCGAACAATCTGCCGGACAAAATGGCGACTGTGTGCCCATGGAAGCGAATGAACCCGCTTTCATTCTCGCCACTTCCGGGACGACGGCCAAACCCAAACTGGCCATCCATACCCATGGCGGGTATCAAGTCCACATCACCAGCATGGCGCGCTGGGTCTTCGGTTTGAAACCCACCGATGTCTGGTGGGCTACTTCCGATATCGGCTGGATCGTCGGCCATAGTTACATCGTCTACGCCCCGTTGATCATCGGCTGCACCACCCTGGCCTTTGAAGGCGCATTGGACCACCCGCATGCGGAAGCGAACTGGCGCATTGCCATTGAGGAGTTCGCCGTCAGCGGGGTATTCACTTCGCCAACCGCAGTCCGTTTATTGATGCGGTACGGCGACGAACCGCTCAGCCGGGTCAATCATGATTACCTGGAAAGAATCTTCTGCGCAGGCGAGGTGCTAAACGCGCCCGCGTGGGATTGGCTTCAAAATAAAATGTTGAAGAACAAGATCCCTGTCATTGACCACATGTGGCAGACCGAAACCGGCGGTCCCGTCTTTGGCAACCCGTATGGGATTGGCATGCTTCCCACCAAGGCGGGCTCAGCCACCATTCCGCTTCCGGGCATTGAGGTGGCGGTGTTGACACCCGAAGGTGAACCCTGCGCCCCGAACGAAAAAGGTATCATGGTCATCAAGCGCCCCTTCCCCGGCCTGACCCCCGCCTTGTGGGGTGAACCGGAGCGTTACGGCAAGGATTACTGGTCCAAAATTCCCAACGTATATTACACCGGCGACTCGGCGCACATTGATGAAGATGGGTATGTCTGGTTTGCAGGCCGCGCAGACGAGATCATCAAGATTGCCGGTCATCGCATCGGCACCATTGAAGTAGAAACGGCGTTCCTGAAACATCCTGCCGTGGCTGAGTCTGGTGTGATCGGCCACCCCGACGAATTGCGCGGCGAAGTGATCTCCGCTTTTGTATTGTTGAAAAACGGGCAAACCCCATCGGCGCAACTCAAAAAGGAACTCGTTGATACAGTGCGCCACGAACTTGGACCCGTAGCTGTCATCGGCGAGTTGAACTTTGTCAGCATGCTGCCGAAGACCCGCTCCGGCAAGATCATGAGGCGCGTACTCAAGGCCGTCACCCTCGATAAAGACCCCGGCGACATCACCACCATCGAAGATGAAGGTTCGGTCACAGAGGCGCGGCAGGCCTGGCAGCAAATGAAAGACGACCTGGCAAACAACCCGGTCTAGAAACAGGCGGGAAGCGTACGCAATTCATCAAAAGCGGATTAAAATAAGCGCTAAATTTAAATTCAGACAGGAGGCACTCATGGCGAAGAAAAAGGAAATGGAAGGCGAAGTCTATTATCCATCTGAGCAGGTGGTGGCGCAGGCTCGTTTGAAAGACTGGGACGAGATGGCGGAAAGAGCCGATAAAGACCTGGAAGGCTTTTGGGGAGCGGAAGCCTCTGAACTGGAATGGTATAAAAAGTGGGACAAGGTGCTCGACGATTCCAAAGCGCCTTTCTACAAGTGGTTCGTCGGCGCGCGGACAAACATCGTCCATAATGCCGTGGACCGTCACCTCAAGACCCATCGCAAGAATCAACTTGCGCTCATCTGGGAGTCGGAAGACGGAAAACTCGAGCGCACCTTTTCTTATTTTGCAATGAACCGCGAAGTCTCACGCATGGCCAATATCATCAAAGCCATGGGTGTGACCAAAGGCGACCGGGTAACCATCTATATGGGACGCGTGCCCGAGATCGTCTTTGCCATGCTGGCTTGTGCCAAGATCGGCGCAATCCACTCGGTGGTATTCGGGGGTTTTTCCGTCGACTCGCTGCAGGGACGCATTGAAGACAGCAAATCGAAACTGGTCATTACCTGCGACGGCTCCTACCAAAATGGGAAGGTCGTTGAACTCAAGGCCATTGTGGATGAGTCCCTTAAGAAGTGCCCGAGCGTGGAAAACGTGATCGTGGTCAAACGCGTCAACAACGGCGTGACGATGGAAGCCGGCCGCGACCATTGGTATCACGACCTGTGCCAGTTGCCCATCGCCAACGGCAAATGCGTTACCGAAGAGATGGACGCGGAAGATCCGCTCTTCATCCTCTACACCTCCGGCTCCACGGGCAAGCCCAAGGCCATTCTGCACACACACGGCGGCTACATGGTGGGAACCTATTCCACTTTGAAGTATGCCTTCGATGTCAATGATATGGATCGCTGGTGGTGTACCGCCGACCCCGGCTGGATCACCGGTCACTCCTACCTTGTGTACGGCCCCATGATCGCGGGCATTACCTCCTTCCTGTTCGAGGGCGGGCCTTCCTTCCCCTACCCGAACCGCTGGTGGCAATGCATTGAACGCTACGGCATCACGGTCTTCTACACCGCCCCCACCGCCATTCGCGGCCTGATGCGCTTCGGCGAATCGTGGCCGAACAAGCACGACCTCTCCTCGCTGCGCCTGCTCGGCTCCGTGGGCGAGCCCATCAACCCCGAAGCGTGGAAGTGGTATCACCGCGTGATTGGCAAGGAACGCTGCCCGATCATCGACACCTGGTGGCAGACTGAGACCGGCTCGTTCATGATTACGCCGACACCGGTGGTGCCTCTCAAACCGGGTTCCGGCACGCGACCCTTCTTTGGCCAACGTGCTGAGATCGTGGATGAGCAAGGCGCTCCGGTCGCAGACGACACTGAAGGCTACCTGACACTGCTGCGCCCGTGGCCTTCCATGCTGCGCACCATCTATGGCGACAATGAGCGCTATGTAAACCAGTACTGGAGCAAATATCCGGGCCGCTATACCACCGGCGACTCTGCCAAGCGCGACAAGGACGGCTATTTCTGGATCATTGGCCGCGTGGATGATGTCATCAAAGTTTCCGGTCACCGCCTCGGCACGGCCGAAGTTGAATCTGCGCTGGTCAGCCACCCGGCCGTGGCCGAAGCCGCCGCCATCGGCCTGCCGCACGATGTCAAAGGCCAGGCGATTTACACCTTTGTGTTGCTGCGTTCCGGGTTCACTCCCTCTCCGGAACTCTCGGAAGAACTGCGCCAGCATGTTTCCAAACACATGGGACCGATTGCCCGTCCCGAGGATGTCAAGTTTGTGGACAAACTCCCGAAGACCCGCTCCGGCAAGATCATGCGCCGCGTGTTGAAGGCCCGCGCGCAGGGACTGCCCGAGGGTGATATCAGCACACTGGAAGAGTAACCGCTCCAGTTCGGGAAAGAAGCGTCAGGCGATGAGATGCGCATCTCATCGCCTGTTTTTTTACAACAAAATTGTAAACTTCCAAACTTGACTTTTCTCATATAATCCCGCAATGTTGATATCAACAATAAACCAATGTGGAGATGAAATGAAGAAATTTTTTGCGAACGAAATGTTTTTAGGGACGATGATCGCGATCTTGAGCGTGCTGACCGCCGGGGTCAGTTACCTGGGTTCCATGACCGACTCGAAACAGAATGAATTTGAGATCCAGGGCATGAAAGACCTCAACGACGGCAATGCCGAATACCTGCGCGCCAACCAGGACATCACCCAGGATTACAACTACTTCGACAACTGGTATTTGAACGTGGATGAACGCCCTGAGATCGCCGATTATTATCAGACTAATTTTTCCGAAGCACTCCAGTCCGCCATCGACGCCGACCCGGAGACCGTCTGGACCGACGAATACTACGATGCCATGTACACGGATGCCTACACATTGTGGGATTCATCTGACGTCAATTTTGAACTTGCCTCTCAGTACGATGACCGTGGCGACCAGTTGCAACTCGTCATGCTGATCTTCGCCCTCGGACTGGCCTTCGTAGCCTGGTCATCCCTGCTCGGGGCAGAGAGCAACATGCGCCTGCTCTTCTCGATCGCCGGTTTCATCGCGTTGGCGGCAGGGATCGCTGTTTACTTCCTGCTCGTGCCCGCCATTGCCGGATAGCCTTTGTCGAAAAAAAGCGCGCCGTCTTTTCGATGGCACGCTTTTTGATTCTTCTAACGACCTGACACTTTTAAATTGGACGCGGAAAAACGCCGATATACGCGGATTTTTTTGTGAAAACAGTTAGAAAAAATCTTTTCTCCGCGTTCTCCGCGCTCGTCCGCGTCCTGTTTTTGAAACTGTCAGGTGGCTAGTGATTCTTTATTTATTTCTTTTCAAAATAGACTTCGGTTAACCCTCCCGCCTCCACCGGGACGATGCGTTCGCGCAGCCCGGAGGGGTCGTTGAAGGCGATCTTGTAGCGCCCGGGCGGGAGGCCGTTCAATACCGCATCCTCGGCGTTATGCTCAAAGCCTTTTGTATAGGATGTGAGGTAATAAATAAACAACGGCTCATCGCTGTCTTCCGCCAGGCGGGTAATGACCAGCGGGCGTTCGTAGTTTCGCTGCATATCCATGCCCAGCGTAATCGCCAAAGCACCATTTCCGCTTTGGGGGATCAGCCACAATTCCGGGTTCTCGGTTGAAAAATATTGGGTGTAATCGCCGCTGCGCACCTCAAAGTGGAGGTGGCTGCCCGTGGCTCCGCCCGTCGCTCCGACCTCACCGATCACATCCCCGGCCTGGACCTGATTCCCGGCCACGGCAGAAATCTTCGAGAGATGGGCGTACAGGGTGAAGAGACCGTCTGCATGTTGGATGATGACCATGTTTCCATAGAAGTTATTCCACGGGCTGAATTTGACGGACTTGTCCGCATCTGCAAAGACCACCTTGCCATCCCCGGCGGCATGGACAGGTGTGCCGTGGGGATTCTGAAACTCATCACCATGATGCGGGTCGCGCGTGCCGTTCTGTGTGGTTCCATAAAGATAGGTCAAGTCCACCAGGTCGTTGCCCGGCGGCAGGATGGGGCGTTGAAAACGGAAGGTCCCGGCGATGATGCAATACTCCGCGGTTTGCGGGTCGCAGGGAATGGATGTGGAAGTTGGGGGGATGGGCGTGGATGTTGGAAGCAGGGTTTGCGTGGCAGTTGGCGTCGCAGAGGATGCCGGTATAGGGGAAGGGATCTCAATGGTCCCTGTCGGAGCAGCCTGTGGAGCTTGGGCACATGAGGCCAGGAACAGGAGCAGGAAAACAAAAAGACGATATTTCATAAATGAACCTTGCATAAGTGGTTTGGAATCCTGAAGTTCTACTTCAGGCGGGGTTTCCGAAAGTAGAACTTTCGGAGTCCTTCGTTCTTTTTAGGACTTCTGCAAGAGAACCAATGGAATTATCTAACCAGGAAAAACAGGAAATCTGCTTCGGGAAGTTCAACTTCGCAAAGATATGTGTGCTGGCGAAAGCGCAGGTCTCTTGCAAGAGACAAAGACCCGAACCACGGAGGCACAAAGGCGCTGAGATTTCATGCTTTTTCCACTGTGTCCCCGTGCCTCAGGGGTCAAGTGGTTTTCCCGGCAACAGATTGCAACCCAAAAAGACTTCCAGCCCAAAGAGGCATCCTTTAAATACCGCCGCGCTCTTTCATTACCGCTTGGATCTCCGCTTCGAGCCGGTCGGCTTCTTTTTCAAGGTCGAGCAACTCGGCCAGCATTTTCTCGCCCGTAGATTTGTCGTCAAGTGAGTTGAGGTTGATGCGGACGTTGTACCCGGCGGCAGTGAGCGCGGCGCGGGCCATGGCAAAACCGGACAGCGAGTCGCTAATGGCGCTCAGGATGCCATGCCTTGCGCATTTGATGGCCAGTTCCATCACCTTGACCGCGTCGTTTGCGACATGCAGGGGGATGTGCGCGGCGTTGAGCGTAGCCTGCACAATGGCAGCCTCGCGCGCTTTCTTTTGATCCCCGGTATCTTTTGAAAGGCGGAAGGCGCCCATGACCGCCTCAAAGGCGGAGGCGTCATCATCCACGGCCTGGGTCAATTCGGCGCGCAAACTCTCCGCCACCACCCGGATGGCCTGCATCTCGGCTTCCACGTCGGCATATTTCTTCTTGCCGAGGGTGACCCCGGCCACCATGGCCACCAGCCCGGCTCCCATCGCACCGGCAAAGGCGCCCGCAGAGCCGCCGCCGGGAGTCGGTGTAGGCGAAGCCAATTCTTCGAGAAAAGAGGGTTCGCTTTCGGCGGAGGGGGCAGCGTTCGCGGCGGGAGAGGAGAATAACCGCGCTTCGAGAATCTGTTGCTTGTCGAACTGGTCCAGTTGGGTGTACCAGACCGCCGCGTCCGTTAATGCATCCTGCGGAATCAGGCCGACCAGTTCGCTGTGATGGATGCTCACCCCGTAGCGCTGCGCTTCGCGGCGGATGAATTCGACCACGCGGGCAATGGGCGTTTCGTGGAAGTTGGTCAGGTTCATCGAGACCTGGGCGCGGCCATCCACCAGCAGGCCAAGGCCCTTGACGTACCGCAAACCACCGGAGGATTGACGCACGGCCTTGGCGATCTTTTTGGCGACGTCCACATCGTCGGTGGTGAGATAAACGTTGAAGGCGATCAGCGGCGCGCGCGCGCCGATGACGGTGGCCCCGGCCTTGCCTAGTTTGTCCGGGCCGAAATCGGGTTGACGCCCGGGGTTGGTGGCTATCTCGGCTTTGAGGCCCTCATATTGCCCGCGCCGGATGTTCTCCAGGTTGGCCCTTTCGGGTCGTTTAGCGGCCGCTTCGTACAAATAGACCGGGATGTTGAGTTCTTCCCCTACACGCTGCCCCAGCCTTTGGGCGATGGCGATGCACTCCTCCATGCTTGCGCCGCTGAGCGGGACAAAGGGCACCACATCGGTTGCGCCGATGCGTGGATGCGCCCCGCTGTGTACGTCGAGGTCGATCAGTTCGGCGGCGGTCTGAATGGCGCGGAAGGCGGCTTCTTCCACCCCGGCGGGCGACCCGGCAAAGGTCAGCACGGTGCGGTTGTGGTCAAGGTCGGAGGATCGGTCAAGCAGTTTCACCTCTCCCACGGCCTGGATGGCGGCGACGATCTGGTCGATCACTTCCGGTCGGCGCGCGTCGGAAAAGTTGGGTATGCATTCGATCAGGGGTGTGGTCATGGATTTCGTTTCCTGGTATGGTCTGTGGGTCGTTTGGTCTTTGGGTCTGGTAGTCAAACAGGGCAATTATACCCAGCGTGGTTACAAAATGTGAATTTAGGAATTTACCGGGTTTGCGCTCGAATTACTGAATTGCCTATGATAAAATTCAGGCATCGCACGGGAGCCTTCCGTGCAGAACTCGTCCACCCGCCCGGCGACCCTCGTTGAGCGGAGCATTCGCGCAGTGCCACATGCATTGCAATACTTAGGAGCAATATGGAATACAAATTGTACGTGGGGAACCTCGCCTATTCGGTCACGGAAGCCGACCTGCAGGCATTATTCGCCCAGGCGGGCGCGGTCAAATCGGTGGCGCTGATCAAGGACAAGTTCACCGGTCAGTCCAAGGGTTTTGCTTTCGTTGAAATGGAAACCCAGCAGGATATGGACAAGGCCATTGCCATGTTCAGCGGCAAGGACTTCAAGGATCGCCCGCTCACAGTCAACATTGCACGCCCGCGTGAAGAACGCGGCTTCGGCGGTGGTGGTGGGCATCGCGGCGGCGGCAATCGCGGCGGAGGCGGTGGCCGCTCGAACGACCGCAACCGCAACACCCGCGGCGGTAACAACAATTCAAGGTGGTAAATCAGTCCAATCCCCTGCTTCGGCGGGGGATTGTGTTTCCTTTCCCATCCTCCGGCAAATCATAATCATCCCACCCGGCGCGGGCAGGTAAGAGAACATCACCCCGGGGTTATCTAAACTGACACAAACTTCCCCCAAGGACCTGCCATGACCTCATCCATACCCAACCAGGACCGCCCCTTCGAACTGGGGCTTTACACCTTCGTCGATAACGGCGCCCATCCCCTCAACGGCACAACCCGCAACCCTCGCGAAGTGATGTGGAATTTGATGGAGGCCATCGAACTCGCCGATCAGGTCGGGTTGGATGTCTTCGCCATTGGCGAACACCATCGCGAAGAATACCTCGCCTCGGCCCCGACCGTCATCCTGGGCGCAGCCGCCGCGCGGACGAAGAACATCCGCCTCTCCACCGCCGTGACTGTGCTCAGTTCAGACGACCCGGTGCGCGTCTTTCAAAACTTCGCCACCGTCGATCTGATCTCCAACGGCCGGGCTGAGATCATGGCCGGGCGCGGCTCCTTCATCGAATCCTTTCCACTCTTCGGGTATGACCTGAACGATTACAACGGCCTCTTCGACGAAAAACTGCGCCTGCTCTCCAAACTGAACGACTCCAGCCACATCACCTGGTCGGGCAAATTCCGCGCGCCGCTTGAAAACCTCGGCGTCTATCCGCGCCCGGTTCAGCCAAAACTTCCCATTTGGGTGGCGGTCGGCGGCACCCCCGAGTCGGTTGTCCGCGCGGCAGAGTTGCAGATGCCGATGGCATTGGCCATCATCGGCGGCATGCCCGAACGCTTCGCGCCCTTCTTCGACCTCTACCGCCAGGCCTCCAGGGAATACGGCTTCGAACCGGAGCAAATCCCCCTCAGCGTCAACTCGCACGGCTTCATCTCCGACGACTCGCAGCAAGCGGTGGATGAATACTATCCCATCCAAACCTACACCATGAACAAGATCGGGCGCGAGCGCGGCTGGGCTCCGGCCTCACAGTCGCAACTCGAAAAGCAGCGCCACCTGCGCGGCTCGGATTTTGTCGGCACGCCGGATGAAATCAGCGAGAAAATTCTCTTCCAGCACAACCTCTTCAAACACCAGCGCTTCCTGATGTACATGGGCAACAACGCCATCGAACACAGGAAGATGCTGCGCGCCATTGAACTCTTCGGGACCAAAGTCGCCCCGACTGTGCGAAAAGAGATCGCCAGCCGCAACGGGAAGAATTAAGATCCGCGCTTCTTTTCCGGGCCTGTACCTGGCCCCCGACCCGAAAATCCTCCCAGCCTGTGGGATTAATGTCAGGTTTGCAGCCTGCCCATATAAAAGTAAAATGACGGCATGAAGAAGAACTTCCTCCTCTCGTGTTTCGTCATTTTTTTTATTTCCGCCTGCAGCCTGCTCCAAAGCGAAGAAGCGCCCGGTGAAGGCACAAAGGCCGAAGCCGGATACGCCGCCTGCAATCCGATCATCGCCGCGCTGGAAGAGTATAAACTTCAGACGGGAGCCTACCCAGAGAGTCTTGCAGCCCTCGCGCCGGAATTCCTGGCAGAGATTCCCACCCAGGTCAACGACCAGGATATTCAATACTTCAGAGCGGCGGAAGGTTTTTCCCTCTCCTTCCATTATCTTGGCCCGGGTATGAACACCTGCACCTACACACCGCAAAGCCAGTGGAAGTGCTCCGGGGCCTATTAATTTTTTTGCTCCTACAGGTGTCGTCTGAAAGAGTTTATAAATCTTTTCTCGCTCAAGCCGCCGTACCCATATCTGGGCATACATCCTCGGCGGCGTCCCCGCCGCCGGGAGCCTGTTTTTATAAAATTTATTTCGACCGACTACCTACTACCGGAAGGATAAAATGAAACCCATCGAAATAGAAATTATCGGACATTTCCAGAAATCATCCCAAGAAATCTGCACAGAGTTCCTCAACATCGAACGCTGGTCAGATTTCAAAGGATATTCGATTTTGCCCGGAATAGAAAAGGCTCACTTTGAAATACAGACCCCGAAAGTGGTGGGGACAAGAATAAAAGTACACAATACAGACGGCTCATCTCACACCGAAGAGATTATCGAATGGGACCCCAGCCACAGAATCGCATTGAGATTCCAGGAATTTAATTCCCCGCTGAAAAATCTGGCGTCTCATTTTATTGAAGCCTGGGAATTTCGTAAACTGCCTGACGGAATGGAAGTATCCAGAAAAATGGCCATGTACCCCAGGAACCTATTCGGCTGGTTAATGCTTATTCCAATCTCCAGATTAATGAAGAAATCTTTTGAAAAAAATCTCAGCCAAACCAAGTAATCAACCAGGCTGCACGCCACACTTGCTTGATCTGCATCCATGCCATCAGGCGATCACAAAGAAATTAAAGTGACATCATAAATGGATTGGCCGGCTTCCTTCCTCATGTATAATCCCGCTTCTATGAACCCACCTTCCTTTGAACTTGTCATCTTCGATTGCGATGGCGTATTGGTCGATAGCGAGCCGCTCGCCAACCGCATCATCGTTGAAATGATGGGAGAGTACGGGTATCAGGTGAACGAGGCAGAGTTTCTGCGCGAGTTCTCTGGCACCACGCTTCCCTACCGCGAGAAGACCATTGCCCAAAAACTGGACTGGAACCCGCCTCAAAACTTCCTGGCAGAACTCTCGCACCGTCTCGAGACCCGCGCCGCAAAAGAATTGCAGCCCATCCCGCATGTCCGCGAATTGATCGAAAGTCTTAATGTGCCCGTCTGCGTTGCCTCCAACGGTAACCGGGAAGAGATCGGCCTGCGCTTGCAAGTGGCAGGTCTGACCGAAATTGTTGGCAATCGCATCTTCAGCGCCACCGAAGTCCCGCATCCCAAACCCGCGCCGGATGTTTACCTCGCAGCGGCCAAAGCCTTCGGCGTGGCTCCATCTCAATGCGTGGTGGTTGAAGACAGTGTGCCCGGAGTGACAGCAGGGATTCGGGCTGGAATGCGGGTATATGGTCATGCCGCCCTCACTGATGAGCGATCCCTGCGCGAGGCGGGCGCGATCCCCTTTTTTTCCATGCCGCAACTGAAAGTGATCCTCGCCCGCGAATATAGCCCCGTCCAATAATTTTCCCAAACCAGACTTCGACCAAAGGAGTGTGACATGCTCAAAGAAGCCGCTACCCTCGAAGCCCTGCGCCAGCAAATTGAGGATGCCGAATATGAATCCGGCAGCATGTCAGATTATATTGACCGCGGAAACCCGGATGCAAAGGCGCTCAAAAACGCTCAGGAAACCATCCTCAAGAGGGATGAGCAGGCAAAGGAATTTAGGGGGCGGTTGCACGCATTGATTCAGGTCAGTCCGCCCGCTGCGGTTGAAGAATGGATTGATTTGCACATCTCGATCCTCCAAAGAATTATCCAGGAATCTGTGACAGACGCCCATACTCGCACGCGCCAGACCGTTGCAAAAACAACCTTGAAACAATGGCAGGAAGTCAGGGCCGGCTTGCGGGAATATGTCGGGATCAATTGGCATTTTCTAAAAGACTACAAGGCGGAAGCAAGAAAAATAAATGCCAATAATAAGAGGAGTTGGTGGGAGGTTTGGAAATGATCCACCTCTCGCCGATTGCCTTTGTCCATAACAGCCGCGCCGAAGTGGAGGACGACCATTGGGGCGGGATCGTTTCCGTCCTGGAACTTGACCCGTCCCTGCCGGATGAGGCGCTGGCCGGGCTTGAGGATTTCTCCCACGCGGAGATCCTTTATTATTTTCACCTCGTGGAAGAATCCAAAATCGAAACCGGCGCGCGTCATCCACGCAATAACATGAATTGGCCAAAGGTCGGGATTCTCAGCCAACGGGGAAAGAATCGGCCCAATCGGTTGGGAGCCACCATCGTCGAAGTATTGAAGCGCGAAGGCCGTCAACTCCATGTGCGCGGGCTGGACGCGGTCAATGGCACACCCATTCTTGATATCAAACCGGTCATGCGGGAATTCCTCCCAAGGGGTGAAGTCCATCAGCCGGGGTGGGCTGCCGAGTTGATGAAGAATTATTGGTAACGAATCAAATATAGAGAGGAGAGAAAATGAAAGCCATCCGTTTTGTTGGCGCTAATCAACCGTTGCAAATGCAGGAAATTCCACTCCCTGAGATCGGCGACAAGGATGTATTAGTGAAAGTCAAGGCCGCCGGTATTTGCCACTCCGACGCGCATTATCGTGCGGGCATTTCACCGGTAAAGCCGATACCGCTTACACTGGGCCATGAAGTAGCCGGGGTGATCGAAAAGATCGGGGCCGGGGTTTCTCATTTGAAGGTCGGCGACCGCGTCTGCCTGCATTACAACCTCTCCTGTGGAGACTGCCATAACTGCGTAACCGGCAACGACCAATTTTGCGAAAAAGTTTTGATGATCGGGCACTATACAAACGGCGGTTACGCTGAGTACATCGCCGTGCCTGCCCGCAACGCCATTCCCCTGCCGGATGAGATCCCTTTTGAACAAGGCGCCACCCTGATGTGCGCCAGCGCCACCGCCTTCCATGCTTTGCGCAAGAGCCGCATCCAAGCCGGAGACCGGGTGGCCATCTTTGGCGCAGGCGGGCTGGGACAATCGGCCGTGCAACTGGCAAAGGCCTTTGGGGCGCTGGAAGTGTTTGCGGTGGATATCAACCCGGAAAAGTTAGATCTCGCCGCAAAGTATGGAGCAATTCCCATCCACCCCAGAGAGGTCGATCCTGTAGTAGAGATCAGGAAACGCACGAACGGCAAAGGCGTGGATGTCGCCATTGAAATGATCGGACTGGCACAAACCATGAGGCAGGCTGTCCAGGTGGCGGGGGTGATGGCGCGCGTGGTCATCGTTGGCTTGTCCAACCAACCGCTGGAGATCCGCACGTACACCGAACTACTGGGAAATGAAGTGGAGATCATCGGTTCGAACGACCACCTCTTACAGGAACTTCCGCTGTTGGTGGAAATGGCGCGTAAAAAAGTGTTGGATACTTCCCGCGTCGTCTCGCGAACCGTTCCCCTGGATGCGGATGAAGTCAACGCAGCATTGGATGCACTGGAAACCTTCGGCGGCGAGGTGCGCACGGTGATCATTCCCTCTTAAAAATGGCGAAAAAGATATAATCCCCTTTAAGGCTCTTTATGACAAACCAAAATCCTTCCATCATTCAATTGAAAACAAAGCGGGTTCTCGTCGTTCTTTTCGCCACCGTGGCTTTCCTGGTGGGCATGAGTATTTGGGGGCAGCACATGCGCTTCTTTGGCGTAGGCGACATTCGCGGACCCTGGCATGAGTTTCTGATCGAGATCATGCAAAATGCGTTTTATCTGGACGCTGAAAGTAACATCCCTACTTTCATCAACGCCTTGATGCTGTTCGTTCCGGCCATTTTGCTTGCATTGATCGGCGCATGGAAGATGTCTGCGCTAGACAAATACCGTTTTCATTGGAACACCCTGTCGCTTATCTTCTTCCTGCTTTCCATTGACGAGGTGGCCATGCTGCACGAGCGGTTAATCAAGCCCATGCGCGCCATATTTGGCGCCAATGGGTTCTTCTACTTTGCATGGGTCATCCCCGGTATGATCGCTGTAGCGTTGTTTGGCCTGACCTTCCTGATGTTCTTCCTGCACCTTGATACCAAATTCAAACTGCTGTTTTTCTTTTCCATTGCAGTTTATATCAGCGGCGTGATCGGCGGTGAAATGATTAGCGGGTATTATGCTGCCGCCCTTGGGCAAAAGAACTACACTTACGCGGTTGTTGCAAGCCTGGAAGAGTCGATTGAAATGTTCGGCTGCGCCCTGATCATTTATTCGCTGCTGGAGTATGTCAGGTACTATCTGCCAGACGGGCTGACGGTCAAACCGCAATGACCCTCCCAGACCGAATCATCTCCCTGTCCGAACTCAAGCGCGGCACCGGCGAGCGGGGAACTCGCAAACTGGTCGCCTACAAAGGGATCGTTTATGACGTGAGCGACTGCCCAAAGTGGCGGCTTGCCCTGCACGAGAACCTGCACTTCCCCGGCCAGGACCTGACCAGCGAACTTCCCGAAGCCCCGCACGCCGAAGAAGTGTTCAGGCATGACTGCGTCAAAATCGTTGGGCGATTAGAAAACTAGCGACAAGGAAATCATACTTCAATGAAAGACCTCAAATGGTGGCAGACCGCTGTCTTTTATCAGATCTATCCCCGCTCGTTCGCTGACAGCAATGGCGACGGCATCGGCGATTTCACGGGCATTATCGAAAATCTGGATTATCTTGCCAGCCTCGGCGTGGATGCCCTGTGGCTTTCGCCTCACTTCCCCTCCCCCAACTGGGATTGCGGCTATGACATCTCCGACTATCAAAACGTCGCCCCGGAATATGGCACACTGGAAGACTTCAAACACTTTCTGACCGAAGCGCACAAGCGCAACCTGCGCGTCATTCTGGACCTGGTGCTGAATCACACCTCAGACGAACACCCCTGGTTCCTTGAGTCAAAATCCTCAAAAGACAACCCCAAGGCCGATTGGTACGTTTGGGTCGACACCCCGCCAAACAACTGGCAATCCTGCTTCGATGGCGAGGCCTGGACGTACGCCCCTGAACGCGGGCAATATTACTATCATTATTTCATGAAACAACAACCTGACCTGAACTGGCATAACCCCGCGGTAAAGCAAGCCATGTGGGATGCAGCCCGCTTCTGGCTTGACCTCGGCGTGGACGGTTACCGCCTGGATGCCATTGGGACGATCTTTGAAGACCCCGACCTCACCCCGCATGATGTTCCCATGAACCTGGCCGGTCTGCGCCGCTTCTCGGAACTGGCGCAAACCGACGAAGAAAAAAAACTCAGGGATAAATATTGGTACGACATGTTCAAGAATCAATGGGGCCAGCCGGGAACTCACAATCTGATGAAGGAACTCCGCGCCATACTCGACGAATACGATGGTGATCGCGTGCTGGTGGGCGAAGATGACAATATCGCCTTTATGGGAGACGGCAGCGACGAACTGCACATGGTTTTCAATTTCCCCCTGATGCGCACCGAAAAGATCAACCCTGAACATGTTCGCAAAAACCAATCCGAACGTCTGGAGCAATTGCAGGCCTTACCCAACCCGGGTTGGCCTTGCAACACACTGGGGAACCATGATTGCTCCCGCATCTACACCCGCTACGGAGACCGCCTTCACGATGGAGAACTCGCCCGCCTGCACGTTGCGCTTGTTCTGGCGCTGCGTGGCACGCCCTTCCTTTACTATGGTGAAGAGATCGGCATGAGCGATTATCTACTGGCCAATATCCATCAAGTGAAGGATACAATGGGCAGCTGGTATTACCAAACCCTGGTCAATGAAATGAAGGTGGACTCCCAGGAGGCCATGCAGCGCACGGCTGAAATGACCCGCGACAAAAACCGCACCCCCATGCAATGGTCTTCAGACCCAAACGCGGGTTTCTCCCCTGCCGATGCAACCACCTGGCTGCCGATCAACCCGAATTACGAGAAAGGGATCAACACCCGGGAACAGGACCAAAACCCCGACTCACTGCTAAATTATTACAGGCGCCTGATAAAAGTTCGCAAGGCCACCATCGCCCTGGTGAACGGAGACTATAAGCCCATCCACGCTTCAGCGGAACAATATTTTGCATTTCTGCGGACTTTCGAAACTCAGTCGGCGCTGGTGGTGCTGAACTTCTCGGAAAGCCAGCTGAGGCTAAATTTTTCGGATATCGCTGAAGTAAAAGGGAAATCGCTTCGTACGCTGTTCTCCAGTGCAGTCCGTTCACCTGTCGAGCCCGCCCCAGAGCTGATCACTTTCAGCCCGTTTGAGGCCTTTATCGCGGAAGTAAAGTAACAAAGCATGCAAGCAATCCCTTCTGATGAACAAAGGACTCGCAGACCCAAAGGGTTCGTGACCCTGTGCGGGCGCATCTTTCATGATGCCGACCCGCAATATTTCCCCTCGACCCAGTACCACGGACGAACGCTCCGTTTATGTACCGACGCCTGCCTGGGCGCCTTCCTTGCCGACCCCGAAGTGTTTTACAAGGTCCACCGCAACTCAGAAAAAGACAAGAATACGGGTAATCGGGTGTAAAATTTTAAAGCGGTTGCCGAATGACCCTTCATGGGCCATTTGAATGACAAACGTCACAGGAGATAAGGAAATTCTCCGTATGGGTTTTTGTTTTTCCTGTGATAAAACAAACCAATAAGGAGACCTAACCCATGAGCACTGTACGAAAACTTCTCGAAGCAAAAGAATTTGCAACCAACTACTCGGTCGACGCCTCACAAACGGTTCTGGATGCCCTTAAGGTTATGGCAGACGCTCACATCGGGGCAGTGCTGGTGACAGATGGTGTGAACATTGTCGGGATTTATACGGAACGCGATTACCTCTACAAAGGCGAGATCCTCGGGCGGGTCGCCAAAGACACCAAGGTCAAGGATGTCATGACCCCGCGCATGATCACTGTCACCATGGATACCACCGTGGAACAATGCATGGGACTGATGAAGCAATACAAGATCCGTCACCTGCCGGTGGTGGAAAACGATCAACTGGTCGGGCTTGTATCCATGCGCGATGTGATGCTGGCTGCGCTTGAAATCAAGCAGAGCGAGATTCGCGGCCTTGAGAACTACATCATGGGCTCCGGCTTTCATTCCTGATCTTTCGTTTGCTCATGACAGGAGACGCCCTGTGCGTCTCCTGTTTTTTTATTGGTAAAATCACCCACATGTCATTCAAAAAGACCCTGTCTACGCTTGTCCTTTCCCTGATATTGATCTCATGCGCCTCGCCAGATGCAACCACCGTGGTCTTCCCCACATATGATCCCTTCGTTCCTTTGGGTGGTTCTTCCCAGGAACCTGTCCAGGCGTCAGAATCTGCGCTTCAACCCGGCCAGCCGACCCCGACGCACGGACCTGTGCCAACCTTGATTCCTTTTGATCTATCCCATTTTATCCGCCAGGGCCAATCAGACCAAACGCCAACTCCAGACCCTGCCCGAACCCTGCCCACTCCACGCCAGAATACGGATGAATACATGGTTCAAATCGGCGATACGCTCGGCGACATCGCCCAACGCCATGGCATCAGCCTCCAATCTTTATTAGATGCGAACAACATCACGGACCCCAACCTGCTTGAGGTCGGAATGACCCTGACCATCCCTGCGCCAAACCCCAGCGGTTCCAGTTCCGCGCTCAAGATCATCCCGGACTCAGAGTTGGTGTACAGTCCGGGGTCGGCTCAGTTCGACATTGCAGAGTTCATCGCCGGACAAAATGGCTATCTCGCAAATTACACGCAGGATGTAAACGGTGTTTTGATGACTGGCACAGAAGTCGTCCAGATGATCGCCACAAATTATTCCGTCAACCCGCGCATCCTGTTAGCTTTGCTCGAGTTCCAAAGCGGCTGGGTGACCAACCCGGCCCCCGCCAACACCTCTTTTCCAATGGGGATGGCGGACGAGAATCGCACCGGGTTATATCGTCAGCTGGCGTGGGCGGCAAATACACTTAACCGCGGCTATTATTTGTGGAAAGCCAATGCCCTCTCCACCTGGGTGCTGGCTGATGGTCAGGTGCTGCCCATCGACCCAACCATCAATGCTGGCACCGCAGCCGTTCAATATTTCTTTTCGCAGACCGATGACCTTGCCACCTGGCAGGCAGATATGAACGAGTCTGGGCTGGTTGTCACATACTTTGTTTTCTTCGGAAATCCATTTCACTTTGCAATTGAGCCATTGATCCCGTCAAACTTAAGCCAGCCTGCGCTGCATCTGCCTTTTTCAAAAGGGGAAAGTTGGTATTTCACAGGAGGTCCGCATGGCGGCTGGGATACAGGTTCCGCCTGGGCCGCGCTTGATTTTGCCCCGCCGGATGACTCTGTCGGCTTTTGCAACTCCAGCACCCTTTGGGTCACAGCCATGGCAGATGGATATATCACCCGCGCTTCTGATGGCGCTGTCATTCAAGACCTTGACGGAGACGGTTATGAACAGACCGGCTGGGTCATCTTCTATATGCATGTCGCGCAGGAAGGACGGGTCCGCGACGGAGAGTATCTCTTTGCCAACGACCGCATCGGCCATCCCTCCTGTGAAGGCGGCGTCTCCAACGCCACGCACATCCATGTGGCGCGCAAATACAATGGAGAATGGATCGCCGCCGACGGCAGCCTGCCGTTCAACATGGATGGCTGGGTCTCCAGCGGCAGCGGGTCTGAATATGATGGCTTCCTCTCACGCGGCACACAGTCCATCGAAGCATGGGACAGCGCCAACGACTTCAACCTGGTCACGCGTTAATTCATCCCCTCTTAATTTATGCAGATATAATTCAACCCGCATGTATCGTATCTTTGCAATCTTCGCGATCGTCTCTCTGACAATTTCAGCCTGCGGGACCGCCCCCTCGCTCTGGGGAGTTCCACCGACACCCACGGCGGAGTCGCCTTCGCAGGAAGCGCCTCTTTTCGACCCGTTCATTATTCAAGACGCCCCGATCATTTTCCCCACCTCGACCACCCCTCCATTCATTGAAACGGTTGCAGCCACCACTCCCCTTCCTTTACAGACACCATCAGGCGCGGGACAAGCATCCGGGCCAACACCCACGCTCCGGGCGGAGAACGACGCGGCGCCGTTCCTCTATTACGCCCAAAGCGGCGATATGCTTTCAGCCATCGCCAAACGATTCGGCGTCAGCGAGACCGAGATCATCTCAGACGCCGACTTGACCAGGACTACCCTGATCGACCCCGGTACCCTGCTGATCATTCCCAACAGGATTAACGAGGCCACCACGCCCAACATTCAGCTAGTGCCTGATGCTGAGATCGTGTTCTCCGCCACTGCTCTTAATTTTGACACGGAAAAATATGTCAAAGAACAAAATGGCTACTTAAGTACCTTCCGTGATTATCTTGGTTCCACCGGCTGGATCGAAGGCCATGCCGCCATCGACCGCCTTGCGGTCGAGAATTCCATCAACCCGCGTTTGCTGCTGGCCTTGCTAGAATTTGAAAGCCGCTGGCTGCGCGGCCAGCCCATTGATCTTCTGCACACTGACTTTCCGATGGGCTTCAACGATTATCACTATAAAGGCATGAGCGTCCAGATGACCTGGGCGATCAATACCATGTCCATTGCCTATTATGGCTGGCGGGCTGGAACCATTACCCACATTGATTTTCCCGAGGGCACGCAACTACGGCTCGACCCACGCTTGAATGCGGGCACAGTAGCCATCCAATATTTGTTCTCACGCCTGCATAGTCAATCGCAATGGGCTCAGATCATCAATCCCGATGCGGGTTTTCCGGCCATGTATAAAGAATTGTTTGGAGATCCGTGGGCGCGTGCCAAACTGGTGGACCCGCTCTTTCCGCCCGCTCTAAACCAGCCGACCTTGAACCTGCCCTTTGAGCCCGGCGTAAAGTGGAGCTTCACTGGCGGCCCGCACAACGGCTGGGGACAGATCAGCCCCAGTATTTACGGTCAGTCGCACAGCGTCTTCTCTGCCATAGATTTCGCCCCCGCTGCCGCAGAAAGCGGATGTATCCCCTCCAACGCATGGGTTGTAGCCGCTTCGCCCGGCCTGGTGGTTCGTTCGGAGAACGGTGTAGTAATGGTTGACCTTGACGGCGATGGCTACGAACAAACCGGTTGGGACCTCCTGTATCTTCATATTACCTCCGAAGGTCGAGTCGCCGCCGGAACCTGGCTGGAAGCAAACGATCGGATCGGCCACCCTTCGTGCGAAGGCGGGGTCTCCACAGGAACCCACCTTCACTTCGCGAGAAAATACAACGGCGAATGGGTCACAGCGGATGGACCTATTCCCTTTGTGCTTAGCGGGTGGCGTGTTGTCGCCGGGGAGGCAGCCTACAAAGGCAAATTAGTCCGCGGCGATGAAGAAATCATTGCCGACCTGCTCAGCCAGAGTTTTGCAAATATCATCCGCGATAAAGATGAATAACCCCGTTCAGATCGTCAGGAAATTTTTCGCTATCCTCCTCGGGGCCGCCCTGCTGCTAACCTCCTGCAGCCCGACCTCAACTTCAGCAGGAATTTCAACCTATCCCACAAAGATCGCTGTAGGAGAGAATGTTGGTTCAGCAGTGATTCCTACTTCATTGCCAACGCGCCCCGCCTATCAACCCGGCGAATTGGTGGATTACACAGCCCAGACTGGCGATACCCTGCCCGCTCTTGCCAGACGCTTCAATACCACTGTGGACGAAATCCTCGCGGCCAATCTTCAGATTCCCCGCGACGCAACCACCATGCCGCCCGGAATGCCCATGAAAATCCCCATTTATTACCGTGCCCTGTGGGGCAGCCCGTTCCAGATTCTGCCAGACCATGCCTTCGTCAACGGCCCGGCCGATACTGGTTTTAATACGGCGGCCTTCATTTCAACACAGGATGGCTGGCTGAAGGAGTATCGCGCTTACGTTGGCGGGAAGTGGAAGACGGGGGCAGAACTGGTGGACTATGTCTCTGTCAATTACAGCCTCAGCCCACGCCTGCTGCTTGCCATTTTGGAATATCAAGGCGGCGCGCTCTCCCAACCCCAACCGCCTGTAAAAAAGAATTTACTGGGCCTTTACCGCCAATTCTGGGAAACGCCCTATTTACAATTGGTGTTGGCTGCCAATACGTTGAATAATGGGTATTACGGCTGGCGCATCGGGTCGCTATTGGAATTTGAAGACGCAGAGGGAATACTCATCCGTCCGGATCCCTGGCAAAATGCAGCTTCCGTATCGCTGCAATATTACTATTCAAGAATGTTCACAGCGGACGATTTCTCAACCGCCAGCGGCCCGGACGGGTTGTACCAGACGTACACAAATCTTTTCGGCAATCCCTGGGATCAACAGGTCAACCTGATTCCCGGCAGCCTGCAACAACCCGAACTACTCTTGCCATTCCCCAGCCTTCAAACCTGGAGTTACACTGGCGGCCCGCACACAGGTTGGGGGACAGGCGAGCCGTTCGCTGCAATCGACTTTGCGCCGCCTGCTGAAAAGTCCGGCTGCATTCCGGCAAAATCTGACAACTTTGCCACCGCCATGGCAGACGGCATCGTTGTCCGCTCGACAATAGATGGTTTGGTCCTTGATCTGGATATGGATGGGAATGAGCGCACCGGCTGGGTGATCTATTACCTGCATCTTGCTGCTGAAGAACGCGCGCCCCTCGGTACGGATCTGAAAGCAGGCGATAAGATTGGGTATCCCTCCTGCGAAGGAGGTCGCTCCACAGGCACGCACGTACATGTCGCCAGGAAATACAATGGCGAATGGATCGTCGCTGACAGCGCCATTCCTTTCACGTTGAGCGGCTGGTCAACGCATAGCAACGGCGAAGCCTATGCAGGGACATTGACAAAGGGCGGAGCGGTGGTTATTGCTTGTGAATGCGGCGACGCTTTAGCAGCCGTCAGTGGAAGTTTCCCATAGAAAGCGGAGCCTACGCATCCGTTCCCTTTTTAATGTATCCGCCTTCCGTTATAAGCAAACCCGACTCCTCGTCGTAAATTTTATAAACCAGATTGATGGAAAACGCCTTGCTCAACATGGTCTGCGCCGGACAATATTTTTCAGCAGACAATTCAATGGCCCGCAACACTGCGCTTTCATCAATGTTTTTCCCATGAAAAAAATACTCGATCACAGCCGCAGTAAAGACCTTTGGGTGCTCATTTGCGCGATCGGCATGCACCTTCACCTGGAAACTGGTCACGTCTTGTTTCTTTTTGGAAAGGATCGAGATCACATCCATGGCCGTGCAGCCCGCCAACCCCAGCGCAATCAATTCCATGGGGCGCGCACCGCTGCCATCCCCGCCGACAGAGGCATCTGAATCCATCCTTTGGGCAAACCCCGAATCCCCCGCCCCTTCGAAAGTCATCCTGCCTTTCCAATCCAGAACCACATCCATATTTACTCCATGATCACATCAGGCACATATTTTTCCAAATTGCTTGCAGAGATACCGCCGATCCACATCAGCTTCACGCGGCCACTCCTGTCAATGACGTAGGAACTGGGCAGGTTCATGGTGTTGAACCTGCTCCCAGCCAGACTGCCCATATCCATCCAGACAGGAAATGGAAGGTCAAATTCTTTCACAAAAGCGTCCACTTCTTCCACCCCCTCGCCCTGATCAATGGCGATCAATTCAAAGCCATTTGCTTTATGTTTTTCATAGAACGCCTTCAAAGCCGGCATCTCTTCGCGACAGGGCGGGCACCATGTAGCCCACAGGTTTACCAAAACGACCGCGCCCTGATAATCTGCAAGGGTGACTTTTTCACCCGTCAGTGTGGTTAGTGATAGATCCGGCGCGACAAAATCCACTTTGGTGGGAACCGCTGAAAAGTCCTGCGCGGCCACCGGTTCTGACGTCGAATAGGTGTCTTTGGGGAGCAATACAAACATGATCCCGATCGCAAGCAAGCCAAATCCGATCATCAACAAAGCTATTAATCTTCCAAGAGAGGGTTGAGCAGTAGGGGTCATCAAACATCCAAAAAGGTATCCGCACGGGATACGAGAATTTTATCAGGTACAGCCGCCGCCTTCGCCATTTACAAAGCCACAACTTGGACATTGTAATTGAAGCAGGCCGTTGTAATCCAGCAAGCCGGCCCCACAATTTGGGCAGACCTCACCCTTGCGAAGGGGTCGGACCGTTTTAGGAAGGTCCGGCAGGTCAATGCCAAGTAAGAGTTTTTCCAACGAGGAGAGGTGTTTTTCTTCAGTCATCGTATGTCTGAGGGGGTGAAGCACCTGAAATTTACCAGTTTTTTGTGCGATTAACCATAAAATGCATCATCTTAAAGATGGGAAGAATGTCATTTACATGAGGAAGGATAGTACTGGCAACCTCCCCCCCGGATGATTAATATTTTCCAAAATGTTGGACACACTCCCGGTTATCCCGCTCTTTGATGGCCTGTCGTCCGTAGAAACTGACCGGCTAAAACCCCTCTTTGAAAACTATTTCTGTCCTGCAGAAATGGCGATCTTTGAGCAGGGAGATGCTGCCACACATCTATATCTGATCCTGGAAGGCAGAGTTGCGGTTCGATATAAGCCGTACGATGGGGCAGTCATGACTCTCACACGCTTACGGTCGGGAGATGTCTTCGGTTGGTCGGCTGTGATCGGCAACGCCAAATACACCTCCAGCGTCTTCAGCGAGGAAAATACTGAAACTCTGCGAATTCACAAAACCGAGATTTGGGGCCTGGTCAACCATTATCCGGAATTTGGAAAATTAATTGTCAACCGGCTGGCACGCATGGTGTCACCGCGCTGGGAAGATGCCCATACTCAAATCCAGTTGCTTTTGGAGTCGAAACAAATCAGAGGAGTTCAATCATGATCCCAACGGATACAAACACCCAGGAAACACAGGTCCGGCAGCTGATAGAGAATATCAGCGCTTACATCGAACAATTCCATGGCGGCACCGTGGAGTTCATTTCGTTAAAAGGCGAAACACTGATGGTGAAATTGGGTGGCGCCTGCCTGCATTGCCCGCTCCTGCCGGCGACCTTGCATGGCTGGGTGGAAGGAACGGTCCATCAGTTCTTCCCACAATTACATGTGGTAGCTGAAAATTAATTGAAAACAGACCCTGCTTTTGCAGGGTCTGTTTTCTGTATTTTACTTCTGTTTTATATAGCGGAAGATTAAGAAACCGCCGCCAAGCATCAGAGCCACGGCCCAAATATAATTTGCAAAATTCAACAGGGAGGCAATTCCAAGCAACCCCATGATCCCTAGCACAATGGCAGGCCAGTATGCCCAGCGCATTTGAGCCAGAACTGCCACCAGTAGGAAGGTGGCAGCTAGTCCCAGGAAGAAAAAGCCCGCCGTCTGGAATTCCCCGAAACGTTCCGCCGCAACGGTCATGCCCGCCAGAGTAGCCAGCACGCCACCGGGAATCAAAGCCCACCAACGCTCCACGGTATTGCTCAAATACACGATGAAAAATGTCAACCCAATGCCGCCAAGCACGATCGCACCAGAGTAATCTTCAAAGTAGGAGGAAGCCAGGATCAGCAACGCCAGAGCGGTCAACACCCCGCCGGGAATGATGGCCCACCAGCGGCCGTTTCGATCGGTCAGATATACATACCAAAAGGACAAGGCAATGCCGCCAAGAAAAACAGCGCCGCCAATGTCTTCCAACGAGTCTGGCAGCAAGATCAGGGCGCCAAGCGCAGCAAGTGTAAAACCAGGGAAGGCGCTCCACCAATTCCCGCCGAACAGCAGGGCAAGAAAAACCAACCCCGCCGCCAGGAAGATGCCACCCCAAAAGAGATCGGTGGCATTCTTCAAATAACCCATTGTCTGCGCCAGGGCCAGCCCGCCGCCAGCGATGAGCAAAATTCCCAACACAATCCTTGGATCAAATCTTTTCATATCATATCCTTTTATTTCACTCTCACCGAACAAGCGCCGCCCTTGATGTTCACATCCACTGCATTGGCGGCAGTATCGAAATCGGGAGATCGGTTGCCGGGGAAACGCGCCCGGTCCATGTTCAAGTCGCCCGCTCCAAGCGAAGCCCGGACACGTACTGCCAGGCCTTCAGGGACGATCAAGGTCAACGAAGCGGCACCAATTTCAAAGTCTGCATTGAGGCGGCCGCTGACCGGAAGAGTCATGGTGGTTTCGCTCGCACCCGTCTTCAATTTAATGTCGGTGATGGGCAGGTCACGCAAGTCGATGGTGGATTTATTCGCGCCAAGGTTCATATCCAAAGCGGTTGGGATGGCAGCATTGAGCGAGACATCCCAATCCAACTGGTCATGAGACATGAATCCAGGGAAGACCATTAGATCAGTGGCCGGTCGCATCTTGACCTCAAGCCGGTCTCCGCTCTTTGAAACGGTCTGATCCAATCCGCCATTGAAGGCGCCTCGCAAAAATTCATTTGCAGATGCGCCACTGTGCAGGCGAAGTTCGCCAGCCCCATGGTTAATACGAAGAGATGCAGCGCTCGCGCCCTGCAAGTCTACACTGGCGCTTTCGGCTTCAATATTCCTGCGCATGAAGACACCCAACAACACCCAGGCACCGAACCCCAGCAACAACAAAGGCCAAAACAGGCCCGTCATTGAATTGCCATTCGGGAGCCGGATACCCATTGCATTGGCGAGCATCAGCCCGCCGAGCAACAGCAAGATCGCACCCCAAAATAGTTGATCGCGTCGCATGTTATTGTCCCTTATTTCGCATCGAGCGATAAATGCCACTGCCGAGCACCCACAGACCCAACAGGATCAAAAGCACAGCAGGACCATAACTTCCAAGAATGTTCCAGCCACCGAGAAAAGCAGCAAAGACCAGGAACAGCACGGCGCTCACCACCATCATATTGAGGCCGCGTTTGAGATTGCCGGCCGTATTCTCGCCGAGCAGCCCCTGAAGCACCGTTCCAAAACCAATGAAGCCGGGAATTAAGGCCCACATATACGACCAGGAATCGTAATTGTTGGTCAACTCCTGGTAATAGAAGATGCCGCCAATTCCAGCCACGATTGCAGCCGGGACTGCAAGGCCGGGCGAACCGGTCACGAGCCCAATGACCAGAATACCGGCGCCGATTAAGAGCATGTTGGCTGGCCACTGGGTGTAGGGTTCAAAGAAATCGCGGAAAGAAGGCATGGTCTGGTTCAATAAAAACCAGCCTCCAACCAGGATCAGAATGACGCCAAGCGCCAATTGGGAACGACCTTGTTTATTCATATTTCATTCTCCTTTGATGTAAGGGTCAAGAATAGTTTATAACGTTTTGAAGAAAATTGAAAGTCCGTTCAATATACGCAAGAAAATCGGGTTGGTTTCATCTAGTCCCCAACACAGAGGCTCGTACCCCTCATTTTGATGAGGCTACTCTCTAAAAATATCAAAGCCGCGCCTGAAATACAGAACGCGGCCTGGCGAAACACTTCGGGCAGGAATTTTCGATTCACTTCTTCAATGGATGACTCTTATACCAAGCCACCGCCTCTTTGATGGCATCCTTCATCGGCGTGGCTTTCATTCCGAAGGTCTTCTCGAATTTGCTCGAATCGACAATAAACGGCTTTTCGAATTCGTACATCATCTCTACAGACTCTTTTGCCTCAGGGATGAACAGCCCGCCGATTGCCATCATGGTTTTACCCATCACACTGACCTTGAGCGGAAGTCCCAACTCGTCTGCGATCATCTTTGCCATTTCACGCTGCGTCACACGCGGATTGTCATTCGGCACGTGCCAGGCTTGCCCATCGGCTTCGTCGCGCTCACCGAGGATGACCAGTGCCTTCCCATAATCAGGGATGTAGGTGTGCGTATGCGGCACATCGATATTGCCAACCAGCCCCGCCGCCTTGCCTGCGATCATCGGGTAAAAGGTGCGCTCGCCCATTGCGGCAGTGGTCAATCCCCATGCGCCGAAAAAGTCTGAGCCGCGCGCAGCAGTTACTTTCAATTTACCTGCTTTATGTGCATCAAATGCCGCCTTGCTTAATTCACTGCGCGCCTTGCCCTTGCGGGTGTGCGCATTATGCGGGAAATCTTCTGTCATCGGCTTGCCATTCGATTCGCCGTACATGTAAAGATTCTCAACCAACACCAGTTTTGGACCACCGCCACTCAACCCATCGATGATGGAATTTTGAAGCGGAATGAATTTGGTCGTCCATTCGTAGTAAGCAGGCTGCGAGGCTTGATACACAACCTTCGCGCCGCGCGTCACTTCCTTGACCTTGGCAGAATCGTACAAATCGGCTGCCACTACCTCCACGCCAGCAGGGACTTCATCCATTTTGCCCGAGCGGCTCACCATGCGGACGGATTCTCCGCGTTTCACTAATTCATTTGCTACAGCACGGCCGATTGCGCCAGTTCCTAAAACAACATGATTTGCAGACATATTATTTCTCCTTATAAATCCTATAGGTCTTGGAGACCTTTAGGATTTTGTAATCAAATTCCAAAAATAGACAATGAAAAAAGATCCAACCGAAAGGCAATAGATTTTGATTCCAATTTCGATGATCTCGTCCGTCGTCAAGATGAACAACAAACCCGTATTGATTCCGTACAGCAGGGCATACAAGCCGAGGAAAATCAGCCCTGAAGCGGCAAGCAGCCCAAACAACGCGGCGCGGTCATCTCCGCGTAGCAGGAAAATGAACGCCAACAGGGAAGTCACCGCGATCCAGCCGTCCGCCAGCGGAAAGGACATGAACCAGTTTTTATATCCAGGCACAAGTTCGGTCACCGGGAATACATTGGTGAAAACCAAAGTCCAGTACACGACAATACTAAAAGTTGTGGAAGCGGTTAAGCCAAGAGCAATCTGTTTCATTGTTGCAACCAACCCAAAATGATTTTATTGACTTCATCAGGTTTTTCCTGATGCACAAAATGATCGGCATCCAACATCACCATCTTCGGTTCATGCTTCAACCAGCGCCCGTTATGCTCGTGTCCCGAAGCGATCAGGAAACGGTCACGCTTTCCGTGAATGACCAGGGTCGGCGCTTCGATCATCGGCAAACTTTCATCCAACGCATACGGCTCTTGCGGATAATTCCAGCGATAGAACGATGTGATGGCTTGCGGGTCCGTCTTGCGATGCGCAGAAACATACAGCGGCATTGCAAGCGGGTCGAGCAACAAACTGATCTGCCAGGTGCTAAACAATGGCTTTGCATTTTCTTTTGCCATCGTCCGCGCATACCCACTGGCTTTGTATTGCTCGCCGAGTTCTGCCAACTCTTCACGCATCGCATTGGGATGGGGAACGCTCAGGATGACAAGCCGCTCTGTCAGTTCGGGATGGAGCGCCGCGAAGTGCCATGCCAGCCAGGCCCCCGCATCATGACCGACGATCACGGCTTGTTCCCGTCCGAGATGCTTTATCAACGCCGCGACATCTTCCACCAACCGCTCCACCCGATAGCCATCTGTAGAAGCAGGCTTGCCCGACTCATTGAATCCGCGCTGGTCAATGGCAACAACCTGATAATGCTTCGACAACGCTTCGATCTGATGCCGCCACGAATACCAAAACTCAGGAATGCCGTGAATGAGCACCACCAATGGGCCCTCACCCAAAGTGACATAATGCTGACGAATACCATCGTTCTCGAAATACTCATCTTTCACACGACGAGTAACGGGATGATTGAACATCCAATTTTTTGTGAAAGTCATTGCATCACCGGCGGAGCAGGCATTTTGAAGCCTGACTGCATGGTTTCCGGAGCGGTCTTCCCAGAAGCCTGCAAAGGTGAAGGGTGCTTCACTTTGGACTGCTTCCCTTCCGCCAACAGACGACGATGCGCTTCTTCCCATGCAGGAAGTTCTGCACCTTCCTGCTGCCAACGAGTGACAGAGGCTTCACTGCACATCTCAGACAAAATGCGCATGGCAATCTGATGCGCGCCCGAGCCGCGATATTTTTTCATCGCAGACTCTTCCGCCCAGACGGTCTTGGTCCAAACAACGTTGTTCTTTTCAAAGCGAGTCTCCGCGCCAAGGATGCCCTCTGCTTTCTGTACCTGCATACTGGTACGCATGGCGTGAAGTGTAAACAACGGCATAAGAAAAATCGAGCGGACTCGCAAACGGGTAATGGATACGATGTACATATAAATTCTCCTGTCACAAAATGGTCAGTATGTATTACGAAACTTCTGTCATTGCGAGCCGCGTTCGTTGCGGCGAAGCAATCTTAGGATTAAAGTTGAGATTGCTTCGGGCAGGAAAAAGTGCGCCCTCGCAATGACATTGGGGGTTATATGTTTTCATACGGACGGGCGGCGAGGTCTTTCACGCCATTCCGTTTTGCAGTTTGCTTCCAGCCGAAACCACCAAAGAGTTTGTACATCCAATTGGGGATGACGGGTCGGGCGAGCAGGTCTTGCGCAGATTTGGAAATGGGCAGCCCCATCGCCAGAGATTCAGCGGCGAGTTCGAGCGCCTTCTTGATGGGGGTCGCGCGTCCATCCATTTCGGTGAGCGGGGTGCCATGGACCAGGCCTTCACCGCCGCCGAGGGCAAGCGAACCGAGCCAGTCGAATCCGCTTTGATGGGCGAACTCGGCGCAAATGGCTAAGGCGGTATCGTTATGATGCGCTTCGGGGAATCCGCAGTTGGCGATGGCGGCAAATTTGGAAGGGTGGGAATTTCTGTGAGCGGCGATCTTCTCCAGCGTGGTAATGACGGGCGCAGGCAGGCTATCGACATAGAGGGGGAAGGCAAGGACGGTCAGGTCGGCATTGTTGACAGCATCAAGCATGGCTTGGGTTTTGGCTGGCGAATTGATCGAGGTGTAGATCTGAATGACTTCGGTCTCCACTCCGTGTGACTTCAATTGCTCGAAGAGATACGTCCCCAACGAAGCGGATGTGCTCTTGCGTGTGCGCGGACTTCCGACCAGCAGCACAGCACGTCGGACGGGAGTCGCTTCGGCGGAGGAAACTGCCTGGGTCGGCAGGGCAGGCACGGGCGAGGATGAAGCGGAGGCGATCGCATTCAGCCAGAAATCTGTTTGGGATGCAAGATCAGAGTCAGAGGGCTGACCAGTCACCCATCCGCAGACAGAGGTTTTTGAATACAAGTTGATCGAGTTGCGATGCGCCAAATGACGGAAAATGGCTTCGGCGCTCTGATTGGGTTCGGGCATCCAGCCGATGGTGAGGAGGTTTGGATATTTGGCGTAGCGTTTTTGGTGATGAATTTCGCCATTGACGGTGGTGAACATGGGCGAGATGTTTTGAATTTGATGATCGACCATGCGCTTGAGATCGGAGGAATAGCCGCCAAAAGTGACGGGCGTGAGATAAATGACGAGGTCGCTTTGAATAATTTTTGCGGCAAGGATGCGGTTATCGTCGTCGGTGTTGCACATGCCGGGCTTGCGCATCCAGCAGAAGAAATCGCCCGCGCAGTTGCCGATCTTTTGATCGCACAGCAAAACGGATTCAAAGTCCCAGCCGCGCGCGTGAAGTTGAGATTGAAGGGCGGCATTGATGCGCTGCCCCATTTCATTGTGAAAGCCGTTGAGGATGAGTGTTTTCATGATTACTCCTTGATGAATTGTTTTGCAATGGAGTCCATTTCGTATCGATAGAGCGCGTCGCCGTCCACGCCGAAGGGCGGCAGGTTGTTGGAAATTTCAAGCGAGACCAAACCGTGAACGCGGCTCCAAATGAGCATGGACATGGCGAGCGAGAGGATGTCATAGTTGCCTGCGAAACTTGACCACACCGTGAACATTTCCTCATACCCTGCCTGAACAGTGGGATAACCTTCGGCTTGCAATTTATTGGCTGCACGTAATTGATCCACAACACTGACAAGGGCGCTGAGTGAGCGCGCCGCCGAGGGCAGCACTTCCATCAGCGGGGCATGGTAGCCGGGGATGGGCGTGCCAAAGATAAGTTGGTAACGCTGGGGATGGGTCCTCGCCCACTGACGGTAACTCATGCCAATGGCATTGAGCCGCTCAACCAGTTGATTTTCCGGGGTGGCATCACGTGCCGCAAGTTGCGAGTCGCCGAAGGAGGTGTAAGCGTCAATGATGAGCGCCGTCACCAGCGCGTCGCGGTCTGGGAAGTAGTTGTAGATGGCAGGTGCCGTGATATTGAGTTCGCGTGCAATCGCCCGCAGAGATAAAGCCGCGGCTCCTGTCTCGGCGATCTGCTTCCACGCGGTTTCTTTGATGGCTTCCTGCAGGTTTGGGATTTGAGTTTTCTTGCTGGGTCTGACCATGTTGGCTCCTTATTTACTATACAGTGTAAATATACAGTGTTTAGTAAATAATGTCAAGGGAAAAAAAGACCCCGGAGGTTTTGAATACCTCCGGGGTCTACCACCTGCCGCAATCCAATCATTTAGAACTTATCTTATTTTTTTCAAGCATGTCTACCCATTTTATTTAATAGATATCTTGCAGAAGTCCTAAAAAAACGAAGGACTCCGAAAGTTCTACTTTCGGAAACCCCGCCTGAAGTAGAACTTCAGGATTCCAAATCACTTATGCAAGAGGTCTAATGAAAAACCAAGTACCCTTATAAAAGATCGAGGCTGTTATTCAACCTTTTCCATAGTGGTCAGGATAAAACCGTGCTTCACAGGTTGGCTTTAGACTCGTCACAAAATCAATAGTCGAGGTAATTAAAGCCATTAAATTCATAATCTCTCCTATTGAAGCAAATCAAAGCCATACAACCTATTCTCAACAGTTATCCAAAACATGGATTGACCCTGGCATGGCTGCGAATTAGTCATATTTACCATGGAGACTATTGGGAATAAGGCTGGAATTCTTTGGCGATCTAAGAGTTGACCATTCGATATATCAAATACATAAAGGTGGGTGTTCCCCTGGACTAGTAAATTATTATTCTGGATCAGGGGTTTTCTAAACGAATCATCTTGATCTTTCACCCACAGGATCTCACCGCTCGAGGCTGAGAGTTTGATCAACTGATATCCAGATATATAAACAGCGTCATCCTTTACAACGATTGAATTCACATCTGATATTGGCAGGTCATCCCTCGATATGCTCCAATGAGATTCAAGAGTATTCGGGTCCAGCGAAACTACCGAATACTCTCCATTAAGAAGTGCGATAAATATGTTTTCAGCATCAACGAAAACCCCATCCATCAATCCACTCAAATCTTGTTCAGTCAATAATTCCCCATTTTTCGCGTTGTAGGTCAAAATTGCATAACCTGTTCCTAAATATACTTTATCGTTGATTGAAAAAACAAATACTGATGTTCTATTGGGAACTGAATTCGACCAAATCTCATCACCTGATTCCAAGTCAATTGCCACAAGGGACGAACTCATTCGGGATATATAGGCGTTATCTTGATCTAAATCAATATCGAAAACTGGCCAATCCGATATTGGCGAGTCCTGCCAAAGCAATTCCCCGTCCAGAGGTGCCATGGTGATAACCTCACCGTTGTCGCGTGGAATCATCAATATTTTCGAATTGGATTTTATTCCGATTCGGGTAATATAATCCCGATAGATTTCTGCGGCTTTGTCAATCTTTGTATTCCAGACGATATTTCCAGATGAGTCTAATAAATAAACACCCTTGGCTGTCTGAATAAACACTCCTGTATTGCCATCGGCAGTACAAGAGAGGATGTGGGCATCCGCTTTAAATACCCATTCAGGCTGTTCTCCCATCAGTGTTAGCGATTGGATATATTCGCTCTGGGAAAGATATTTCAAACCAATGATGACCATTGTTATAAAGACAATGATGACTACTGCCTTTTTGGCCATGTTGATATTACCCAACTTTTGGCTCACAGATTTTTTCCATAACAATCAAAAGCCTCCAAGTTAAAAATATCTCGCATTAGCATCGTGTTCCAAAAAGATTCCTCCTAAGAGAAGGCAAGAATATCCCCCTTTTCCTCATAATACTTCCTTCACCACAACCCACTCCCCGCCTGCCCTGGGATGCTCTGCGGATTTCAACTTTCCACTTTCCAGCAACTTCCCCAGGCTCTTTTTCACCGCCTCATTCCCCCAGCCAAACAGCTTCTGCACATCGCGGACTTGAGCCGCACCGACCATGTTGAAATACAGTTCCAATAATTTCGCCCGCGCCTGCGATTCGGTGATCTGGCGAGCCTGCTCCGCAAGTTCAGGGAAGTGACTGGTGGTGATGGCGTAAATGTGTGAATATTTCCATGCGCCAGCCTGCGCCACGCCGACCGGCAATATCTTGAAATCACGCTGTAAATATTCGAGCGCCTTGTTGAACTCGGAATCTTTGGCGTTGGATAACTTTGCCTCCTTGCGCAAGTCCAATGTGTTCATCGCCCCTTTATCCAACAAGGCTTCATAGACTTGCTTCGCAGATTGCGGCAAACGCCCCTCATGATAGGCGATCAAGTAATCTTCTTCGGGGGAACCATAATTTTCAGACAAGGCATAAAAATAAGGCGCGATCTCCAGCGAGATCATGGTCGCTTTGCCGCGCAGGATTTTGGCGTAGTACCAGATCCTCTTATCGAGCGCATTATCCTTCCAGCCCCAGGTGATGTGACCGGGGTCATCGTGCTTGTCTGCGACAGGTCTATCGCCCGCAACCGCTGTCCACAACGAAGGCAGGTCAACGCCTTTGATGGGCCAGAAATATACAAAACCGCGCTGGTTGACGAAGGTCAATGCCGAGGCGGGCGATGAAACCCGTTTGGCGGGAGGCAGGTTGAAGGTCCGCGCGCGATGCGCCTGTAATTTTTTCAAGTTGATCTGAGTCATCTTTCAAATTTTATCACCCCATCTCATCCAGCAATAAAAACAACAGGCTGGCGCTCACGCACCAGCCTGTTGTTTTTATTGCTGTTAGTCGTCGAATTTAAAGAGAGCCGTGTGAGTTGTGCCGTCGTTCAGTTGGATCGTCAGAATACCGCACTTGTGATCCCAGCGTTTATCTGTCTTCCACAAGTAGGTGTACTGGTCGGTCCGGGAGTTGTAGGTGAAGGACTTCGCCGTTGTAGAAACGGGGCCGCCCTGCGGAGCGGAGGTTCTGCAAGAGATGAACTGGACCTGCGGGTATCCCGCTGCGAAAACATCCAGGCCCTGGTTGCCAGAGAGCGAGAAACGAACAGGTACCGTCTCCCCTGCATCCACCTTGGTGAAGATGCCCGGGTTTTTGATCGGTTTAAAGAAGCCGGCAAAGTTATAAATGACGGTGACGGTGGATTCGCTTACAGTTGTCAGGCCACCGGCATCTGTGCCTTGCACTTTGACCGTGTGAATGCCGGGCGCTGTGAGTGCAGCCGCAGAGAAGGTCACGGCCTGACCAGGCGTCTCGAAGGAGCCGTCATTGTCCAGGTCCCAGGCATAGGTCAGAGCATTTCCATTGATGTCTGACCCGGTTGCAGAAAGCGCAACCGAGGTCCCTTCAACAACGGTGTAGGGGCCACCGGCGCTGACAGTCGGCGCGGGGATGACGGTGTCGACGGGGCGAGTGGGAAGGATCTGAATGCGTTCATCCTGTGCGACCGGGGTATCTGCCTTGTTGTAAGCGGTCTCCGGGGTGGCATGGAAGGCGGTCAGGTAGTTTTGGAAGGCTTTCTGCTCGCCGAGAACCGTGGCTGCCGTTTGACCCACTGCTGCAAAGGTGGTTGCCGCGGTGAAATCGAGGGTCTCATCCACCAGCGCGCTGACCGTGCCATCGGCGAGGAGGTAGCGGAAATTGTCGGCGTTGGCCTTGATCGGATAACCGTCACCGCCATTTGCTGTGAAGTTCAGACAGACCATGCGAATCACCGCCGGGGCACCGGGGTAGAATACGCCATTGCGGTAGATGGCTGTTGTGACATTACCGCTCAGGTCGGTCAGAGAGATGCTCTTTACCCGGTTGGGCGCACCGCTGCTAAAGTTGTAAGAAACGCGCATGCCACCGATCTGCATATAGCCGCCGCTTTGAGCAAACGGCCCGGACGATAAGCCCGCCGCAAATTCAAGGATATTCTTCAGGCCTTGAGGCGTGGTTTCAAAGACCATCAACTTATTATCGAAGCGCAGGGCGTTTTCAATATCAAGGGTGGAAATGGCGCCTGCCGGTTTGCTCGCAAGCGGGTTGGCAATGGGCGCAATCTTGGCACCATCTTCATCAATGGAACCGACCGAAGCGCGCAGGCCGCCGCCGTTCTTCAGCGAGGTCATATTTCCGGCCCCAAGAGCCTGAAGCGCCATATAACTATTTGCATCTGCGCTGATATCGCCAAGGTTGACTTCCTGAACGCGTCCGAAAGCGCGGTCACCTTCCAGGTACACGTCGGTGTAACCCCAAAGCGTGCCGTCTTTGGCGGAGATCACGGCACCGATGGCATCGACGATCGCTTTGACCTTTGCGCCGATCGGGCTGGACGCGATGATCAAGCTGGCCGGGTCTGTTGTGCCATAGGCGGCCTGCAGGTTTGTTTCCGTTGAAGCATAAGCTCCATTAATGGCCGGGTCGAGGTTTTCGACGATCAACTCGCCATTGGCATCGAAATCCGCCACGAGGCGGCCAAGGTAGGTGTACTCTGTATCCGTGGTGACAATCAGAACCGGTTTGCCATCCTGCCCTGTGGCTACGATCGGGTAGGCGTCGGGAACGAAGTCTGCGGTATGTCCGTTAAAGCCAACAGCGGCGTCGGTCGCATCGCCCATCCGCTCGTGGCCGCCGCCTGCCACCATCACATCGATGCCTGAGACAAGCGAAGCCAGCGCCTTGTTGCGCTCGATGGTATCCAGCTGGTCGATCATGACGATCTTGTTCACGCCAAGCGCGTTCAGAGCATTCACCGCATCCTGCAAGTAGGCGGCAACTTCCTGCAAGTCATCGGTGGCCGGGTTGCCATCGTCCTTGGGAACAGTGCCGTTCGGGGATGTCTTGGTCAACAACTCAAACGTGGTAGCCCCCACCAAGCCGATCTTCTCGCCGCCTTTTGTGACAATGGCGTACGGCGCGATCTTGCCGTTGATGGTCGAGGCCTCGGCCCCGGCATAGTTATTAGCGTTGAAATTATTATTTAATGTCTTATCCGCAAGGCCACGCAAAGAGACATCCGCAGCAAAATTCAAGTTGGTGGTAATCAGGGGAAACTGCGCACCCACCCAGCCGGGACCAGCCGAAATGGCAGATTGCAAGACCGGCGATCCCAGATCAAACTCGTGGTTGCCTAATGCCGAGGCATTTGTCCCAAACGCGTTCATGATCGCAATGTCAGGACGGCCAAGCGCGGTGGCACCGATTCCGGGCACCGCATTTAATGAGGGGTCGGCCCCTCCGACCAACCACGGGCCAGGAATGTAACTATCGCCTTCGCCAAGAACTAATGTGTTTGTATATGCATCATCGAATTTGTCGATCATGGCCCCCATGATCGGCGCAGTCTCAACGCCGAGCAAACCGCTTTCGCCATAATAATGCAGGATTTGAAGGGTGTACGCCGGGGGAATCAAGGCCTGCGCATTCTGTGCAGGCAGGATCATGAGAGCAAGGATCAGGAAAACAGAAAACAAACGAAACAGGGTCTTTTGGTGAACATCAGTGTCTTGCCGAACACGCGCATTCACGTTCATAATAAGTCTCCTCTGGGTTTATAGAAATAAATAAGGACCCGCACAGGGGCCATTCAACACAAACTCTCCTCTAAGTTCAATCCGGGTCGATTACGCTCGCGCTCACCACCTTTCAACAGTAAAATAAAATTCCACAAGAACCTTATCAACTCATTGCTTCGATATTATACAATGGGAGATTGCATTTTCGTAAGGCGGCAACTTGGCAGGATCTAATCCAACCCAGGCACCTTCCAAATCGCCACGCACATCCGAACAATTGCGATACAATCGGCCAATTATGTTCATCCAAAAATTTTCAGACAACAACGCATTGGGTCAGGCAGCAGCCCAAATATTCGTTGAACTTGCCAATCAGGCCATTCAAGAGCGTGGACGTTTTCTTGTCTCACTTTCTGGCGGGAGCACCCCCATGAAACTCTACGCACTCCTTGCCACAGAGAAATTGGATTGGACACGCATGCATTTTTTTTGGGGCGATGAGCGCTGCGTACCTGTAAACGACCCCGGTAACACCTATGGCATGATGCGCGAGATCCTCTTTGACAAAATCGGAGCAACGAACATCCACCGCGTCGAATCAGAACTGGAGCCTGCGGCCGCCGCCCGGGCCTATGCAAAAACCTTGAGCGGATTCGCTGACGCGCCATTCGACTTCCCGCGCTTTGATCTGGTGCTGCTCGGCATGGGCGATGACGGCCATACCGCCTCGCTCTTCCCCGGCTCGCCCGTCAACATAGACTCGCCCACTATTGCAGTCACTGCCCATTACCAGGACCGGCCCGCCAATCGCATTTCACTGACGCCGAAGGTTTTCAACCAGGCCAGGGAAGTTTGGTTTTTGGTCACAGGTGCAGGCAAGGCCGAAACCTTACGCCGCGTCATAACCGGCGAAAAACACCCGGAGCAACTCCCGGCCCAACGCATTCAACCTGAAAATGGGAACCTGACCTGGCTGGTCGATGAGGCCGCAGGAAAATATATCTAAATCACACTGTTCGTTGGGCGGAAAGCCCAATGGACAAAATCGCAAAAGGAGTTTTATAAAATGGAATTAGCACTGATCGGCCTGGGCAAAATGGGGTTGAACATGGCAAAACGCCTTATCAAGGGCGGACATCATGTCGTTGGTTATGCCCGCACTAAAGAAACCGTGGACAATGCGGTCAACGAAGGGATTGACGGCGCATATTCTGTGGAAGAAGCCATCGGCAAGTTGACCTCCTCCCCGAAGGCAGTCTGGGTCATGGTCCCGGCCGGGGCCACCACCACTGATACAATCCAGAAAGTTGCAGCATTGCTCAAACCCGGCGACATCATCATTGACGGCGGCAATTCAAATTACAAAGACACCATCAAACATGCAGAAATGCTGGGGGCTCAGGGCATTGACTTTTTGGACTGTGGCACAAGTGGCGGCATTTGGGGTATCACCGAAGGCTACAGCCTGATGATCGGCGGCAAGGAAGAAGTGGCAGCCAAACTCAACCCCATCTTCGAAACCCTCGCCCCCGGAAAAGATTTCGGCTGGGGACGGGTCGGCCCGCATGGCGCCGGTCACTATGTAAAGATGGTTCATAACGGCATTGAGTACGGCATGATGCAGGCCTTTGCCGAAGGCTTCGGCATCCTCAAAAACAAGACCGAATTCGGTCTCGACCTCGCGCAGATCTCGCACATCTGGCAGCACGGCAGCGTCGTCCGCTCGTGGCTGCTCGATCTTGCCGCCCGCGCCCTGGATGAAGACACCGAACTCAAGGATATCAAACCCTGGGTGGCCGATTCTGGCGAAGGTCGCTGGACCGTTTTTGAATCGATCGACCTGGATGTCCCGGCTCCGGTCATTACCCTTGCCCTGCAAATGCGCTTCGCCAGCCGTGACGAAGAGAACTACCCCGCCCGCATGCTTTCGGCCTTGCGAAACCAGTTCGGCGGCCACGCCATGAAGAAGTCTGAGTAGCAGACAATGGCCGGGATGAAAACGACCCGTCCCGCTGCCATTGTCAATGGGCACTCTTATGAACAACCAACCTTATAACGGACTCCTCACCACGATCATTATTTTCGGCGCGTCCGGCGATCTGACCCAGCGCAAATTGATCCCGTCGCTTTTTAATTTATTCCGTAAGCGGCGCACCCCGAAGAAGTTCCAGATTTACGGCTTTGGCGGAACTCCTTTTACTGATGAGCAATTCCGCGAACATTTGCGCAAAGGCATGCGGGAATTTGCCGGTTACGAATTTGCAGAAGACGAATGGAACTTCTTTGCGCCCAACCTGCACTATCAAACCGGCAAATATACTGAAGTGGGCGACTTTCAAAAACTGGCTGAAAATCTCTCCACCTCCGAAGAGGGAAGCGCAAACCGCCTCTTCTACATGGCGCTGCCACCCACACTCTTCCCCACCATCATCGATAATCTTGATGCCTCGGGCCAATTGCACGAGAACGGCGGTTGGCGGCGCGTGGTGCTGGAGAAACCCTTTGGCACCGACCTCGAATCTGCCATTACGCTTAACAAACAGGTTCACAAAGCACTGAACGAAAACCAGATCTACCGCATCGACCATTACCTCGGCAAAGAGACCGTGCAGAACATCCTGTTTACACGCTTCGCCAACACCATCTTCGAACCTCTCTGGAATCGAAACTACATCGACCACATCCAGATCACGGTGGCAGAGAAGGTCGGCCTCGAGCACCGCGCCAAGTTTTACGATGGCGTGGGTGTGCTGCGGGATATGTTCCAGAACCACCTGTTGCAATTGCTGACCCTGGTCGCAATGGAACCTCCCGCCTCTTTCAGCGCCAGCCACTTGCGGAATGAAAAAGTAAAAGTCCTCAGCGCCATCCAGCCCATGTCTCCCGAGCAGGTCGCGGTCCACACTGTGCGCGGACAATATAAGGGATATCGCAAAGAAGAAGATGTCAATCCCAATTCCACCACGCCCACCTATGCAGCACTGCGATTGTTCATCAACAACTGGCGTTGGAAGGGCGTGCCATTCTATTTACGCTCCGGCAAAAACCTCGCCGAGAAACAATCGCAGATCATTATTCAGTTCAAAGAACCGCCGACCACCATGTTCCCGATGCAAACCATGAAACCAAACATCCTTGTGCTGTATTTACAGCCCGACGAAGGTGTACATGTGCGCTTCGAGGCCAAAGCGCCGGATACAGTCAACGAGACCCGGGCGGTGGATATGGAGTTCCACTACGCTGAGGCCTTTGGCACAACCGCCATCCCCGAATCGTACGAGCGCCTGCTGCTCGACGCACTGCAAGGCGATGCCTCACTGTTTACCCGCGCAGATGAAGTGGAAACAGCCTGGTCATTGATCGACCCCATCCTCCAAACCTGGGAAACGCATCAAACTCCGCCGCTGGCTGTCTACCGCCCAGGCAGTTGGGGACCGCCAGAAGGTTACGACCTGCTCGCCCGAGATGGCCGCCGATGGTTGAACGAAGAAGTCAGCATGATGCTGGAAAAGTAATAACAAACCCGCCCTAATCTACTTCGGGGCGGGTTTGTTATCTGATCGAATATTGTTTGAGCATCTACTTCAGGATTTGAAAAAGATTACTGTAATCATCTGTCCACAAGGGCAGGTCTGTACTGTAACTGCCAAGGTCTTGATAACGGGCCTTCAACCCGGGCAAGTTGAGCAACTCAGGGTCACGGGAAAGCAATACCCAAATGGATGGAAATTCACCATCTGCGTTCGCCGCCTTATCAATGCGAATGATCGACAGGCCAAATTCCTGTGCCAATTTCCAGAGCACTGGCTGCAAGTCTAGGTGACGGTTGGAAATATGGGCGGCGATCACTCCATTCCCTGACAAATGCTGCAAGTAAAGTTGAAATGCCTCGCGGGTTATGAGATGCACGGGAATTGAGTCGCTGCTGAAGGTATCCAATACCAGAACGTCAAAATTTTGATTCTGCCCGGCGGCAAGTTCACTCTCAAGAGAAAGACGGGCATCCCCCGGGATAACTTCCACTTCGGCGCGGCTATCCCTGAGGAATGTGAAGTATCCGCCCTCTCCTTCTGCCAGGCGGATGACAATATCGTTGATCTCGTAAAATCGATATTGATCCGTCGGTTCTCCATAAACCGCCAATACCCCGGCGCCCAGGCCTAGCACACCCACGCGTAGTCCCTGCCCGCGTTTTGGGTGGTTGCGCAGAAGCAAACCAACGCCGCTATCCTCTACATAGTATGTTGAGACCCTGCGCGGATCATCGCGAAATTGCAGCCCGTGGATCGTCATGCCGTGAACCAGGGCGTTCGCCCTGCCGTTCAGGTCCTTCACACGAATGACCCCATAGAAGTTACGCTCAGCCAACAAATGACCTCCGCCCGGGTTGAAAGAGGCCCAAACCAGGATCAGACCCAGTAGGGACGAACCCAGCACGGCACGAGTCTGAAGCGCATAATTTCCATTCCATTTCGGCATGAGCAGCACCACCAGAATCAGGGCGATGATCAACCAGCCGAGATAGAATTCCCAATAGCCGTTGAAGATCAGGGGGGCAACGAAGTTTACAAAAACGCCGCCCGCCGCACCTCCCAACGAAACCATCAAATAATAGGTGGTCAATTGATGCGAGGGTGGTCGTATCTGATACAACTCTCCGTGACAGATCATGCAGGAAACGAAGAGCAGGAGGCAATAGGCGGCGATCTGCAAGATTAAGTCCAGGTCGCTGGCGCGGGTAAAAACCCAGAGCAAAGCAAGGCTGGCAAGGCTGAAAAGCAGCGCGTACAGGCGGCGGTCATACCAGCGCGAGTCGGAGAAGGCAAGGATGAAACTCAGCAGGTAGATGGCCAGGGGCAACACCCACAAGAATGGGATAACCGCCACTTCCTGAGAGATTTGGTTGGTGGCCGCGATCAAAAAGAGGGATGCAGTTCCGCTGAGGACAAGCCAGAGGACAGGCAGGGATGGTGTGATTGTTTCGCTGACATTTTCATCGCGGAAATTCGATGTGTCCCTCAGTCGAAAGAGAATGGTGGCGGAGACAAGACCAAAAAGAAAAAAGCCAGCGGACCAGGCCCATCCTTGTTGCCGCAGGGTCAGAGACGGCTCGACCAAAATCGGGTATGCAAGCAAACCCAGCAATGAGCCTGCATTTGAAAGGGCATACAAACGGGCGTACGAGAAACCTGGCTGCAGTTGGCTGAACCAGGCTTGCATCAGGGGACCATTGGAAGCCAGCACAAAATACGGAAGTCCGACTGAGACGGCGAGGATGATGAAAATATTCAGAATTGGAGAACTCACTTGGGCGGGGCGCCAATTGGCGGATGGGATGATCGGAGATCGCCAGGTAGTTCCCAGGAAGGCAAGAAGTGCAAATGTCAAAACCAGCAAGCCCAAATGAATCCAGCGTTGTTTTTGTTGCCTGACCAGCCATGCGGCGTAAGCGTATCCACCGGTGAGAAGGGATTGAAAAAATAACATCGCCGTGGACCAGACCGCAGGAGTCCCGCCAAACCACGGCAGGATGACCTTTCCGATCATGGGTTGGATTTGAAAGAGAAGATAGGCTGAAAGAAAAACATTGACCGCAAAGAGAATCACACCAGCGCCTCGACTGAAAGAATTTGGAAATCATAACATAAGGATGCATCTGAGGCTTCACACAAGTTTCACACAATTCCTCCATCCGCACCTAACAAAGGGGTGCGAAAATAAAATCAACGTTTACAAATGGAGGTAAACATGAAACATTGGATTTGGAAAGTGCTGGGATTTCTCCTGCTGCTCGTGGTTGTAGCAGGTGTCGGTTTTGCGGGTTTTCGTATCGGCATGATGCAAAGCGCGAACGTCACTGCCGGGGCTGATTTCCAACACCCGAACTTTGGCCATCGCTTTAATGGAATGGATGGGAATGGGAATGGGAACAATATGCCGCAGCAGAACTTCGGTCATGGCCGGGACTTTGGCGGGCGCGGCGGCTTTCGAGGCTTTTCCCCCATCTTTGGGCTGGTTCGCCTCGCAGTGCTCGGCGGCCTGATCTGGCTGGGCTATACATTTTTCAAACGCAGCGGCTGGAAGTTGGTGAACATCAACTCGCAGCAGGCGGCAGCAGTGCCGGCCCCCTCCTCCGACTACGCACCGGCAGCAGAAGGGGATGAGAAAAAAGATGAGGCTTAATTCCAAGCCATAGACCTGAATCAGACACCCGTCTTGAAAGAGGCGGGTGTTCTTATCCACATATTTTCTTCACAACATTTATGAGATAATCCGGATATGCCGCAAACTGTTTTGATCGTTGACGATGAAAAACGCATGGTCTCCCTCCTGCAAAGTTATCTTGCACAGGAAGGATATCATGTGGTCACTGCGTTCAACGGCCGTGAGGCTTTGAATGTGGCCCGGAGTGAAAACCCCGACCTGGTGGTGCTGGATATTATGATGCCTGAGATGAATGGCTATGAGTTTATGCGCGCCCATCGCGCTGAACGCGACACGCCCATCATCATGCTGACGGCAAAAGTAGAAGATGAGGATAAGATCATCGGGCTGGAGTTGGGCGCGGATGATTATGTGACCAAGCCTTTCAAGCCGCGCGAATTAATGGCGCGCGTCCGCAATGTGTTACGAAGGGCCGGGAAGAACGAACCCAAAGGGACCGCCCTCAAGGCATTGGATATTATCCTTGACCGTGAGACGCGCGAAGTCACCGTTGGCGACCGCCCACTGGACCTGACCCCATCGGAGTTTGACCTGCTGACAGCGCTTCTTTCCGCGCCTGGCAGGGTCTTCTCGCGCCTGGACCTTTTGGATGTTATTCAAGGCGTACGGTACGAAGGCTATGAGCGCACCATCGACACACATGTAAAGAACCTGCGCTCCAAGATCGAACCCGATCCGCGCAAACCTCATTACATTGAGACCGTGTACGGCGTTGGCTACCGCCTGCGCAAGCAATAAATAAACTCATGAAACTTACGACCAAACTCATCCTTGCCTTTCTGGTGACCAGTGTGTTCAGCACAGGCACCATCGTTCTTTTTACGCGCGCCGCCACCAACCGTGAGTTTGACCGTTTCCTCAACAACCGTTACCAAACCGAATTGGTTGATGAACTCTCGCGTTATTACAGCAACAACCAGACCTGGCAGGGCGTCGAAGGGCAGATTAACCACGGGCACGAGTCTGACCGCCCGCTTTATTTTTCGATCGCTGACGCAAACGGGAATATCATTGTTTCCGGAGATGGGAAGCAGGTCGGCCAGCTGTGCAGCGTAGAAGAACTTGAAAACGGTCTGCCCATTCAAGTGGACGGAGTCATAGCAGGGATACTGCTCATGCCCAACATGCCGGACCGCAACCCGATCGATTACGAGTTCCTGAGGCGTCTCAACGGTTCCATCTTCTTCAGTGCAGCCGCTACAATTCTCCTTGCACTCTTCCTCGGAATCCTGCTTTCAAGAAGCATTGCCCGTCCCATCCGCGAGTTGACCAGCGCCACGCACAAAATGGCGGAAGGCAATCTCGGCCAGCAGGTCACCGTCCGCTCAAAGGATGAGATCGGCGAATTGGCGCAATCATTCAATCAGATGAGCGCGGATCTCGCGCGTTCCTTTAACCTGCGCAAGCAGATGACCGCCGACATCGCCCATGAACTCCGCACACCGCTCAGCCTTATTCTTGGGCACGCCGAGGGTGTGCATGACGGGGTGCTGCAACCCACACGCGAAAATTTCGAGATCGTCCGCGAAGAAGCCGAGCGCCTTGAACACCTTGTCAGCGACTTGCGCACTTTATCGCTGGCCGACGCGGGCGAACTTTCGGTGGAATTTCAACTCGTGGACGTGAATGACGTCCTTGGCGATATTCATTCCCGTTATCAAGCCCTCTTCCTTCAAAAACGCATCGCTTTCGATTTTGGGCCTGCCTCAGTGCCCCTGCGGGCGAATCTTGACCCGGGCCGTTTCGGTCAGGTGTTCAACAACATCCTCGATAATGCGCTGCGCTATACATTCGAAGACGGGCGGGTCGAGATGAAAACTCAACTCGCAGAAAACAGAATCCTGATATCGGTTAAGGATAGCGGCGATGGCGTCACCTCTGAAGAAGCCCGGCATCTCTTCGATCGCTTCTACCGCGTGGACGAGTCGCGTAATCGCAATGACGGCGGCTCCGGCTTGGGTCTGGCGATCGCAAGGTCCATAGTTGAAATGCATAAGGGTCGCATTTGGGCCGAAAGCGAAAAAGGGAAAGGCCTAAAGGTGTTCATTGAATTGCCTGCTATGTAACACGAAGCGGATCGACTAAAGAAAAATGCCCCGAGAATTTCGGGGCATTTATTTTGAAGCAGATCAGGATGCAACCGGGGCACGTTTGGCCTTTTTTGCAAGGCTCCTCGGCCAGGCAATGACCACTACAAAAAATCCGATGACCACGATGTTCTTGATCATTCCAAAGAGCATAAAGGCACCATTGCCGCCCCCGCGTTCTCCGCCGCGCTCCTGACGTTCACCTTCAGGTCTGAATTGTAATTCGCCCTGCTCGCCTGCCTGCGGACGGAACTCTGGGCGGGGAGCACCATCCCCAAATGCTTGCGTGCCTACGCCGCTGGCATTGACCGCAATGACCATTAGCCCGGAAAGCAGAACGAACGCGAACAAGATAATAAAAATACGGCCCAGGGTTTTCATTGGGGGGCATCCTTTTTTACGCCTGGTGCAAACAGGCGGCCAACTGGCTGAAAGATATAACGATTGAAAGTATTCACGATCCAATTCCAGTGCAGGGCCGTATGGACACCCAGCAGCAACAGCATAAGATTGGCTGACATATCGTGCAACCGACGCCACGCAAACCCACGCGGAAGTTGGATTCCCAGGTACGGCAGTGCGATCTCCGAGATCATGATGCCAGAGATCATGATCAGTGTTCCATCAATAAACAGAAGCCAATTCAAGATATAGTTGACCCGGGTGAGGCTGCCTATTTTAGCCAGAAAACGGCGCGTGATCTCGGTCACCCAATCCCAATTCAATAAAACATGTACCGTCACGGCGGCAAGCATGGAAAGGCTGAGCCACTCGTGAATGGCAAGCCCGCTGCCGCGCGGGTCCATGGTAATCAGAAATGCAACGAACACCAAAATATCCACCCATAATTTGGATCGGGTCTGGTTACCAGTATTTTTCGAACCATCATTCGTCATATTCGAATTCTCCTTTTTATAGGCGGGTATTGTATAAGTTTTAACCTTTTCATGGTGCGAAAAATGCGAGTAAATTATGAAGAAGTTGTAAACTCAAAAAAGAAACCGCCGAAGCCCCCGCAAAGGCTTCGGCGGTTATCCTCACACAACATCCATATTTAATCGACCTTTACGATCTCTTCCCTCGTTTCGATCACTTCCGCCCTAATCGTACCAGCCGATAGTTCTCGTAAATCTGACTGAAACGCTTCTAAATTTTCCACGGGAAATTGCAGCGTCAGGGTAACATCTGCGGCATAATCTTCGCCCAGTATTTTTCCGTGGTTCTGCGAGGTCAATATCCGGGCCCGTTCAAACAGGCTATATGGAATCACCACCATGGCCACATGGATGGGGATTCTTTTTCCACGTTCAGCTGACTTGACCACTGCCTGCGCGGCCTCTGTATAGGCCTTTACCAGTCCTCCCGTGCCGAGCAATGTACCGCCGAAGTAACGAGTAATCACCAAAACGACATCCCCGAGTCCACTTCCACGCAGAACAGCTAATGCAGGTTTGCCCGATGTCCCACCTGGCTCGCCATCATCCGAAAAATATTCCGTAACTGTATTCCCGCCACCAATGATGTAGGCCGGGACATTATGGCTCGCATCCGCAAACTCGGCCCGGATCCGCCTCATGAAGGCGCGCGCTTCGTCGATGGAAAAAGCAGGCGCGAGCGTGGCAATGAAGCGCGAATTAACCACCATCAGTTCGCGGCGAATTTCTTTCAGTGGAACAAGGTAATTTCTGGACATAATTTGGTTACACGAATAATTCAAGGATTCCTAAACAGTGAGGTGAATAATATGACAAGCGGCACTTCCGAATCCAAGCATGATTATATATAATATACAATCATGGCATCACTGGTAGAGCGCGAATTAGTTCACAAACCTCTCAAAGAAGAGATCTTTGATGCGTTGCACAGGCAGATCATCGCCGGCAAGTATGCCCCAGGTGACTGGTTGCGCCAGGAGGAGATTGCCGGGCAGATGGGCGTCAGCATGACTCCGGTGCGAGAAGCGCTGGATCTATTGGTGGCCAAGGGCCTTGCAGAACGCGTCCCCTATCGCGGCGTACGTGTGCGTGAAATGTCCGCCAAGGATATCGTAGAAGCCTATAGTTTGAGGCTGATCTTGGAGGCGCTCATTGCGCGCGAAGCAGCAGCCAACATTACACCAGAGCAGATTGCCGGTCTTGAAAAAATCATGGCGGACATGGATCGCTATGTAGAACTAAGTGAAATGCCGCAGGAGCGCCAATTAAGCCGGGAATTCCACGATGCCATTGCAGAAGCCTCTGGAAATGACTTGCTGGTCAAATTATACAGCATCGTCTCAAACGCCTTTCCAGACTGGTTACTCTATGAAGCATTGTATCGTAAACCCGAATTGCTCTCCGGCAGCGTCATCCAAACTCACGACGAACATACGGCCATGCTAAACGCACTCAGAAAACACGATGCCGATCAGGCCGCGCAAGCCTCGGTGCTGCATATTATGGAATCCGGCAAATGGCTGGAGAATTACCTGAACGTACCCGCCAAATTACTTCGAGAAAAAGAAAAACAAGTGGCACACTTGATCAAGAAAACTTCAAAATAAACTGGAGGAACAGGCAATGTCGGAAGAATTATTCAAGCAAATGGCTCAAAGCATCATTGACGGAGATTCGGACATCTCGGCAGAACTCGCTCAAAAGGCGATCGAGATGAACATCCCGCCGTTGGACGCAATCACAAAAGGCTTTGTCGTGGGCGTCAATTACATCGGAGATCAGTTTGGGTTGGGCGAAGCCTTTTTGCCGGAACTGGTGATGGCAGGCGAAGCAATGAAGGCCGCCGTCGCGACACTGGAGCCCGAACTTTTAAAATTAGGTGAAGCCCGCGAAACAATGGGGAGAGTGGTCCTTGCCACCGTCGAGGGTGACATTCACGAGATCGGAAAAACCCTCGTCGGCACAATGTTGAGCGCCTCTGGTTTTGAAGTGACCGACCTTGGCGTGGATCAACCCGCCGACAAGATCATCGGTAAGGCCATCGAGATCAATGCCAGCATCATTGGCATGAGCGCCCTGCTTACCACCACCATGGTGCGGCAGCGCGAAGTTATTGAAGAGATGGATAAAGAGGGCCTGCGTCCAAAGATCAAGGTCATGGTCGGCGGCGCTCCGATCACCCGCGACTGGGCCACCAAAATCAAAGCCGATGGCTACTCCGAAGATGCAGTCGGCGCAGTGAAACTGGCCAAGGAATTGGTCGGCAAGGCATAAGAGAGAAATATCACCAACTCATCAGCTTGCCGCTTCAACATCAGAGAGAAGAGAGAGAGACATAGCCTCGGGAGGGCTCCATGTCTCAAAAGAACATCAAGACCATCAGCAACCCCAAACTGAAACTTGAGGTACTGACAAAGGAAGAAGTACAAAAGATCCATAACGCCACGCTGCACATTATAGAAAATGTCGGCGTGAGGTTTCCATCGAAGCGGGCGCTGGAGATCTGGGAAGCCAATGGCGCGACCGTTGACCACGAGAAAAAGATCGTGCGCGCCAGGCCGCAACTCATCGAAGATGCACTCAAGAAATGCCCACCAAAGTACATCCTTGGTGCGCGCGACCCGCAGCAGAACCTTCCGCTCGATGGCAATCACGTTTGCCTCGGCACGGATGGATGCGGTGTCGAGATCATCGATATTGAAACAAAGCAAAAACGCACCTCCGTTTTGCAGGATGTACGCGACATTGCCCGCGTGGCAGATGCGACTCCTGAAGTCGCTTTCCACTGGGTCCCGCTTTCTGCACAGGATACGCCCGTAGAGGCTCGCGGACTGCACGAACTTAAAGCCGTTTGGGAGAACTCCACCAAACATGTGCAAACCGAGTCCATTTACAACGTACATGAAGCAAAGGCCGCCGTGGAAATGGCGGAGATCCTCGCTGGAGGAAAAGATAAACTTCGCGAACGCCCCGTTCTCTCGCTGATGCAATGCACCGCGCCTCCTCTCGGGCATGATGGCGGCTCTCTTGATGCGGCCCTGATCGCCGCTGAAGCCGGAATCCCCACAGGCTTCATGACCATGTCTGCCTGCCTCACCACCGGGCCGGCCACCCTTGCCGGGACATTGACCGTCGGCAACGCCGAAGTCATCGCCGCCACCGCCCTTTTACAACTGGCTTACCCTGGCGCTCCTGTCTTCTATGCCGCAGCGCAAACCGCATCTGATCCACGCCTGGGTGTCTACACCGGCGGCGGCCCAGAGGATTTTCTCTTCGGTGCAGCTACAAATGTGCTTGCAGATTTCTACAACATCCCGCTCTCCATGGGATCGTTCGCGACCGGTGCAAAAGAACCGAACTGGCAGGCCGGGCTTGAAGGCAGCCTCTCAACCTTCATGGCCTCCGTGGTCATGTCTGACATGCTGTTAGGTTGCGGATTCCTGCACGGCAGCCGCATCTGGTCCTTTGCTGAGATGATGATGGATTGCGAGATTTTCTCGATCATTCACAAGATGATGCAGGGCATCGTTGTCGATGAAGAGACGCTGGCGTTGGATGCCATTGCCGCAGTTGGCCCCGGCGGTCACTACCTTGCACAAAAGCACACCCGTAACCACATGCGCGACCTGTTCCTGCCACAATTCCTTGACCGCCGTCCGTACACTCAATGGGAGGAAAAAGGCGATGACGCACGCGACTGGGCTTTGGACAAAGCCAGAAAAATTCTAAAAGAACACCAGCCCGACCCGCTGGACGACAAAATTAGTTTGGAGTTCGACAGAATTATCAAGTCGGTCGAAAAATAAGTTGAATGTTCAAGTTTACAGGTTGAAAGTTGTAAATACCTTCAACCTGTAACTGATCTCTTTCGCCAAAGAGAATCAAATCCCCACTTAGAGGTGTCTCATGAGACCAAAACTCACTCTCCTCAGCGATGAAATCATCGCCAGAATCATGGAAGAAGCCTACGAGCTTCTGCGCTGCCCCGGGGTCAAAGTCCAAAATGAAGAAGCGCGGAACCTGCTTGCATCCGCTGGCGCGATCATGTACCCGGATAACAACGTAGTCGGCATTCCCACCTTCCTCGTCCACAAGGCATTGGAAAGTGTGCCGCGCGAATTTTATTTGTATGACTACGACGGCAACCCGGTTGTCCGTTACGGCGGCGACTCAGTCCACTTTGATCCCGGCTCCTCCGGTATCACCATGCTCAACCCGGAGACCCTCGAACACGAGACCACCGAGACCGAGCATCTGCTGCGCCTGATCAAGGTTGCCGAACAAATCCCCCAGTACGATGCGCAATCCACAGCCGTGATCTGCCACGACGTCCCCAAGGAAATTCAAGACTCATACCGCCTCTACCTCGCCCTGCTCTATTCCAAAAAACCCATTGTCACTGGCGCGTTTACAAACAAGACCGTGCAGGAAATGATCGACATGCTTGCGCTTTTCGCTGGCGGGCCCGAGGCCTCACGCGCCAAACCGCGCGCCATCTTCGATGTCTGTCCTGCGCCTCCATTGATCTGGAGCAACTTCGGCGCAGGCAACCTCATCGCCCTCGCAAGGGCTGGCATCCCTGCTGAGATCGTCTCTGTGCCGTTGGCGGGCGCAGCCGCCCCGGTGACCATGCTCGGCACAGTCACCCAGCATACGGCGGAAGTCCTCGCAGGTATCGTCATCCACCAACTTGCCCAGGCAGGGTCGCCCATCGTTTGGGGCGGCGCAGCAGCCATCTTCGATATGCGCAAAGGCGCCACCCCAATGGGTGCGGTCGAGACTGCCATGCTTGACTGCTCCTACGCGCAAGTTGCAAAAACTCTCGGCATGCCCACCCACACCTACCTTGGCGCAACCGATTCAAAACTTGTCGATGCGCAGGCCGGGCTTGAGAGCGGCATCTCCGCGATGGTCGGCGCCTTAAGCGGCATCAACATGATCTCCGGCTCCGGCATGCTGGATTTCCTCGCCTGCCATAGCGCAGAAAAACTTGTCATCGACGCGGAGGGCATCGCAATGGCCAAGCGTATGGTCAAAGGCGTGCAGCAACATACCGACACGCTCGCCACCGGCTTTTACGACGACAAAATCAACTTCAAAGGCGGTGACTTTCTCAAGCAGAAGATCACCATGAAACTCTTCCGAGAAGAACAGCACCTGCCCAGCGATATCATCGACCGGAGCTCGACACGTGCATGGAAGGAGGCCGGCTCGCTGGATGCTTTTGGCCGCGCCAAACTGCGTGTGAAAGAACTACTCGCTTCCTACTCCCGCCCGGAACTTGATCCCAACCAGACAGCGCAGCTCCACTCCTACATGCTCGACCTTGCTAGAAAAGCAGGCATCGAAGAACTGCCCAAACTGGAAGGCTACGAACTCGCCTAATCTCCTTGAAATTGGTTATTGGCAGGCAGAGGTTAGGGAATAGTGATTGAAGAGCAGGGCTTGAGATTTACAGCCGCTCTACCATAGTCTTTGACATTCTTGAGTCCTTGTGACTCGGAACCTATTTACCAATCTCCAATCAAACCAAGGAGGCACCATGCACCCCAAATTATCCCTGCTCGATGAGGAGTTGATCGCCCGCATCCTCGAAGAAGCCTATCAACTCATGCTCAACCCCGGCGTGAAAGTACAGAACGCCGAGGCGCGACAATTGCTTGCAGAAGCAGGCGCGCAAGTGGACGAAGAGACTCAAGTCGTCCGCATTCCGCAACAGATCGCCCGCAAGGCGCTGGAGACCGTGCCCAGCGTATTCCACCTCTACGATTATGACGGCAACCCCACAGTCCAGTACGGAGGCGATGCCGTGCAGTTCGACCCCGGCTCATCAGGCATTTCCATCCTCCTGCCGGATACACTCGAACACAAGACTGCTGAATCCGAAGACCTGATCCGCATAATCAAGGTTGCAGAAAGCCTGCCACAATATGACGCGCAGTCCACGGCAATTGTGTGCCACGATGTCCCCAAAGACCTGCACGATCTGTATCGTCTGTACCTGGTCCTGCTGTACTCAAAGAAACCCATCGTTACCGGCGCATTCACAAACAAGACCGTGCATCAAATGCTGGAGATGCTGGCCATCCTCGCAGGCGGACATGAAGCCTCGCGTCTGAAACCGCGCGCCGTGTTTGATGTCTGCCCGTCGCCGCCACTGATCTGGTCGAACTTCGGCGCAGGGCAGTTGATCGCCCTGGCGCGGGCGGGCATCCCGGCAGAGATCGTTTCGATGCCGCTGGCGGGGGCGGCGGCACCAGTAACCCTGCTGGGAGCGGTCACACAACATGCCGCGGAATGTCTTTCAGGCATCACCATTCATCAACTCGCGCAAGCCGGTTCGCCCATCGTCTGGGGCGGCGCCCCCGCCATCTTCGATATGCGCAAAGGCGGCACACCCTTCGGCGCCATCGAAACCGCCATGATCGATTCCTCCTATGCCCAGGTCGGCAAATCGCTGGGGCTGCCCACTCATGCCTACCTCGGCGCAACAGAAGCAAAAGTGCTCGATACGCAGGCTGGCCTCGAAAGCGGCATGGGGGCACTGGTCGGCGCCTTGAGCGGCATTAACATGATCTCCGGTTCCGGCATGCTGGACTCGCTGCTTTGCCAAAGCCCGGAAAAACTCGTCACCGATGCGGAGGGCATTGCAATGGCCAGGCGCATGGTGGCAGGCATGAAAGTGCAGACCGAAACCCTGGCAACCGGGTTTTATGAAGGCGTCAACTTCAAAGGCGGCGATTTCCTCAAGCAGAAGATCACGATGAAACTCTTCCGCGAGGAGCAGCACATGCCGGATAAAGTCATCGACCGCGACTCGATGCGCGGATGGAAAGAAGCCGGCTCAATGGACACCTTCAGCCGCGCCAAGGCCCGCGTAAAGGAGATCCTCGCTTCCTATCGCCGCCCAGAGATCAACCCTGCCCGGGAAGCAGCACTTCGCGAGTACGTTTTGACCCTTGCCCATCAGGCGGGTCTCGAAGGACTGCCAAGGCTGGAAGAACCTGAATTTGCCTAACCCATAGAAAGCAACAGGTTGTGCGCAACGAGTTGCGAGTTACCAAATATCTCACAACTCGTTGTTTGTCACGTATCCTTAAGAAATCCCATGCTAACTCTCCCCCAACTCCTGCGTGTTCCTCAAGTGGACAACGGACTGCGATTCGCACTTTCTCCCGACGAGAAGAGCATTGTCTTCTCCTGGAACAAAACAGGGACATGGGAACTATGGCGCGCAGAATCTCCCGGCGTTGCGCTCGAACGTCTGGAAACTTTCGAGGTCGTACAGGCTTTACCCGGGGCGAAGTTCTCTCCCTGCTTTTCACCCGATGGGACAAAGATCGCTTTCGCGCTGGACCTGGACGGCAGTGAGTCGTACCACATTGCCATCTACGATTTCATTACGAACACCACCACTGACCTCACACCCCAAATTCTTTATGCCAACCAACCCAATATGTCGTGGTCTCCGGATGGCAGGTCACTTGCAGTGCTCTCCGATGCCAACGGACAGTTCGCGCTTTATGCACTCCCGCTCGATGGCAGTCGCCAGCGGATGATTCGAAATATCTTCCATCCCTGTTGGGACGCTGCCTGGTCGCCAGATGGAAGGTGGATCGCAGTCGAGTCGGAGGCGCTTGCAAGTGACCGCAGTATTCATATCGTCCCTGTCGGGAAATCCTCCAAAGGGGCAAAGACCGTCCAACTCATGCAGGGCGGGAAGCCGCTGAACGCGCAACATCCATCATGGTCTCCTGATTCCAAGTTGCTGGCGTTTTCTTGTGAAAATAACGAATGGTTCAACATTGGCTTGTATGACGTTGAGACAAAAGAGATCACCTGGATGACGGACTCGGTCGGCGACGACGCGCAACCCACGTGGTCGCGGAGCGGGGATGTGCTCGGCTGGGTACACAGCCATGGGGCAGGGACCAGTTTTCAGTTTAAGCAGGGAAGCGATCCCATTCGTGAGGCCCGGGTTGGAGAGGGAGTCCATGCCCACCCGCAGATCACAGGCAGCGGGGAAGCCATCCTCATTTATGAAGATGCAAATCACCCGCCCGATCTGTGGAAAATCAATTTGGAAAGCGGCGAAGCAAAACAACTGACAAAATCTTTGGATGTGGCGTTGAGTTTTTCGCAGCCCGAAGAGATGTCGTATCCAGGGATGGATGGAGCGCCAATCCCCGCACTTTTCTATCACACCGAGCCTTCTGAGAAGGCGGTGCTATACATCCACGGCGGACCGAATTGGAATTTACAGAATGCGTGGAATCCTGTTCTGAGTTTTATGGCTGCCCGCGGCTGGACGGTGCTCGCGCCAAATTACCGCGGCTCGACAGGCTATGGAAAAAAATGGCAGAATGCCAGCCGTTACAACATGGGCGGCGTGGATAATGACGATTGCGCGGCGGGCGCAAAGTATTTACTTGAGAATGGCTTCGCGAACCGGGTAGCCGTAACCGGGCGCAGCCATGGCGGCTATCTGACCATGACCTGCCTGACCGGGTTTCCAGAATTGTTTGCAGGCGGTTCGGCGGTCGTTCCATTCCTGAATTGGATAAAATCACACAAGAACTCACGCGAAGACTTGCAGCATTGGAATATCGAAAATATGGGCGACCCCGAAGAGAACCATGCATTATGGGTTCAGCGTTCCCCTTATTTCTTTCTGGAGCGTGTGAATGCGCCGGTGCAAATGATCTGCGGAGAGAACGACCCGCGCTGCCCGGCTTCCGAGTCTGTGGATGCAAAAAACAGGCTGCTGGAGTTGGGGAAGGAAGTAGAATTGTGTTTGTATAAAGGCGAAGGCCATTCGTTCTTGAAGATCGAGAATGTGATCGACGCGGAAATGAAGCGCATGGTGTTTTTGGAAAAAGTATTGCAACAATAGTTCACCCTATTAGAGGAGAGTCCATGGAGCCATTAAAGTTTTTGTCGAATGCTGAAATACAAACCATGCACGAAGCCACGCTGAGGGTCCTGCACGAAGCGGGAGTCTTTTGGACGCACAAACCGAGCCTTGAAATCCTCCAAAGCGCCGGGTGTGTGGTTCGTGACAACCGCGTCTTCTTTCCGCCCGAACTAGTAATGGCTTCGGTCGCGAAGGCAAATAAACACCCGGTCATTCGCGGGCGCAATGGGCAGGTCAACGCCCTCGGCGATGGGAATTTATATTTCCACAATCTCGGTGGCGCGCGCGATGTCTTCGACGCCAGAACCGGAACCCGCCGCACAGCGACTACGCAAGACGCCAGGGATGCCGTCCGCCTGCTGGACGCGCTGCCAAACTGCAACACGGTCACACCGTTCTTCACCCCGCCGGATGTATCGAATGAAATGCTGTCTCTGCACATGTACCGGCATGCGCTGTCCAATACGGTGAAGCCCGTCCAAGGGCCGGGGATTCAGTTCGGGCATGAGGTACGGTTTGCGGTCGAGATGGCGGCGGTGGTCGGGACTCCGGCCAATGAATTGACCCTGTCTCTTTCGCCGGTCAGCCCGTTGACCATGCACGATATCGCCGCCGAAGCCATCATGGAGATGGCAAAACATGGTGTCGTCCACGCCAACCTGCCCTGCCCCACCGGCGGAGCCACCTCGCCCATGACGATCACTGGCAGCATTGTCCAACAAAGCGCGGAATCGCTCGCGCCGCTGGTGTTGGCGCAACTCATCAACCCCGGCTGCGGCGTGATCTATTGCGGGCGTCTGGGAATGCTGGAGCCGCGCACCGGCTTGATCTGGGGCGGCGTAGAGTTGGGGTTATCCTCTGCGGCCACGGTTCAACTTGGGCATTATTATGGGTTCAGCGTTAACGTCTACGGATTCTCCACCAACGCTCATACCCTCGATGCACAAAATGCCTTCGAGCGCGGACTTAACGCTTCCATCCCCGCTCTGGCCGGGGCCGATGAACTCTCGGGCATCGGTGAAATGGAAGCCGGGGTGATGGGCTCTTTTGCCCAGATGGTGTTGGACAACGAACTGGTCGGAAGTGTGCAGCGCCTGCGCAAAGGACTCTCCGCCGATGCCGAACACCTCGCTGTTGACATCATTTTGGATGTCATGAACGGGTCGCGCAACTTCCTCGGCCAGAAGCACACCATGAAGCACCTGCGCGGCGGCGAGATGGCGTTAACCAAACTTGCCGAGCGCAACTCGTGGGATACCTGGGATGAAAAACTTGGCCGCAAGCAAATGGCCGACCACGCCCTCGAAGAGGCCGAGCGCATCCTGCGCGAACATCAGGTCCTGCCTTTAAGCAGGGAACAGGAAATGGAACTTGATAAAATACTGGCGGCGGCAGAGCGGGAAACCGCCAGAAAAAAATAGTTTAATCGTGAAGAGGAGACCTATGCTTAAACAAGCGAATGCAATATCAGAAGAATTGATCGAATGGCGGCGCGATTTTCACATGCACCCGGAAATTTCGTTCGATGTTCATCGTACAGCGGGAATCGTGGCCGATGAATTGGAGAAGATGGGCTATCGCGTGAAGCGCGGCGTTGGCAAGACTGGCGTAGTGGCCGAGATCGGCGAGGGCGGCAAGGTGGTCGCCATCCGCGCAGATATGGATGCGCTGCCCATCATCGAGCAGAATGATACCGACTACATTTCCCAAACCCCCGGCAGGATGCACGCCTGCGGACATGACTCGCATACCGCCATGGCCCTCGGAGCGGCACAACTGCTTGCAAAAGAAAAATTCACCGGGCGGGTGCGCTTTCTGTTTCAACCATCGGAAGAGACTGCCGACGAGGAAGGCAAGAGCGGCGCGATGCGAATGTATGACGAGGGCGCAGTGACAGGCGTGGATTATGTCATTGCCCAGCATGTAGACCCAACCAGCCCGGTGGGGACGATCGCCATCAACGAAGGTCCTTCCAGTGGCGGCGTAGACTCCTGGTTTGCTGTCATCAAGGGCAAGGGCGGGCATGGGGCATATCCGCACGCAACCATTGATCCCTATGTGCTCCTGGCCCATATCATCATGGGGTTGAACGCCATCGTCTCCCGCCGCCTCGACCCGTTCGAAGCCGCCGTGGTCAGCATTGGCGCCGTCAGCGCGGGCGTGGCGGAAAATGTCATTCCCGACCGGATCGAAATGAAAGGAACCTTGCGCTTCACCTCGCTGGAGGCGCAGCAGAAGATCCGCGCCGAGGTAACCCGTGTTTTCGAGATCGCCAAAACCCTGGGCGGGGATTATGAATTGAGCTTCCTGTTCGGCGGCCTGCCGCTGGTCAACGACAGGCATGTTGCCGATACCATTGCGCAGGTTGGCAAAGACCTGCTGGGCGTGGAAAACGTCCACCCGCTTCACAAGACCCTCGGCGCAGAAGACTTCCCCGAGTTCCTGAAAGAAGCGCCGGGCGCCATGTTCACGCTGGGGACGCGCATTGAAGGCCGCGAGGTGTATGAACTTCATCATCCCAAGTTCGACCTGGATGAGCGCGCATTGCCGGTCGGTACCGCCGTGTTGGCGGAGACGGCCTTGAGGTTCTTGAGATCATAAAACAAAGACCTGACAGGTCTAATCCTTTCGGAGGGCACATGCATACCACTCTCAAGTCAGTAAAAAAAGAAGTGATCGTCGGCATCGATAAGCCGTTCGTCATCATCGGCGAAAAACTGAACCCGACCGGCATCAAGAAACTCGGCCAGGCGCTGGTGGAGCGCAACATGGAGTATGTAAAGCATCTCGCCAAACGCCAGGTGGATTGGGGCGCCGATGTCCTGGATGTGAACGTCGGCCATCCACAGATCGAAGAAGCGGAGGTCATTCCGCTGGTGGTGGAGGCGGTGCAGTCTGTGACAGATGTGCCGCTGTGCATCGACTCGAATGAGCCAAAGATTCTTGAAGCCGGGTTGAATGCCATCCAGGGGGGCAAGCCGCTGGTCAACTCCGTCAACGGGGAGGAAAAGCAATTGAGCACGGTCCTGCCCATCGTCAAGGCCAGAGGCGCAGCCGTGATCGGCCTGACCATTGGCGATGAAGGCATCCCGCCTACAGCAGAAGGCCGTCTTGCTGCAGCGGCAAAGATCATCGAACGCGCAGGCAAGATCGGCATTCCGGTCGAGGATATTATTATCGACCCATTGGTAATGACGGTTGGGCACGACAGCAAGGCCGCCACAGTCACACTCAAATCCATTGAGTTGATCCGCAATGAGTTCGGCGTGAACATCAGCCTTGGTGCAAGCAACGTTTCCTTTGGCCTGCCAGACCGGCACTCGGTCAATGCCGCGATGCTTTCCATCGCCATGCAAGCCGGGGCCACCTGCTCCATCACCGACCCGATCAAACTCGGCAGTACCATCCGCGCGACCGACCTGCTACTTGGGCGCGACCCGAATTCGATGCGTTATCTGAAATATTTCCGCGCGACGGAAAAACTGCGCGAAGCAGAAGCCGCCGCTGCAGCAGCAAAGTAAAACCAAACTCCGGGCTTGTGCCCGGAGTTGATCTTTAACATCAACATTAGAGACAAGGTATGAAACTTGAATTTCGTTTAATGACTTTCAACATTGAATACGGCGGAACGAATGTCGACTTTGCCAAAGTGGTCGAGGTCATTCAGCGGGCCAATCCGCAGGTCGTGGCCATCGAAGAAGCCTTCGGAAATATTCCACACCTTGCACAGGAACTCGGCTGGCCGTATTACGACCCCCGTACGCAACTCGTTTCACAAATGCCGCTGATCGATCCGCCCGACGGGAACGGCATCTACACCTTCGTTCAAGTCGCACCGGGGAAGGTTGTGGCCATTAGTAATGTCCATTTACCGAACGACCCCGAGGGAGCCTTCGCGGTGCTGCGCGGCGCGAGCGCAGAAGAGATCATCGAATTGGAGACCAAGGCGCGCCTGCCTTACATCCAGCCGTTCTTGGATGTACTCCCACATCTTGTTTCGAAGGGGATTCCAGTTTTTCTCGCAGGAGATTTCAATGCCCCATCGCATCTCGATTGGACCCCGGACATGGTCGGCGTTCGCAAGCAGATCCTCTACCCGATGGAGTGGACCGTCTCCAAAGCTGTGATGGAGGCGGGTTTTCGCGATTCGTTTCGGGAAATTCACCCCAACCCAAAACTTGAGCCCGGTCTGACCTGGCCCGCCAGCCGTCCGCAAGTGGCAGGCTGGAACCCCAACCCGGACGATCCGCAAGACCGCATCGATTTTATTTATATGATGGGGCCGGCTGAAGTGGTGGAGAGCATTGTGATCGGAGAAACAACAGTTTCGCCCTTCCCATCTGACCATCGCGCAGTTTTATCCACGTTTGCAGTGACGCCCGCGGTTATGCCGTTGATGATCACTACAGACAGGCGCCTCGTGGAGGCTGGGGAGTCGATCCATGTTTGGGCGCATGGAACGGGTACGAGCGGGGAAAGATGCGAATTGATTCTAAGGGGAGAATCAAAACCAGTGTTAAGCCAGCCGGTAAACCGGGAAAATCCCGTTTTGTCGCTTTCAACGAAAGGTATATCGGCAGGCGCTTATGAACTTTTATTGTTGGATGAAAGATCGAGCGTGCTTTCGCATTATCCACTATGGGTAAAAGAGGCAGGAGAAAGCGTGCAGTTGAGCCTGGACAGAAAATCATATACCAATGGCGAAAACATCATTGTGAATTTGGGAAATGCGCCCGGCAATCGTTGGGACTGGCTGGGCATTTACCGGTTCGGGCAGGATCCGTTCGCAGAGAAAACCCTGCGTTACATGCACACGAATGCAGCCATTCAGGGCAGGTTCGTTTTTAAACCAGATGAATTGGAAGAGGGAAATTACGAGATGCTTTTTTGCATCGACGATAATTATGTCTGCCTTGCGCGGATCCCGTTTAAGATAAAGTAGGGCAAGGCGAATCTTGTCCTACACAGCATGGCAGGCAACAAAATGACCCTGCGCAGCTTCGCGCCATTCGGGGACATCTTTCTTACACACCTCCATCGCGATCGGGCAGCGGGTATGGAAGCGGCATCCGCTGGGCGGGTTGAGCGGGCTGGGCACATCACCGGTGAGAATGGTGCGCTTGCGGGCGCGATCCTTGCGCGGGTCGGGGATGGGCACGGCTGAGAGCAGTGCCTTGGTGTAGGGATGCAGCGGCTTCTCGTACAGTTCGTCGCGGTCTGCCAGTTCCACCATTACACCCAAATACAACACGGCCACACGGTCACAGATATGGCGCACCATGCTAAGGTCGTGGGCGATGAATAAATAGGTCAGGCCGAGTTGGTCCTGCAACTCCTCCAGCAGATTCACCACCTGTGCCTGAATAGAGACATCGAGGGCAGAGATGGGTTCGTCGCAAACCACAAAGAGTGGGTCTGAAGCCAGCGCACGCGCTATACCAATGCGCTGACGCTGCCCGCCCGAGAACTCATGCGGGAAGCGGTTCAACAGGCGCGGATTCAGGCCAACCCGTTGCATCAATTCCTTCGCACGTTCGGTGCGTTCTTTTTCGGTGGCAAATAATTTATGCACCCGCATGGGTTCGCTGATAATGGAGTTGACCGTCCACCGCGGATTGAGCGAGGCGTAGGGGTCTTGAAAGATGATCTGCGCTTTGCGCCGCACGCGCAACTGGTCGTTGCCTTTCAGGTGCAGGATATCGTCGCCGTCAATGGTGACCTTGCCGCTCGTAGCCGGATACAAGCCCAGCATGGTGCGGCCTACGGTCGTTTTGCCGCAACCGCTCTCTCCGACCATGCCCAGCGTCTCGCCGCGCTGGATGGAAAAAGAGACTCCATCCACGGCGCGTACCAGACCGACGTTGCGTTGAAAGATCAAGCCGCGTGAGACGGGGAAATGTTTTTTCAGGTCCTGCACTTCCACCAGGGGTTTGGTTTCGCTCATCGCAGGCCTCCTGTCTTCACATCCACCCAACAGGCGGCCTGATGGTTCGCAGCGATACCGGTCAGGATGGGGTTTTCCTGCCTGCATTTATCCAGTGCAAATTCGCAACGCGGCGCGAAGGGACATCCACGTGGGGCGAGTAAAAGATTCGGCGGCGCACCCGGAATGGATTTGAGGCGCTGGTCGCGGCGGCGGTCGATGCGCGGCAGGGCGGCCAATAGCGCCAGCGTGTATGGATGCGCGGGCGCGTCGTACAACTCCTCCACCTGCGCTTCTTCCACGATGAAACCGGCATACATCACAATCACACGGTCAGCCATGCCCGCCACCACGCCGAGGTCGTGCGTGATCCAGATAATGGCCATGTGCAGCGACTCGCGCAGGCGCGTCACCAACTCCACGATCTGCGCCTGAATGGTCACATCCAAGGCGGTGGTGGGCTCATCGGCGATCAGCAGGCTGGGGGTACAGGATAAGGCCATGGCAATCATCACGCGTTGACGCATGCCGCCGGAAAATTGATGAGGATAATCGTGCAGCCGGCGTGCTGCATCGGGGATGCCGACCTGGTCAAGCAGTTCCACGGCGCGGCTCTCTGCCTGCTCCAGGGTCATGCCCAAGTGTTCGCGCAGCGCTTCGGTTAACTGGTGGCCAATGGAAAGCACAGGGTTCAGCGAGGTCATCGGATCCTGGAAGATCATGGCGATTTCTTTACCGCGCACATCCTCCATCTCCTGTTCGGATTTCGATAGAATATTTTCGCCACGATAGAAAGCCTTACCGGAATAGATCTCGCCCGGCGGCTGGGGGATCAACTTCAGCAGCGACATCATACTGACGGATTTTCCGCATCCGCTCTCGCCGACAATTGCCACTGTTTCCCCTTCGCTGACCTGAAACGAGATTCCGTTCACAGCATGGATGATGCCTTCCGGGGTATGGAAGCGTGTGCGCAGGTCGTTTACTTCGAGTAATGGCTGTTGGGTCACATTCCCTCCTATACGGTACGGCTGCGCGGGTCGAGCGCATCCCGCAGGCCGTCGCCTAAAAAGTTGATGCTCAACACGGTCAGCAGGATCAACATGCCGGGGAAGAACCACAGCCACGGAGCTGAGTCGAGGTAATTGGCGGAACTATCAAGCATGTTGCCCCAGGTCGCCGTCGGCGGTTGGACACCCAGCCCCAGGAAACTGATGTAAGCCTCGGAGAGGATGGCGTTCGCCACGCTCAACGTGGACGAGACGATGATGGGGGCAAAGGTATTTGGGAGGATGTGCAGGAAGATGATCTGCATGTTCGAAGTTCCCGTGGCGCGGGCGGCGAGAACGAATTCGTTTTCTTTGAGCGAGAGGAATTCCGCGCGGACGATGCGGGCCAGGTACATCCAACTCGTCGCGCCGATGATGACCACAATGACAATGACGCTGCCGCTGAAGACCCGTCCGCCGATCTCGATCTCGGGAATCTCGTTGCCGAAGAATTTCGCCATGACCAGCAATAAAAAGATGGTTGGGATGTTCAACAGCGCCTCGGTGATGCGCATCAGCAGCGAATCGACCCAGCCGCCGTAATAGCCGGCGAGCGCTCCCACAAGAATGCCCAGCAGGGTCTCGATCACGACCGAGATGATGCCGATGAACAGAGAAATCTGCCCGCCGTAAATAGTGCGGGCAAGAATATCCCTGCCGATGGTATCCGTGCCAAATGGATGCTGCACAGAAGGGGGCTGAAGCCGAAGCGAGGTGTCGGTAAAGTTGGCCTCTTTTTCGGAATAGAAAACCGTACCCCCGAAAGAGAATGCCAGCAACAGGATCAAAATAACCACACCCGCCAGCGCCATCTTGTGGCGGCGGAAGCGCAGCCAGCCCATCTGCCAGAGTGTGAGTGGCGGGGTGGAAAGATCGTCGGTGAGCTGAGGAATGGAAGGGGTGTGAGCAGTCATGATTTCCTCAATCGTAACGGATGCGTGGGTCGAGCCACGCATAGAAGACATCGGTCAGGATCTGGAACAAGACCACCGCCACCGCCACCAGCATCAGAATGCCCATGACAACGGGCAGGTCCGAGCGGGAGACATGGTCAAAGAAAAGGCGACCCATTCCCGGCCAGGCAAAGATGCGTTCCGTCACCACTGCGCCGCCCAACAGGAAGGGCAGGTCCAGCCCGACTACGGTCACGATCGGCATGGCGGCATTCTTCAAGGCATGGATATATACCACCTGCCGGCGCGGCAGCCCTTTGGATTTGGCCGTGCGCACATAATCCTGGTTCATCACTTCCAGCATGGTTCCGCGAATATAGCGGCTGTAGGCGGCAAAGTACGGGACGGAAAGGGTGAAGACCGGCAAGACCATATGCGAAAGGATCTGCGAAGCAGTCTTGCCCACCTGCGGGTCGAACATGCCGACAGTGGGAAGGTACGGCAGTCCCCAGCGTTTGAAGAGGATCGCAAAGACATACATCGACGCCAGCGAGACGAAAAAGATCGGCATTGAATAAGCAACGAACAACAGCGTCGTCATGAAATTATCCATGGCGGAATATTGGCGCAGGGCCGAATAAATACCGAGCAGCATGGCGAAAAGAATGGTCACCACTTCGGCGGCCACCATGAGGATCAGGGTGTTTGGGATGCGTTCTCCCACCAATTCAGTCACCGGCTTTTTAGTGACAAGTGAAGTCCCAAAGTCGCCGCGCAAAATCCCTTTGCGGGTGCCTTGCTTGTCGGGGACACCATCGCCATCCACATCCACGGTGGTCCAGTCGTTCCCGGCCAGCCAATAGGCATATTGAACAATGATGGGCTTGTCCAGGCCTAATTGTCGTTTGAGGCGTTCGCGATCCTCGGGGCGGGTGATGGTCCGGCCGCCCATGGTTGCAATGGGATCGCCAACGTTCATCATCAAAAGAAAGAGGATCAGGCTGATAAAGAAAAGAAGTGGAATGCCTTCCAGAAGACGCTTAATTACATAACGGAACATGAAGCACCTTGGAAATAAAAGTTATGGCAGGCTGGGATATCCCAGCCTGCCATAATCTCAGTGGTTGTTGTTTATTGGGTGAGGTCCCATTCGGTGATGTTGAAGAACGGGGTGACGCCGGAGAACTTCACGCCGGTCAGTTTAGGGCTGACGGCCCACACATCCGGGTCCTGCCAGATACCCAGCCAATAGACCTTGTCATGGAAAATCTGATTGATCTGGGAAATGGTTTTTTGGCGTTCGGCGGGATCCAGTTGAGTGGACTGCAACTGCACCAGTGCATCCAATTCTTCATCGCAGAGGAAGAAACTGTTTGAGCCGCTGGGGTAATCGTTGTTGGGCATCTCGCTGCACAGCCAGTAATAAACATCGGGGTCGGGGAAGCCGTAGGGAGCATCCGACCATTCCTGCAGGTCGAGTTCACCGGTATAAGTCGGGCCGCCATCGGCATAAGTGCCCCAGAAAATGTCTGAGTCGTAGTTCAGGATCTCCAACTTGATGCCGACCTCGGCCAATTGCTGCTGGGCTACGGCCTGGAATTCCTGGCGGACATCGCGAGTGGTCGTGCCGTGTTGGATGACAAACTCCACGCCCTCCTTGTCGCGAGTACCATCGCCGTTGGAGTCCACCCAGCCAGCTTCATCCAGCAACTTCTTCGCGGCCTCAGGGTCGTATGGATAGGGCTCCATCGCCGGGTCGTTATAGAAGGGAAGCGAATCCCAGAAACTGCCGGGGGTCTGAACCAGGCCGAGGTTGACATCCTGATTGAATGAGTCAAAATCAATCGACATGGCAATGGCCTTGCGGACGTTCACATCCAACATGGCGGGGTGCGAAAATTCCTCGCTGACCTGGAAGAACAAGCCCTCGTTATACCCCGAAGGCTGGGTCATGATGGTAATACCGGCATCTTTGAGTTTGGCGGCTTCGCTATATGGAATAAAGGCGCCCAGCAGCGCATCCCCAGCCACAAGGGCAGCGGTTTGCGAGGCATCATCTGGCACAAAGCGGATGAATATCTCGTCAATTTTAGCCGGGGCATTGAAGAAATTATCATTACGAACGAAGCGGGCAAAACTACCTGATTCCCATTCTGCAAAGTTGTACGGGCCGCAGCCCACAGAGGGGTTATTGTTCCATTCGGCGTTATCGAGTGTACCATCCGCTTCGAAGACTGGGCGGAGGATGTGCGCGGGCACCATTCCCTGCCACAGCGATTGCCAGGGTGCAAACGGTGTTTCAAAGTTCATCACCACAGTCTGCGCGTCGGGCGTATCAATGGAGACCACATTGTCATATGGATACGTGGAACTGACCACATTCTTCGGATCAATGGTCATCTCCCAAGTGAATTTGAAATCGTCCGAAGTAATCGGCTCGCCGTCAGACCACTTGATATCGTCGCGCAGGTGCAGAGTGATGACCAGGCCGTCTTCGCTGATGCCGCCATTTTCAAAACTTGGAATCTCGGTTACGAGATATGGGTAAGGTTTGTTATTCTCATCATACTGCCAGGCCCAGCAATTCCAGAACTGGCGCGTGATACTGGTGAACCAACCCGTTGAGTAAAGTGGGCTAAGGGTGGTGAACTCCTGCACCCAGATAAAGGTCGCCACTTTCTTTTCGGCAGCCGATCCATATTCACTGCCGGTTTTTGAATCTGACTCTGAGGCCGCGGGAGTTGCAGCCCCACCCCCACCTCCACCGCCACCGCAGGCGGTCAGCATGATCGCTGCCATCATCAGCACAGAACATAACAAGCTTAGGTTGCGTTTCATGTTTCTCCTCCGAACAATTTGAATGGGTCCTGCCAGGAAACTTCCAGCTTGCACGCAAGATTAATGCCTTGCACTATTTGATTTTATTATATCCCGCTTTCGAGCATGGCCTCTCGTACGGCCCTTAAAATAGTCTCACAGACGGGGTGTAAGGGATACTCTGCTCTTGTTTTCTGAATTCTAAAGGAGCATTTATTGATGAAACAGACCCTGCTCTCCGCGATTCTTTTATTGGTTCTCGCGTTTGGATGCGCACCAGCCTCTACGCCCGCTCCCACCCAGACTCTTCCCGCGCTTCCTTCCGCCACTGCAACAAAAACCTTCACCCCGGAACCTAGCGCCACACCATCCCTCCTCCCAACCGCCACACCGATTCCATTTCCCATGAGCATCACAGCAATGCGGGCAGGAAGTTACCCCGGCAGCGACATCACCATCGTGAAAGAACTGGATCGCGGCGTTAATTATCGTCGCTTTTACGCCTACTACCTTTCAGAAGGTTTAAAGATCTATGCGCTGCTTACAATCCCAAACGCAGAGCCTCCCGCGGGCGGCTTCCCAGCCATTGTCTTCAACCATGGGTACATTCCTCCAGATGTTTATCGCACCACCGAAAGGTACATTGCCTATGTGGATGAAATTGCCAAAGCCGGTTATGTTGTCTTTCGCATTGACTATCGCGGACATGACCAATCTGAAGGCGAAGCAAGCGGCGCATATGGCAACCCAGGCTATCAGGTCGATGTGTTGAACGCAGTCGCTTCCATAAAAAAATTATCGGAAGTTAATCCGGACAAGGTCGGCATGTGGGGCCATTCCATGGGCGGATACTTGACCCTGCGATCCATGGTGATCTCGAACGAAGTGAAGGTGGGCGTCATTTGGGCGGGTGTAGTCGCATCCTACCCCGACCTGTTATATAACTGGCGCCGGACAGGTTCGTTTACGCCGTCGCCGAGTTCCACTGGCAGAGGCTGGCGCGGAAGTTGGGTTGAGCAATTCGGCGCACCCGAGCAAAACCCGGGCTTCTGGGATTCCATCTCCGCCACTTCCTACCTTGCCGATCTTTCCGGGCCGCTGCAACTGCATCATGGCACCCAGGATGAAGATGTGCCGCTCGAGTTCTCCATCCGGCTGGCGGAGTTGGCACGGGCACAGGGCAAAACCGCCGATCTATACACCTACGAAGGCGACAATCACAACATCTCAAAATATTTTTCCACTGCCATGAAGCGCACGATTGAGTTCTTTGACGCTTACTTAAAGTAATAAAACAAGGCTGGGCATTTTGTTGACCAGCCTTGTTTCAAACGTCATTTATCAAAATGCAAGATCGCGAGATTGCCCTCGAAGAACCGGGCGATCTGTTCGGGAATATTACCGAGCGTATCATGGACGCGCTTGCGGGAACCAAAGCCGGGCAGCACAATAAAATCGCTGACGGCTTCATGTTCCAGTTTTTCCGGTTTGAGTTGATCCTTCAGTACTTCCAAATGGACCTGATGATCGCCCTTACTCACAACCATCAGCGCTTCGAGGGTCTGCATATAACTGTTATCGGCACGAACCAGCAATGGAATGTTCAAGGCCCTGGCGATCATCAGTGTGGCTTCAAGCATGCGGCGCAACGCCATGGGCGGGACAGATTTTGAAGGGACAATGAAAGTCACACGTCTCATGCTATTCAAAGGCAGAGTCAGTTTCCCGGCGATCACAGGCGTATCCGAACCCCAAATGACCTCATCCAACACCGAACCAAGGATATTCTCGCGAAAGGTACGTTTGCCGCGCCAACCCATGATGATCAAAGATGCGTTCTCTTCAGAAGCGGTATGCAAAATACCCTGGGCATGAGTGGCAGCGAGGCGTGGTATCAATTCGATCTCCGCTTCGGGGTCATGCAGGGCTTCGTTCACTTTCCCGAGCAACTCCCGATGCATCACCAGGCTGCTTTCATGATTCGGCGCCCCTTTGTCATTCGCCACGCTGACCGCGAGCACCTTTCCCCTTGCAATGCGCGAAAGAAGGCTTGCCAGCGCCACCAATTCTTCCGATTGCTTCGCATCCGCCACCGGGACAAGTACCCGCCCAAAGAGTGGAATTGGCTCCTCGTCGGCCGAATCCGTTTTGAGGTCTGACGCGAAGCGCTGAACGATAAGCGGTGAAGTGATCGATGTAAGGAGGATCATCAAAATGGCGGCATTGAACAGGGTCGAGTCGAACAATCCGGTTTCCAGGCCAATGACAAGTGTGGGAATGGTCACCGCCGCCTGGGCATGCGAAAGGCCGTACACGGTCCAGAACTCGGAGCGGGTGTATTTGTAGATCCGCGCCGTCAGCCAGGCCGCGATGAGTTTGGATACATAAGCGACAACGGTCACGCCGAGTGCAACGATCATCGTCTGCGGGCTCTTGAGGAAGGTCAAAGGATCGGTGATCAGGCCGCTATAAAGCAGGAAAAGCGGGATGAAGAAAGACTCGCCGATAAATAACACGTGCCCGCCAACCGGGCTATGTCGTGGCAGCATGGAGTTGACTGCCAGCCCGGCCAGAAAAGCGCCGACCACTTCATGCACCCCAATCAGTTCGGCTGAAAATGCTGCGATGAACAACACCAGGATCACAAACTGGAACTCGACCGCGCGCCCGCTGAGTTTTTGAAAAACATATTTCCCGATGCGCGGAAGACCAAAAATAATTCCCGCCGTTAGCAGGGCCAGCAGTCCGAGCAATTGGGCAAAATATCCCAGTGAGATTCCGCCGCCGGATTTCGCGCCCAGTACCACAGCCAGCACAATGAATGCTCCAATGTCGGTCAACACCGTGGCGCCAGCCGTAACCGCCACAGCCTCGTTACGGGTCACGCCCAGTTTGGTCAAAATCGGAAAGGCGATCAGGGTATGGGAGGCAAAAGCGGAACCCAGCAGGATCATACCAAGCCAGTCGAGGCCAAGTATGTAACCCAACCCCATGCCCATCAACTGCGGAAAGGTAAAAGTAATGAGGCCAAATATCAACGCCCGCGCACGGACCTTCATAAACTGGTTAATATCCACTTCCAGACCGGCGCTGAACATGAGATAGACCAGCCCAATGGTCGAAAGGAATTGGATGCGGTCATTGTCTTCCAGCAAACCAAATCCGTGCGGGCCAATCAACATGCCCCCAACGATGATGCCGATAATGCCCGGCAGTTTCAATCTTTCGGAAATGAGCGGCGTAATAAGGATGATCGCCATGACGATCAAAAAGAATCCGACAGGTTTTGCGAAGAGTTCTTCGAGCATGTTTAATTCCTAGTCATCCAGTTTAAAGATGGCAGTCACTTTAAGAGTGACTATCATCTGATCGTATGAGTGCGGATTTTAGCGCAGCAATATGCTCCGGGGTAGTTCCACAACATCCCCCAATAATCTTAGCGTCCCAATGTGCAGCATGGGTGCAATAGGCCGCCGGATTTTCAGCATCGGTATTGATCCAGCCCACCTTCTCATCGGCATAGCCGATGTTGCCATAGGCAATAAGCGGAAATTCTTTTCCACAGGCGGCGCGTAATTCGTCCAGCGGATTGCGTAGCGTCGGAGTCGACCCACAGTTGACTCCGATGGCATCAATGCCCAGCGGCAGAAGTTCGCGCGCAGCATTGGTCAGGGTCTCACCAGAAAGCAACTTGCCCTCTGCGCCACAGACAAAGCTGACGACAACCGGCGTCCCGGTGATGGTGGCCAGCTTCGCGATAATGAATGCTTCACGAATGGTATTGATGGTTTCGATCAGGATCAGGTCCACGCCGCACTCAACGAGGTGATGAACCCGCTCAGAATGTTCGGCACGCAACGCATCGTCAGCGGGAACCAGGTCCGGGCGATAGCAATCTTCCAGGGTCGAGATCGAACCGGCGACAAATCGCATCTTTTCTGAAGGGACAGCGGCGATGGCAGCCCGGGCCGTATCCACTGCGCGGCGGGTTAATTCGAAGGCGCGATGTGCATTTCCGCTGGGCGCGAGGGCACGGTGATGTGTGCGGAATGTGTTTGTGGTGATCAGGTCGGCTCCGGCGCGCAGGTAATCTTCATGAATATGCTGAAGAGTCTGGGTATCGCGCTCATTCATGAGCGCATTGGCAGACCAGAGCGGCAGGCCGGTATCCACGCCGCGGCGATTGAGTTCAGTTCCAGTGGCGCCATCAAGGATGAGTTTGTGGGGTTGGGCAAGAGCGGTTAAAAAGGTCATAAGGTTATGTGTCCAAGTGTAGAAAACAAATTATCGGTGGGTGTCGTATTTTTCCATCCAACGGGAGGGATCGTTAATCTCGGTAAAGCCGAACTGATTGTAAAGTCCGTGCGCGTCACGGGTGAGCAGGCACCAGCGGCGCAGGCCTTGCAGGTCGGGGTGCGACATCACACATTCCATCATCCACTTGCCCAGGCCACGCCCACGATAATCCTCGTGGATGACAACATCGCACAAATAGGCAAAGATGGCGCGGTCGGTCACCACGCGCGCAAAACCAATTTGACGTTGGCCATCATATACGCCAAAGTTCAGGGAAAATTGGATAGACTTCTCAATCACATCCCGCGGGCGGGCACTGGCCCAATAAGCCCGTGAAAGAAGGTCGCAGATGACATCAAGGTTCAACCGGGAAGGGTTGTCAGAAATAATAAAGTTGCCGTTTTGATATTCCATGGCCATTACCTCAGCCAGAAAGTAAGGGTGAGGAAGTAGGTTGCCAATCCAAAAACAGCCAGCGCCGTAGAGGTCAACAGCCGCCAGTTGGGCGGGGCGCCGTTGGCAATGGCGCGAAGTTGATAGATCTGGAACAGGGCGAAGGGAAAGGTAAGAAAGGCCGGGGCGATGAGACCGAACGAATATCCAAAAAATGGAGTCAAGGCAAAGGTCAGGTAGGCAAAAACGATCAGGCCGTGATGGAGCGGCACAGCCCTTTCCCATGACAAGTAGCGCAGTAAGGTGCCACGATCATATTTTTGATCTTCAGGGAAGGTCACGAAATTTAGGATGAGGAAATATGCCAGCGCCAGCACAGTCAAGGGGATGAGCAAAATGGTCAACAGGCGGGCATTCTCGCCAGATTGAAAGAGGAAGCCAATGGACGGAACGACATAGGCAATGTGCAGAGCAAGGAGCAATTCGCCAAATCCGCGGTTGACGAGATTAGAGGGCGGGATGGAATAGGCAAGGACAAGGATGAGGGAAGTAATTAGAAAGTAGAAGGCGGGAAGCGTTAGCGTGAAGTTCAAGTGAGTGAGATACGCGAGGACAGCGGCAGCGCCGACCATGCCCGCCGCGATATAGAGCAGGTTGTTGCGAAGAGTCTCTTTTTGTTTTGGAGATTCTCCTTCAAGTAGCGGTTCGTTGTGCGGACGAAAGACCTCACGCAAAAAAGACATGCTGGCCTGCATCAGGAGCACCAAGACCAACCCCAGAGCAAAAGGAACCGGCTGGATGGTCTTTCCCAAATATGGCGAAACGCTGGCGCCGAAGAGATAGGTCAGCCCGGCCAGGAAGAGGTTGAGAGAGCGAAGAAGTTTGATCAAGTTACAAGGTCCGGTTTAAATTCAAGTTCGTAAGGTATCCTTCCAAGCGCTCCGCCGCCTGTGGAAGGTTCTTTCGCCCCAGCCCCAAGCGGAAGTGATTATGGGTATCGTCATAGACTGAGCCGGGGAGCAGGAGCACCCCCGCCTTCATGACGAGTTCATCACAGAAGGATTCGACATCTCCTTGCAAGAGTTTCGGGAAGCCCATTGATCCGGCTTTGGGGCGGTGCCATGAGAATAGGGAAGGGTGGTGGGAAAAGAGATCGTCAACAATGGCAAGGTTGTGCTTGATGATCGCCAAATTACGATTTACCAATTTCATCCGATGGCGCATGGCAACTTCCGCCAAAAACTCACTGGGCGCCGAATTGCAGATGGTAGTGTAGTCTTTCAACGAGGCTATCTTTTCATATAGTTCACGGTTCCTGGTGGCCAGCCAGCCGATGCGCAATCCGGCCAGTCCATAGGTCTTGGAGGTCACGCCAAGCGAAACCGCATGAGGGCCATAATCCACTGCTGCGGGCAGGCGGTCAGCAAGGTCATATTCTGATTCCCGGTAGACCTCATCAGAAAAGAGTAACAGGTTATTTTCCTGCGCAAACTTGTTGAGCGCGTCAAAATCTGCACGGGGCATCAGGAATCCTGTCGGGTTATGCGGCAGGTTGACAATGACGGCCTTTGTACTGGGGCGCATCAAATGGCGCAGTTCGTTCAGATCCAGAGCCCAGCCGTTCTCTTCCCGCGCGCGCCATGGGCTGACCATGCATCCAATCCCCTTCGCCACTTCACTCAGGGATTGATAATGCGGGGCATGGACGATGATATGATCATTTTCCTTCAAGGCCGCCATCATAAAGAGATAGATCGCTTCGTTTGCGCCTGCAAAGACCAGCACATCCCCGGGTGTGGTAGTGGCATACATTGCAGCAATCTCTTTTCGCAGAGTGGGGCTGCCAAGCGACTCGGTGTACCCCAACCAATGACCATGGAACCGTTCCACCGTGCCTTCTTCCAGCGCCAGCAGGTCCGCGATGGACATCGCCTCACAGTCTGATGAGCAGAGCAGAAATTCGGTGTTGAATTCGTATCTGGCAAAATATCGTTCGAGTTTAAAGGGAGGGAGTTTCATAAATGTAAAATGCGGAATTACTTCAAGGCGCGCTTCATATCACGATAGTGCAATTGGTGATGCAGATACAACATCTTCACCATCTCACGGATGACGGTCTCGCCAAGGAAGGGGTGCCGCCCCTTAATATCAAGTTCCTCTTCCTTCAAGTTGCTCACCCAACTCACCGCCTCGGCGCGGACCTGCCGGTACTGTTCAAGCAATTCGGCGGGTGCGAGGCCTTCAGTCTTTTTTTGTTGGGCGGCGTTGTACCGGTCGATCGAAAAATCATCTGTAGCGCCGATACCCGTGACCCGGATCTGCTCAAAGAGTTTAACCAGCCCGCGCTCGGAGGTGACAAAATGCGAAAGCACATTACGGATCGTCCAGGTTGAACCTTCAGTATAGACTTCATCAGTCCACTGCTCATCGGTCAACCCGGAAAAGAACGCTGCCATGCGTTCACCTTCATTCTCAAGTTTTTCAGCCAGATCGGTGATCTCAGACATAGGGTCTCCATTCACAAATAACAAACACATAAAATAAGGGATGACCGCAAGGGTCACCCCTACGGTTCATAAATCGCGTAATTGATCGAACGCTTTCCCGTTGTCGGATAAAAATAATCCCTAAATTTTGATATTTGCTCAACGAGGCGTTTGCTATCATCAAAATCTGAACGGACGTAATAATAGTGAGTATCGTATGGGCTGTCACCGAAAACCGCCGCAAGGATATAGCCGTTCTCTTCGGCATAGGTCTTGAGCAGGATCGTCATGTTAAACCAGCGCTGCGCAAGGTTTGCCTCGGTCAATTTGGGCGGCACGAGCGGCGAATAATAATCATGGAACATAATGATCTCGGGCTTGTACTGGTCGAGATACTCCACTGTGATCGAGCCGTTATGAGCCACAAACTGATCATTCAACCCCCAGGTATCGACCGCATCCCAGCCCGAATAATACGGCAGCAACCCGGCTTCGGTTACCGCCATCACATAACCTTTGCCGCGGTACTCTGCCAGCATCTTTGCCATTTCTAAACGCCCATCGCGTTCATAAGGGCGGTCACAAGCCTGTTGAAAGGAGGTAAGGAAGCAATTCTGGAACCAGGAATAATAGGTCAGACTCGCAAACAGCGCCAGCCCTGCGGTCAGATAAACGCTTCTTTCCCTAGCCGAAAACTGCCTCCAGACTTCAGATTTGATCTCACCTAAAAGCGGAATCCACGACATCAGCGCAATGGGGACAATGGCATATTGAAATCTCGCGCCATAGTTCATCTCGTCAGAGATCATTCCAAATGCAACAGCGAAACCAACGATAGGCGCGAGGTAAGCCGCGGCCTGCCTGGCGGTCTTATCTGAACGAAACCCGAGAATAAAAGCAAACATCATTGGCAGGCACAAACGCAGGGCATTCAACGTTGAATGCTGGAAGGAATCCCATCTCCAGCCACCCTCCCCTTTTTTGTAAAACGGATTGGGCAATGGGTAGCCGAAATAATTCCAGCGCCACAGGAAATACGCGCCACCCAGCGTCAAGAAGACCAGGCCGAAAATGAAGATTATGGATGTGGATCTTTTCAATCCGCGCATGACGACGACAGCCAACAGTATCAGCGAAGCAAGAATGACACCCTCCGGGCGGATGAGCCCGGTAACAAGTCCGCCCAAGGCGAAGGCGAGCGAAAGCCACCAGCGCGGATTCTGTTCCTTCACCAGAAGCAGGCCCAAAGTCCAGGTAGATGAAGCGGCGAGGGCGAAGAAAGGTGTTCCAAAGTAGGCAGAGACATATGAGAGTCCCGTTCCCACCGCAAGATACAACCCGCTGAATAAAGAGAGTGGGACGCTCCCTTTGTGGATGCGGCGATTCGTCCAATACACAATGAGGACCGCCAGCAAGTGAGAGACAAAGCCGATACCGCGCACCGATTGCCCAACCGTAAGGCCAAGTTTGATAAGACCGGCGGCGGCAACCACGAACAAAAAGTCTGTTGCACCATCGACAGGGTGTTCGCCGATATTCCAGACGATCCCGTGACCCATCGCAAGGTTCTGCGAGTAACGCATGATCATGGCCGCATCTTCAAAAGGCGGGATAGTGAAATCGATGAAGTTGAATGCGTAATAAAGGGTGAAGGCGATGAGGAAGATGGAAATAAAGAAATCAGGCAGGAATTTTTTAGAAGAAGGCATTAGCAATTGATGAATTTGATGGGGAGTGTCGTTAGATTAGAGAATATCCGCCGTCCACGACGATGGTTTGGCCTGTAATATACTCGTTTTTGATGAGAAATTCGAGGGCAGATGTAATTTCGTCTGGTGTGGCTGCCCGTTTGAGCGGTAGTCGCTCGACAAGCTGACGCCATTGCTCTTCGGTGACCACGTCGGAAGGAAGCACCAGGCCCGGCGCAATGGCATTCACCCGAATGGACGGAGCAAGGGCGCGCGCCAGTATTTTGGTCAGCGACTCAAGCCCGGCCTTGCTGACGCTATAGGAAGGGTAGCGGCTCCAGGCTTTTTGTGCGCCAATATCTGAAACATTAACGATGAGGCCGCCATTTTTCATGCGCCTGGCTGCCTGTTGAGAAATTAGAAATGGCGCGCGCAGGTTGAGATCCAATGCAGAGTCCCAATCGCCGAGGCCGATTTCCTGCGGCTGCCCCACCGGCATTACCGCCGCCGAATTGACCACCACTTTCAGGGGGATGTTCGTCGCATCTACCTGCGAGAACAGAAAGTTGATTTCTTCCGGCACGGTCAGATCAACGTTGATGGAGATGCAATCCACGTTGAGGGCGAGAATCTCCTTGGCAGTGTGTTCCGCCTCATGCGTCGAGGCATGATAGTGCAGGGCAATCGAATATCCCATGCGGGCAAGGGATAAGGCAAAGGCTTTGCCCAATCTATGGGCAGATCCGGTCACAAGGGCAAGGGAGGGCACGGCCATCGGAATGTAGTCCAAAGAGTATAATCAGTTTTAATTTTACCTGATGAGAAGACCATTCCAGACAATCAACAAAGAATAGGAAATTCAGAGTTCCACCTTTTAAAACGCTGCAAATTAAAAAGGAATCTACCGTGGCTAAATGTCCGCTGTGCAAAACCGTCATGCTTGAATCGGCAGTGCTTGAAAGTGCGCTGCCGGTGATGAGTTGTCCCTCGTGCGGAGGATCCTGGTTGAGAGCCAATGAATATACGCTTTGGCTCAAGTCGCAGCACCCCGGCACATTCGACGAAGAGAAGGTGAAGGAAGCCCGCGTTCGCTTCCCGGTGGTCGAATCAAATCTGACTGCAATATGCCCGGATTGCGGCCGCTTCCTGCGGAAGTTCAGGATTAGCGCCAAAGTGGATTTTCACCTTGACCGCTGCAACCATTGCAACGGGGTCTGGCTGGAAAAAAACGAGTGGGAATCATTAAAAACAGCCGACCTGCACGATGAGATTAATAAGATCTTCACCAAACCCTGGCAACAGGAGATTCATGATAAATCAACCGCCGTGAATTTCGATGCAATGTATCTGGCAAAATTCGGGCCAACAGATTACGCCAGGATCAAGGAAGTTCGTGCATGGCTACAGAAGCATCCCAACCGTAATGCATTGATTGCCTTCCTGCTGGATAAAGACCCTTTTGGGACATAGTTAAATTTATTTGATCAAGTATGGAACAAAAAAAACGGCGAGGCTCAACACCTCGCCGTCCGACTTTCCAGAACTCATCCACGGAAGAAATTCGAAACAAAGAACCAGATGTTTGCGGGCCTTTCCGCCAGCCTTCGCATGAAATAGGGGTACCAATGCGTCCCAAACGGAACATAGACCCGAACAGGATAGCCTTCAGCGGCCAGTTTTTCCTGCAAGTCGCGGCGAATTCCGTACAACATCTGGAATTCGAGTCCACTCTTGGGCAGGCCAACCTTTTCGGCGTAACTCTTTGCAAAAGCAATACGCCTCTCATCGTGCGAGGCGATGGCCGGAATTGGCGGGACACGCCCGTCCCCGCTCAATATGGATTGGGTCGCAAGCGACGTATCGATCATGATCTTGGTGAGCAGATCGTAATTAGCATCCACATCCGCTTTTTTGGGGAAGGCCTTATCTGGCGGCTCACGATACGCACCCTTCACCAGGCGGATGCGTGTGGCATCCTGCATCATCCGGCGCAGGTCTGCTTCAGCGCGAAAAAGATAAGACTGCACAGCCATCCCCGCGTTTTCGTAGCCCTTTTCCCGCATCAGATAGTAGAGGTTGATGGTCTTATCTGTGTAAGGCGTATCCTCAATATCAATACGAACAAAAGTATTGGCTGCCCTGGCACGGGCGAGGATACGCTCAAGGTTCTCGGCGCACAAGGTTTCGTCGAGGCCCAGACCGATCTGAGTCAACTTAATGGAGACATTCCCTTTCAGGGATGCTTCCGCGCCCAAGGCATCAAGGGTTGCAAAAATATCATCAGTAGCCTGCTGAGCTTCTTCCGGTGTGCTGGTATGCTCGCCGAGATGATCCAGCGTGGCGTTGATCCCCTTCGCATTCAATGCCCGTACGACACTCAGGGCATCGCTCAGTTTGGTTCCGGCCACAAAACGAGAGGCGGTCCGCCAGGCAAAACTCCAGCCCGTGATCAAATTTTGCGCCCATGCGGCTTTGGACAGGTAAATAATGAGGGAACGAAGCATTATCCATCCTTACAGAGGGGAGAATTTATTAATGCCAACTTATTCTAGCACAAGCCTTCTGTTTCGGTATGTTATACTTTTTCCGTGATTTTCGTCATGATTTTGGAGGCCAAGTAACGTGAGAAACCGCAATACCAACACCATCCTACGGGGTGTTTCCATTCTTTTTCTAACCGGCGCCTTGGTGCTATCCATCGTTTCTCTTATCACCTACAGCCGCCAGCGCAACAGTTACCCCAGAGGCATGACCATTGCGGGAATTCCAGTCGACGGACTCTCCCCAGCCGAAGCATCACAACGGCTGTTGGAGGTGTACACCTCGCCTGTTGAAGCCAAGTATGGAGATTCCGTCATTCACATCGACCCGGGCACGGTCGGATTTCAGATCGACATTGAGACCATGCTGGCAGCAGCGGATCTGACCCGTACCGGAGGTTCTTTCTGGGGCGGATTTTGGGACTTCCTCTGGAACCGTACTCCGCCAAACACTCAAATTCCACTCAGTGATCAACTCTCGGAAGAACGTTTACGCGAGTATTTAAAAAATGAGATCGCTTCCCGCTACGACCAGCCCCCCGCACCTGCTCAACCGGTTGCAGGAGGAACAACCTTCCTGCCTGGCGAACCCGGCCGGACCCTCGATCTTGATCGGGCTGTGTTACTTCTCAGTGATGCGCTAAGGTCTCCGACAAGCCGTTCGGTGGCCCTATCCGTTAACCGCAACACCGCCGCCCGTCCCACTTTTGAAAACCTTGAGATCCTGCTAAAACAGGTCATTACAACTTCGGAATTCGACGGCCTGATCGGCTTCTATATGATGGACCTGCAGACCGGGCAGGAAATCCACTTTGCTATGAATGCAAAACAGGAAGTCTCGGCAGAGCCGGATATCGCCTTTACCGCATCAAGCACCATCAAGGTCCCCATTGTTACCTCCTATTTGATCAACCGTGGCAGCAACCTCGACTCGCAAACCGGAGATATCATCTCCCGTATTCTTGGCAAATCAGACAATACGGCCACCGACCAGTTACTGGAATTAATAGACAAGAATAATGGGCCATTGAGAGTCACAGAAAACATGGAATCTCTTGGCCTGAAGAGCACCTTCCTTGGCGGGATGTTCTATTTTGGCGCGCCCAATCTGCTGCCAGGCAGGATTACTCCCGGAAACTCACGCCCTGATATCTTTGCCGACCCCGATCCCTATTCGCAGACCGCACCGTCTGAGATGGGCGTGCTTCTCGCAGATATTTACCAGTGTGCGCAAAATGGCGGCGGCGCCCTGGTCGCTGCCTTCCCAGACAAGGTTAACCCGGCCACCTGCCAATTACTGATCGACTTTATGGCGCAGGATAAACTGGGTTCGCTTATCCAGGGTGGCGTGCCGGATGGAACGCTTGTCCCCCATAAGCATGGGTATGTTCTTTCCCGTGATGGCGTTATGCACGACACCAGCGATGTCGGCATTGTGTATTCCTCCGGCGGAAATTTTGTATTGTCCATCTATACATACCATCCCGTTCAAAACATTTGGGATATCACCAACCCGTTGATCGTCAACCTGACCCAGGCTGTTTATAACTACTTCAATCTTCCAGTTCAATAACCTCCCGGCTTCGGAAGTTGTATATGACATTTTCATGGAAGAGATTCCAGAAATACTTCCGAAGTCGAAGACATCGTATATAATTCAATCCATGAGCGCATCTTTGGGCCTTTACCGACTCCAGCAGGTTGACCGGCAAATCGACCGCGCTCAAACCCGTTTGGAGACCATCCGCAAAACGCTGGCCAACGACACCGAACTGCAAAACGCGCTCTCGCAGATGGAGAACGCCCAGAACTCTCACCACCACTCGCTGCATAAATTAAAAGAAGCCGAGTTCGGTGTGGATGCGCAAAAGATCAAGATCGAACAGACCGAAGCTAGTTTATATGGCGGCAACGTCAAAAACCCCAAGGAACTTCAAGACATTCAAAAAGATGTTATCTCCCTGAAGAAACACCTCGGCACATTGGAAGAACGTCAATTGGAAGCCATGCTCCAGGCAGAATCTGCGGAACTGCAAATGCAAAACGCGAAATCTGTCCTGGAATCCATACAGGCAAGCCTTGGGAGTGAGCACAAAAAATTAATCGAAGAACAATCTGTTCATATCAAACAGTTGGATAACCTGATCGAAGAACGCGAAGCGGCTCTTGCTCCCGTCCCCGGGGAGTTGCTGCATATTTACGAAGACCTGCGCCGCCAAAAACGCAGCGTAGCCGTAACAGAAGTGGAAGACGGAGCCTGCTCGGCATGTGGTACGAATCTCAATGCCGCCATACAGCAGAGTGCGCGCTCCCAAAGACAACTCACATACTGCCCATCTTGCGGACGAATTCTGTTCGCGAATTAATTTTCCATGTTCTCCTTCGCCATCGACCCCTTTTCCTTCTTTGCAGGCTTCGCCGCCGCCACCGTCTTCTGGCTGCTGGCCACGCGCGCGCGGCCGCTTTGGAACGAACTTCGCGAAGAATGGAAAGAAAGACGCGAACTTGCACAAAGTCGCAAATCAAACACAGTCGAAGAAAATTTCCGGCGTGTCACCTTGCGCCGGGCGCAGGGAATGCACCTTGCTGCACAGATCTTTGCTTTGGATGAAATTTTACAAGAGCCCAGGCTGCTTGCCCCGCCGCAACGCGTGGAACCCGGCAGCCCCGCAAAGTTTGAGGATGCAGTCACACACACCCTGCCCTATCTTCCAGCCTGGCCCGAGATCGCGGCAATCTATAAACCGCAGACCTTCACCCTGCCCGAAGCCATTTCGGGCAATGCCAACATAGTCGTCATCGGTCAGCCCGGTGTTGGCAAGACCGTGGCTCTGGCACACCTCGCCAGTCTGGCCGCGAATCGAAGCGAAAAGATGGGGAAGTTAAATGAGATTGTTCCATTCCTCATCCATGTGGCGGATTTAAACCTGCCGCTTCGCGATCCAAAGAACGTACTTGGCCCCATCATCGAATCTGCCGCTGAATACGCCTCCACTTTCGAATACGGAAAATTATCCAATTTCATCCAGCAGACTTTCAAGACCGAAAACGCCTTGTTGCTTTTAGATGGCTATGATGAGATCACGCCCAACGAACAGCAAGTCGTGTCAGACTATCTCAAGGTCATCCTTCAAACCTACCCCAACCTCCGCGTCGTGACCACCGGCACGCCGGAATACCTCGATGGCCTTGTGGCTCTCGGCTTTATTCCTCTTTCGGTTTGCACCTGGTCAGACCACGAGACCCAAACCTTTATTGAAACGTGGGGGCAGCATTGGTCACGCAGCGTGGCAATGGAATCATGGGCGCAGACCGCCATCCAACACGTGGATCCATTCCTGCTTAATACCTGGCTGGGCACTGACAATTTGAACTTATCCCCACTGGAGTTAACTCTCAAAGTCTGGGGCGCTTACGCGGGTGACAGTCTGGGCTCACACGTTCTCGAATGGATCGCAACCCATATCCGCCGCATTGCCCCGGCCAATACCCCGTTGGCCGCACTGGAGACTCTGGCAATGCAGGTGGTCGTAAGTTCACAACCTGTGTTCGACCCGCGTAAGGCGCGCTCCTGGGTAAAATCTTTTGAAGTTGCAGAAGATGCAACCACACCCCTTGCACTTGAAAAGGAAAGCGTCGAACTGCCAGGCGAAGGCGACAGTCAACCCAAAGAAGAGACAAAGCCTGTCATGGGAAAAAAGAAGGCCGAAAAGGTGTCCACGCCGTCCACCGGCCTGCTTGGAAGGATGGCAGCCAGTGGACTGTTGGTTTCCTATCCCAACAACCGCATGCGCTTCTCGCATCTGGTTTTCGCAGGGTACCTGGCCGGTCATGCTCTAACGAATTTCAATGTAGAAGAAAGCGTTCTCAACCAGCCCGATTGGTCTGGCAAATATCTCACCATGCGGTATTTTGCAGCCCATGGAGATGCGACGAAATTGGTAAGCGCACTGTTGGAATATTCCCGCCTGCCAATGCACCGCCCCTTGTTTGCTGCCGCACGCTGGCTGCGCGACACGCCCAGGAATGCCCCATGGCGTGGAAAACTCTTCGGCGCTCTGGCAAATATCCTGCAAATGGAAGGAGTGCCGGTTAGTTTACGCGGGCAAGCCATGGCCGCTTTTGCTTATAGCAATGATCCCGCTGCCACCACCCTCTTCCGCCAGTTTTCTGCCGCACTTTCACCCGACCTGGTTCACCTGGCCGTTCTGGGCCTGGGCGCGGTTCGCGATGTAAAAGCTGTCAAGTCGCTCGAACAGAACTTGCAATCCACCAGTCTCAATGTGCGCCGGGCAGCCTGTCTGGCCCTGGTAGCCGTCGGAACGGAAGAGGCATTGGAAGCCGTCGCCCATACACTGCTGGGCGGCGATGAAGATGTCCGCCGGGCCGCGGGGGAGGCGCTGGCAAACGATCCCAACGAAGGTTACGCCATGTTGAAAGATGGCATCACCATGAACGACATCCTGGTGCGCCGCGCTGTGGCATACGGTCTCGGCCGCGTACCGCAGGTCTGGGCCATTGAACTCCTTCGAACGATTCAGATTGAGGATGATCAATGGATCGTGAAGAACGCCGCCACAGAAGTGCTGGACGCCAAAACGCACATGGAGTTAATGGCGCCAAGCAAGCTCAAACCTCCGCACGAGTCGCCATGGCTGATCGAGTTTGCCGCCAAAAATGGCGTGGGCGTTTCACCGGGCGTACCAGCAACCGACCTTCTGTTGAAAGCCCTGCTGGGAGACGACCACGACGCGCGCATGGCAGCGCTGCCTTATTTGAAATTCACACCCACCGAAGGCGTGATCACACAAGTGTATGATGCGATGTATTCAAGAGAACCTGACCTTCGGGAAGCTGCCTACATGACCCTCTGGGAGATCGGTGCCGCAGGCATCAAACTTCCAAACCCCACAAAATTTGGAATGGATTAATATGCTCATTACAAACGCAAACATCATCACCTGGGAATCGCCAAGTCGTGTCCTCGCCAACCATGCCATATACATCGAAGGCGGCGTCATCAAAGACATGGGGTCTACTCGTTCGCTCACGGCCAGGTACCCAAAGACCAAACAGATCGACGCGAATGGGCAGTACGTAATGCCCGGCGGGATCTGCGCCCATACTCATTTCTACGGCGCATTTGCGCGCGGCATGGCCATTCCGGGACCGGCTCCAAAGGACTTTCCGGAGATCCTGCAAAAGTTGTGGTGGCCGCTTGACCGTTCGCTTGATGCGGAAGCGATCCGCTATTCAGCGCTGGTCTGCCTGGTCGATGCGATCAAACATGGCACGACCACTCTCATCGACCATCATGCCTCCCCTAATTTTATCGAAGGTTCACTGGACATCATCGCCGATGCCGTGGACAAGAGCGGTTTGCGTGGTGTGCTCTGCTACGAAGTAACCGACCGTGACGGGATCGAAAAAGCCAACGCCGGGATCAACGAGAATGTACGCTTTTTGAAACGCCTCGCTTCAGATCCAAACCCACGCCTGGCAGGAACCTTCGGGCTGCATGCCAGCCTGACACTTTCGGGCGCCACGCTGCAAGCCTGCCGCGCCTCCGTACCCGAAGGGACAGGCTTCCACATCCATACTGCTGAACACGAATCAGATGAATACGACAGCCTGCAAAAATCCGGGATGCGCGTGATCGACCGCCTCTACAAGCACGGCATCCTTGGTGAAAAGACCATCACTGCACATGGCGTTCACTTTGATGCGCGTGAAATGGAGATTCTCAAAGAGACCGGTTCCTGGCTTTCGCACCAGCCACGTTCGAATATGAATAATGGCGTGGGCGTGGCACAGATCGAATCGATGATGCGCATGGGCATCAAAGTCTGCCTCGGCAACGACGGTTTCACAAATTCCATGTGGGACGAGTGGAAGACGGCCTACCTGCTGCATAAAGTGGAGCATCATGACCCGCGCCGCATGGGCGGGTACGATGTTCAACAAATGGCCATCTACAACAACTCTGCACTGGCGGGTATGTTTTTCCCCAACACTCCCATCGGTCAGATCAACCCCGGCGCAGTCGCAGACTTAATCTTCGTGGATTATCACCCCTTTACGCCGCTCACCGAGGGCAACCTGCCCTGGCATATCATCTTCGGGTTCCAGCAGAGCATGGTCACCAGTACCATGGTTGCCGGAAAATTCCTCATGAAAGATCGCGAACTCCTGACTCTCAACGAAGCCGAGATCGCTGCGCGCGCCCTTGAAGTTGCGCCGCGTGTCTGGCAGAAGTACGAAGAAGAAGTGTCAAAAGCCATGGCATAGACGCCCAGCCACAAAATCAGGCATTGTCAAATCCATTTATTTTCGGAGTATTTATGAAAGAAGATCACATCGTTTTATCGATTGCAGTTTTAGGCGGCACTGGAAAAGAAGGGAAAGGTCTGGCCTACCGCTGGGCACGGGCAGGCTACCACGTTTTCATCGGTTCGCGCACCGACGAGAAAGCGGTCGCTGCGGCAAAAGAAATACAGGACATGCTCGGAGATGGAACATCCATCACAGGGATGAGCAACCCCGAGGCGGCAAAGGTGGCAAATATTATTGTTCTGACTGTGCCCTATGCCGCACATCGCGACACGCTTGAAGCGGTCAAAAGCGAATTACAAGGCAAGATTCTCATTGATGTCACAGTACCTCTCGTCCCACCCAGGGTGGCCACAGTGCAGATGCCATCCGCCGGGTCTGCCGCACAGGAGGCAAAACAGATCGTGGGCGAAGGTGTGGAAGTCTGCGCAGCCTTCCAAAACATTTCGCACGAACATCTCATGGACGATGCCGACGTAGAGTGCGACGTTCTGGTTACCGGCACCAGCAAAGACGCGCGCACCGAGGCTATCAAACTGGTGCAGGCCGCGGGCCTGAAAGGCTGGGACGCTGGTCCCATCGAGAACTCTGTCGTGGTCGAAGGACTGACCAGTGTGCTGATCGGCATCAACAAAAAATATGGTTCGACCCACGCCGGGATCAAAATCACCGGGGCCGAAAACACATCAAAATAAATTCTCGTGTGTGACGCACATGCATCACACACGAGACAACCCGCATTATGTCCCTACTTCTCAATACATTACCCGATATTCCGCTCATCCGCCGAGGCGACAACCTGGCGGATATTCTTCTTAAGTCCTTGCATACAGCGAATATCGATTTACAGGCTGAAGATATTCTTGTCCTTGCCCAAAAGATTGTCAGCAAAACGGAAGGACGCATGGTTAATCTGGCCAGCGTCCAGCCGGGATTGCGCGCGCAGGAGATCGGAGAACAAGCCGACAAAGATCCACGCCTGGTGGAATTAATGCTTCAGGAAAGCAACGAAGTATTGCGCGTCCGTAAAGGCGTAATTGTAGTCGAGCATAAACTGGGCTTTGTCTGTGCCAATGCAGGCATCGACCACTCCAATGTCATGGGAGATGGAGAACCAAACGAAGAGTACGTACTCCTGCTGCCGGAAGACCCCGATGCTTCCGCGCGAAATTTGCGGGATGAATTACGGAGCAAAACCGGCAAATCCATCGGCGTAATGGTCATCGACTCGCATGGGCGCGCGTGGCGCAATGGAACAGTCGGCATTTGCATTGGCTTAAGCGGCATCCCCGCCCTGGTGGACGAACGAGGCTGGCAGGATCTCTTTGGCTATACCCTTAAAGCAACCGTAGTGGCTGTGGCCGACGAGCTTGCCGCTGCCGCATCCCTGATGATGGGCCAGGCTGCCGAAGGAACCCCAGCCATCCACATGCGCGGATTCCCCTACCCGCTCGGCGAAGGCTCTCTAAAAGACCTCATCCGGCCAAAAGAAATGGATATGTTCCGATGACGTTTGAGCAGGAGAATTTGTATTGGGCGGAAATGGCTCATTTGGCAACAACCATCAAAATCACGTTGGATCGTCCCAAGGGTCAGCCACACCCCAAATGGCCCGGCCTCATCTACCCATTGGATTATGGCTACCTTGAAAATACCTCCGCAGCCGACGGCGAAGGTATTGATGTATGGCTTGGCTCGCTCACCACGCGAACACTAACAGGAATCTTATGCACATTTGATATAAACAAGCGCGATGCGGAGGTTAAACTCCTGCTCGGGTGTAGTGATGAAGACATAAAAGTCATTCTAAATTTCAACACCAAGGGTATGCGCTATCTTTTTATCAAAAACCCTTTGGAGACCCATGAACTTCCCTGAAAAATATCAAGATCTATTGAACAACAACGGCAAGGTCTTTCTATACCTTGCGACAGTCGGTTCGAGTGGTATCCCACAGGTAACCCCGGTTTGGTTCGAGGTCGAGGGTGGGTATATCCTCATCAACACCAACGAAGGTCGCGCGAAAGACCGCAACATGAAGGAGCGTCCAAACGGCATCGCCATGGTCATCCAGGACCCGCGCGATCCCTATCGATACCTTGGAGTGCGCGGCAGAATAGCCTCGTACACCACCGAGGGCGCCGACGAACACATCAACAAACTTTCACTCATGTATGATGAAAAACCATGGAATTACCGTGAAGGCCAAAAGCGGATCATCTTCAAAATCCAGCCAGTTTCCTTTGACGAACACTAGCCTGCGCGATTTCCTGCGTTCGCGCCGCTCGATTCGACGCTTCAAACCGGAACCGGTACCGGAGGCCGTGCTTAGGGATATTCTTCATACTGCCACCTTTGCCCCTTCCGCCCATAACCGACAACCCTGGCGTTTCATTGTGCTGACAGAACCTGCCGCAAAAAAAAGACTCGCCAACTCCATGGCCATGGAGTTTCAACGCGACCTGGAACAAGACGGCCTGCCCCTCGAAGAAGTTGCCAGGCGCGTCAGCCGCTCGCAGGAACGTATTATGGATGCCCCTGCCGTCATCCTGCTATGCGTAGACATGACCGAGATGGATGCCTACCCTGACCGGCAGCGCAAACAAGCCGAGCGCATCATTGCAATACAATCTGCCGCAAATGCAGGGATGCAGTTGCTGCTTGCAGCTCATGCCGAGGGACTGGGCGGGGTCTGGGTATGCAGCCCCCTCTTTGCGCAGGAAGTCGTACAAAGAACCTTGAACGTCCCGCAAACCTGGGAACCGCAAGCGATGTTCCTGATCGGGCATGCCGCGGAGAGCCCTAATTTAAGAGAAAGAAAAAAATTAAACGACATCGTAATCTTCCGGCCCGAAGAGGAGTTTTCCACCCCATGAAGATCGTTGCCCTTGCCGGAGGGGTTGGCGGAGCAAAACTGGCCCATGGCCTCGCCCAAGTCCTTCCGCCCGAAGACCTGACAGTCATTGTTAACACGGGTGATGATTTTGAACACCTTGGCCTGTCCATTTCCCCCGACCTGGATACTGTTTGTTATACCCTGGGAGGTCTCGCCAACCCAGAGACCGGCTGGGGAAGAATTAATGAGACATGGAACATAATCACCAATGTAGAGCGTCTTGGGGGCCCAACCTGGTTCAGGCTCGGAGACCAAGACCTTGCTACACACCTTGAACGAACTCGCAGGCTTAAAGACGGCCAGCCGCTATCGCAAATTACAAAGGATTTTTGCAGGGCATGGGGAATTCAACCCGCCATCCTGCCCATGACAGACGCACCCGTGCGAACAATGGTCAATTTGGATGAAGGTGAGCTGGCCTTTCAAGAGTATTTTGTTCACCGACAATGCCGGCCGGAGGTCAAAGGCTTCAGGTTCGACGGGATCGAGAGTGCAGAACCCGCTCCCGGCGTGCGCGAAGCGATTGACTCGGCAGATGCGATCATGATCTGCCCGTCCAATCCATGGGTCAGCGTGGATCCGATCTTGAAGGTAATCAAGAACGTTAATAAAACCCTCGTGGCAGTCTCTCCCATCATCGGCGGGAAAACAGTCAAAGGCCCTGCGGCAAAAATGTATGCCGAATTGGGAATTGAGCCTTCCGCACTGGCAGTAGCGAATCATTATCGCACCATCCTCACCGGTTTTGTGTTAGACAATGCAGACTCATCCCTGCGGCTTGAAATTGAAAAACAGAATATTAAAACTTTGGTAACCGATACGCTTATGAATCAAACTACAGATCGCGCCCGCTTGGCGAACGATGTGCTAAACTTTATCGGGAGTTTATAAACCATGTCTCTTTGGGCGATTGTCCCTGTAAAACCGTTGAGGCGCGGAAAATCCCGTCTTTCAGGAACCCTGAGTGAAGACGAACGCGCAGCCCTGAACGAAGAAATGCTGGAGCGGACTCTGAAGACGTTATCCACACTGAAGGAGGTGGATCAGGTTTTGGTTGTCAGCCGCGATCCGCACGCTTTGACCATTGCAAGGAATTATGGTGCGAAAACCGTTCAGGAAGACGGGCAACCCCATCTCAATACCGCTCTGACCCGCGCAACAGTGGTGGCGCAAGTCCACGCCACGCAGGGGGTCTTGATCCTGCCGGTGGACCTGCCCTTGCTCACCGCAGACGATGTGCTGGCCTTGATCGATAAAGCCATCAAACCGCCCGTGGTGGTCATTGCACCAGACCGGCATAACAAAGGCACGAATGCATTGTTAATGATCCCGGCGGGTTTGATTGATTATGAATATGGCGAAGATTCGTTCAAGCGGCATTGCGAACTCGCAAAAAAAGCGGGCGCGCGTTTGGAGATCGTTGAACTTCCCTCGCTCGGGCTTGACCTTGACCTTCCTGAAGATTTGGAAATGGTTCGAAAAATGGAAGCCTCAAAAGTATAGACAGGCCTTCTCGCAGTTTTCCGAAAACCCTATGAAATTTACAGAACCTGTGGCAAAATTTTCATTAATTGTCAGACAACCAACTTAGAAGTTATGCAAGTGTTTACAGCCGGATCATTCATTTCACATTCAAGGAGAATGTCATGACCAAAGAGCGTGTTGCACTGTATCTGCAAGACTCGCATGATCTGCGGGATGGGTTGGATTATGCCAAGTACGCTGAAGAAAAAGGGTTCGAGGCCGTATGGCAGGCAGAAAGCCGTCTGGTGCGTGATGCCATTGTGCCAATGGCAGGATATGCCGCGGTAACCAACAGGATCAAGGTCGGGTCGGGCGTCATTAATAATTGGACGCGCAACATCGGCCTGCTTGCAGCCACCTTCCTCACCCTTGATGACCTTGCTCCGAATCGCGTGATCTGCGGTCTTGGCGCCTGGTGGGATCCGCTAGCTGCCAACGTGGGTATTGACCGCAAGAAACCGCTCACCGCCATGAAAGAAACTGTGCAGGTCATGAAGAGACTGCTCAACCTGGAGCGCGTATCCTTCGACGGGGAATTCATTCACGTTAAGGATATCGAATTGGATGTGGTCTATGGACGCCGCGAACCACGCAATGTGCCGATCATGATCGGCGCAACCGGTGACAAAATGATGGAACTGACCGGTGAAGTGGCAGACGGGGCCGTGCTTAACTATTGTGTCGCCCCGGAATATAACGACAACGCCATGGAACTGCTGAACAACGGGTTGAAGAAATCCGGCCGCAAGATGGAAGACTTCGACCGCCCCCAGTTGATCGTCTGCTCGGTGGATGAAAGCCATGACAAAGCCATCGACTACAGCAAGATGCTGCTGTGCCAATATATCGCCCAACAGCCGCATATCGCCAAGGCGTCAAATGTTTCTGATGAAGTGGTGCAGAAGATCCAATCCATCCTCGGCTGGCCCGCCACCAAGGAACAGGTGATGAAGGCAAAAGATCTCGTTCCGGATGAACTGGTTCACAAGATCACCGCATCCGGTACGCCTTCCGAAGCAAAATCTAAAGTGGAAGAGTATAAGAAACGCGGCTGCACCTGCCCGATCCTTTACCCGGTGGGTGGAAATTTCAAACTGCTGATCGATACGTTTGCGCAAGAATAAAAAAAACAAACCAGCAAACTCCCCGCTAAATTAACGGGGAGTTTTTATTTTAGTTTGGAATCCGAAAGTTTTGCTTTCGGAGATTGACATAAATCCAGATATAGAACTTCAGGGTTCAAAAAAATTCTTAATAAGGAGGATTCGCCCCGGCATTGGTGAGATTCGTCACCTTGCCCGCGTTTTTCGTACATGCTATCCTTCGCCAGCCACAAACTGACTGGTCAGTCTATAGATCATGAGCAAAAACGACCCCGAATCTGCAGAAACACGCACCCGCATCCTCGAAGCAGCCGTAAAGGTATTTGCCACCAAAGGCTACCACGATGCCAAGGTGGATGATATTGTCGGCGCAGCACAAACCTCAAAGGGCGCGTTTTACTTTTACTTCCCCAGTAAGCAGGATATTTTCATTGTCCTGGGCGATACCTTTGCAGACCTGCTTGAAAGCAAAATTAGCGAAGCCATGCAAGGCGAATCCCATGGGCTTCAACAAATGGACGCAGCCCTGCGCGTGAGCCTCGGCTTATTCAGCCAATATCGCGGATTGGCAAAAATCGCGCTCATACAAGCCGTAGGATTGGGCGCCGTGTTTGAGGAACGCCGCCGCGCCATCAATGACCGCCTGACCCGCCTCGTTCAAACCAGGCTGGAATCTGCGGCGGCAGAGGGCAGTATTCCCCCACTAAGAACGGATATTGCCGCCCGCGCCTGGGTTGGCGCGCTGAACGAAATCGTCATTCATTGGATCCATACCGGCTCGCCAACGCTCGAAGAGTCGCTGCCTGAATTAAGAAAATTCCTCGCGCGCTCCATTGGAGTGCCGGAAGAAAAATACACAAAAGATGGAAATTGATCACAACAATCCCTCTTATCTCAAAGGAGAATTTTTCATGCAAATTGCACGTTCCCTGTCCTTTCTAATGATTGCGTTGAGCCTTGTGCTCGCCGCATGTGCGCCCGCCTCCGTCCCTGCGACGGAGGCCGTCGAAACCGAAGCAGCCAACCCAGTCCAGACTGAAGCGCCTGCGGCCACCACAGCCCCGACGGAAGTTGAAAACATCGGCACACTCAAGATCGCCGTTCTGCCCATCATCGACACGCTGCCAATGTATGTTGCCGAAGCCGAAGGCCTGTTCGCCAAACACGGCCTGCTCGTTGAACTCATCCCGGTGGCATCTGCGCCGGAACGGGATCAATTGCTGGCCGCCGGTCAGGCAGACGGCACCATCAACGAAACACTGGCGGTGATGCTGTTCAACAAAGAAGCGGTGCAAATGCAGGTTGTGCGTTATGCTTTGCAGCCTGGTGAAGGGTATCCACATTTCCGCATCCTTGCATCCAGCCAGAGCGGCATTACAACCTCGAGCGAACTTAAAAATGTTGAGATCGGCGTTTCGCAGGGAACAATCATTGAATATGTGACGGAACGTTTGCTGCAAACACAGGGTTTAAACGCTGACGAAATCAAGACCATTGCAGTGCCGAAGATTCCCGATCGCATGGCATTGCTCGGCTCCGGCGAACTCTCCGCCGGTGTCCTGCCTGACCCGCTCGCTTCGCTTGCCATGAGTCAGGGTGCGGCAAATGTATTGGACGACTCGATGAATCCTGAATATGGGTTCAGCGTATACTCCTTCCGCAAAGACGTGATCGACAACAACCCCGCTGCCGTCAAGGCATTCCTGGCTGCAATCGAAGAAGCCCGACTACTTATTAACCCCGACCCCGCCAGATACACATCCCTGCTAAGCGATAAAGGTCTCGTGCCCCCGCCTCTTTTGGAGACGTTTCGAGTACCGCCCTTCCCTGCCAGCGCCGTACCCAGCGAAGAAGAATGGAACGATGGACTGGCATGGCTCAAGGAAAAAGGCATCTTGAGCGTGGATGTGAAATATTCCGACTCGGTGAACGGATCGCTGCTGCCGTAGCCGAAAGTTGACGCCGGTATAATCAAGTTGAGTCTACCCCTGGGTGGACTCAACTTTTCGTACGCCAACCGCGAAGTGATCTTTGCGGTACAACATCCGATGATAACCATCCAATCGCTCACGTTTGAGTACACCCATCACTCTCCGCTCTTCCAGAACCTCGATTGGAAGATCTCACGCGGCGAGACTTGGGCGATTCTTGGTCCATCGGGCTGCGGCAAGACAACCTTATTGTATTTGCTGGCGGGGTTGAAATTCCCAACCTCTGGCGAAGTGAGCATCAACAAGGAGCAGATTCAACGTCCGCGCCCGCACAGTGGATTAATCTTGCAGGACTATGGCCTGCTGCCGTGGTCCACGGTGCGCGAAAATGTGGCATTGGGGTTGAACGTCCGCAAGTTTTATGGGGCAGATGGAAAACACACGCCAGAAAATTTCATTCCGAAAGACAACGTCGAAAGTTGGATTCAGCGCCTCGGATTGAGCGAAATGGCGGAAAAATACCCGGGGCAACTTTCAGGCGGGCAGCGACAACGCACTGCCATCGCGCGGACTCTCGTCCTCGAACCAGACCTGCTTCTGATGGACGAGCCTTTTTCTGCGCTGGATGCCCTCACCCGCGAAGATCTGCAGGACCTGACACTCTCCCTGTGTGAAGAACAGAATATCACCCTGGTGATCGTAACCCATGCCATTGAAGAAGCGGCGGCGCTTGGGAGAAAAATTCTACTTTTGGATGCGCCGCCCAATCAAAATCCGCGCATTTTTGAAAACCAAAACGCGGGCAAGGCAGGCTATCAAAACAGCCCCCAGTTTCTATCATTATGCAAACACCTGCGCAGCCAAATGCAAAAGAAAGGCGCAGAATGAAACAGCGCGATGTTTTTCTCGCAGCGGTGGTGATCCTTGCTGTCTGGCAGGTTGCAGCAATGATGGTATCCATGTCCATTCTGCCGACTCCGCTGGCGGTGGTGGTGGTCTTCGTCAATGAACTGCAAAACGGATTGCTCACGCATTTTGCGGTCAGTCTGTGGCGCGTGACGGCGGGGATGATGCTATCCGTGCTGGTTGCAGCTCCCGCAGGGTTGGTGATTGGCGGCTCAAAACGGTTGAACAGCCTGCTATCTCCCATGATCTATTTGCTCTACCCCATTCCAAAAGTTGTCTTCGTTCCCGTCATTATTTTATTTTTAGGCATCGGTGATACATCCAAGATCGCGATCATGTTCCTGATCTTATTTTTTCAGATCGTGGTGCTTGTTCGCGACCAGGCCAGCGGAATTGCACCGCAGCTGCTTCAAAGCCTGCAAAGTCTCGGCGCAGGCAGACGGGCGCTCCTCCGCTTTGTGTACCTGCCTGCCAGCGTCCCCGCCATCTTGACCGCATTGCGCCAATCCATTGGCACGGCGGTGGCGGTGCTTTATATCACCGAACTCTCGGCAACAAAATACGGGCTGGGATATTACATCTATTATCGAGGCAGTACGCTGCTGGATTACCCGTCCATGTATGCGGGCGTCCTCGCGATGAGCCTGCTGGGGCTCGGGATGTATTTTTCGGTGGATTGGCTGGAGCGAAAGTGGTGTAAGTGGAAGTTTGTGAGTTAAGTAGTCGTCTGAAAGAATTTATAAAACTTTTCCCGCTCAAGCCGCCGCCGGGAGCATATTTTTATAAAAATTATTTCGACCGACCACTTAGTTGAATAGATAACAATTTGATGGTTGGCGTGTTTCAGGAAACCAGGAGCCCGAGCCAAAAAAACAGGCTGAACAAAAACGCAGCCTGACCTGTGCCAGCCAGTGCGGCATTGAGCGGGCGTCCCTTTTGAGTGGTGACCACACCCAGGGTGCGAAAGGCGATGGGCAGGGAGGCCCAGGCCAGCAACCCGCCAATTGGAATAACTTTCATCAAAACAAGCAGGGGCACAAGGAAATAGGCAAATCCCACGCAAAGGATATATTCCATCTTTGTTCCGTGCTCACCGAGACGCACGGCCAGCGTATGTTTGCCCGCTGTGCGGTCATTCTCAAGGTCGCGCAGATTATTGACCACCAGGATCGCAGTCACGATCAAGCCGATGGGAACTGCCATCCACCAGGCTGCCATACTGACAGAACCAGCCTGCACAAAGTATGTCCCTGCCACCGCAGCGAGGCCGAAGAAGAGAAAGACAAAAACATCTCCCAAGCCATGATAGCCCAGCGGATACGGCCCGCCGGTATAGGCTACAGCGGAGAGAATGGCCGCAGCGCCGAGCCAGATCACGGTCCAGCCACGCAGCGCCGCAAGATATAAACCAAGCAGGGCGGCCAGCCCAAAAATCGCATACATGCCGCGCTTGACCTGAGTCGGAGTCAAATATCCGGCCTGGGTTACGCGCACGGGGCCCAGACGCTCAGGAGTGTCCGTGCCGCGCTCAAAATCAAAAACATCATTGGCAACATTGCTGCCGATCTGCAAAAGCAGGGCGATCAACAAACAGGCCAGGGCGGGCAGGGGTTGAAACAAGCCATCATACCAGGCCAACGCGCACCCCATTGCGACACCTGATGCGGCTGCGGGCAATGTACGCGGGCGGATCGCCAGCCACCAGGTTTGAAGAAAGGTCGGTTTATCGCTCATAAGTGCCGCAGTATATCACGGGATATATAATGCCCAGCATGGGTAAAGTGCCCAGCATGGGTATAATCGGGCAATATTTTAGGAGACTCCATGACGCAACTCACCGGGCGGGAACGCGCCCACTATGTTCAATCGATGTTCACCAGGATCGCGCATCGCTACGATTTGATGAATCGACTCATGACCGGCGGACAGGATACCCGTTGGCGCAGGGAAGTCATTCAACTTGCAAAATTAACAAAGACCGCTTCTTTACTGGACCTTGGAACGGGAACCGGCGACCTGGCCCGCGAGGCGCTGACACAGGTTCCACAGGCCCGCGTAACCGCAGCAGATTTTACGCTTGAGATGATGCGCGTGGGAAAGAAAAACGGCCCGCTGAATTTTTCATCTGCCGATGCATTGAACCTGCCATTCAAAGAGAATACCTTCGATGCGGTCGTCTCCGGTTTTTTGATGCGCAATGTTACCGATGTCCAGCAGGCACTAAAGGAACAGTTCCGCATCCTCAAGCCCGGCGGACGGATCGCGGTGCTCGATACCACCCGGCCAAAGAAAAACATCCTCTCCCCCTTCATAAAATTTCACATGCATGTCATCATCCCTGCCGTGGGTGGCCTGCTCTCCGGCATGCGCGATGCCTATACCTATCTACCCGACACCACCGAGGGATTTTTAACAGCCGAAGAACTCACCGTCCGCATGGTAGCAGTGGGCTTCAAGCGGGTTCAGTTCAAGCGCCTGATGTTCGGGACGATTGCGATCCACTGGGGCGGGAAATAAAATCCCCCGGCACAAAAATATCAATCCTCTTTATAGATCGTCCATTGGTTGCGGCCGCTACGCTTTGATTGATAGAGCAATTCGTCGGCGCGGCCCACAAGTTCATCCAGCACAAGAGTGTCTGCGGTCTTCCAAGCCACACCGAGACTGATGGTCACGGAGATACTCGCCCCATCATGGATCACAGGTTTTTCCGCTATTGACCGGCGCAGCCTTTCTGCAACGACGGCAGCCTGATTTTGGGGTAAGCGGGGAAGGACAATAATGAACTCTTCCCCGCCACAACGGCCAATAAGATCGTTGGGGCGGAGGGCGTCTTTAAGCCTCCGCGCCACCTCGCGCAAAACCTCATCCCCGGCCAGATGACCGTTCGCATCGTTCACCTTTTTGAAAAAATCGATATCCAGCATAATGAGGCAAAGTGTCCCAAGGGGAGGGTTGGGCGTGCGTGAGAAAATGTCTTCGGCATGCACAAAAAAACCGCGGCGATTCATCAGCCCCGTCAATGGATCGGTCACCGCAAGGCGTTCAAGTTCCATCTGCGTTTTCCGTCTCTCCGTCACATTCTCCTTGACCGCAACAAAATTCGTGATCCGGCCAAACTCGTCATTAATGGGCGCGATGGTCTGGTATTCCCAATACAATTGGCCATCTTTCCTGCGGTTTGTAAACTCGCCCCGCCAGACAGTGCCGCCCAGAATCGTCGCCCACATACTCTTGTAAAACTCGGCGGAATGTTCCCCTGATTTCAGAACCTTGGGGTTTTTTCCAATGACATCCTCCGGGAGATAACCGGTTATCTCTGTAAAGGCAGGGTTGACGTATTCAATGACCCCGGCAATATCCGTAATCACCACTGCATTGGCACTGAATTGCACAGCGCTTTGCAGCCGGCGTAATTTTGCCTCCATCTTTCGGCGCTCACTGATATCCACCGAATACTCGACCATGAACTGAAGTTTTCCATCTTCGCCATACAACGGGAATCCATGCACTTCCACAAAATAAGGGGTTCCATCCGGCTGGTAACGTATATGCTCAACAATACAGGGCTTGAACGTCTTTTTGATCGCCTCCAACGGGCAGGGATGATCGCCTGTATTGCATGGCGCACCTCGCTGATGGGTCAGCTGGTAACACTTGATGGGTAAATCGAGCCCGGCCGAGGCTGCAGATTCGTTTGCCATGACCACCGAATAATCTGCAACATCAATCACATAGAAGGGGTGATCCACGGCATTGAGCGCCCCTACTAAAAATGAAATTTGATCGGAAATTCGTGGGTCGAGATAGCCTTTCATAAAATCCCTCGCGATTCAATCAGGCTGGATACACATCCGGGTTGGCACAGTGTGGAAGGCGCTCACCCTTCAACCCGGCAATCAGGTTTTGGACGGCGAGCAACGACATTTGATCGCGTGTCCATTTACTGGCACTGCCAAGGTGCGGGACAACGATGCAATTCTCCAGTTCCAACAGGGGTGAATCGGCTGGCAGAGGCTCGGGGTCAGTGACATCCAAAGCGGCAGCAAAGATGCGTTTGGATTTCAAGGCCACGTACAAGGCATCCTGATCCACCACACCGCCCCTGGAGGTATTGACCAGAACCGCATTTGATTTCATCCTGGAGAGGAAATCAGCGTCCACCATGTGCTGGGTGCCCTGGGTCAACGGAACATGAATAGAGACAAAATCCGACTCGGCCAGAAGGGCATCAAGTTCGACCGGCTGCGCACCATGGGCCGGTTCGGATGAGCGGTCGTGATAAAGAACGCGCATATCGAAACCCTGTGCGCGTTTGGCAACGGCCTGGCCAATACGCCCAAAACCGACAATGCCGAGCGTCCGGCCAACGAAGTCGGCGCCCAACAACAGCGAGGGACTCCAGGTCACCCACTTCCCGGCGCGGACAAATCGTTCGGCTTCAGGGATGCGACGGGCGGCGGAGAGCAGAAGCGCGAAGGCCTGGTCGGCCGTGGCAGCCGTCAGCACGCCGGGCGTATTCCCAACTGGGATTCCACGGCGGGTGGCTTCAGGCAGATCGATATGATCCATGCCCACAGACATGCTGCTAACCACTTTCAGACTGGGACCGATCGCGTCCAGCAGCTCGGCATCCACACGTTCGGTCAGCAGGCAGAGCAAACCTTCCGCGCCGCGCACATACTGAAGCAATTGCTCACGGGTGGGGGGATCCTCCTGCAGCCAGATCTCAAGATTCTGAGAATTGGGGTACGCCTCTTTTAGGAGGTTCAGCCCGGCGTCCGGGATGAGGCGGGTGACAAAGATCTTGGGCGAAGCCATGCGCCGAGTATAATCTGGATTATGTCAAAAATAAAACAACCCAATTCAAGACACTGCTTCATTTGCGGATTGGAAAACCCGGCCGGCCTGCACCTGCACATCTACGAGACGGAGCCTGGCGTGGTTGAAACACAATATATTGCACCAGACCATTTTCAGGGGTACCCCGGCGTGCTGCATGGCGGCATCGTCGCGGCCATCATCGACGAGATCAGCGGGCGGGCGCACATGGGCAGCGACCCGGCCCATCCGCGCTTCATGTTCACCGGCAAACTGGAAGTGAAATATCGCAAGAATGTGCCGGTTGGGAAAATGCTAAAGATCGTCGGCAAAGCCGGAAAGAGCAAAGGCAAGATCGCCGAAGCCTGGGCGGGAATCTATGACAGCGAAACGGGCGAACTGCTGGCTGAAGGCACAGGCATGCACATCGATGTGCCGGAACAGAAGTTTGAAACAAGCCAGTTGGAAGAGCTGGGCTGGAAGGTCTACCCCGATTAGTCGTTCGCACATCAGAATTCATCCTTGACGGCAACCGGCCCCCCAAGCGGTTTCCCGTCGTTTTTGCCTGTTACTTTTTTTATCCTCCTGCAACATACTATTGCGCGCAACGAACAGGAGGTTCATGGTTTCCATCATGTCAAATCAAATTCAAACAACGGAAGACGAGGCGGCCCTTGCCCGGCTGGCAGCGGCGGATACAAATGCATTCGCAGAACTCTACCGGCGCAACCTTACGCGCGTCTACCGTTATCACATGGCGCACACTGGCAATGTCAAAGACGCCGAAGACCTCACGTCGCAAACTTTCATGGCGGCGTTGGAGGGCATCCACACCTATCGCGGCAGCGGGACTTTTGCCGCCTGGCTGATGGGCATCGCCGCCAGGAAGAGGTTCATGCACTTTCGGGGGACAAGGCATGAGGTCCCGCTGGAAGCGGCGGATGAATATCCCAACCCGGAATTGCCCACAGACAAAGCCGCCATGCAGAGACTGCAAACCCAATCGATTGCCAGGGCGCTCAAACAACTTTCATCGGAACGCAGCGAAGCGATCATCCTGACATATTTTGGCGGGTTGAACTATGGCGAGGCCGGGCAGGTGATGAACAAAAACGAGTCAGCCGTCAAGATGCTGGTCTCGCGTGGAGTACAGGACTTGCGTGAGCGTACCTCCCTGAAGATGGAGGTGGAAGAATGAATGAATTTAATAACCACAAACCGATCGAACAAAATTTGGAAGAAACCGCCAACGGCATCCAGCCGAACGCAATGTTCGCGGCAGAGTTGGAGGAGAAACTGCGTCAGGCGCATCGTCCGCGCCGGAAGTTGGCTTCCCTGCTGCCGCGAAACCTTGTCCAGGCCCTGACCGGATTCGCCGCCCTGGCCGCCTTGACCCTTTCCATGGTTTGGCTGCTCAAGGCCATGGATTTTAGGAACACCCCCGGTGAATCCTTTGCCTGCCCGGTGACTGCACCAAACGGCAGCCTGCCGCCCGGTGAAACGGTCGCCTCAAAGGATTATCTCGGCAACGGCGAGTTATGGACGAGCCTGTGGCCGGACGGACGCGTCATCATGGATGAGCACAACCGCGAAACAGACGGCTCTTTCTCGATGAAGTGGGGCTTCGTGCGCGGTGTCACCGGTCCGCTGACCGTGACTGGGCGGCGGCTTGACGCTGACGCTGAGCCCCTGCGAGCGGACATCCCCGATGGTTACGGCGATACCGGCTTTCAAGTTACAGCGCTGATCTTCCCCAGCACCGGCTGCTGGGAAGTGACCGCACATGTGGGAGAGTCTTCATTGACCTTTGTAACAGAGGTGATCTTCGGCGAGGCCACACCCACACCGGAGGTCCATGTTCAGGCCACGAGCGAAGCGGTGGTTGAAAATCCGATCGAATCCCCGGCCCCTCAAGGCGAAGCATTCGACTGGAACGGAACCACCCTTTATCTCAATGCGACCATGCCGGACCCCCCTGCGGAGATGAAGATCTACCTTCAGCAGGATGAGATCCGCGCAACGCTTGAAGATGCGCAGTCTCTGGCGGCGAGGTTCAAAATGAACGGCGGCATCTACGAAGTGCCGGGCGAAATGCCGAACACGATCGAATTTATTGTTATCGATGGCAACCGCAGGTTACGCATCCGCTCTGACCGGTACTTTACTTATTACCCGAACTATGCGGATTACTCGAATGCCTACGGCACGATGGATAACCCGAACGCCACCGCGTTAATAAATGATTTTCTAATCGAGTACGGCTTCAACGAAACCTACAAGATTCAACGCAACGACGATTACATTTATTTTGCCCTGCCGCAAACCCCGGATGGATACGTGATCCATGAAGACACGCTGCTTGAGAACGGGCTGGGGTTCCGATTTAGCCAGAGCGGCATCCTCAGCGCGGAAGCCAACCTGACGCAATACGATCTCGTCCAGCCAGTCACCCTGATCAGCGCACAGACCGCCTTCGAGCGGCTGATCGACCCTTTCCCCATGCATGACAACATCCAGAAAGCCACTTCCATCGGGCTGAACGGCATCCGCACCTGGGCGCGCGTGCAGCCACTGGATGTGACACAAACCTATTTTGGCTGGCTGAACACCACCGGCAGGTCGGTCACAGGCGGGGACCCCTATATCGCCTTCAATGAAATCCCTGTCGCAGGCAACACGGCGGGGATCGGCGAAAATATGCAAGGCGTCTTCATCGAGACCAGCGGGTACTACCATGAGGAAGGCGGGACGCTCTCCTTTGTCATGGACTCATGGAAAGCGCTCGAAGGTTATGAAGAGAATTACATCGGGAGCCTTCAGGCTGAAAACGGCGGCTTCATCCTCATTGCACAGGATGGGCAAAGACTGACCGTAACCGATCTGCCAGCCGACCTACCTCTGCCTGCCAAAGACATCTCCATCAGTGGTGTGACCCAGGGCGATGTCTTCAACTGGCGCACGATCTACAACGGGCCATTGGGCGGCGGCGGAGGTGGCGGCGGAGGTTTGGGTTTCTTCAAACTCAATTTGAGCGGTACACCCATTCCCTTGCCAACGCAGGTTCCCACGCCAACCCCTGAACCCTTAAGCACCGCCCCGCTGGAGGGTGTGCATGGCATCGTGACGGTCACCATCTTCGACCGCAGTGATGGAACCCAGCGCAGGGAATATGTCTTTTTGAGGGACGCATCCGTCAGTGAGACCAGTACAAATTACTACATCCTCGAAGGCGATGGTTTGGAAGCCCTGGATGCTTATCACCATCTGCCGATAGTCATCTGGGGTACCCCGACGACCGATTCGGATGGGCTCACCAGCCTGCGCATGGAACGGTTCGAGGTCCCTTATCCCGATCTGAAGTTTCAGTTGCTAAACGGGGCGCAAACCCTTATCACCGCAAACGGTCAATCTGTAACCCTGCTCACCATGGCCGACGGCACACAATACGCAACCCTTTACGCAGACGGCACGCCCAGCAATTCACTGATCAACAATGACGGCGATCAGGTCACTTTGGAAGCGCTCTTGATCCCCGGAGAAACATTCGAAGGCTATCCTGCCCTGAGGTTCTTCGGCGGCGGCCTGTCTCAGAACCCAACAACTGGCGAGCCTTTTGAATATGTGCTCAACGCCGACCAACCGATCGAAACGGATGAAATGCCGCAATTTGGCGCGTACACAGCCACCATCGAAAACGTGGACCTGGTCTATTACACGCCGAACCTGCGCTACAACGATGCCTATCCCTACGCCGAACCGCCCTACATCCAACCCGTTTGGCGTTTCTCAGGTCATTACAGCAACGGCGACGGTTTCGAGTTTCTGATGCAGGCCGTGGAAGATAAATACCTGCTGCCTGCGCACATCTTTGACCCATAATCCCAGGGAGAATTCACCCAGGCTTGTCATCGCGGGTCAATGCAGCAGCGGCCCGCGATGACAGTTCAAAAGAGCCATCATTGCTGGGTATAATAGGGGCCGGAGGCTATGCCATGATCTCAACCTATCACCGACCCAAGACCCTTGATGAAGCGCTTGCATTTTTGAAACAACCAAACACTGTCCCATTGGGAGGAGGCACGCTTCTTTCCAGGACGGCAGCGGACTCTGTTGCCGTTGTGGATTTACAGTCGCTGGGGATGGACTCGTTCAAAACAGCCGGCAACGACCTCATCATCGGCGCCACCTGCACCCTGCAAGCCTTACTTGAAGAAACAGCATGCCCCGAAGCCCTGAAAACCGCTCTCAAACTGGAAGCACCTCTCAATGTACGCAACGTCGCCACCACGGCAGGGACCCTCGTCGCCAGTGACGGCCGCTCGCCCTTCACAGCCATGTTGCTGGCGATGGATGCGAAAATCAGTGTCACGCTGAGTAAAGAACAGTCGTCAACCGTCGGTGCGGGAGAGTATCTTTTAACCCGCCCGAAGGGGCTTATCACCTCGATCACCATCCCGCTCAACACCCGGAGCGCCTTTCAATTCGTCTCCAAGACTCCCGCCGACAAACCCATGGTCGGAGTCGCCCTTGCACAGTGGAATTCCGGCCGCACCCGACTGACCCTGTGCGGCTACGGCAGAACGCCCCTGCTCGCCATGGACGGCACCGAAGCCGACGGGTTGGAGACAGCTACAAGGAACGCCTATCACGAAGCGCACGATGAATGGGCTTCCGCCGAATATCGCATGGATGCGGCCGCCACCCTTGCCAGGCGCGCACTGGAAAGTTTAATGTAGGGCGGGCTTTTAGCCGGCCATGTTCCCAATTCAACGGATCGCCAGGACAAAGGATTAACCTACAAAATCAATGACTCCCAAAGATAAAATTAAAGCCTTTGAGGAAATTGCGCGCATTTTCGAGATCTCCAACGAAAGCGCAAAGTACTTCCTGAACCACGTCCAGAAGAGTTTCAAAGTGGAGCGACCGCCGCACCAATTGATCCTTGAGTTCGTGCAGGCGCAGGAGTACGAGTATCAACCCACCCCCTATGATGTGGCCTCCTCCATGAAGGAAAGCGGGGTCTGGAATTACGCCCTCGGTTCGCCGCCGCCGAAACTGGAAGACGAAGCGGACCTGTACGGTACATAGCAAAAAAGCGGACCGGGATGATCGGTCCGCTTTTGGTTGCATTGGAAGGCGTTCGATACTGGCGCAGGTCGCATGCCCTACGCGCAGTCCGCGTCGTCAATTCAACCGCCTCCGAGGGAACTATCCTTTCCTGCTGCCGCAATAATCGCGGATTTCCTTCGTCAACAAGTATCCTGCTGACACGCCGACTAAAAGGCCGATCAGGGGCGGGGGATTTTTAAATGACAGGGAGACAAATTTTATTATGGCCCATCCTACTATGATTGCGCCGCCTGCATAAAGTCCAATTTTTCTGCCCCATTCTTCAGAATTAAGTAAACCATAGGATGCACTCCAATACCCCAACCCGCCAAGTATCCAGATCAAACCGGCCAGCATATAGTATCTAAAATAAGGGAACCAGGACCGGACGAGTTGCGGGTTGTAATCGGTGGATGCGCTGTTGATGCCATCCATGCCTTCTTTCAAATAACTCAGCCCATAGATCGCTACAAGCCCGCCCATGATGACGGCCCATATCACAAAAACGATCATCCCTTGTGGTCTTTGCCTTGACATAAAATTTTTACTCCTGATTGAAATGGGTGTTCTTTGAAGAGGCCTGTTCCGAAGTAGTCGGTCGAAATAGATCATAGAGGCCATCGCTCAAGGCGTCATCCCCGCCGCCGAGAACGGCGGCTTGAGCAGGAAAGACGCTTTGTTGCACGCTTTTTGCTTATAAGTGCCGTTGCGAAATAACTGAACATTGACCTAATTGTATATCCAAGATAAGAACTTGAAAAACTCGATTCACTCTTTCAATTTAAATTCAGTTTTCTCGAATATCCAGCCTTTAGGCCATACTAAGCCCGTGATCACAGCCCACTTTTGAAGTTTATCTTCAGGTGCGCCATTTTGGAGTGCCCATCGCCGCCAGTGCGGAACTGAAAATGACCACCATAGCCAACCAGCCGCAGTGCCTATTATTACAGGAATTATTAATACAAGAAAGAAAGCCCATTTGGGAAGTGGTGGAATCATTGGAAACGAAACTAAAGTGACGAGAATCCCAATACCCGAAACACTCAAAATAATTATGAATACAGGAATGTTTACAACCAATTGCCCAATTAAGATTGCTTTTCCCACGCCTATATTTGTGCTTGACTCAGACGGTAATTGTGTATTTGGAATATTTTTCATTGTATTTTCCTAACGCATGTCTGCAATTATTTTCTTTTTCAAGTTAGAGCAATTGTTTGCACGTGCCCGCCCAACGGTTTACGCCATCGTCCCCGATAGGGGATATACCCTCAGGGCACAAGCCTGCGCTGTGTCTCGACAGGCTCAACAACCAGGGCGGGGGCGGCGAAGCCGTCCAACCAGAAAAAGGCTAAGGCGTAGAAAACTGCTTGAGATTTGCACAGAATCCCCAGCGTCAGGTGCATACTTTGTTGGGTGGCGCTTATGAACGCAGGGCTTGCTAATATAAAATTTTGACGAACTCATTAACGAAGATTCAAAATTGCAGACTTTTTCACTTGCTTACCTTCTGAGTTAATTGAATCGAGACCATATAACAGTGTTCCATCTTGCAGAGGTTTTAGGGTTATTAAACCTCCTTCTCCGCAGAATGATCCACTTCCCTCCTTCACTTGCCCCTCAAAAATAAATGTATCGTTTTTAACCTCAATTAGAATCATGTTTTTATAACACAATTCGTCATTAACTAAAGTTGTCGTCGTTCCACAAATATTTCCAATTGAACAATCACCAAGGATAGTCACTTCTACTTCTCGTCCAGAAACAGGGTTGCCGCCCACAGTGCCTTCATCGGTTCCTGACCATACTCCAGTAATAGATTCATAGGGTTGCGCAAGGTATGTTAAGGCAGGGTCTGGTGTTTCTGACACACTTGGAATGGTTGGAGTGGCACTTGGCGGCTCAGTAGGCGGATTAGTTTTAGTGCTGGCAAATTTTGCTCCAGTATAACCAATAGCACCACTTAAAATCGCAAAAAATAAAACTACATACCACCGTATTTGTTTTTTAGGGCGGTGTAAAACGTAAGAACTTGGGACATATATTCCGCTTGGTTTTTCTGATTTATCTTTGTTTGACTGAATCAAGGATACGATAATAGGACTTGCCGCACCAATGAGTGCAGCAAGTGCAGTGACAACTGCGATAACGATAGATGAGTCCATAATGCAATTAATTTTTCCCTGATATTTTTATTTTAAAACAGCCGTCGAACGGTTTGCGCCATCGTCCCCGATAGGGGATACCTGCGCTGTGTCTCGACAGGCTCAACAACCAGAACGGGGACGGCGAAGCCGTCCAACCAGAAAAATGATAAGGCGTAGAAAACTGCTTGAGATTTTCGCCAGAATCCCCAGCGTCGGGTGCATGCTTTGTTGGGCAACCTGCTTACTTACCAGAACGACTGCTGAAAAAAGACACCACTGCTAACACGCCTAACTTTTACACACAACTAAATTTTTAGCAATGGCAAAAATAGAACTTGCCAAAACAAATTGTTTTTTACTGAATAAAATAGCACTGCTCTTTAAAGCCACCATTTTTTGGGAAGTATCTTTTTTTCTTCCTCACACATCGCGACCCATAAAAAATTTTCAATTGCACTCTGAACTTCTTTATCATTTTCCCAGTCTGTGTGAAGATTGGGCTTCCATTCGATGCGTTGCCATGCCGCACGGCTTGGACTTATTCTTGCAAAAAACGTTATCACTCCCTTTGTTTCATAGTTAATGTCTACAAACCCGACTCTTGGATGGGGAAGGTGAGGTTTTTCGGCAATAGACGTTGAACGTTTTGCCCATTCTATTTCTGTCTGATTCTTGGGGAAATCCTGGACATCACAAGTGTCTGGATAGTGTAAATAGATTCCTTCATCAATTCTATGATGATTATCACCGTGAAGCATAAACCATTCAGACATAATATCTCCTTGTGTTTGTAAAACGGGTTACTCAACTCATTTTCAACCCACGATTAAAAACTTCAAAGGGCATTTAGTTTTGCACTTGGGTTGCCCAACGGTTTGCGCCATCGTCCCCGATAGGGGATACCTGCGCTGTGTCTCGACAGGCTCGGCAACCAGGGCGGGGACGGCGAAGCCGTCCAGCCAGAAAAAGGCTAAGGCGTAGAAAACTGCTTGAGATTGCCGCACGCGAAGCGCCCCAGCGTCAGGTACACACTTTGTTGGGCGTTTTGATTTGTGCATGGCTTAATGACCTAATAAATACGAAAAAATCATCGCCAGAAAACCTTTTGTAAATGCAATAGAATTTTCGTCATCCAATGTACACTTTGTTAAGTTTTTTTAAGGCTTTCTCTTGGAAAGTTTTTATTGTAATCATCCAATGCGTTTTTGAGTCTTGAACCAAACGATATCACTATTGATGAAGAACCTGATTTCCCATCATACCCTGACCACACTTCACCCCAGTTATACTTGTAATTAATGGAGTAATCAAGTTCTGGATAATTTTCAGGAGAAAACAACCTTTCATGTGAATGTCCTAAAACGCTTTGTAGCAATTTATCATGAAATTGTTTCTCTTGACTCTGTATTTCTAAAGACCAATCAGCCCATTTAGGTGGGTCAGTAGGATGAAGGTTGATGCTGGCATGAAAAGAAACTAAATCTTCAGAATAAAAACATATATTTATATAAAAATTATGACCTTCTAATTGACCACCAATAAACCTATACCATTGGAACGGCAATGTTCCATAATCGTAGGGAGTGGCTTGCTCAAAATAAGTTGAACTTTCAAATCCAGATTTAGTGAGTTCAGGTGTTATGACAAGTCCGTTTGGTAACTCTATCTTTCCAATATCTTTATCTATGAACATATTATTATTTCGCTTTGCAAGGAAACGCCCAACTACGGTATATACAGCACTGCGCTGTATAACATCCTATATCCATAAGACCATTATACAACCGCCCCCAACATGGGGCAAGAAAGACCTCCCCATCGAAACTAGGTATAATCCCCGCCATGCTTTGGACCCGCATCCTGCGCACTTTAGAAATCACCCTGCTCCTCTTCCTGCTCGCCGCCCTGGCCGGGCACAGCAACCCCACCCTCACCGACCCGCTCGAAAAAGTCCGCGCCTACACCCGTACCCTCGAATTCGACTACATCGAATGGATGGCAGACGCTGCCCTGCTCAAGGCCCGCGCCGCCGCCATCAACCTGCCCTACACCCTCGACCGCGCGGCCCAAAAAGAGATCGTCGTCGAATACCTGCGCGTCACCCAGACCGCCTTCGAAAAAGAAGGCCAACTCGCCCAGATCTTCGCCGACCCCGCCGTGCAGGATAAAGAAACCGCCTCCGCCGCCCTGCGCAGCGAACTCGACGGACTCTACCAGCGCCGCAACGACCTCGCCCCCCTCGCCGAAGCCATCCTGCAGGAACAGATCAGCCAGGTGCTGGCCGAGGTCGGCCTCACCACCGGCGGACAGCCCGTGCCGAACGTCTGGTACCACTCCACCCCGCTGCCTATGGCCCTCATCGTCTCCCCGCGTGACCGCATCGAACAGACCGCCAACATCTCCATCAACACCGACATCACCCTCGACGAACAGGCCGACCTCGAAACCCGCGTAGATCAGGGGCTGAATGTCTCCTCCCTCGTCGTCCCCGTCGGCGGCGTGGGCGTCTACCCCACCATGGTCATGCGCACCACCGACCTGCGCTGGACCCTCAGCACCATCGCCCACGAATGGATCCACAACTACCTCACCCAGCGTCCGCTCGGCCTGCTTTACAACGAAACCCCCGAACTGCGCACCATGAACGAGACCACCGCCTCCATCGCCGGTGATGAGATCGGAGCGCTTGTCATTGAAGAGTTTTACCCGGAATTAAAACCTGCCGCTTCCCTCCCCGACCTGAACCTGATTCGGCTCCCCAAGAATCGGCCCGACCCCAAAGACCTGCCCCGTCCGCCCTTCGACTTCCGCGCCCAAATGCACGAGACCCGCATCACCGTCGACGCCCTGCTGGCCGAAGGCAGGATCGCAGAAGCCGAAACCTACATGGAACAACGCCGCCAGATCTTCCTGCAAAACCGCTACCTGCTGCGCAAGATCAACCAGGCCTACTTCGCCTTCTACGGCGCCTACGCCGATGCACCCGGCGGCGCGGCGGGCGAAGACCCCGTCGGCCCGGCCGTGCGCGCCCTGCGCGAACAAAGCGACTCCCTCGCCGATTTCGTCCAGGCCATCGCGTGGATGTGGAGTTTCGACCAACTAAAGGAAACCGTCCGCCAGCCATGAAACAAACTCTAGAGGCTCTAGTCGCTGTCCCCGGCGGCTGGGAAAGAAAACATCAACTATGAAACGAACCCTTACCTTTCTATTCATCCTTTCCATTACGCTGCTCACTCTCGGTGCCTGCGCCCCAGCTGCAACAGAACCTACCCCCACTGCCGAGATTCCTGTAATGCTCAGCCCCATCGTCATCCCGAACACGCCCACACCGGCCCCGGCCTTCACCTGCGCCAAAGTCTCCGTGGCCCCCACACCCACCGCCAACACCGCCTCGCTCTTCCCGCTGTTGAGTTCTGCCGACTTCTCGCGCGGCCCTGCCAACGCGCCCGTCACCCTGATTCAATACTGCGACTTCCAATCGCAGGGCTGCAAGGCCATGGCCGACATCAGCGCCGAATTGATTAAGAATCGCAGCGACCTGCAGGTGGTCTTCCGCCCGCTGCCGCTGATCGGCGTGCTGGATAAATCCGAAGCCTCCGTGCTGGCTGCGCTGGCCGCCGATGAACAGGGCAAGTTCTGGGAAATGCACGATCTGCTCTTCGCCAAACACAACGAGTGGACCAGCCTGACCGTCAGCCAGTTTAACGCCTGGGTGGTGAAAGAAGCCCCCGCCGTCGGCATGGACGCGGACCAACTTGCAGCGGCGATGAAATCTGCAGAAACCGCCGACAGGCTCGCGTCGTTGTACGAAGCGGCCAGGTCCATGGGCATTGCCGCCGTTCCGCTGCTCCTCATCAACGGCGAGCAATTCTACCTGCTCGACTACCAAAACATCAGCGACACGGTCGGCATCATCGCGCTGGGGCACAGGCAGTTCACCGATTGCCCGCCCTTTATTATTGATGCAAGCAAACAATACATTGCCACCATCGAAACCGGGAAAGGGGAGATTGTGCTGCAACTCTTCCCCGATAAAGCCCCGCTGGCCGTGAACTCCTTCGTCTTCCTCGCGCAGCAAGGCTGGTTCGACGGTGTCACCTTCCACCGCGTCATCCCCGGTTTTATGGCGCAGGCAGGCGACCCCAGCGGCACGGGCCGCGGTAATCCCGGCTATTTTTTCAAGAACGAGATCAGCGATTTGTTATTCAGCAAACCGGGCGTGGTCGGCATGGCCAATTCCGGGCCCGATACGAACGGCAGCCAGTTCTTCATCACCTACGCTCCCGCCGCGCATTTGAACGGCTCGTACACCATTTTTGGGCAGGTGCTCGCCGGCATGGACGTGCTTGAGCAGGTCACGCCGCGCGACCCGGCACAGGGCATCGGCCTCGCGCCCGGCGATAAGATCCTGAGCGTGACCATTGAAGTGAAATAAAAAATTCGCTACCGTACATCAGGTCAAATGATGTCGTTGCGAGCCGCCTCGCTTGGTTTTCGGCGGCGACACTTGCGCCGCACTGCGTTCGTTGCAGTGCAGGTGAGCAATCTCATTTTCAACTGAACTATCGATTAGACAGGCGGTTGCTTCGTCGGGAAGAGCAATGCCCCTCCTCGCAACGACATTTATAAAGCAGTGAAATAAAAATAAGAACAGGTACAATTGCCTTTATGAATTATTCAACCCTGGCACGGGAGGGCGACCTTGCGCAACTGGTCGGCCTGACCCACAAACATTTCATCTTCATCCTCAAACCCGGCGGCGACTTTCAAAGTCATCGCGGTGTGCTCAAGCATGACGACCTGATCGGCAAGCCCTGGGGCTCGCAGGTCTTCAGCCATACCGGCGCGCCGTTCTTCCTGCTGCAGCCATCCATGGCCGATCTTTTGAACGACCTGCCGCGCAACACGCAGATCCTGTATCCCAAAGACATCGGTTACATCCTGATTCAGATGGGTATCTCCGAAGGCCAGACCGTGATGGAAGCCGGGACCGGTTCCGGCTCGATGACCATTGCCATGGCCAGCGCCGTCGGCCCGCAGGGGCGCGTTGTGTCTTATGAGGTCAAGCCGGATACGCAAAACCTGGCCCGCAAGAATCTTGAACGCGTGGGACTCGCTGCGCGCGTCGACTTCAAACTGCGCGACATTCAGGAGGGCTTCGACGAAACGGAAGCCGATGCCTTCTTCCTCGATGTGCAAAATCCGTACGATTACATTCCACAAGTGCGCGCCGCCATCAAGCCGGGCGGCTTCTTCGGCACGCTGTTGCCTACCTTCAATCAGGTCGAAAAAGTCCTGCACGCCTTGCGCTTCAATCACTTCGCCTTTGTGGAAGTCTGTGAACTGCTGCTGCGCTATTACAAGACCAACCCCAGCCGTCTGCGCCCCGCCGACCGCATGGTGGCGCACACCGGGTTCCTGATCTTTGCGCGCAAGATCGAGCCCAGTCTGGTGGATCCGCGCGGGGCCGAACTGGCAAATGAAATAATCGGGATCGAGGAGGAACGCTGACATGTTTAGACGCCGTGCCGCCCGTCAGAGTAGGGGCTTTCAGCCTCCTGCCGTCCCACCGTTGTTGCAACGCGCCCATCGGATGTTGGCGCAGGGTGAATACGCCGAAGCCGCCCTTGAATTTCATGGCCTTGCCCAGAAAGCCGAAGAGCGCTTCCCCGAACGCGCGCCGATGTTGTACCTTGAAGCCGGGCGCGCCGCCATCTTAAGCGGACAAAATAAAACCGGCGTGGCTCATCTTCGTCGCGGGCTGACCCTGCTCGCCTCGCAAATGCGCTTTCAGCGGATGCAGGTCCTTGGTCAGCGCATTGTGGTGGAATTGAGAGAGCGCGGCTTGAAGGCCGAAGCACAGGAGATCCTCGGGCTTTTGCAAAATAACCTCCCACAGAACGAAGTGGTAGAGTCTCAGGCTGAGATCAAAAAGCCGCCCCTGCCCACTCACTGCCCATCATGCGGTGCGGCGGTGAGGCCGAACGAAGTTGAATGGCTGGATGAGGTCACAGCTGAATGCGATTACTGCGGCAGCCCGGTGCGGGGCGACTGACAATCCGCTATGAGTGTGCTGTCTCAGGAGTTCATCCAACAAAAACTGGCAGATGCCGAAAAGGGCGCCATTGATTCGGACGGTTATGCCGAGATCAACGTGCAGCCGGGCGCGCAACTAAAATGCGCCGCTGTGCTGGTGCCGTTGACCTTTTTTCAGGATGCATGGCACATCCTCTATACCCGCCGCACAGACCGGGTCGAGTCGCACAAGGGGCAGGTTTCCTTTCCCGGCGGCGCCTGCGATGAAGGCGAGACCACACCTGAACAAACCGCCCTGCGCGAAGCAGATGAAGAGATCGGTCTGGCGCCATCCGATGTGCAGGTGCTGGGCAGGTTAAGCCGCCTCGTTACCATCAGTAACTTCCGCGTCAGCCCGGTGGTGGGAGTCGTCCCCTGGCCGTATGCCTTCAAAGTGGCAGGCGTGGAAGTGGCGCGGGTCTTTACCATTCCGCTCTTGTGGCTGGCAAACCGGCATAATTATTGGGAATTTTCGATGCGCGAATCGGAACGCTCACTGATCGCCTATCATCCGTATGACGGGGAATTGTTGTGGGGAGCCACAGCAAGAATGACCGTTACGTTCCTAAAAACATTGGGGTTGCTGCAATAAAAAAATCCGCCATCGTTATGATGGCGGATTTTTTTACTCCCAAAAGAGGTTTACTTCTTGTCGGGAACTTCATCTTCCTTCTTGCCGCGTTCGACACTGAGTTCGGGGGCGGTGGCTTCTTCGCCCGGAACAGCCGCGACAGCAGCGGTCTCTTCCTTGATGAGGGTGACCACGGCGATGGTGTCATCTTCATCTGCAAGGATGCGGACCTTGTCGGAGATGACCAGGTCGCGCACGCGAATGGAATCACCGATCTGGGCCAACACTGCAATATCCACGGTGAGGCGCTCCGGCAGGTCGGTCGGCAGACATTCCACTTCGAGGCGCTCCAGGTTCTGAACGAGCACGCCGTTGTAATCCTTGACGGCCGGGGAGATGCCCACGAACGCAATGCGCACATTGGTGCGGATTTTCTCGTTCAGGTCCACAGCGAGGAAATCGACATGGGTCAACACGCCTTTGATGTAGTCGCGCTGGCGTTCACGCACAAGGACGGGATATTCCGTGCCATCCACATCAATGGTGACCAAACTGGAGGAGGTCAACTTTGCCAAAGCCAGGCCGGTCGTGTGTGCTTCCATTGAGACCGCGATCGGCTCGACATGACGGCCGTAGATCACTGCGGGCAGTTGCCCGGCGCGGCGCAACGCTTTGACCTGCTTGCCGGTCACTTCGCGCCTGATGGCTTTCAATACTACTTTTTCCATCGTACTTAACTCCTTGGGCGCCTCTCACCGCCGAATGCGGTTACCTTCACCCTAAAATGAATTTCTGCAAAGCGGAACCGTTCCGCTGAACATTCTATTTATTCCGGCCGAACAACATCCGTCCCAGCAGGAGCATGATGCCTGCGAACAAACCGCCAAGCAACCCTGCGATGATAGCCATACGCGTGTCCATCACCGTGGTGACGTTGCCCTGCACGCTCCTTGAAAGCAGGATGACCGCTTCGATGCGTTCGCCGCGGACTTCTCTGCCTGCGACCAAACCAGCATAGGCATTGCCAAACTCAACGCTTCCTGCCACAACTGCGCCCGCCCCGCCATTAAGGGAGAGGGTGCCCGCCTGAGCCAGTCCCACCGCCCCGTTTTGAACGGTCACGGTTCCGGCTTCCACAGCTGCCAGCGCAGATTGATGTGCCCGGACATTCTTCGCGGTCACGCCAGCGGCGGCACTCATGTTCAACTCCACATCCTCCGAATTGACCGTCATCGAAGAACTCTGGTGCATGCGCACCAATTCCGCGTTGACTGTCTCCACATCCACCTGGGAGAGGTTGGTCACCTGCGGTCTTTCGGATTCGGGGGAAATGATTTCGTTCGACATAAGATTGGCAGAAAATGCGCCTCCTCACGGAGGCGCAAATTACAACGGCTTGGATTTTATTCGTTTGAAGGGGTTTCGTCAAGGAAAAGGCGCTTGTCAGCCCAAAGTTAAACGGTCCCCTCTCCTACAAACGCGCCTGCCTGCCTGTGCGCCTTAAGTCACGATAATTCCACCAGACCTGCCACACCCGGAGCGCAGCTTCAACCTGTATCTTGAACGACATTTTGGATTTACCCCAACGCCGGTCTGCAAAATAGATCGGCGATTCGCCAATCTTAAACTCAAGGCAATGAGCAAGGTAGATCATTTCCACCAGAAAAATATAGCCGCTGGATTGGATGCGTTCAAAAGGCATCTGTTTCAAAGTTTCTGTTCGCCACATGCGAAAGCCTGTGGTCACATCATGCAGGGGCAGCCCCAAAATAGTACGGGCATAAAAATTCCCAAACGCTGAAAGCCACTTGCGCCAGACCGGCCATTGCTTATCCACCGAGCCGCCGTGGACATAGCGGGAACCCAATACAACATCGGCATTTTCAAGGATACGCGCCATATCCACCAGGCTGGCGGGATCATGGGAAAAATCCGCATCCATCTGGACGATGGCCTGGGCATTGCCATCCAGAATTTTCTGGAACCCGTTGAGGTACGCCGAACGCAGGCCCATCTTCCCTGGCCGGTGCAGCACTTCAACTTTGCCGGGGTGCGAAACCGCCAAACTATCAGCGATCTGTCCTGTTCCATCCGGGCTATTATCATCCACGATCAAAAGGCTCAAGTCGAGTGGAAGCGAAAATAAAGCGGAGACCAGTTTGGGGAGGTTCTCCGCTTCGTTATACGTTGGAATAACAATTGTTGTACGCAAATCTGGTCACCTATTCTTCGAAGCCAGTAACTCCGTCTTGATCTTTTCCACATCGACTTCGCGGTTTCGCAGGGACGCCACTTCAACCAAATGAGCAGTTAGGCGGTCCCGGCTCTTTGACATCTGTTCCCGATCTTTGATCGGGTAGAAATACTCCACCGCTTGGTCCAGGCGGGAGCGGAGTTTTTCACTTAAAGCCACCAAATTGGAAGGTGGCACAACCAGAATGAAATCGGCGGCATCCAGGTGTCCCAGGAAATCATCCGGCCGACTGACTTCACGCATCGTGTTGACGATCATCAAGCTGACCGCCCGCAGAACATCATCCGAAGCAACAAACCCATACACTTCGCGGAAGTAATCCATGTTCTGGAGAGAGACGAATAGAAGCGCGGAACCGTCCTTTCCAAGCACTTCCGAGAGTTTTTCATCCACCAGGGCGCCTTCCGGCAGCGCCGTGACCGGGTTGGTCAATGAGCCCTGCCCAACCCGCTTGAGGGCATTACGGACCCGTAAACGAAGTTCCTGAATATCGAACGGCTTGGTAATGTAATCATCTGCGCCAATCTCCAACCCTTGCAAGCGGTCAGCGCGGTCGCGTTTTTCGGTGAGGAAAATAATGGGGATGGTCGATGTGCGGCGGTCATTGCGCAAACGGTGTGCAACTTCGTATCCATCAATATCCGGCAGGCGGATATCCAAAATAACGAGGTCAGGGTTCACCTGCTGCGCCGAACGCACGCCATCCTCGCCCCAGTTCACGGTGAAAACTTCATATTCCTGTGAGCGGAAATAGGCCGTCAGCATTTCAGCCACGTCCTGGTCATCTTCTACAATGAGGATCTTCGACTTGGTGTCTGTCATGCCAGCCTTAATATCAGGAAATGGGTTCCTTTTGGATGATGAACTCGCAAACGCTTTCACCCATCGCAACACACTTCGACTCGTTCACGCGAAATTCGTTGCCGCCTGAGACCCATTTCAGGCTTTCCTGCAACAGACCTGTCGAAACGAAACATACTGGCTTGTCAACGCCGGAGCGGCCCCAACAACACGGGCACTTATGAATGGTCCATACCCATTCATTATCTTTTTCCTCGACTGTAGTCTGCTGATCACTCAACTGGGAGAATATCTTCGCAAAGGCTGGAAGGCCAATCCGCAGTTTGGATTGAAGCGGAAGAACCACAAAGGCTAGGTCAGCTGCGCCAGCCAGGGCTCCAAAATTCCTCAGGGCATCGGCAAAGGTGGCGCGTCCGGCTCTCAAGGCCAGACCACGCCCGCCGCGGGGGCCGTACATCTCTTCCAGTGCAGACCCAATGGCGGAAAGTTCCGCGAAATCAAAGCCCTTATCAAGGTTATCGGGCGGATAGTTCTCAATGTAGTGACTTAACCCGCCAAGGTTAAGAATGGCATTCAAGCCATTCTTACCCATGACCTCTTCCAGGGACTTGATAGTGATCAAGCCAAATTTATTGGGGTAATACAGACCAGCTTTTTGAACGGGGCTCATAAGTAGACTCCACTAAATCATTTTTGCCAGATCTTCGGCAGCACGGCGCATATCAAGGAAAATCAATCCGAGTTTGGCCTGTTCGCGAGCAAGGGCCGTCAAAACCGCCTCCTCACCAACCGACATCAGGACTACATACCCCTTAACGCCTTTAATATACACCTGCTCAAGAGACCCACGCCCCAATTCACCAGCAATGCGCTCACCCAGTGATAACATTGCCGCAGACATGGCTGAGACACGATCTTCCTCGACACCCTGCGGAAGAGCAGAAGCGATGCTTAACCCATCAACACTTACCACCGCCGAGGCTTCTATATCCGGTGAAGATGCCTGCAACTCGCGCAGGCGGTCCACCATTTGTTGCGTACGGTTTTTAGTCAAGCCGGCCCTCCGGGGAAAATATAAACGCCCCACGAGCACAGGACGTTGATTTCAAGTTTGCAAGGTAATTTTAGAACAGGGCTTGCATTGTGTCAAGTTCGGCGGTTTGTATGTTAGCCCAAAGTAGAAATATCCCTTTCGGGAAGCAGGCAAAAGAAATCAGCCAAATGGAATTAATGAAAAGTTTTGGAGGAAAAACGCCTTAGCCAGAAACCAGGACAATGTTGGGCGTGAGCGTGCTGCCTCAGGGCCGATGCGCCCCAAGAGGGTTGGGCGATAAAACAGCCATGTTCTCCCTGGGTCGTGTAAAATACACCATCTTATGAACGCCAACTTCAATCCGCCCTTCTATTTGAAAAGCCCTATCACACAGACTTTACTCGCAAGTAACCAGTTTCGCAACCTTGGGAGGAAGCCCATGGTGGACGCTTCCAAAGAGGTGATCCTGAACCCGATTAAAGATGTCCGGCTTCAGGGATTCTACTCGCCCCAAACCAGGCGGGTTGCCAGGGGCGTGGTCATGCTCCTGCACGGTTGGGAGGGCAGTATCAATTCCGCCTACATGGTACATACCGGGAACATGCTATTCGAGCACGGATATTCCATTTTTCGCTTGAATTTCCGCGACCACGGCGACACTCATCACCTCAATCCGGGCCTGTTCTACGCAGTTTTATTGGATGAAGTTTTTGGCGCGGTCCAACAAGTTGCAAAATACGAGGATGAACTTCCCTTCTTTTTGGCGGGGTTCTCCATGGGTGGAAACTTCGCCTTGCGTATCTCTCAAAAATGCGTCCAGCACCCGATCCAGAATTTGAGGCACGTCATCAGTGTCAGCCCGGTGCTGGATCCGGAAAAATCCACGCTGGCCATCGATCACGTTCCCCTACTCCGGAAATACTTCCGTCAGAAATGGTTACGCTCGCTGGAGAAAAAGCAATCCCTTTTCCCCAACCTGTACGACTTCACAGACACCTTCAGGCTTGAAGCGATCCTCGACATGACCGATGTGATGATCCGGCGATACAGTGAATACGAAAGTTCAACAGACTACTTCCGCCACTACACCCTGCTGGGAGATGCGCTTGCAAACCCAACCGTCCCAGTTACCATCATCACCGCCCAGGACGATCCGATCATTCCGGTGGAGGATTTCCATAACTTGAATCTGCCGACTTCAACCCAACTCATCATCCATCGCCATGGCGGACATAATGGCTTTCTGGAGGATGTATCCGGCAGGGCTTGGTATGAAAAGAAAATGATGGACGTTTTTCAGCAATCGACTTAATAAAGTGCAGGGCGCTTCATGCTCATCATCATCAAACTCGGAACTTCCACCCTTACCGCAGGGACAAAAAAAATATCCCCGCCATTTCTGGTTGACCTTGCGAGGCAGATCAGCGACCTGCAATCCCACGGACATCAGGTTATCGTGGTCTCTTCGGGCGCCATGGCAGCCGGGCGTGAAAAACTCGGCTACCCTCAACTGCCCAAGGGCATCCCTGCCAAACAAATGCTGGCGGCCATCGGTCAACTTCGTCTCATGGCGATCTACGAACAAGTCTTCGGCTTGTATGGGCACACCATCGCCCAAGTCCTGCTAACCCGGGCGGACTTGGCTGACCGTCGCCGCTACCTCAACGCCCGCAGCACACTCGAAGCCTTGCTTGCTCATGGCACACTTCCCATCATCAACGAGAACGACACCGTCGCTACGGAGGAAATCCGCGTGGGAGACAATGACAATCTCTCCGCACTGGTTGCAAACTTAGTCGAAGCCGACTTGCTGATTTTGCTCACCGACCAACAAGGTCTGTTCACCGCCGATCCGCGCAGCAACCCCGATGCGAAACTTGTTGAGGTCATCGACACGCCGGACATTCCGCAAGAGGCCTGGGAATCGGCTGGAGGCAGCGGCACGAAACTTGGCACAGGCGGCATGGTTACCAAACTGCAAGCCGCCGACCTTGCCCGTCGCTCCGGCACGACGGTGGTCATCGCTCAAGGAGACGAGCCGAACATCCTCACCCGTCTTGCGGATGGCGAAAAACTCGGCACGCGCTTTATGCCGGTCATCTCCGCGCTCGAAAGCCGCAAACGTTACATCCTCTCCGGCAGACTTTCGCCGGGGCAGATCACGATCAACGATGGTGCGGCGTCTGCGCTCAAAAAGGGCGGCAGTCTTCTGCCCATTGGCATGACTCACATCGCCGGTGACTTTGACCGTGGCGATACGGTGCGCGTCCTCGACAAAAGCGGGCGCGAATTGGCGCGCGGTATCACCACCTATTCCAGCGCCGACCTCACCCGCCTGCGCGGACATCACTCCGATGAGATCGAGTCACTGCTTGGGTATGATTACGGCGATGAAGTGATTCATCGCAACGATTTAGTGATTTTATAAATTTCACCACAGAGCACACAGAGACCACAGAGTTTTTTCTCTGTGAGCTCTGTGAACTCCGTGGTTAATTCTTTTCTCAAGGAATTAATATGCTGACTGAGATCGGAAAACGTGCCCGCCTCGCTTCACGGAAACTTGCCCGCCTGACAACGGCGCAAAAGAACGCCGCGCTTCACACCCTAACCGACGCCTTGCTCGCTGACCAGACAGTTATCCTCGCCGCGAATGTGAGCGACGTCGAGTCTGCTAAAACGGCGGGACTTGCCCCAGCCATGATCGACCGCCTGATGTTGAACGAAGCCCGCCTCGCAGACATCGCCCACAGCGTGCGCCTTGTGGCAGATCTCGCGGACCCCATCGGTGAGATCTTTGAAGAATCGACCCAGCCAAACGGACTTCACATCCGCAAGCAGCGTGTGCCCCTGGGCGTGCTGGGTGTGATCTACGAAGCCCGCCCCAACGTCACAGTGGATGTGGCGGGCATTGCCATCAAAAGCGGAAATGCGGCTATCTTGCGCGGCGGCAGCGAGACTTTGAACACCAACCGCGCCATGATCGCCGCCCTGCAAAACGCGCTTGCCTCCAGTGACGTTCCCGCCGACGCGGTTCAATTCATCGACAGTCCCGACCGTGCGCTCGTACTTGACCTGCTGCACCTGCGCGATTATGTGGACATGATCATCCCACGCGGCGGCGCAGGCTTACACGAGTTCTGTCGTGAGAACAGCCACATCCCCGTCATCACCGGCGGCATTGGCATTTGTCACCTCTTTGTGGACAATACCGCCGACCAGGATGCCGCACTGAAAATCATTCACAATGCCAAGACTCAACGTCCCAGCGTGTGTAATGCACTCGATACCGTTTTGGTTCATCAAGATGTTGCCAAAGAATTTTTACCACGCGTGGTGGAACATCTCGCCCCGGCGGGAGTCACTTTCCGTGCGGAGCCGAAAGCGATATCCATGCTTCAGCATGAGACAATTCACCCGGCTGGAGAAAAAGATTTCGATACCGAATGGCTCTCGCTCGTGCTTGGGTTAAAAGTCGTTTCGGGGTTGGATGAAGCGATTGATCACATCGCCACGCACAGCACCGCCCACTCTGACGGAATCCTCACCCGCACCGACGAGAACGCGCAACGTTTCATCGCCGAAGTGGATTCGGCGGCAGTCTACGTCAACGCCAGCACACGCTTTACCGATGGTACAGAACTTGGCTTGGGCGCGGAGGTTGCTGTATCAACTCAGCGGTTACATGCACGCGGTCCGATGGCGTTGAGAGAGTTGACTACCTACAAGTGGGTCATCGTTGGGGATGGGCATGTGAGGAAGTAAAAAGGACTCCAACGACTCCCGTCGTTGGAAAGTCAAAAGTCGGGAGACTTTTGACTCCGAAAGCATCAACTTTCCAACTCTCCCCAGCGCTCGTAGGCTTGGGAGAGTTCTTTGTGGATTTGTTCCAGCCGCTCGACGGCTTGGGTGATGATTGCACCTTCCTGTTGATAAAAAGCGGGGTCTTCCATTTTTTGGTTCAGCTCATACTGTTCGGTTTCGAGTCTTTCAATGCGCTTGGGTAATTCTTCGAGTTCGCGTTTTTCGTTGTAGCTTAACTTGCGGACGGCGGGCTTGTTATCAGACTTGGATTCTGTTTGGGGTGTTTGAGCAGGCCTAGTGTTAGGTTTCGAAGCGGGCACTTCATCCAGTTGCTTTTTCCAATCTTCGTATCCGCCGATGAATTCTTTCACGTCGCCAGAGCCATCCAAAATCAAGGTGCTGGTGACGATGTTATTGAGAAAGGCGCGGTCGTGACTGACGAGCAGAAGCGTGCCTTCGTAGTCGAGCAGAAGGTCTTCGAGAATTTCGAGCGTTTCAATGTCGAGGTCGTTGGTGGGCTCATCGAGGATGAGCAGGTTGGCAGGCATGGCGAAGAGACGCGCAAGCAGAAGCCGGTTGCGTTCGCCGCCCGAAAGTGCCGTGATCGGCGCGCGGACACGGTCACGCGTGAAAAGAAAATCTTCGAGATAGCCCATCAGGTTGCGCGTGCGCCCGTTAATGGTGACGGTGTCGCGTCCCTGCCCGACGTTATCGAGCACGGATTTGGATTCGTCGAGTTGGGTACGCAGTTGGTCGAAATAGACGATGTCGAGATTCGTGCCGTGACGGACTTCGCCCGTCTGCGGTTGGAGTTGACCCATGAGCAATTTGAGCAGTGTGGTCTTACCCGAACCATTCGCGCCGACAATGCCGATCTTATCCCCGCGTTGAATGGTGGTAGTGAAGTCCCGGATGATGGTCTTGCTATTATTGCTCAAAGCGGCGTACCCATTCCGGGCACTTTCCTCGCCACCGGGGACGGCGGCTTGAGCGGAGTAAGAATAACTGACGTTCTCAGTTTCGATCACCAGTCTGCCCGAGCGCTTCTCGGTGCCGATCTGCATTTTCACTTTGCCAAGCAACTCACGCCGCTCGGAGCGTTGCTGACGTAATTTTTTCAGCGCAAGCACACGTCCTTCATTGCGGGTGCGGCGGGCTTCGATGCCCTTGCGGATCCAGGCTTCTTCCTGCGCGAGTTTTTTATCGAAGAGCGCGTGCTGCGTTTGCTCGGCTTCGAGCATGGCTTCTTTACGTTCGAGGAAGGTCGGGTAGTCACACGCCCAATCGTAGACACTGCCACGGTCAAGTTCGATAATGCGGGTGGTGAGTTTCTGCAAAAAGACGCGGTCATGCGTAACGAACACTAAAGTGCCGCCCCAGCGTTTGAGGAAGTCTTCGAGCCAGTCAATGGCTTGGATGTCGAGATGGTTGGTCGGTTCGTCGAGCAGTAAAAGGTCTGGGTTGCAGACCAAACCACGGGCAAGAATGACGCGGCGTTTCATCCCAGCTGAAAGGGTTTCAAAGCGAGCGTCGCCGTCGAGCTCCATCAAGGAGATGGTCTTCTGCACTTGATTGTCGCGCTTCCAGTGATGCTCATCGTCGGCAAAGTCAGTGTCAATGAGACCCGAAGCGATGATGTCGGCGATACGTCCGTGCAGGTCTTGCGGCACCTCCTGCGGAAGATACGCGGTTCTGATATTCTGTTGACGTGCAATTGTCCCATCATGCGGCTCGACATCGCCATTGAGCATTTTCAACAGAGTAGACTTGCCCATGCCATTGCGCCCCAACAAACCGACGCGCTCGCCGCGCTCGATCTGAAAACTCACGTTATCTAATAAAGGATGCCCGCCAAAACCAATGCGGACTTCCTGCAAGCTGATCAATGCCATGCAATAAACCTCGGGGATGATTTCATGAGCGCGAATTGTAGCCGATTAAAGGGGATGTTGAAGTGAGTCGGTGACGGGTATAATTTGAACGTGCCCACCCTCCCCCTCAACCGCATCCTGCAAGGCAACTGCGTTGACATCCTCAACTCCCTACCTGAAAAATCGGTGGACATGATCTTTGCCGACCCGCCATACAACCTGCAACTGCAAAACGACTTGTACCGCCCCAACCTCAGCAAAGTGGATGCGGTGGATGACAACTGGGACAAGTTCTCCAGTTTCTCCAAATACGACGAATTTACCTCTGATTGGCTACGCGCAGCAAAGCGAGTTTTGAAAGATACAGGCACGATCTGGGTCATCGGCTCGTATCACAACATTTATCGCGTCGGCGCGGTGATGCAGGACTTGGGCTATTGGATTCTCAACGATGTGGTCTGGCTCAAGACCAATCCCATGCCGAACTTCCGCGGCGTGCGTTTCACCAACGCACATGAGACTTTGCTCTGGGCGCAAAAGGAACAAGGTGCGAAATACACCTTCAATCACAAGGCGATGAAAGCCCTTAACGATGACCTGCAAATGCGCAGCGACTGGGTCATCCCACTCGCGACGGGAAAAGAACGCCTCAAAACCAACGGGACGAAGACGCACCCCACCCAGAAGCCGGAAGCACTCTTATACCGAGTCATCCTATCCACGACCAACCCCGGTGACGTGGTGCTCGATCCATTTTTTGGCAGCGGCACAACCGGCGCTGTTGCCAAAAAACTCGGACGCAACTTCATCGGTATCGAACGTGAGACGAAGTACATCAAAGCCGCGCAAAAGCGGATTGACGCGATTAAGTCCGCACCGGCTGAGGCGTTGGAATTGCCCGAGAAACGCAACCAGGAACGAATTCCATTCGGAGCGCTGGTGGAAAATGGATATCTCAAGCCGGGGCAAAAACTCCAATACGCCAAAGGCAAACGCGAAGCGACCATCCTCGCCAATGGACATATCAAATGCGGAAAACTCATCGGCTCGATTCACATGGTTGCCCGTGAGTTGACGAATGCCCCCGCCAACGGCTGGGACATGTGGCTTTACACAGAACGCGGTAAACTTAAGCCGATTAATGAGTTAAGAGAAAAATTTAGACGAGCACAAGTTGCAGGTAATAAAAAACGAGTAAATAGTAATTAGTAATTACCACGCGCCAATTACCATTTACCTAAAAGGAACCCATGACCAAATCTTTCAACCTTATCAAAGAACAACAAATCCCCGAGATCAACTCGCTTGTGCAACTGTGGGAACACAAACGCACCGGCGCGCGCCTGCTCTCGGTCATCAACGACGACGAGAACAAAGTATTCAGCATCAACTTCCGCACCACGCCCAGGGATTCGACCGGTGTCGCGCACATCCTTGAACATTCGGTGTTGAATGGATCAGAGAAATACCCGGTCAAGGAACCGTTCGTGGAATTGCTCAAAGGCTCGCTGGCAACCTTCGTCAATGCCTTTACCTTCCCCGACAAAACCTGCTACCCCGTCGCCAGCCAGAACGAAAAAGATTTCTACAACCTTATTGATGTTTACATCGACGCGGTCTTTCATCCCCTGCTCGCCGAACAGACTCTCATGCAGGAAGGCTGGCATTACGAGATCGAAGACCCGTCCGCGCCGCTGACGTATAAAGGCGTGGTCTTCAACGAGATGAAAGGTGCCTACTCCTCGCCCGATAATTATCTCGCCAAGGTTATCATCGAGTCGCTGTTCCCCAAGCACATCTACGGCGTGGACTCTGGCGGCAACCCTGCCGACATTCCCAGCCTCACCTACGAAAACTTCCGCGACTTTTGGGAGACGTATTACCATCCCTCCAATTCGTTCATTTTCTTCTATGGCAATGACGACCCCGACAAGCGCCTCAAACTGATGGATGGTTACCTCAAGCCGTTCAAAAAGAAGAAGGTCAAATCGGCGGTGCCGCTTGCCAAGCCGTTCAAGAAACCGAAAAAACTTGAGTATGCCTATCTCGCCACTGAAGGCGAAGACCTCGACAAAAAACATTTCCTCACTGTCAACTGGAAATTGCCCGACGCCTCCGACCCCGTGCAGGCGATGAGTTTCCGCATCCTCACACACGCGCTCATCGGCACCCCCGCTTCCCCACTTTACAAAGCGCTCACCGATTCAGGTTTGGGTGAAGACCTCGCAGGTCTTGGTCTCGAAAGCGACCTGCGCGAGATGATCTTCTCCACCGGTCTTAAAGGCACCAAAGCCCGCAGCGCCAAAAAGATCGAAGCGCTCATCTTCGACACCCTGCAAAAACTCGTCAACGAAGGCATCGACCCCGACACCATCGCCGCATCGATCAACACGCTCGAATTTTCCATGCGCGAAAACAACACTGGCGGCTTCCCACGCGGCATCGCCATCATGCTGCGTGCCCTCTCCACCTGGCTCTACGATGACGACGCCTTCAAACCCCTCGCCTTCGAAGCCCCGCTCGCCGAGATCAAGAATCGACTCGCCGCCGACTCGCGCTATTTTGAAAAGATGATTCAGACTCACCTGCTGGATAACGTCCACCGCACAGTCATTCGCCTCACACCTGACGTGGAGTTGGCTCAGCGCCTCGAAGCGGAGGAAAAGCTCAGGCTGGATTCTGCCAGAAAGACCATGAGCGACGATGACATCCGCAAGCATATCGAGAATACCGAGAAGTTGAAGATCCGCCAGGAAACTCCCGACAACCCCGAAGACGTTGCCAAACTCCCTGTGCTCGATCTGGAAGACCTCGACAAGAAAATTCGCACAATCCCAATTGAAGAAATTCAGGTACAAGATTCAAAGGTCTTGTATCACGACATCTTCACCAACGGCATCGTCTATCTCGACCTCGCTTTCGACATGCGCGCCATGCCGCAAGAACTCCTGCCGCTGACAGAAGTCTTCGCACGCGCCTTGTTCGAAGTCGGCACCGAGACTGAAGACTATGTCAAACTGTCGCAGCGGATCGGGAAAAGCACCGGCGGAATCTACGGTTCGTCGGTCACAGCCACCACGCAAGGGTCAAGAGAGAGCCGCGCATATCTCACCATCCGCGGCAAGTCCACGATGAGTCAAGCCAATGAGATGTTGAGCATCCTGCGTGATGTCCTCCTGACCGTGAAGTTCGACAACAAGGAACGCCTCAAGCAAATTGTGATGGAAGAGAAGGCGGGCTTGGAATCTGGTTTGGCGCCCGCAGGGCATCGCTTTGCGAACATGCGCCTGCGCTCACAGTTTGGCGGAACGGGCTACATCAACGACCAGACCAAGGGCATTGGCTACCTGTTTGCGCTACGCGAACTTGCCACTGAGATCGATAAAAAATGGGCGAACGTGCTGAAGAAGTTGGAGACCATCCGCGAGACATTGATCAATAGCAAGTCGCTGCTGTGCAATGTGACTCTCAGTGCCATAAATTGGAAGACTTTCCAACCGCATCTTGAAAATTTCGTCTTCGCCATGCCGGTGAAAGATATTGAATTTTCAACCTTCAACTTTCAACCTTCAACTCACAAGGAAGGCCTGGCGATTCCTGCACAGGTTAACTACGTGGCGAAGGGCGCAAACCTGTATGACCACGGCTACGAGTTGGATGGTTCTTCATCTGTAGTTATTGGCTACCTCGGCATGACCCACTTGTGGGAAAAGATCCGCGTACAAGGTGGCGCATATGGCGCGTTCGCTCAATTCGATGATACAACCGGTGTTTTCACCTTCCTCTCCTACCGCGACCCGAACGTGGACAACACCATCGCCAGTTACGACAGTTCCGCCGCGTTTTTGAAAGGTCTCGATGCCTCACGCCTGAACGATATTGAACTGAAGAAGTCCATCATCTCCGCCATCGGCGACCTGGACTCCTATCAACTGCCCGACGCAAAAGGCTACACATCCATGATGCGCTACATCACCGGGCGGACAGATGAAATCCGCCAGAAGTATCGCGACCAGGTGCTCTCCACCAACGGCGAAGATTTCATCGCGTTTGGTGAGGCTTTGGAGAAAGTAGCACAATCTGATGCGGTGGTAGTGGTGGGGGCACAGTCCGCCTTGGAAGGGTCGAGCGCGGGGTTGAAGGTGACAAAAATTGCGTAGAAAATTCCTCTCCCCGCGGGGAGAGGGGATATGGAGTTCCCAATGAACATCACACTCAAGATCAACGGAATTGAACACATCATCGACACGCCTGCTTCCACCACCCTGCTGGCCGCCCTGCGCGGACTGGGTTTCCACGGCGTGAAGTTTGGCGATGAGCAGGGTCTCACCGGCGCAGATACGGTTCTGCTGGACGGCAAACCGGTCAATGCGGGGTCGATGCTCGCAGCGCAGGCGGAGGGCCATGCCGTGGCGACCATCGAAGCCCTGGGCGAGCACCCAGATCAAGGCTGGAGAAAGACCGACGGCCTGCATCCGCTGCAAAAGGCCTTTGTAGAATCCGGCGCGATCCAATGCGGGTATTGCACACCGGCGCAGATCCTCGCGGCCAAAAGCCTGCTTGAGAAAAACCCCAACCCGACTGAAGCGGAAATCCGCGAAGCCATTTCGGGGGTGCTGTGCCGTTGTACCGGCTATCTCAAACCTGTCCAAGCTGTGATGAAAGCCGCCGCTGTGATGCGCGGCGATATGCCCATCGATGTGACCTCTGTCCATTGGGATTCAGGAACCTCCCAGTCTGAGTCGCCCACCGGAGATTCCGCTTCTCCTTCGATCTCGGTCTTGACCCGCCCCAAAGTGGTGGTCACCCCCGAAACCCAAACCTGGCAAACGGTCGGCAAGCCTGAAAAGAAAGTGGATGCCATCAAACTGGTGCAAGGCAAGCCTTCCTTTGCCGCAGACCTGGACATGCGCGGCATGCTGCATGCCAAGGTGTTGCACTCGCCACACGCTCATGCACGCATCAAGGATATTGACGCAAGCAAAGCGCTGGCATTGAAAGGCGTTGTTGCCGTACTGACCTGGAAAGACCTGCCGCGTGTAGTGTATTCAACTGCCGGGCAGTCCGACCCAATCCCCGGCCCGTTGGATGCGTTCTCGCTGGACAACAAGGTCCGCTTTGTGGGTGACCGCGTGGCCTTCGTCGCTGCAGAGACTGCTGAAATTGCAGAGCAGGCACTGGCGTTGATCGACGTGGAATACGAGATACTGCCCGCCATTATCGACTCACGCGAGTCGATGAAACCCGAAGCGATCAAAATTCACGACGAGCCGGAATATGTCAACTTCGCCGATTCAAATCCGGACAAAAACCTCGCAGCGCATATCCGCATTGACATTGGCGATGTGGAAAAAGGTTTTGCCGAAGCCGATGAAATCTTTGAAGCCGAGTACGAAGTGCCAAAAGTTCAACACGGGCATATCGAACCGCATGTCTGCGTGACCTATTGGGACGAAGACGACAGACTGGTCATCCGCACCTCCACCCAGGTCCCATTCCACGTGCGCCGCATGATGGCGCCTGTGTTGGGGCTGCCTGTCAAACGCATCCGGGTTATCAAACCGCGCATCGGCGGCGGTTTTGGCGGCAAGCAGGAAGTTTTGATGGAGGATGTCGCCGCGCATCTGACGATCGCCACCAGGCGACCGGTCATCTACGAATACACCCGCGAAGAGGAATTTATCGCTGCGCGTTCGCGTCACCCCATGCGTGTGAAGATGAAGACCGGTGTAAAGAAGGACGGAACCATCACCGCCAATTCCATGTATGCGCTTTCGGACACAGGCGCGTATGGCTGCCATGCGCTGACCGTGACCGGCAACACCGGGCACAAGGCCATGGCCTTGTATGTTGGAGATGGAGAATTTCGCAAGGCCCCGAACATCCGCTTCTATGCTGATGTAGTCTATACCAACACACCGCCTGCGGGAGCCTTCCGCGGATATGGCGTGCCGCAGGGATACTGGCCGCTCGACCGCCATATGGAAAAGATCGCCCGCAAGATGGGCTTCGACCCGATCGAGTTCCGTTTGAAGAACGCCATCCGCCCCGGCGAATATCATCCCTTCTCCACAGCATGGAACGAAGGCCGCGAACCCAGGCCCGAGATCATCCATACCGTTGGGTTGGAGCAGTGCGTGGCTCAAGGAAAAGCCGCCATTGGTTGGGACCAGAAGTTTGGGAATGAAGAGTGGCGTGGACAAGCCAAAGGCATGCCTCACAAACGCAAAGGAATTGGCGTGGCGATGGTGATGCAGGGAACCGCCATCCCCTACCTGGATATGGGCGGCGCATCCATCAAGATGAACGACGATGGTTCGTTCAACCTGCTGGTCGGCGCAACAGACCTGGGCACAGGCTCAGACACCGTGCTCGCGCAGATGGCGGCGGAAGTGCTCGGTGTGCCGGTGGAAGATATGATCACATATTCCTCGGATACGGATTTCACGCCGTTCGATGTCGGCGCGTACGCTTCTTCGACCACCTACATCTCCGGAACAGCAGCGACCAGGGCTGCCCAGATCGTGGCGGAGCGGGTCAAAGTCCGCGCGACGATGATGTTAGATTTGCCGGAATCGGAGGCGGTGAACATCCGGCTGGCAGATCGAAAAGCGATCGCGCCCGATGGGCGTTCGGTGTCGTTTGCTGAAATTGCGCTGCATGCCCTGCACAAGGCAAACCAGGAACAGATCATGGGCGTGGCGAGTTATGTTTCGCCGGTATCGCCCCCGCCGTTCGCGGCGCAATTCGCCGAAGTGACGGTGGATACGGAAACCGGCCAGGTGACCGTGGACAGGCTGGTGATGGCCGTGGACTCCGGCGTCATCGTCAACCCGCTTACCGCCTCGGGGCAGATCGAAGGCGGCATGATGCAGGCATTGGGATACGCCATCAACGAAGAGATGCGCTATGACGAAAAGGGCGTCGCCTACGAACGCGACCTGGATCGCTACCACCTCTTCCGCGCCGATGAAATGCCAGAGTTGGAGACCATCTTCGTGGAAACCTTCGAGCCCAGCCACCCGTTTGGTGTGAAAGCCGTGGCAGAGATTCCAATGGATGGCGTGGCCCCGGCGGTGGGCAATGCCATTCTGGATGCGATCGGCGTCAACGTGGATGTCAACCCGACCACACCGGAACGGGTCTGGAAGGCGATCCAGAATCAGTAAGCCGGGCCAACTCCAGGTCAGGAAAGATGCGGGAAATTCATCCCGCATCTTTTTTTATCGGCGAATTTCATTCCCATGCCAAACAAAATCGGAACTTCCTCACAATGAAAAAGGCGGGATATAATCATCCGGATTCAATAAGAACTTTTGGAGAAACTGAACGCATGCCCGACCAGATCTACGTTGTAGGACACATCAACCCCGATACCGACTCGATTGCCTCGGCGATGGGTTACGCCTGGCTGTTGCGCGAGCGTGACGGAGTGAGCACCATCGCCGCACGCGCCGGAGCCTTGAACGCACAAACCTCCTGGGTACTCAAGACGCTGGGATTGGATGCTCCTGTATTATTGACTGACGCTTCGCCGCGCTTCGACTCTGTGATGCAGCGGCTCGACAGCCTGCGACCAGATGCCCAACTGGGCCAGGCCTGGACGCTGGCCAGCCGCACGGGCGGACTGGCCCCCATCGTCAATGAGGACGGTACCCCGTTCGGCATTATCAACGGCTTGAGTCTCTTTCAATATTTCACCCATGTACTTGGCCCGCGCCCCGGCGATACAACCGTGCGCGAGATGATGTCGGCGCCGTGCAAAGACGCCGCCAACTCGAGCGTGCCCAGGTTCCAGGCCAACGCGCACATCCGCGATTCGCTCAACCGCATTTTGCGCGACGAGATCGACGACTATTGGGTGGTGGATGAAAAGGGGCTGTACCTCGGCATTGCCCGCCAGCGCAACCTGCTCAACCCGCCGCGCTTGAAGATCATCCTGGTGGATCACAACGAACCGCGCCAATCGATTGCCGCGCTGGAAGAAGCCGAACTGCTGGAGATCCTGGACCATCACCGCCTCGGGAACCCGTACACCCACCAGCCCATCCGCTTTACCGTGGATGTGGTCGGCTCGACCTCGACCCTCGTGACCGAACAAGCCGCGGAAGCGGGGCTCTCAGCGCCGCCCGCCATTGCGGGAGCGCTGCTCTCCGGGCTGCTATCGGATACGCTGATCCTAACCTCGCCCACCACGACAGCGCGTGACAAAGCCGCCGCCGAGAGATTGGCGCGCTGGGCCTTCGTCGGTGGCAGCCCACTGACCGGCGAGACGATTGAAACCTACGGGAAGGCCGTGCTCTCCGCCGGCGCGGGACTCTCGAACCGCAAACCGGAAGAAGTGGTCAGCACTGATATCAAGCCATTCGAAGGCGGCGGCTTCAAGTTTGCCGTGGCGCAGGCCGAAGTGACCGACATTTTGCAGTTGACCGAACACCTCTCCCCACTGCAAAACGCATTGAACGAACTGCGCGAAAAACGCGGCCTCGACTTTGCGCTGCTGCTCGTCACCGATGTGGTGCGGGGTACCAGCCGCCTGCTGGTCTCCTCGGGCGCGCCGCCCATCTTGAACGACCTGCCCTATCCCCCACTCGGCGACGGCACACGCGACGCGCAGGGTGTGGTCTCCCGTAAAAAGCAATTGCTCCCCGCTGTATTGGGGTTGTTGGAGAAATAAACATGAATCAAAAGCCTGGCATCTTCAGCATTCTGCTAAACGATTCGACGGCCGCTTCCACGCTGGGAGGCCTGGCTTTCGCCCTGTCTGTGACCGGCATCACCTATCTGACGAAGGCGATCCTTGGCCGATTACCAGACAACATCAACCCAGCGGTCTTTCTCTGGCTTTGCGGAATTTTATTACCGGTATCCGTCGTAGTCTCTCTTTGGCGCATTCGCCTGGTGACCGATATTTTTGAGAACGGCGCCGAAGTAACTGCCCAGGTGCTGGAAAGCAAGATCTTCCGCACACGCTGGACCTTGAAACTGCGTTATTTCCACGACGGTCAATATCACGAGATCACGCATATCCAGTTGATCGCCGGAAAGTCAAAGTACATGCTGGAAGACAAACAAGTGAATTTGGTCATCGACCAGAGGGACCCGGGCAGAATCTTAATGCGGGACGTGTACCTGTAAATGGCTCCATCCATCCCGCAAGCATTGTATGAATTGGAAAAGAATAACGGCACCGCCGCCCTGTGTACGGTGATTCGAAGCGAAGGCTCCACACCGCGGCATGTGGGCAGCAAGATGCTGGTCTACCCGGACGGGACCTTTCTCGGCACGGTCGGCGGCGGAGACCTGGAGCATCGCGTGCTGGGCGAAGCGTGGGTGGCGCTCAACGATGGTGAAGCGCGATTATTGCATTACAACATGGCCGACCCCTCACGCGGCGACCCCGGTGTGTGCGGCGGCCAGGTGGAGGTGTTTGTGGAACCGATCCTTCCGCCCGCGACTCTGGTGGTCATTGGCGCGGGGCATGTGGGCAAAGCGGTGGTGCATCTCGCCAAGTGGCTGGGATTCCACGTCGCCGTCAGCGATGACCGGGCCGAGTTCTGCACACCCGAGGCAACCCCCGGCGCAGATGCGTATTATCCGGTGGAGATGGGGAAACTGAGCGAACAACTCACTATCACCAAACGGACTTACATCGTCATAACCAGCCGCGGCTCCAGTGTGGATGCGCTGGGACTGCCGGGGTTGCTGGACTCGCACGCGGCCTATATCGGGGTGATCGGGTCGCGACGACGCTGGGCCACCACGGTCAAGGCATTGAAGGCGGCCGGTGTGAGCGATGAAGCGATCGCCAAAGTCCATTCACCGATGGGGCTGGAACTGCAAGCCGAAACACCGGAAGAGATCGCCGTGAGCATCATGGCAGAGGTCTTGATGGTGCGGGACAAAGGTACAGGAAAGAAGATGAAGGCTGAATAATTGCCGGTTGGCAGCAGAGAGCGCAACAGGCTGCAACGAAATTTACGTAATGGCGTACATATTTTCGAAACCTTCGAACGTCTGGAGACGTTCGAGTCCGAGTCAATGGATAGGAAAAACGGTTCTTGTTTGAGAGATTTATCTGGACTATAATCCAAGCGTTATTCACCGAAAAGGAGAAATAAACATGGCAAGAATTTTTGATGTCATTGAATACCCGAATGAAATGAACGATGAGATCGTCCACCGCTTCCCCGAAGAAGGCATCGGCGATTTCCGCATCGGCTCGCAGGTGATCGTGCGCGAAAGCCAGAACGCGGTCTTCTTCCGCGACGGCAATGCGCTGGATGTGTTCAAGGCCGGTCGGCATACCATCGCCACGGGCAACATTCCGAAGTTGATCGACTGGATCGGCAAGGCCTTCAACGACCGCACGCCCTTCCCCGCCGAAGTGTATTTCGTCTCGAAGAAGGAATTCGCCAACAAGAAATGGGGCACCTCGCAGCCCATTCTGGTGGAGACTCCGGGACGGGGCCTGGGTTGGCTGTTCATTCAGGGCTTCGGCACCTTCTCCTTCCAGGTAAGCGACCCGCAGCAGTTCGTCACCCAGATCGTCGGCGCGACCGGTACTTATCGCTCCTCCGAGATCGAGGAACGCTTGAAGACCATGCTGGTTTCCAAGTTGACCGATGTGCTGGGCGAGTACAGCAACTCCAACCAGAACATTGCCAGCAAGTTGAGCGGCATGAACGAGGAACTGGGCGCGGCGGTTCGCGCAAAGGGCAAAGATGACTTTGAAGCCATTGGCCTGACGCTTAAGACCTTTTACATCGGCAGCCTCAAGCCGAGCACCAAGTCGGCGCAGGAATTGCGCGATGCGGGCCTGCTCGACCCGGCCATCTATGCCCAATTGCAGGCGGCGGATGCGATGCGCGAGGCAGCCAACAACCAGAGCGGCGGCGCAGGCCTGACCGCCGGGATCGGCGCGGGGATGGGCATCGGCAATTTGATGGGACAGGCGCTGCAGGGCGGCATGGGCGGCGGCGCGGCAGCCGGTGGTGGAGCCTCGGGCGGCGGCGTGAAGATCCCCGATATCATGACTCCCGCCGAGGCGGCGCAGATCATGAAGGTGACCGAGGACGATATCATGTCGGCCATTCAAGACGGCAGCCTGAAGGCCAAGAAGGTCGGCAAGGCTTTCCGCATCAGCAAGGATAACCTTGAAGCGTTCATGAATAGTTAGTAGTTCGAGATTAAACAACACACCCCGAAGAATTCTTCGGGGTGTGTTTTGTTAATGTTGTGGATGGTCTTACCCTGCTCAAGGTGGCGTCCCCGCTGCCGGGGATTTATTCCCAGCATGGGTACTGCGGCGGGAGCACTTATGCAAGGGGTGTGTTTGTTATGGGGATTGCTTCGCCTACTCCATCCCATGTTTGTCGCCAAGGAAGACGGGCGGCTCGCAATGACATTCAGAAACAGGGGTCACTCTTCGAGTTCGGCGAGGATGGCGGGGATGGAGTTGAGCACGTCGCTGGCGAGGACGGAGGCCGGAGCGCCGAGGGTTTCGGCGGCATGCAGGCCGGCCTGGGCATGGATAAAGGCCCCGGCGACGGCGGCGTCGTAGGCATCCAAGCCCTGGGCACGGAGGCCGGTGATGAGCCCGGCGAGCACATCGCCGGTTCCGGCGCGGGCGAGGGCGGGCGTGGCGACGGGGATGGTGGTGCGGCGGCCATCGGGGGCGGCGATGACGGTGAAGGCGCCCTTGAGTACCACGATATGCCCCCATTCGCGGGCGTAGCGTTCAGCAACAGATTCGCGGTTGGTTTGGATCTCTTCCCGTGAGAGGCCGGTAAGGGCAGACATTTCGCCGGGATGCGGGGTGAGTATGGCGGTCTGGCCTGCCCCGCCAGCGCGCCCCCAGAATGAAAGGGAGAATTGGGAGATGAGGCGCAGGCCATCGGCGTCGATCACGAGGGGGATGCGGACGTTGGGGAGCAGGTTTTCCATGAAGAGTTTGGTGGAGGGCTGCGAGCCGAAGCCGGGACCGATGAGCATGGCGGTGGCGCGGCTCAGGTTGTCGAGCACGGTCTTGACGGCGTGCGAGGCGACGAATCCGTTTTCATGCGGCAGGGGCACCCAGGTGGCTTCGGGCAGGTGACCGGCGAGGGCGGTGTGCAGGGGTTCGGGGACGGCCATTGTCACCAGCCCTGCGCCGATGCGGTAGGCGGCTTTGCCAGCGAGGAGGGCTGCGCCGGTATAGGAGGTGGAACCCGCCACCACGAAGGCCGTACCAAATGTCCCTTTATGCGAAGCGGGGCCCCGTTCGGGCAGCAGGGCCGAGACTCCAGACCAGTCTGCGGCTTCGGTGCGGTAGGCAGACCAGGTATCGAGATCTGCGGGCAGGCCAATGTCGGCAACTTCGAGGTCGCCGATGTACTCAAAGGCGGGCAGTTTGAGCAGGCCCTGTTTGACGGCGGCCATGGTGACAGTGAGATCGGCGGGGAGGGTCTCTTCGGCCACGGCGCCGGTGTCGCTGTCGACTCCGGAGGGGCAATCGACGGCGAGGATGAAGGGTGGGGTTTCGAGGCTGGAGAGGTGGATGCGGGCGGCGGTGAGAACGTGCGCCGCTTCTGGCTTAAGGGGCAGTTTGATGCCGGTGCCCAGCAGCCCATCCATGAGGACGGTGGATTCGTTGAGGATCTCGCGCAGGGTTTCGAGGTCTGGGTCGGAGGCGAGGTGGTGCAGGTTGCCCCCGGCGGCGAGGTAGGGGGCGATGAGGGGGTCTGTTTCGATGTTGCGATGGACGAGGTAGGCGTGTGTTTGCCAGCCTGCACCTGCCAGCCAGGTGAGGGCTACGAGGGCATCTCCGCCGTTGTTGCCGGTGCCGACGAGGGCGGTGACGGAATCCCAGCCGTTTTCACCGCCGAGGGCGTGGAGGATTTCGGCGAGGGAGCGTCCGGCGTTTTGCATGAGTTGGGCGTAGGGTACGCCTTTGGCGTCGGCTTCTTTTTCGACGGCGCGCATTTGGGAGACGGTAAGGAGTTTCATGGGGAAAGGGATTGGGGGGTAGAGGTTAGGAATTAGGAATTGGGGGTTGGAGGGGGATTAGGGGATTAGGGGATTAGGGGATTAGGGGTCGAGGGGGGATTTGACGGCGTTGGCTCCGCGTTGGAGGACGTGGGTGTAGATCATGGTGGTTTTGACGTCTTTGTGGCCGAGGAGTTCCTGTACGGTGCGGATGTCGTAGCCGTTTTGGAGGAGGTGGGTGGCGAAGGAGTGGCGAAAGGTGTGTGGGGTGACGCGTTTGTTTACCTTTGCAAGAAGTGTGGCTGCTCGAATTGCTTTTTGCAGGGCCGTTTCATGGATATGATGCCGGCGAGCCATTCCGGTTTCAGGTTCGGTGTAGAGGTTTGAAGCGGGAAAGGCGTATTGCCAAATCCATTGTTTATGAGCGGCGGGGTATTTTTTCTCCAGGGCGAAGGGCAAATATACGGAACCAAACCCATTGGCAAGGTCTTTCTGATGGATGGCTTTGACCTGTTCCAGATGTGCGCGCAGGGGAGCGATCATACTTTCAGGGAGCATAGTAATGCGGTCGTCGCCACCTTTTCCATCATAGACTAGAATGGTTCGATTCTCGAAATCAAAGTCCTTTACTCTTAAACGCAGGCATTCCATCAGACGCAGCCCGCTGCCATACATGATTTGCACCAACAGTTTATAAACGCCGGTCATGCTTGAGATGATCGCCCGCGCTTCCTGAGATGAAAGGACAACCGGTACGCGCTTGCCTTTTTTGGGCCGGCTGAAGCCAAGCGCTTCTTCGTCCAGTTCGACCTTTATCACACTTCGATAAAGGAATAAAATGGCGCTCATCGCCTGGTTTTGGGTGGAGGCGGAGGCTTTGCGTTCGACGACGAGGTGGGTGATGAATTGGTTGATCTCGGTGACGCCCATTTCTTTGGGGTGGCGTTTGTTGTGAAAAAGGATGTATTCGCGAACCCAGTGGATGTAGGTTTTTTCGGTACGCGGGGAGTATTGTTTGAGACGGATTTGGTCTCGAAGCTGATCGAGCAGTTTTCTAGGTTTGGGTATTTGGTCATTCATTCGCTTGCCTATGCGATGTGAAAATTGTATAATGGTGACAGATATAAGGCATTATACAGCCTGTAGGCTGTATAACACCCCAAATTGGGGGATTATACAGACGGCTGTATAAACCATAGTTGGCACGACCCGTGCAAAATGTTGTTTTGAAATCATGGCAAACCACTTGCGCGCGGTATCATTTTCTGATATTATTCCATCGTGGATAGCAAACACCGTAAAACCCTTGAAGCCATTTTTGAGAAGCCAGAGCGAGCAAATATTCTTTGGCGAGATGTCGAGTCTTTACTCACCGCTTTAGGCGCTGAAATTTCAGAAGGCAATGGTTCAAGAGTTCGGGTCGCTTTGAAAGGTGTTCGCGCCGTGTTTCACCGCCCTCACCCACGCAAAGAAACGAATAAAGGCGCAGTAAAGTCTGTTCGTCGTTTTCTTGAAGCGGCAGGAGTAAAGCCATGATGGAATATAAAGGTTATATTGGTAAAGTCGAAATTGATGATGAGTTGGGCATTTTATACGGGGAAGTAATTAATGTCCGCGATGTAATTACTTTTGAAGGTACTTCTGTTGAAGAAGTTCAGCAAGCATTTCACGAGTCTGTTGATGATTATTTAGAATTTTGCACTGAGCGTGGAGAGTCGCCTGAAAAGCCGTTTTCAGGCAAGTTTGTTTTACGCTTACCCGAAGAATTACACCGCCAAGCCTATATTCAGGCAAAACTAAAAAATAAGAGTCTGAATAGTTGGGTGACTGAAGTTTTGCAGTCAGTTCTTAATAGCAAATAGAGTCTGGCAATCCAAAAGCGTGCCAACAAAGCGTGCACCTGACGCTGGGGATTCTGCGCACATCTCAGGCAGTTTTCTACGCCTTATCATTTTTCTGGTTGGACGGCTTCGCCGTCCCCGCCCCAGCGCAGGTAACGCAAACCGTTGGGTGCTTTCTTGCAAAACAAAGTAACTTTTATGAATCAAGAAAATTCTCCGTTGCTAACGATTAGAGATGTTTCTATTCTTGCCGAAAAGGGGTTTAGTCAAGAAACTATTTTGTTGCCTGATGGGGAATATTCAAGGGCTGAATTGCTAAATACGCTTGTCAATGAATGGATACCTTTTTTTGAATGTCATAAATGTGGACGCTTTTCTTACTGTAAATTTGCAATCCCCCATCCCGCCAACCCGAATCGGGCTAAAGATATACAATGCGGGGTTGTAGTAAATGCTTTAGATAATTTTCTGAAAGTGTCGTGGGAAAAACTCCAAGTATATTCACCTGAACAACTAGAAAATTATTTGAAGGGGCTTTTTCATTTCTCACAATTTATTTTGGACGTAGAAATTAGTATCGGCAACTATATAAACTCAGATTACCTTGATTGGGCGGGAAATGAACTTGCCAGAAAAGAGTTCGGTTTTATCTCACATTTTCGAGTTCACTTGGATAAATTTTCTTCCGAATTTAAAGAACTTGAAGATTTTAGAACAAAAGGTAGATGGTTAATTGTCGAAGGTGACGCTGAAAAAGCATTTATTGAACGGCTTGGTGAACTCAGATTTAACACAATTTATGTGAGTGGCGTAGAAAAGTATGGCGGAAAAACAAATGCAACATCGGTGAGATTTAGACTTCATGTTGAAAGTCTAAAAAACAGGGGATACACAGTTTCAGTACAAGGCGACAGAGACAACAGTAAAAAAAATCGTCTTGAACAGTTTGTAAATGACGGATTAGTAGAAAAGGAATTAACATTTCCATTTTCAAAGGATTTTGAGGGCAGTTTTCCAGTTCCAGTATTGCACCACGTTTTACAGCATACAGGGTATGAAGTATCTCTGGAGTGGTTGTCGGATAGGTTGGCGCAAAACTCACATCCACCAATAATTGATATGGTAGAAGCAAAAATCGGACAGAAAATTAACAAGGTAAAATTAGCGAGAAATCTTGCTGATGTGATGGACGATAATTGGACTGAAATAATTCAAAGGTATCAAGAGAATGAAATCGTGAAATGGCTTCAGTTTTTGCGCACAGGCGAAGCGTCTTAAGGTAAAACCGCACCCAACAAAGCGTGCACCTGACGTGTGGGATTCTGCGGCATTTTCGAGCATTTTTCTGGCTTCAAGTTTTTCCTGCTCCCAAGCAGAATCCACGCCCGCCCACACGCAGGTAACGCAAACCGTTAGGCTTCTTCTTTCGGTTCATGTCTAATTCTTTATGAGATAAATTTCGATGAGTGGGATATACTTCACGCAATATAAAAAGGCGAAATCATAAGCAATGGCAAACAAAATTACTGTAAAGCAGTTTATTGAAAAGTGGAGCAAGATGGAGTTGAGAGAGCGTGCTTCTTCTCAAAGCCATTTCAATGATGTTTGTGCATTAATTGGGCACGCAACTCCAACTGACATTGACCCAACAGGGGAATTTTTCACTTTTGAAGCCAATGTTGATAAAGACACAGAAAAGAAGCATGGATGGGCTGATGCTTGGTATAAAGGCAAATTTATTTGGGAATATAAAGGACCTCATAAAAACTTAGATGTTGCATATCAACAATTACTTCGCTACCGAGAGTCACTTGGCAATCCGCCACTTTTGATTACTTCGGATACTCAAAAAATCATCATTCATACGAACTTTACCAATACAGCAAAACGAATTGAAGTTATTGATTTTGACCGTTTACAGAAAGACGGTCTACAACTTCTTGAAAATGCTTTTCATAACCCTGATGCCTTCAAGCCATCTGAAACACAGGAAAAGATTACTGAAAAAACCGCCGATGCCTTTGTAAGTTTTGCAAGGGATTTACAGGAATGGGGCAAACGAACTTATCATCCTGAAAGACTAGCCCACTTCGTTGTACGAATCTTGTTTTGCTTGTTTGCCGAAGATATTGGATTGTTGCCAGACAAAGTTTTTACTGAACTCATTCGGGTTCGGTATAAAGACCAAACAACAGAGCAATTCGTCAAGAGCCTACGAATACTTTTTGCGGCAATGAAAAATGGGAACTCAACTTTCGGCGCTCATGTGATTCCGTGGTTCAACGGTGGTTTATTTGAAGATGATTTCGTTCCTGAAATGCCAGGTGGAACTCTTCATGAATTATTGGCTGCTTGCGATAAAGATTGGGCAAGTATTGACCCTTCTATTTTTGGAACTCTTTTTGAAAGAGTTATAGATGAATCCAAACGTGCTCAACTTGGAGCGCATTACACAAGCAAAGACGACATCATGCTTGTCGTTGAACCTGTGCTAATGACTCCATTACGTACAAAGTGGCGAAAAATTAAAGCAGAAGTAGAAAATCAAATCAAGCAAGGCATTCCTTCCGCCGCCTTTGTCACTTTGAAGAAATTTTCGGACGAGATTGCTTCTATTCGAGTTCTTGACCCTGCTTGCGGAAGTGGAAATTTCCTTTATATCGCTTTACGAGAATTGCTCGACCTACAAAAACAGATTATTGTTTTTGCGGAAGAACACAGTCTTTCGGAGATTCGGCTCACAGTTTCGCCACAACAACTTTTTGGGTTAGAACTTAATCCGTATGCTCACCAACTGGCACAAATCACGGCTTGGATTGGTTATATTCAATGGCGATACGATAATGGGTTTGCAGATATAAGCGAACCGATTTTGAAAGAACTAAAACAAATTCAAAATCGTGATGCAATCATATACACTAACCTTTCTGGCGGAGAGACAAAAGGCATAAAAGCGGTTGCCGAGTCAATATGGGATGAAGTAGATGTCATCATTGGCAATCCTCCGTTCTTGGGTAGCAGGAAAATGCGCCCGATTCTAGGTGATGAATATTGCGATGCACTTTTAAAGGTATATGGAAAGCAAATCGTGGGTATGCCAGATTTGGTATGCTATTGGTTTGAGAAAGCCCGTCAACAAGTTGCGAATGGAAAAGCAAAAAAGGTGGGATTGCTTGGGACACAAGCAATTCGTGGCGGCACAAATAGACAAGTACTCGACAAAATAAAAGATTCTGGCGATATTTTCATGGCATGGAGCGACAAAGAATGGATTTTGGACGGCGCAACCGTTCATGTGTCAATTGTTGGGTTTGATGATGGCACAGAAGATAATAGAATGCTTGATGGTTTGCCAGCATCTTCCATTAACTCTGACTTGACATCAGATGTTGATATTTCAGAAGGATATATTCTCCCTGAAAATACAAGCCTATCATTTCAAGGCGTTGTTTTGCGTGGTCAATTTGATATGCCGCACAGCAAAGCCGAAGAAATGATAAAACGTTCAAACAATCCAAATGGTCACTCAAACAGTGATGTGCTAAAGCCAAGAAGAACAGGTGATGACGTAGTAAATCGAAATTCAGATACTTACGTGGTTGATTTTGGCGTTGATATGCCAATGGATAAGGCGGCTGAATATGTTGCGCCATTTGAGTATTTGAAAGAAAATGTCTATGAAATGCGCCAGAAAGCAAATCAGGCGGTTGCTCGTGAAAAATGGTGGATTCATTGGAATGCAAGAACACAAATGCGTGAAGCATTGTCAAATCTTTCACGTTATATTGCTACACCCAGAGTAGCCAAACACAGAATTTTTGCATGGCTTGACGGTAGCATACTCCCTGATGCTCAGTTGGTTGTATTTGCACGAGAAGATGATTATTTCTTTGGTGTTTTGCATTCAAAGGTTCACGAAATTTGGTCAAGGCGTAAAGGTACACAATTGAGAGATGCAGAAAGTGGTTTCAGATATACATCTACCACTACATTTGAAACTTTTGCACTTCCTTGGCGACCTAGCGAAGAACCAGAGAAAGACCCACGTTATCAAGCAATAGCACATTCGGCAAAGTCTTTGAATGAATTTAGGTCAAATTGGCAAAACCCGTCTGATGAATATATACGTGGCTCAACCGCATTTACTAAACGCACTTTGACAAATTTGTATAATTGTCTTGAACTCTATCGAGACAAGATAAAAGGAAAACGACGTTCAGAAGAAATTTGGCGACAGGAAATGCTTTTGCTATTCAAAGTAAAGGCTAGTGCAAAAAAACAACTTCCTGTAACTCTGATTGTTTCTTTAGATGAGATAGAGACTCTTGATAGCCTGCACACGGAACTTAACAATGCAGTTTTAGATGCCTACGGTTGGTCAAGAACAATCAGCGATGAAAATATTCTTGAGAGTTTGCTGAAATTAAATTTGGAGCGAGCAGGAATAAAATAGTGTTTAATTTGCGCCGTGCAGAAAGAATAGAGTCTTTATAGCAAGGACGAAGCCTAACAAAGCGTGCACCTGACGTGTGGGATTCTGCGGCATTTTCAAGCATTTTTCTGGCTTCGGGTTTTTCCTGCTCCCAAGCAGAATCCACGCCCGCCCACACGCAGGTAACGCAAACCGTTGGGCTGTAAATTTTGAAGAATAAGTTAGCACAGAGATAAAAACTATAAACCCATTGACAAGGAATCCAATATGGTCTCTCGAAAGAAGAAGCAAATAAAATTAGATGGGATTAATTCCTTCTTCAATGCAATAAAGGATTATTTTCTTTTTCTAGTTACGTTGTCTTCAGGTTTTGAAATTTTAGCGACAATTTTAGACGGGCTGTCACAAGTAAACTCAATTTCACAATCAGATAATACTTTTTCTCGTCTTACTTCTGAATTTCCGTTTCTATTTAATCTTTCCAGCGCTGGATTGACTATCCTGTTCATTGGAGGTCTTATTCCTTCGACACTCGGCTTATTTTCTATATCATTTGGCAGAAAATTTATAATTCAAGAAGACATCGAGAAAGTGGAATCTATTTATTTGTTAGTAAAAAGATTGGCAACAACAGCATCAATTTGTTTCTTAATTGGCTTTAGCCTCATATCCACTCAGACACTGTTCGAGTCAATACTGTTTACTAATAAAATCTTTTCCTATCTTATTTTCGACATTGCGCCAATTCTATTAATATTCATCCTTGTTCTTGTTATTAGTTTTCTTGTCAGAATAATTGTAAAAAAAGATAATGATTCCTAGCAACACACTAAACCATTATCACACAGCCCAACAAAGCGTGCACCTGACGCTGGGGATTCTGCGCAAATCTCAAGCAGTTTCACACGCCTTATCATTTTTCTGGCTGGACGGCTTCGCCGTCCCCGCCCCAGCGCAGGTAACGCAAACCGTTGGCACGACCCGTGCAAAATGTTGTTTTGAAATCATGGCAAACCACTTGCGCGCGGTATCATTTTCTGATATTATTCCATCGTGGATAGCAAACACCGTAAAACCCTTGAAGCCATTTTTGAGAAGCCAGAGCGAGCAAATATTCTTTGGCGAGATGTCGAGTCTTTACTCACCGCTTTAGGCGCTGAAATTTCAGAAGGCAATGGTTCAAGAGTTCGGGTCGCTTTGAAAGGTGTTCGCGCCGTGTTTCACCGCCCTCACCCACGCAAAGAAACGAATAAAGGCGCAGTAAAGTCTGTTCGTCGTTTTCTTGAAGCGGCAGGAGTAAAGCCATGATGGAATATAAAGGTTATATTGGTAAAGTCGAAATTGATGATGAGTTGGGCATTTTATACGGGGAAGTAATTAATGTCCGCGATGTAATTACTTTTGAAGGTACTTCTGTTGAAGAAGTTCAGCAAGCATTTCACGAGTCTGTTGATGATTATTTAGAATTTTGCACTGAGCGTGGAGAGTCGCCTGAAAAGCCGTTTTCAGGCAAGTTTGTTTTACGCTTACCCGAAGAATTACACCGCCAAGCCTATATTCAGGCAAAACTAAAAAATAAGAGTCTGAATAGTTGGGTGACTGAAGTTTTGCAGTCAGTTCTTAATAGCAAATAGAGTCTGGCAATCCAAAAGCGTGCCAACAAAGCGTGCACCTGACGCTGGGGATTCTGCGCACATCTCAGGCAGTTTTCTACGCCTTATCATTTTTCTGGTTGGACGGCTTCGCCGTCCCCGCCCCAGCGCAGGTAACGCAAACCGTTGGGTGCTTTCTTGCAAAACAAAGTAACTTTTATGAATCAAGAAAATTCTCCGTTGCTAACGATTAGAGATGTTTCTATTCTTGCCGAAAAGGGGTTTAGTCAAGAAACTATTTTGTTGCCTGATGGGGAATATTCAAGGGCTGAATTGCTAAATACGCTTGTCAATGAATGGATACCTTTTTTTGAATGTCATAAATGTGGACGCTTTTCTTACTGTAAATTTGCAATCCCCCATCCCGCCAACCCGAATCGGGCTAAAGATATACAATGCGGGGTTGTAGTAAATGCTTTAGATAATTTTCTGAAAGTGTCGTGGGAAAAACTCCAAGTATATTCACCTGAACAACTAGAAAATTATTTGAAGGGGCTTTTTCATTTCTCACAATTTATTTTGGACGTAGAAATTAGTATCGGCAACTATATAAACTCAGATTACCTTGATTGGGCGGGAAATGAACTTGCCAGAAAAGAGTTCGGTTTTATCTCACATTTTCGAGTTCACTTGGATAAATTTTCTTCCGAATTTAAAGAACTTGAAGATTTTAGAACAAAAGGTAGATGGTTAATTGTCGAAGGTGACGCTGAAAAAGCATTTATTGAACGGCTTGGTGAACTCAGATTTAACACAATTTATGTGAGTGGCGTAGAAAAGTATGGCGGAAAAACAAATGCAACATCGGTGAGATTTAGACTTCATGTTGAAAGTCTAAAAAACAGGGGATACACAGTTTCAGTACAAGGCGACAGAGACAACAGTAAAAAAAATCGTCTTGAACAGTTTGTAAATGACGGATTAGTAGAAAAGGAATTAACATTTCCATTTTCAAAGGATTTTGAGGGCAGTTTTCCAGTTCCAGTATTGCACCACGTTTTACAGCATACAGGGTATGAAGTATCTCTGGAGTGGTTGTCGGATAGGTTGGCGCAAAACTCACATCCACCAATAATTGATATGGTAGAAGCAAAAATCGGACAGAAAATTAACAAGGTAAAATTAGCGAGAAATCTTGCTGATGTGATGGACGATAATTGGACTGAAATAATTCAAAGGTATCAAGAGAATGAAATCGTGAAATGGCTTCAGTTTTTGCGCACAGGCGAAGCGTCTTAAGGTAAAACCGCACCCAACAAAGCGTGCACCTGACGTGTGGGATTCTGCGGCATTTTCGAGCATTTTTCTGGCTTCAAGTTTTTCCTGCTCCCAAGCAGAATCCACGCCCGCCCACACGCAGGTAACGCAAACCGTTGGGCGGCTGGTATGAAATAATGTTCAAGAGGCAAGGGAATTTACTATGACAACAGAAACAACAATGCTTGGTATCTTTGAAGATTATCTAACGACAATGGAGAATTTCCTTACCAGCCAATCCGAGACAATACGCAATAAAAAGGATAAATACCTTCAAGAAGAACATGGTACATCGTTAGCAGAATTTGAAAAAATGGACTTCGTTAATCATATGTTGCTCTATTACAATTCGGACTTAGCGAGCAACCCCGATTATTCTGGTCAACGTGATTACGATGAATATTTTCCAAGAATATTGCGTCAATCTTTTTTTATTTCGTTATATTCTTATTGTGAGGATATTCTTAATAGTCATTGTTACGAGTTGCAACGCATGAGAAATTTCACATTATCGCTCAAAGACTTAAGCGGTAGCGGAATTATTCGAGCAAAGAATTATTTGGTAAAGGTGGCAGGCGTAAAATTTCCCAATGACAAAGAGTGGCAAGAAATTCAAACTTATGGAAAACTGCGTAATTGCTTCGTACACAACAGCGGAGAAATTAGCGGATTGTCTGAATCAGATGCTAAATTTTTGAAGCAATATGCTTCAAAACATCGCCATCTTGAAGTACAAGAGTTTCCGCCGATAACGGTTATCGAAATAAAAAAAGGTTTTTGTGAGGAAGCAATAAAAGTTATTGATTCATTCAGCGTTAAATTAATTCGTAGTTGTGGAAAACAGGAATTTGCATCTTAATAGCAAAGGTGTCTTAATGCAACGCCGCCCAACAAAGCGTGCACCCGACGTGTGGGAGTCTGCGCGATTTACAAGCATTTTTCTGGCTTCGGGCTTTTTCTACATCTCAAGCATTGTCCACGCCCGCCCCCACGCGGGTAACGCAAACCGTTGTGCCGCTCGTTGCTATGGAAAAGTACAGTTATAATTCGGTCATATTTATACCCTGCCATGTTTTGCATGGGGCGATGGTGTAATGGAAACACGCTCTTTCGAGAGTCTACTTGGGTTCGATTCCCAAGCGCCAAAGGGCATTAGAAATCTAGTGCCTTTTGGCGCTTCGGAATCCGCAAAATGAAAACGCCTAAAAAATTGTACCAATTTCATGTTGCAAACCTTCGAGAAATTGACCATGCAATGGACAAAATTGCTCGCTCGCTTCGTACATCTATTTCGCAAGATGACGAAGCCACAGTTTCAGCGTTTATGCGGTTATATGCTCTTTTATTAGGTACTTGGGCGGAATGTCGGTTACGAAAACTTATCTATGAGCCACAAGGTTTTACTGATACTGAACGGGAAACAATACAGGCTGAAAGCACACAACTTAAGCAATGGCAAAAAGCGGTTGAAGTAGCATTTCGACGGCAGTATCAAATTCCCAAAGCAATTTTATCTGCAAGTGTACTTTCCCACTCTGCCTACTCACGTTTTGACACACTCTCAAAAATGCTTACAAATGACCTCGGTTCAATCATCGAATTGAGAAATAAACTTGCTCATGGACAATGGTATTATCCGCTAAATAGCGAAGGTAACGATATAGCACAAGAACAAATGGACGCTTTGAGAATTGAGAATTTGTTATCTTTGCAATTCAAAAAGACTCTGCTTGAATCTTTATCATCTGCTATTCACGATTTGGTTGTATCTAAACCCACATTTGAAAGAGACTTTGACAATCATCTTCGAGTAATTGCCGAAACCCAACGAAACCTCAAGAATCGTGATTACATAAAATGGGCAGAAAGTATGCGCGAAAAATATGAACGTGGTAGGGTCAAAAAAGCAAGTCCTTCCACCCCATAAGGCGGCACAACAAAGCGTGCACCTGACGCTGGGGATTCTGCGCACATCCCAAGCAGTTTTCTACGCCTTAGCTTTTTTCTGGCTGGACGGCTTCGCCGTCCCCGCCCCAGCGCAGGTAACGCAAACCGTTAGTGTGCCCTGTCGGGAAAACCTTTGGGTATCTTTTCAAAATCTTGTTTTGTTCAAGTCGGGTTTGAGTCTTGCAAATCAGGGGTTGGGTTTTTAGCAAGTTTTCAGGTTCAATAAAGTCAGGCATTTTTAGCGGTGGTTATTTTCCAAGTTTTTGTTTCTTGAAAATCGGCTCATGGTTTTGGTTCAATAAGTTTCGTTTCAAATTGGCTCAGGTTTTCAAAATCGGCTTCAAGGTTTTCAGGCAAAGTTTTGGCAAGCAAGCCGTTTCATTTGGCAAAGTTTGTTTTTTTCTGGCTTGCGCTCATTTTGGCAAAGTCAGGTTTTCAAAATCGGTTTCAAGGTTTTAGCAAAAGTTTTGGCAGGTTTGGTTCAGGTTTTTTCGCCAGGATTATTTTTTCTGGCAAGTCTGTTTTTTGGCAAAGTCAGTTTTTTAGCAAAGGTTTTGGCAAGTCCTCGGCTTTGGCGTTTTGGTCAGTCAGTCGCATTTTCCAAAACAAAGTCGGGCTTGTAAAAAATTGTGTCGCGTGTAAAATCAAGTCAGTTAAGGCGGTGTTCTGTTTTTTAGCCAGCGAGTCTTGCAAAAGTCGGGCACACTAACAAAGCGTGCACCTGACGCTGGGGATTCTGCGCACATCTCAGGCAGTTTCCACGCCGTATCATTTTTCTGGTTGGACGGCTTCGCCGTCCCCGCCCCAGCGCAGGTAACGCATGCCGTTGGGCAGGTGCTTGCAGTAAATCTTCCGTGTGAAATTTATTTGGTTCTTAATTCGATAATGAATCTCGATAACAAGAATTTCAAAGCGGCAGTATTATCCAGCAGGAGAACGAGATGGGACTA
>Ga0268298_10000039_pt1 | contig 152791 bp, 168 predicted proteins | sample WWTPWeurt_MetaG_FD_194462 | JGI IMG/M metagenome (GOLD analysis project Ga0268298, IMG submission 194462) | Activated sludge microbial communities from WWTP in Nijmegen, Gelderland, Netherland - WWTP Weurt | ecosystem: Engineered > WWTP > Aerobic digester > Activated sludge | place... | reverse complement strand
CCGAAGCGCAAGTCGCCTGCTCCCAAAGTCGACGTCAAGGAGGCCTACCTGCAGTCGCAGCTCGCCGACGCCGAGCGCTACTTCCACGAGCTCGATCCTCCCGACCAGACTCAACTCATCGAGCGATACAACTCTCAGGCCTTGCCACCGCTGCGTCTGAAGAAGAAGGCGTCCAAAGCTGCGGAGACTGCGTTCAGGCGCTGGCTCGTGTTCGACACCTGGGGTGAGCCAAGTCCGGCGGAGTTGCTCGACTTCGCCCAGAAGATGCTCGCGGAAAAGATCTGACGCTCCAGCAGCGTGCAGCGACCCGCGCTCGCGCATGGTGACTGTTTATGGGACGAGCAGCCTTTCCTAAGGCGCGTAGACGTCCCTCCGGGCGTAGTCGGCAGCGAGCTCTCATAGGTGGAGAACACTGCTGCCATCGCGCGTAGCTACCGCTTTGGCCACCGGCGTCCCACAAACGGTCACCTTGAAACCCCCGGGGCCTCTCGTCGACGCCCCCTTGGATCCGTGCATTCCGCACCGAACAAGTTCACGGTCTTGTGAGTTCCTCACTGTGCGTGCACTGTGCGCTCTGGCACCGCCTGTATAGCCTTGCCTAGTCGCTCACTCAATTTCTTCATCTTCCGTGGATCACCTTTGGACGCGTCCTTATCGCTGGGGCACCTCTGGCTGCGTGCCGGTTCCCCAGCTCGTCCGGGACTGGCTCGTTCAGCCACGCCTTGCGGTGATGGACCCCTCAGCCTCCTCGGCGGCGCGTGAGCGTTCCGACGTCCCGTGCTTGCAGGAAGTGCTCTATCTGGTCACCGGCGAGATCCATGTCCTCGGGGACTGCGTTGCAGGCGTCTTCGCCGGCCCGTCCTCAGACGTCGGCCTTGAACTGGCGATCGATGTCGATCGCACCCTCATAGCCATCGGTGTCGTCCGCTGCTCGGCCTCCTTCTCGCGCGCTGTGGCGCAATGGCTAGCTGCCAGCCGCTGTTTCGACACCATGCAGCCGGAAGATGCGTCTATGCACGCGATGGAAGTCGCTTCCGCGCTCCGACGCATCTTTGCGCAACTCTATGTGGCCTCCTGCGCGATAGAGAGTCGAGGGGATGCTTGCGCATCGCAGGCCGACTTCATTCGAACCGAGCATGGCGATCGATGGACCATCGGCGCCGAGGCTGGCCACAAACGGCGTCATGCCTACCATCAGCGCGAGCTGGGCCTCGTCCGCTCCAGCCACGCCCCGTGGACCGACACCATCACCTGACGCTGCGAGCGAAAGAGCCACCATGAGCAACGCCGATCAAACTCCAGGCGACGCCGCATCCACCGACTCGGCCCCCGCCGACATGGTCGAGCGCGAGCAGCTGCGGATGCTCTTCGAGCACATGATTGTCGGCACCCTGATCTCTACCGGCTTTGCAGTGTTCTTGGCGGCCCATCTCTACGGGATCATTCGCGCCGAGCAATTGGTGCTCTGGATGGTGCTGAAGCTGGCCATCGCAGGCCCCCGCATCGTGCAGGTCGTGATGTTCCGCCGTGGCAGCGTCGAAAACGTTCGCCGCTGGTCCGTCACGACCAACACGCTCCTCGCCGTCGACGGCTTCGTCTGGGGTCTTGGCGGCATGTGGTTCACACAGGGTCCCATGGTGGAAGCCGCTGTGGTCGCGGCAAGTCTTTGCTGTGTTGCGTGCGTGGCCACGTTCGGCCTCCAAGTCAGCTTCAAAGCCACCTCGTCCTATGTCATACCGATGATGGTCTTCACGGCCATCGGCATGCTAGGCCGCGGCGCAGACTTCGGGATCTACTCCGCTGCAGGCCTCGCCCTGGTCCTGATCCTCATGCTGAGCACGGCCAGGCGCGCCGAAAGACGTCTACTCGAGGTCTTCAAGCTTCGAGCCCTCGCTCAGCAGATTGCCGATGAACGTGCGAAGGCCGTCTCTGTGCTCAAGGGTCACAGCGAGCACAAGTCCCGCTTCATCGCGACCATCAGCCACGAAGTTCGAAGTCCTCTCCACGGGATCATCAGCCTGGCCAGCCTTCTCAGCCAACAAGTCACAGAACCGTCCGCTCGCCGCAAGGTCGATCTCATCGCCTCCAGCGGCAAGCACCTGCTGACGCTCGTGAGCGACTTGCTCGACATGTCCAAGATCGAGGCCGGCACGCTGAGGCTTGACCCCAAGGCGTTCGACCTTTCGGAAGAGCTCGAGCAGCTCGCGACTCTTTACGAGACTCGCGCGCAGCAGGCCCGCGTACACCTCCGCACCCGCCTCGCCTTCCCATCACCGCTTCGAGTTGTCGGCGACAGCGGAAGGGTCCGCCAGGTTCTGGACAACCTCGTTTTCAACGCCATCAAGTTCACCCCCGCCGGTGGATCAGTGAGCCTGACGGTCACGGTATCGGCCGATGGCCACGTGACCTTCGTCGTCTCCGACACTGGGCCAGGCATCTCCAAGGCCGACCAGGAACGCCTCTTCCGGCCCTTCGAGCAGGGTTCTGCCGACCCTGAGAAGGCTCGCGAAGGCGCCGGCCTCGGTCTGGCAATCGCGCGAGACCTCGTAGCCTTCATGCAGGGCACTCTGAGCTGCCAAAGCGAGCTAGGCCACGGCGCCACCTTCCGCTGCGTGCTGCCCTTGTCGCTGGCACCGCTTCAGCAGGAAGCGCCGTCCGCAGTTTCTGACACGTTCCCTTCGCTGGGCATCAGCGGTGCTTCTCCTCTCGCCCTTGTCGTTGAAGATGACGAGGCCAGCGCTCTGGTGGCCACAGCCTCGCTCCAGCGAGCTGGTTGGGAAGTCGACGTCCTTGCCGACGGCGACGTCGCAGTCAAGCGCCTGACCATGCCTACTTCCCGCCCCGTTCTCGTCCTGATGGACTGCGACCTGCCTCATCTCGATGGCCTGGAGGCGACTCGCAAGGTCAGGGCATGGGAGAAGCGCGCCGGCGCCAAGCCCGTGCGAATAGTCGCCTTGACTGGGCGCTCTACCCGCCAGGAGCGGCACGAGTGCATTCAGGCCGGAATGGATGACGTCTTCACGAAGCCATTCTCGATGGCCGAGCTCGCCTCCTTTGCCACCCGTCACGCCGTCGACGCGGACCCTTCAACCGGCTCAGCGCTGCGCCGGCGCCGCGAATCCAAGATCCCCAGCGTCTTTGGCGAGCTCGACTCTCCGCTCGGCTCGTAGAACATTGGCGCCGGAGACACGTTGATGCTGGGGTGGAAGGTTCGCACCATCCACTCATAGAGAGGGTGGCTGATCCCGTACCACACCCGCTCAGCCGATGTGACGTCGAACGCGAGGATGTGATGCGGCAGCCCTCCTGCGTGAGCCAGTTCCACCGGGCCTGACGTCGCCGTCAGGCACTCGAAGCCGATGCTTCTGTAGCCACGGATCAAGGCGCTGCTTCGTGCGCCGATCACCATCTTCTGCACCTGCATTGAAAGACAAGCCAGGTAGCACGCCTTCATCAGCGCCCGCTTAACCAGCTTGTCGTCGCCTGAAGGCTCCACGGCAAGCCTCGTTATCTCAGCAAGGTGCCACCCCTTGAGTTCTTCGGGCAGCTCGTAGCCTCTCTCGAGTTGAAGCGGCCGATGGGCGTTCGTCGTGATCCGAGCCGTTCCTATCGGCCGTCCACTGACTCGGTCTCGTGCAAGCAGCACGAGGGTCCCGGGCTGTCGATCTGCGGGGTCAGGCTGGAGCATGCCCTCCAGCAACTCAGGGACGTGATGCCCATAGGCGGAGGCCCTGACTTCACGCGCCGCGGCGAGATCGCCTTCGGTGCTTGCTATTCGTAGATCGAACGAAAGCTGCTCTGCGCGCATGCCTCGCAATCGGTCAGGGACTTCAATCGCTTTGAGTCTAGGGGTGTGGGCACTGCAAGCAGAAGCTAACCCACGAAGAGAGGGAACCTGACCTGCAAACTCTTGCAGGTGGTGCGCGCAGGCCTCTCGTTTGTGAATATCCTCACACTTTGTCCGTGCTCCTGAATGGTGCTCGCCTTCCCTCGCGCCCTCGCCACATGTCCCAAACGTGAGCCTTCGTCCTGTCAAACCAATGGTGCCGACCCGTGATCAGTCACGGCTGTCGCTCGTGCTCACGAAGGAGCTCATCGATTCCCACGACGTCGAGCTCCTTGTCGAATGGCTGAACTCGCTGAGCTCGAGTGCCGAAAGCGTCTTCCGGTACCGTGATTCCCTGCGCCTCTCGATCACCGGCTTCGATGTACCCATCCCAGCCATGCACCCGAACTCGCGCATGTTCTTTCGACGACTTTCGAAGCGCTGGCCGTACTGGCTTCACTTCATCGAGAAGGAGCCGTCTTCGGTGGGACTTCTTCTCGTCCTCCTGGCGGACGACCAGCCTGCCGACCCCTTGCAATACCCCTCGCGCGAGTCCCTTTCGGCCGCGATGACCAGCCTTCTGACCGACGTGGACCGCCTGTATGCCGCCTGGGGAGTGCCTGAGCCCATAGCACAGGCCAACTGCGACGCAGCCACCGCCTCCTACTTCGAGTTTGTCGAGGCGAACCTGTCCGGCCGCTCCCTCGCCTCGTGACCTTCACTGTCAGGTCCGCCGCGCCGCATTGCTGCTGCGATCGCCTTCTCCAAGGTCGCGAGAGACGCGGGTTTCGGGACAAATGCGTCGAACAGCTCCGTCCCGTCTTCCGAGATGTCGTATGCACTCATTGCAAGGAGCCTCATGCTGGAGTGCGCCTGACTCCCCCGGAGTTGCCGCGCCAGCTCGTAGCCGTCTACGTCGGGCATCTGCAGGTCGATCAATGCCACGTTGAACGCCTGTTCCCTCAGGACCTCCATCGCTTCGTGCGAGCTGCTTGCTTCGGTGCAGTCCATTCCGCTGGCCTGTAGCAGTTCGCACACGGTAGTTCGCACGACGTCTTCGTCGTCGACCATGAGTACCTTCAGACCCCGCAGCTGGTTCCCAGCCAAGCCTTCGGCCGCATCGCCGCGCTCTGCGATCCTCACTGGCAGAGTGATCTTCACTGTCGTTCCCTTGCCAGGCTCCGAGTCAATCTTCGCCGTTCCATTCAGCTGCCCGACCAGCGTCCTCACGATGGACAGACCAAGCCCGAGTCCTCGCCCTACCTTTGTCCCTCGGAACCAGGGATCAAAGACCTTTGGCAGCGCCTCCTTCTCGATCCCGATCCCCGTGTCTTCGACGATGACGTCGAGCAGGTGCCCACCTTCGCTCGTTCGCACTTCCGCGATCACTCGGACCTTGCCTTCTCGTGTGTACTTGATCGCGTTGCTGACCAGGTTCGTGATGATCTGCTGCAGGCGCATGGCGTCGGCGTACAGAGTCGCCTGAGATGCTTCTACCTCTACGTTTAGTCCCTTTCGCGCGGCGATGTCGCGCAACTCTTGCAGTGACGTCTCGACCACTTCCGGCAGATTCATGGCGTCTGCTCGGATCTCGTACCTACCCGTGTGTTCCGACCTAACGAATGAAGCTAGATCGTTGGCCTGGTGCATGAGCTGATCTGCAGCTCGACCAAGACGCGCCACCAAGCTGTGCATCTGGGAGTCGCCCGCGGTCTCAGCCTTTAGCTGCATCAGGTCCGCCAGCGCAACGATGCTCTGCAACGGTGTTCGAAACTCGTGAGATGCCTTCGCCACGAAGAGGTCTCGTGCTGCAGACGCTTCTGCTCGTTCCAACTCCGCTGCTACTCTTGCCTCGCGAAGCTCCAACTCTGCCAACCGCGCGTGGTCTGCTCTCAGCCTGTCTCGCTCTATGAGCGCCTGCGCTAGCTTGGTAGCGCTTGAGCGTGAGCGCATGGCTGCCTTGTTCATCACGTACCCGTACCCGAGGATCAAGGCTGCCAGCCACAACGACCTCATGTCGTCTACGACGACGTGCGCTGTAGAGAGCGCCACGATCTGCGGCACCATCAGGTAGATGTAGGCTCGCCCCACCAGTGACGCGAAGAACGCGCCGACCCCTGACGATCCGGCTACGAGTAGCGGGTACGAGATCTTCCAGACACCGTCGAGTTCGGGATAGATGGCGAAGCATCCATACGCCCACATCAGCCCGGCCAGCGCTGCGTTACCTTCCACTTGCCGCCTAGCAATCTTCTGCTCATGCTCAGGCAGGGGTTCTGTTCTCTTGAAGCGCTTGCCGATGAGCCACCGCCATCCCGCGATCGCCAGACCCATTCCGCCGAAGATCGCGCTCGCCATGTACAGGCCGGCTTCCGCGGAGATGACCACGATGAATCCGACGGACGCCAGCAGCAGAGGAACGTTTGCCGCCGCCGATGCGATCGCATTGGCCATCAGCATCGAGTTGATGGTCGACCCTTCTGGCAGCCCCTTCCATGCCGCACCCTCGGTCAACGTATCGGCATAGGGCTCTTGCATCTCCATCCCTCTCTTCTCACTCTCTAAAGCCGTCTTGGTCAACGGCTCTTCTCCAATCAACCTCGACGAGCTGCATCTGTTCTATCGCCTCCAGCAAGCCCTTCTTTTGCTCGCTCAGTCGCCACGTTCCTTCGTAGGCCAGCAGCCACGCATCCCGTGCAGCCTCCGCAAGTGCGATTCCCGCGAGGTACTCGGTCACCATCAGAACAACTCGCTCATGTGCCACGGGCACTAAGAAGTAAACCGCGCACATTTCGCGTGCAATCAGTCCGCGGCCCAAAGGTTCGTCCATCAGCAGCTCTGCGATCTGGGCCTCGAGCGCCAGTACGGCCTCGTGTCCTTCGCCATCGGAGCTTTCTTTTTTGGGTGCATCGCTTCGACGCTCGAGGTCCAGCCCCATGCTTCGCGGCGTGCTCAGTGCGCAGTACGTTGATCGCCAGTTCGACATGTACATCTCTCCAATCCGATCATAGACTTCGCACTAGTTCTGGCCTCCACGTACGGCACTCAGCTCGACGCTTGGCCATGGTTTACTTCCCCCTCGTGATTCGGGCCGTGCTTTTTGGCCGGCCAGTCCAGGAGGGCGCATTCCCCGGACTTCTTGTTCCGTGGGGCTCAGTCCAACCAGAGGGAGATTGCGTTGTCCATCCTGCATGGCGGCTGCGTGTGCGGCCGCGTTCGCTACCAGGTCGAAGACCGCTTCGTCTATAGCGGCTACTGCCATTGTTCCGAGTGCCGCCGTACATCCGGGTCTGCCTTCGTCGCTCTTGCAGGATGTCCTGGTGAGGCCTTTCGCGTCGTTCAAGGCGATCAGGTGCTTTCACAGTACCAGAAGGGTCCCAGCACCGTCCTGTACTTCTGCAGCAAGTGCGGCTCTAACCTCTTCACGCGCAAAGTCGACTCTGGGTTCATCCATGTCCGCATGGGCACACTGGATGAATCCCCGAGCCTGCGTCCCATGGGTCATGTCTTTGTCGGCTCTAAGGCAGCATGGTTCGACATCACCGACAACCTTCCCCAGTTTCCCGAGGGCCCGCCAAAGTTGCCTCGCTAGGCACGGCTTCGCCTCCTCACCGTCTCTGTCGCCGGCGCCCGCATAGGCGCTTCTGATCCTGTTCGGCGCGCTTCCTCGCGTTGCCGGCCATGACCGCCCGCGCCCCACTCCTTGTCGCTCTGCCGATCGACGACTCTCCGTGCCCGGCGCCTGAGCATGACTGCGGCGTTGCCGCCCACCAACTGCTCGGCGTCCTGGCCTCGACTACCCGTGGCCATTGCAACGTTCGTCGCCCGTTCGGCGTCGGATGTCCCTGCCGAGTCGAAGCGCCTCTGCCCCACCTCTGCGAATCCGTACTAACGCCCGAGCGCCAGTTTTCTCGGGTGCTGTGTTTGACGGGCCGTAGGCCCGTGGGGGTTGACTAGCCCCAGGGCGTTAGTACGCTATCGCATGGCCTACACCTCCGACCTCTTTCCTGCTGAACTTGGCGTCGTCGGCTCGTTCGATCGCGCCTTCTCGTGCTGGGAGTCGGCCGCCGTCGCAGCCGACCGCCTGCAGCGCGACTCGACCAGGTCCGTCTACCGCGACATGTGGGGATCGTTCAAGGATTGGTGCGTCGAGCAGTCGCCTCAGGTCACCCTGGAGTCGCTCACCGAAGAGGACATCCATGCGTTCCTCTCGTCGCGCACCAACGACGACAAGCGCCGGCGCGAGCTCAGCGTCCGCTACACGTGGCGTCTGCTGAGCCTTATCGACCGCGTCCTCACCCGTCACGCCCTCGACACCGACCAACCCAAGAACGAGGCCGCTGCCTCCTACATCAAGCACAGCGATGACATCCGTCGTGCCAACATCAGCGAACGGCCTGCGCTCGACTATCTCGACGCCGAGCAAGCCCGTCGCCTGGTGACCTACCTCTCTTCGGTACGACCTGGTGCCACTGAACGCCGTGTCGTCACGACTTGGCAGGAGCTTCGCGCCGTTGCCGCCGTTGCCTTGCACTTGGGCGCGGGTCTGACCCCTGTCGATCTTCGAGAGCTCACCCTCGCCTCTCCCGTTGTCGCCGGCGGGCGTTGGAAAGACGTGCCTTGGAAGCTGAAGGTCCCTGGCAACGGCAACCGACGCGCCCGAGAAACGCCCGTTGCTCCTTGGGCTGGCCAGCTCCTGCGCCAGTGGATCACCACGCGCGCCGAGATCGGGCTGCCGTCATCGCCGCATCTAGACGCCAAGGGCGAGCCCCAAGGCCCGTTCCTGTTTCCCGGCCGCGGCGGCCAGCTCTGGGCCAAGATGAGCCACTACGAGGCCGTCAAACAGGTAATGGAGGCCTCGGGCGTCGACGACCCCCAATCGGGCTCCGGAGGCGCCTTCCGGCTTCGCCATACCTTCGCCCTGCGGCAGCTCCGACGCAAGCGCAGCATCGACGAAGTCGCCCGCTGGATGGGCATCGCCAATCTCGAGGAGATGGACCGCTATCGCGTCGTGCTCGATGCCTACGAGGAAGCCGTTTGACGGGCGTCTCTGCACTCTGGTGTCTGACGGTGGCTTTGCAGCGATGAAGGACCTGGTGGCCATCGTCACCGTTCGGCGACTGCTGCTCGAGCTCGGCTACGCGCTCGCGCCCGAGGACATCCACGGGCGCATCGGCCCCTTGTCGCTCTGGATCTCACAGCCGCGGCCGGATCTCGGCGGCCACAGCCCGATGAGTGCCCTTGCTCAGCCCGGCGGAGAGGACTTGCTGCGCCAATGCCTCGCGCGCCTCGTAGCCGATTCTCATGGGCCGTCTTCCCCCGCGCAGGCTTCTGGTTCGCCCAGCTCGGACTAGGCGGCGGCAGCGACGGCAGCCGGCTCTACAGGTGCCAATGCCTCCTGCGTCGCTTCTCGCGGTTGCGCCGAGGGCTCCTGGGCCTTGGCCTGCTCCTCGACCTGCAGCGCGCCTCCGGCTTCCACTTCCGGGGCCTCAGGGGCATCGGCCTGCTTCGCTGCGGCAGCCGGACGGCTCGGGGTCTTCGGCTTCGCCGCGTCCGCCAGCAGCCTCGCGTCATGCTCGTTCATGCGCCGGCGGACGCCGGTCCAGAAGTTCCGCGCCTTGGTCGAAATGGCCAACACGATGCGCTTGTGGCGTGAGCGTCTCATCTCGTGCTCGCGCTCGCTGATCACCTCCTCGATGGCCAGCGTCTCCATCATCGGCATGATGATGTCCAGCTTGTGCATCAGGTCGAAGTAGCGTCGACCGAATGAAGACGTGATGCCGATCTCTTCCAGAAGCGGCTTCGTGTCGTAGCTCGCCAGCGTCTCGATCTGGTGGTGCTTCAGCAGCACTTCGGCCTGGTCGATCGCCTCGTTGATCTCCTTGGTGCCCGCCTCCAGCGCGGCCTTCACGTCTTCCTCGATACGCTCGATGATCGAGTGGTCCAGCTTCGTGCGGCCGAGCTGGCTGATGAAGTACATCGACGCTTGGAACGAGTAGAAGCACCGTGCGAACATGCGCTTGGCTTCAGGGCTCGCCAGCTGCGTCTTGCGCTTCAGCGACGCACCCTCGACCTTGCGGAAGTCGGCACGGTACTCTTCCTTGTTCAGGATGCGCTCGTTGGCTTCGCCCTGGTCGATGACCGCCAAGCGGGTGTGGGTCAGTGTCATGCTCCGGTCTCCAGACGAGATTCACGCTCGTCCGATGATCCCGAGCCGTTCCGATCGGCGCCAACGGAAATGCCGGCTCTACGACCCCCCGGAAGTGCCGGTCGAATTCGAGAAATCGGCGCTGATTCCTTGGGCTCGTTGACAAGCCGACCTCCGGTGGCTACCCTGCGCGCCAGTGCAGTAGCTGGCCGTGCACTCCAAATCAGGCAAGCCCTCTAGAGCGCCTCTCCGGCGCGCCGCCCTTCCTGGGCACACCCACATCCACCGATCCGCCTTCCGAGGCACGACCACGTCCGTCGTGCGCCGAAAGGTTTCCCCCGATCGGTAGCTGGCACACCGGTCACGCGGCTCACGCCGCCTCAAGCCAGCCCTAGACGTCGGTTCATGACCGACACCTCACTCAACCCCGCGGGGCAATTGCTCGCCCCGCAACGGGGCTTGGCATTGCTTCGCGTCCCCCTACGGAGGCAGCAATGCTCAACACGAGTGTCGCTAACGCTCATCTCGCAGGCTCGTTGTTCGACCTCGAGGAGCTCCCCAGCATCCCCGGCTCTGCCCAGACGGCCCACACGCTGCAGCTGCACCAGTTGCCGCAGCAGACGCAGGACGCCGTCAAGCAGATGCTTGCCGAGGACCAAGCTCCCGAGTGGAGCGAGGCCGCGGTCGTTCAGCTGCATTGGGTTCTGCTCAGCGAGCTGAAGAAGCTTGCCGATCCCGAGACGCCGCTCGAGGACAAGATCGACACGCTGGATTGGGCACTCACCAGCCCCGCCCACGATGATCAGCCGTTCTCGTTCGCGTCGTGTCTGCGCGTCGTCGGCACGAGCCCGTTGTCGCCCACCGCCTACTTCGGGCTGCTGGACGTTGACGAAGTGCGTTCCTGGATCCTGGTCAACGCCCGTCGCTGGCTGCGCGAGACGATCTCGCGCTATCCGCGCTGGGCCCAGGACCTGTTCTTCAGCGACCCGCACTTCGCGGCCGCGCAGCTCTCGGCGAACCCCCAGTGGTTCAACGAGCAGATCCGGCGTCGCCAAGCCTCGACAGCCGAATCCGCAGCGCAGCCCGACCTGTTCGGCCTGGCCGACGAATCCCAGCACAAGGAGGCCACATGCGCCGCGAACTGACGCATCCTGGCTGGCTGGTACTGGTCCTCGTGATCCTGTGGGGCATCGCCGGCAAGCTCGACGAGCCCCTCGAAGGCTTCGATCCCGAGCCGATCGCGCTCACCGACGTGGCCCTCAACGAGGAAGCCGCGCTCCCGCCAATTCATCTCCTGTGCTACCTCGACGAAGGGCATGGCGGCCCCAACGGCCCCACGCCCGACGCTGTGGTCCTCACCTCGTTTCAACCTGCACAGCGCGGTGTTGCTGCCGACGTCAGCGTCGCCAGCCGCCGCCTGCAGTGCGTCGTCACCAACGACTAGGAGAACTGCCGTGAAAGTGCAGACGACTTCCATCCGCGAACTGCCCATGCAGCACCTGCTGCCCGTGCGTTCCATCGACGAGCTCGAGTTCTTCGTGAAGGAGAGCGAGATCCTCACCGGCAACGCCGGCCGCGCCTTCGTGGTCGCCGGCGCCGACCGCCCCGCCTACCAGGTACAGGCGGACATCGCCGGCTTCCACATCGCGCGCCTCGACAGCGCCGTGCAGCACCAGACGCTGGCCACGGCGCCTGAGCTCGCCGGCCATGCCGTCGGTAACGCCCTGGCGTGCGGCCTGCTCTACACCGAGCCGCTCCTGCAATAGCACGACGCCCGGATGCGCCAGCCCCTCGAGGGCCGGCGCCCCGGGCAGCTCTGCCTCCCAACAAGGAGACCGCTGTGCACCAGCACCTCATCCTCCCCGCCTCTGCTCCGCAGGGTACGCAGCCTCACCAGTGCGAGCCCACCATCGGCAAGTGGTATTGCGGCATGACCATCAACGGCTATGCCGAAGATGGCGCGCCGCACATGGGCGGCGATCTCATGCGCTACGAAGGCGACGGCGTCTGGAGTTCCGACGACGAGCAAAGCGAACGCGACCCCGACCCCAGCGCCTACGACTACCTGGCCGAGCAGCTCTGAGCACGCGCGGCCTCAGCATCAACCTTCCCACGCGAGGAGAACCTTCGTGTCCATGAACCTTCCCTGCATCGGCACCACCATCACGCCCTACGGTCACGCCAGCATCCACGTCGGCCGCTACCCCAAGGGCGGTGCGATCTACGTCCAGCTCTACACCAAGGGCGACGAGTATCCCGAGCCGCTTGCCACGCTCAGCACGAACCTCGTGCCGTATGGCGCGTCGCTTGCGGACGACGAGTTTTCGGTGAAGTCCTGGTCGGAGAACGAGCCGCTGATCCAGGCGATGCTCGACACCGGCCTCTTCGAGGACACCGGGCGGCGCACGCCCACCGGCTACGCAATGTCGCCGACATGGCGCATCAAAAATCGTCAGCACGTGCCCGCCGCCTACGGCGACCGCGCGATGAAGTAGGAGACTACTGAGGTCGAAGACGCATGCTTGCGTCTTCGCACCGATCCGAAGTAGCCTATGCGCATTGGACCTTGATTCGAGGTCTGGAAGGATCTCTCAACAGCGGTTCTTTCCCGAGGGAGTCCAACCCTCCGGAAAGAGCAGTTCCCCCAACAGGCAGCTGACAGGCCTGGCGCTTTCGAGCGCGAAGTTAGCCCTTCAATCGCATCGTTGCCCAACAGCGACCCCTCCCCCGAGCGAGATCCGTCTCGTAACGGTCCATCCCATTCGGGCGGTCATCCGGCCGGCTTCTAAAGGCCGTCCACCGCCTTCCCGCCCACAAAGCGCATCCGAGCCTTCCAGGCTGCCTCGCCATGGCGCGAGCAGCCTGGTTGCGCCTTGCCGCGTGGGTAACACGTTCCAGAGGAGTTCACATGAACCTCAACGACTTTCCGTTCCCCTCCGCGGCGCTGACGCCGCAAGAAATCAGCGTCTCGGTGCTTCGCGAGAAGTACTGCAAGGACGACGAATCGTCGATCTCTCAGGTCAATTCGCGCGTAGCGGACGCACTCGCTGCGGCCGAGACGACCAACCGCGAGCAGCACCGCGACGCCTTCCTTTGGGCCATGCAGCATGGCTTCCTGCCCGCGGGCCGCATCCAGTCCGCAGCCGGTACCAAGCTGGCTGCGACGCTCATCAACTGCTTCGTGCAACCTGTCGGCGATTCCATCGCTCAAATGGAAGACGGGCATCCTGGCATCTACACCGCACTGACCGAAGCGGCCGAGACCATGCGTCGCGGCGGAGGCGTCGGCTACGACTTCTCGCGCATCCGCCCGCGCGGTGCGTGGGTCGGCAGCACGCGCAGCCATGCGTCTGGCCCGGTGAGTTACATGCAGATCTTCGACCGCTCTTGCGAGACCGTCGAAAGCGCCGGCGCCCGCCGCGGTGCCCAGATGGGCGTGCTGCGATGCGACCACCCGGACATCGAGGAGTTCATCCACGCGAAGGACTCCGGCGGGCTGAAGAACTTCAACATCTCGGTCGCCGTGACGGATGCATTCATGGAGGCCGTCGTGGCTGATGGCGACGTCGACTTGGTGCACCGCGCCGAGCCCGGCGCGGCCCAGATTCTCGACGGCGCGTATCAGCGCGACTCCGGTGACCGGCTCTGGGTGTATCGCACCGTGAAGGCCCGCGGCCTGTGGGACCAGATCATGCGATCCACCTACGACCACGCCGAGCCAGGCGTGCTCTTCATCGACACGATCAACCGCGACAACAACCTGTCGTACTGCGAGACGATCGAAGCCTGCAACCCGTGCAGCGAGCAATCGTTGCCGGCCTATGGTTGCTGCTGTCTGGGGTCGATCGACCTCACCCGCTTCGTGCTCGATCCGTTCGAGCCGACGGCGCGCTTCGACGACGCGACGTTCGCGAAGGTGGCGAAGATCGCTGTGCGAATGCTCGACAACGTGTTGGACGTCACCGTCTGGCCCCTGCCGCAGCAGAAGCAGCAAGCGATGGACAAGCGCCGCGTCGGTCTGGGCTTCACCGGCCTGGGCGACGCGCTCGTGATGCTCGGCCTGCGCTACAACTCTTCCGAGGGCTGTGGCGCAGCGCGACGTATCGCTGAACTGATGCGCGATGCCGCCTACGAGGCGTCCGTGGATCTTGCGCGCGAGCGCGGGGCCTTCCCGCGTTTCGATGCCGAGCGCTACCTGGCGCGCGGCACCTTCGCGTCGCGCTTGCCTGAGCATCTGCGGGAGCAGATCCGCCACCATGGCATCCGCAACTCGCACCTGCTGTCGATCGCACCGACCGGCACCATCAGCCTGGCGTTCGCCGACAACGCGAGCAACGGGATCGAGCCCGCGTTCAGCTGGACCTATATGCGCAAGAAGCGCATGCCCGACGGCAGCACCAAGGAATACGCTGTCGAGGATCACGCCTGGCGGCTGTATCGCCACCTCAAGGGCGAAGCCGCTCCGCTGACGCAAGCGTTCGTGACGGCGCTCGAGATGAGCGCGATGGATCACGCGGCCATGGTCGCGGCGGTTGCACCCTGCATCGACACGGCCATCTCCAAGACGGTCAACGTGCCGGCGGACTACCCCTACCAGCACTTCAAGGACCTGTACCTCTGGGCCTGGAAGGCAGGCATCAAGGGCCTTGCAACGTTCCGTCCCAACGCGGTCACGGGATCCGTGCTGAGCATCGAAGGCGAACAGCCGCCGGCGCCGGCGCTGCCCCAGGACGACGATCCGTTGCGCAAGCAGTTCGACAGTCGGCCCGAAGGTGATCTCGAAGGCGTGACCTCCAAGGTCGAGTACTACACGAGCGAGGGCAAGAAGTCGGTCTACCTGACCATCAACTTCATGCGCGTCGTCGGCATCGTCAACGGCCGCCAGGTCGTCATCGAAAGGCCTGTGGAGTTCTTCATGCCGGCTGGCCAGCGTGACGAGGGCCAGCAATGGATCGCCTCGAACATGCGGATGCTCTCGATGGTCGGTCGCTCCGGCGGCTCGATCGAGAAGGCGCTGAAGAACATGCGCGAGGTGGTCTGGGACAAGGGCCCGGTGCAGTGCGGCTTCATCCAACGCGGCGACGGTCACACGGCCAAGCGCTGGCACGACTCCGAGGTCGCTGCGATCGGCTACTGGCTCCAGCAGATGCTGGCCAAGCGCGGGTTCCTGGATAGTGAAGGCGACCAGGTGCCGGTGCTCGAGATGTCCGCGCGCCTGTCGCGGCAGCTCGAGTTGCAGCTGGGCATCGAAGGCAGTTCGGCTTCGGCCGAAGCCCCGCACATGCTGCCTGCCGCATCCAGCTTCGTGACCCGGGGGCGCCAATGTCCCGAGTGCGGCGCGCGCGCCCTCCAGCGCGTCGACGGCTGCGAACGCTGCCCCGAGTGCAACTACGTGGGCAGCTGCGGCTGAATCAACAACCAAGGCGCCCGATGCGCACGGCGTTCACCATCACGGTGGGCGTCGTGCGCGGAAGGCGCCGACTCATCGGACAAGATCATGAACAATGACTTTGAAGCGCGCGTGAAGGATCTGAAGTCCCGCGCGCACGGGCATTGGACGTCCATCCTCCGGAATCTGGGCGTCGACGAAGACATCCTCAAGGGCAAGAACCTTCCCTGTCCGATCGACGGCTGTGGCGGTACCGACCGCTTCCAGTACACGGACAAGTTCGGCGAGGGCAACTACCACTGCCGTTCGTGCGGAGCTGGTGGAGGCCTCAAGCTCGCCCACGCCGTTCGAGGTGGTCGATTCAGCGATTTGCTCGACGACATCGAGAGGATGATCGGCACGACACGCATCGCGCCGGCGCCAGGGCTCTCGGGTCCTTCGCCGGAGCGCATGAAGAAGCTGTGCCACCAGACGTGGATGCAGGCCAAGCCGGTCGCCATCGGCGACGATGTGGACCGCTACCTGCGAAACCGCGGCATCAACCAAAGCGCCTACCCGAAGACGCTGCGGTTCCATCCCGAGCTCGGCTACTACGAAAAGCAGCAGGGCCAGAAGCGTTCGAAGCTGATCGCCACCTACGGCGCGATGATCGCGTGCGTGCAAGGCCCTGACGGGCATGCCGTCACGCTCCATCGCACCTACCTGAAGGACGGCCGAAAGGCCCTGGGCGACCAGTCGAAGAAGCTCCTGTCGTCCGGCATCAACGGTGCCGCGGTGCGGCTCGATGAAGCCACCGACGAACTCGCGATCACGGAAGGGATCGAGACCGGATTGGCGGTGCGCCTGCGCACTGGCAAGCCGACGTGGGTCGCGATCAACTGCGGCAACCTCGAGAAGCTCTGGATCCCCGACACGGTCGAGCGCGTGTGCATCTACGCCGACAACGACGCCAACGCCGAGTTCTCTGGTCAGGCGTCCGCCTACATCCTCGCGCAGCGCCTCGTGCGTGAAGCGAGGAAGGCTGGCCTGAAGCGCTCGGTGGAGGTCTTCGTGCCCAAGCAAGCGGGCACGGACTGGGCCGACATCTGGCTCGCCACGCTTGCCAAGGAGAAGCGGGCGGCGTAATCTTTTGGGGTGGCAGCAATGTCACCCCGCTCTTTCAGTGGACCCTCAACGGATCCAGCGAAAGAGTTCCCCAAGTGGTAGCTGCCAGACCACGCTGATCATCAGCAAAGGTAGCCCTTCAATCCCAGCGCACGACGAATATCGCTCGTGCCGCATCCAAGCTCAGCATCGCTGAGCAACCACCCCGCGGGGACGTGCTTTCCCCGCAGCAGGGGTGAGTCCGTCCCCGTATTTCATTGGAGATTCCCCATGAAGTACGGCCGTTCCCTCGTCGATCTCGCCACCGAACTCGAGCGCCAGATCACGACGAAGCAGGACATGATCGTGCCCACCCCGCTGATGCACCACGTCACCGGCGACGACGGCACCTCCGTCCTCAACATCGAGACGCCCGACGGCGTGCGGACCTTCAGCACCACCGAGAACTGCCGCCGGCAGCTCGCGGACCGGCTGAAGATCCCGTTCGCCTACTTCGAGCGCATGCGCGCCGATCAGCCCTCGCTGCTCGACCGCAACATCGACACCTGGTTGCACGCGCAGCCGGAGCAGCGCATGGTGCGTGTGCTCGACGGGCGTGCCCGCGCGTTCCTGTCGGACCGCTACCGCCGCCTCGACAACTACGATCTGCTGGCCCACGTCTACCCGATGCTGCGCGAGCTGCCCGGTGCGCGCGTCGATTCGTGCGAGGTCACCGAGAGCAGGATGTATCTGAAGGTCGTCACCTCCAAGGTGCAGTACGAGCTTCAGCCCGGCGACATCGTGCACGCCGGCGTGGTGATCTCCAACTCGGAGACCGGCCAGGGATCCTTGTCGGTGAGTCCGCTGGTCTACCGGCTGGTTTGCCGCAACGGCCTCATCGCCGCCGACCATGCGATGCGCAAGACCCACGTCGGCCGCCTGACCGACGCGTCCACCGAGGAGGTCACGATCTTTAAGGAGGACACGCTCCAGGCCGACGACGCCGCCTTCTTCTTGAAGGTGCGCGACGTGGTCCAGGCCTCGGTCTCGGAAGCCACCTTCTCGCTCATCGCCGAGCGCATGCGCAAGACGCTCGGCATCAAGCTGACTGGCGACCCCGTCAAGGCGGTCGACAAGCTGGCAGTGCGCTACCTCCTCAGCGAAACCGAACGCTCCGGCGTGCTGCGCTCGCTCATCAGCGAGGGTGACTTGACCGGCTTCGGTCTGGTCAACGCCATCACCGGCTACGCGCAGGAGATCGGCGAGTACGACCGCTCGACCGAGCTGGAAGCGATCGGCGGCAAGATGCTCGAGCAGACCGCGAAGGAATGGGCCGAGCTCGCTGAAGCCGCCTGACCTGAATCGAACGACCCCTCTGGGGTCGTTCTCCTTCCCCAAGGACGTCGACCCCGTGCCGACGTCCTTTTTTCTTTGCTTCCGGGCCCTGTAACTCGCTCCGCCGCTGTGCCACTTCCCTCTTGCGCTTCGCATCGTCACGCCACAGACTCACGCGCGCGCCGAACTTCTGCAACTCTCGATCCCCTCCCGCCACTCAACATCTGCTCTGCATTCGGCAGGTGCCAAGCTTGTTGTTCCTGTCTCCCACCTAGCCCCTTCAAGGGTGGTAGAGTTCTACAGATGGGAGTTGAGCCCGGCGAGCACAACATGAATGAAGAACTCGCGGGACGACAGATACTTGTGACGCCGCACGCAAATATCTGACGAACATCATTCGCTTCACTGACATGGAGACTACGAGATTCGAAGACTCCGGCGGCCAGCGTCCGAGCGCGATTTCCGCGTTCATCGAGGGGATGCTTGACAGGCATGGCGTTGGTGAAAGGCAGCGAGTCCGCGTTCTCGAGACCGCTTTGCGCATGTCCTATGCGCAGGCGCGACGTCGAATGCTGGGCGAGGCTCCTTGGTCTATCGAAGAGCTCAAGCGCTTAGCCGATCATTTCCACGAGCCGCTGATTCCGATCGTCGCGGCGTTCCTGCACCAGCCCGGTCGATCAGCATCCTTCCCGGTCGCTGGCTCCGTCCTGCCGTGCACCGTCTGGCCATCCGGTGAGCCCATCCCTGGTCGCATCGGACCACTTGTTGTCTTGCACGACAAGGTGGCCGACCAGTGGACTGTCGTGCCTTCGTCCGAGGCCACCGACCGCCCTAGCTACGAGCTTTCGGTGCTGCTCTTCGAGCGCCCTGCGCCTCGGCGCGTCGCGGTGCTCGACGACGACATCGAGTCTGCAAAGACCATCGTCGAGTTCCTTGCCGCCAAAGGCATCAATGCCCATCCATTCGACACCGGCAAAGCGCTTCTGACCGCGATGGAATCCGAGCACTTCGACGGCTTCATCGTTGACTGGCTGCTCGGCACGGAAACCGCGAATGACCTTCTCTCCCAAATCCGTTCGCGCCAATCGACGGGGCCTCTGATCATCCTGACCGGCCAAATCAATACGGGCGTGGCGAAGGAGGACGAACTTGCCGTCGCAGGAGCCACCCATCGTGCACTCGTGTTCGAGAAGCCGATGCGTCTCTTGACGATCCTCAACGCCCTCCAGGTCGGCTTCGGCTCCCCAGCCGACGTCTGATCTCGCTATGCTCGGCCACCCCGAAATGGGGGGGCGACGGGCCTCACCCTGCAAACCTTGGCAGTATCGCTACCGACGTGAAGTCGGTAGGTTCGTCTGAGGGCAACCTCCCGTCCGCATGTTGCACCGCATGAATAAATGAATTTACGTCTAGTGGCGTCTAGTACGTTCATGTATTCGTGGGGGGTGCACTTCGCTTGACACGTTGCGTCAACTGTCGGTAATCTTCCACGCAAGTCACCACGGCACAGCCGTCGCGACTTGACGCAGGACCCCGACAAGCTCCCGCGTCTACCAGCCCAAACGGCAGACCAGGGATCGAAAATGAACGACGTCTCTCTGAGCTATGCGCAGCGCGCAAACATGAACCTCCTGTTGCTGCTGCGCGAGGCCGCGATGCGCGACCTCGGCGGCGCCGTCTGCAGCTTCGCCATCAGCAAGCAGGAACTGTCAGCCCTCACCAGCCGCGGGCCCGACGAGATCCTCAGCTTCGTCTGCGGCATGGGCGACCAAGCTCTGTTCTCGCCGCGGTCGGATCTTTCTACCCTCCTTTCTCTGCCGTCTGCGATTGCCCCGTCGGTTGCAGCTTCTCGTCGTCGGCGCCAGTGACCTGGGGTGTCCCATGTCGGTCCCGCCGTCCAGACTGCGTGCGCTTGAGACCGCCCGCCATTGCGCCACGCTCGGCGCGCGCCAGCGCACCATCGCCTACATCACCGGGCTATCGCCTACCTACATCCTCAGGTCGGTCTACTCGAAGGACCATCCGGTTCCCAAAGGAAGGCCGAGCTACAGCGAGGAGTTCTACTTTCGCGCGATCACTCGGGTCCAGGCAGCGGCCAGCCTGCTCGCGTCGCGCTATCGCACCTTGACCAGCGAAGGCTTCTTGCCCGCGGATGCCTTGATCGCATCGTTCCGCCACCTTCGCTCGACCTGCCCCACCACGCCTCTGTCCTTCGACGAAGCGTTCTTTCTTGTCGCGAACCTTGACGGCATCTGGGCATCTTCCACGCGCTCCCTCGCGCTCGTCCTTTGCCCGGCCTGCGGCCATCACTACCTAGCACCGGAGAGCTCGGCTCACTTCCACCGGCCTGACGGCTGTCCACTCTGCCGGGCCGACTGGGCTGCCGTAGATCGCACCTCCCCCGCGCCGACGGTTCCCGCGCATGCGCCTGCCCTCGGCACGGACATTCCGTCCGTCGAGAAGGACATCGCGCGCGCGCGGCTCCACCAGCGCTTGGACGGTTTGGGGGCAAGCTCCAAGGTCGCTTCCGTGTTGACGGAGGATCCTCGCGTGGCGATGTTCCGTCCAACCCCAAACACGTCGTCGGTCACCACGGCCAGCATCCCCCGGCCCCTCTCGCTGGTCCACTGGTCGGCCAACACGCACGTCACGGACCGCGCTCAGTTTTCCGTCTTCGCGATGTGGTATCGCCAGGCGCACGAACTCGGCGTTCCACGCGCTGAAGCCCTTTGCGCAGCGTTTGAGAGGATGCGCACTGCATGTCGCCATTTCGGGAGGCCTGTCAAGTTCGATCGGTGTTTCGAGGTCGCTGCGCTGCTTGACGGCTCCTGGGGTGTCCCGACACCGCGCCTGCAGCTTGTGGCCTGCGGCAAGTGCAGCTCGCACTACCTGCTCAGCCTTGAAGAGGCTCGCCCAACGGCTTGCCCGTTCTGCGCCCTGGTGAGCAGGCACCGTGTTCTTCTTCCCCCGGCCGCGGGCGCGCGGCCCGCTGCTGAATCCGCGCATTGAAGTCACTGCCGCTCTCGCGACACAACTCGCCATGATGTTGGACGCCCGCGGCCTCCGCGGTGGCGGCTACTCGACCGGCACTTCCCGGGGGTCGTAGAGCCGGCATTTCGGTTTGGCACTGCGCCGCCCGAATCCGATCATGGTGGTTCGTCCAGAAGCGAGCCGTGCATGTCCCTCATCGACCTGCTCACCTTCCGCAAGCCTTCTGCGGCCGCCACGCCTCGCACTGAACCTGTGGGCGTGCTGCCGCCGGCCGCTAGCTCCCACTACCCCTCGGTAGACCCTGGCATCCCCGCCGTCTCTGTCTCTGAAATCCTTGCCGCCGAAGACGAACTGCTCAAGCGTTTCAAGTACTGCTATGGGAGCGACCCCGCGACTTTCGAGCGCGACATCCTTGACCCGATCCGCGCGTACGCTTCCTACGTCAACCTCCTGCCAGCCACAGCCGACAACTTCTTCTGCGGCGCCGGCGGCCTGTTCAAGCTTGGCCTCGAAGTCGCCTTCTATGCCCTGCAGGGAACAGACGCGCACATCGTGTCCGGCCGTGCCACGATTTCTGTGCGAAAGGAGCTTGAGCCACGCTGGCGCCAGGCTACTTTCCTCGCGGGACTGTGCAGCGAACTCCATCGCACGCTCAGCCACGCCGCGGTCACCGACGAGCACGGCAACGAGTGGCCCGCGTACTTGATGCCGCTGTCGAAGTGGCTGCAGCTGCGCAAGGCGCGCCGCTTCTTTGTCCGCTGGATCGCCAATGCGCCTGAGAGTCGCGGCCTGAGCCTCTTCCCACTGCCGCACATCGTCCCGTCGGAAACGATGCAGCACCTCTCGGCCGGTAACAACACGGTCGTGCCGCAGATGCTGGCGTCCATCACGGGGCTTCCGCTCCTTCACGAACAGAGCATCCTCATCGAACTGGTGAAGCGCTCTGCCGCGCTGGTCATCGACCGCGATCTGGTCGCCAGCGCGCACCGCTACGGCAAGCCCATCCTCGGTGCGCACATCGAGCGCTATCTGCTCGATGCGATGCGTCGTCTCGTTGCCTCGCATGCCGCTTGGTCTCCCAACACCGAGCGCTCCCGCGTCTGGCTCGGCGAGGACGGCCTGTTCATCGTCTGGCCCAACGCCGCCGCGGAGATCCGCAAGGTGCTGGAGGACGACGAACTTCCCGGCATCCCGAAGTCACCGGAAACCATCGTCGAGATCCTTACGGCCGCCGGCGTGCTCCAAGCCCCTCCCGGCGGCCAGGCCGCATGGTCCATTCAACCGCCCGGTGCGTCGTCGACCATCGAGGCTGTGCGCTTGTCCTCTCCGGACATCCTTCTCGCAGGCCAGACACGCCCCTGTCTCCCCGTTCAGCACCCCCTCATCGCGCGAGCCGGCTCGGCACCTGTCAAGGGGCACTCCCAGGCAGTCTCCGCCCCTCCGCCCGCCGCAGCTTCTCCGGTCGCCTCGACGGCAACTCCGGCCTCTGCCGTTGGCACCACGCGAGCCATCCCTGAACCCTCCGCTGATGCGCACCAGCGCTCGCTCGACCTTCAGTCTGCGGACTCCCCTGGCACCGTAGACCACGATTCAGCCCAGCCACCCGTCAGCACCGTGCCGTCATCGGTTGAAGCCGCAGCCACAGACCCTTCCCAGCCAATCCGCTTCTCATTGAAAGCGCCGATGCGGCTGGTCCCCCAGGTGCGCCAGGCCCTCGCGGTAGCGATCGATTCGCTCAACGGTGACGCCGCCGAAGCATCCGCGGTGACGGTGGCCACCGGCGTCTTTGTTCCTGTCGAGCACTTCAAGTCCCAGAAAGTTGACGTCAGCGTCGCGCTCCGATCTCTCGCCGAAGTGGACATGCTCGTCGGCACCAAGGATCGCCGCGCGCGTACGTATCAGCACGACATGCGCGGCCAGGAGCAACCCGGCGTCATCGTGAAGCCCACCCACGTCGCCGGCCTGGATCCGTCCGACTTCCGCATCCCTGACTGAGGAATCGCCATGCTTGTTCGCCCCTATGAGATGCCCTGGCGACCGGCCTACGAACTGTGGGCTGCTGCAGCCTGGTTGATCGGCCTCGTGTACTTCGTCCACATGGCTGGGTCGCGCGCCGTCACCATGACATTCGCTCTGTCTCTTGCAGGCTTCGCGCTGCTGATGATGCTATGGCGCGTTCGCCAGTCGCTCCGCGTGCTGACCGTTCGTGCGTCGCTGTCCGGCCGCGCAATGCAGGTCATCACGACACGGCGCCTCGCGCAGTTGACGCCCGACAAGGACAAGGTATTCCTCGGTTTCGGTTTCGAGTGGCAGCCGATTCACTCCCAGCGCCTCTACGAGCTTGCGAAGATCAACTACAAGGACTTCTCGGTCTCGCCCAAGCTGCTGCGCTTCCTCGGCTATACCGTTGACCCGCAGCCCGACGGCGAGATTGGCATGCCGTTCATCCACGGAGTCGAGCCTAAAGAGGAAGCGCTCTACCGGCCGTTGCAGAACTTCGAGGGCGGTACGCTGCTCGTCGGCACCACCCAGGCAGGCAAGGGCGTAGCGCTAGCCAACCTCATCACGCAGGCGGTTCGCCGCCAGGACGTCGTGGTGATCATCGACCCGAAGAACAGCCGCCGCATGAAGAGAATCGTCCAGCGCGCCTGCGAGGACTACCGCCAGCCCGACACCTTTCTCGAATTCCACCCGGCGTTCCCCGAGCTGGGCGTGCGGCTCGACTTCACCTTCAACTGGCAGAAGCCCACCGAGATCGCCTCTCGCCTACAGTCAATCATGCCAGCCGACAAGGACGGCACCTTCACCGCATTCGGCTGGGATGCTGTGAACGTCGTCGTTCAGGGTCTCGTTAGCCTCGAGGACCGACCCAACCTGGTCAAGCTGATCAAGTACATCTCCGGCGGCATCGAACCCGTTCTCGAGGCCTCGCTGACCAGTTTCTTCGATCGCACGCTTCCCCGCGGCTGGCGAGACTCTGTCGAGATGCGCAAGCTGCTCCAGGAGGCTAGCAGGGGGCAGATCAAGCGGCCCTCCGAAGTCACGAGCCCGCAGCTGATCGCCTACGTCACCTACTACGAGCAGCAGGTGCCACAGAACCAGCACGAGCGCGTGATCGACGATCAGATCCGCGTCTTCCGCCACAACCGCGAGCACTACTCGAAGATCACCGCCAGCCTCCTGCCGATCCTCTCGATGCTCACGTCCGGCTCGCTCGGCAAGAGTCTGTCGCCCGACCCTTTCGACCTCGAGGACACACGCCCTATCATGAACTTCGAGAAGATCGAAGGCGGTGGCCATGTGCTGTACATGTGCCTCGACTCGCTGCCTGACCCTGCAGTGGCCTCGGCAATCGGCGCGCTCGCCCTCGCCGACCTCTCCGCGCGTGCGGGCATGCGCTACAACCTGGGCATCAAGGGTCGTATCTCGTTGTTCGTCGACGAGACTTCCAACGTGATGAACCAGCCCCTCATCGAGATTCTGAACAAGGGTGCCGAGGGTGGCATCTACGCGACCTGCGCGATGCAGACGCTCGCAGACCTGGCGAAGCGACTCGGCAGCGAGGACGCCGCGCGCATGGCCCTCGGCAACCTGAACAACCTGATCGCCCTGCGCACCAAGGATCGACCGACGCAGGACTTCGTGGTCGAGACCTTCGGCAAGACCGGCATCCACTCCATGCGCGTGGGTCGCAACCAAGGCGCCGATACGCACCTCGGCGACTGGAGCACAGGTAACTCTGTGCAGATCACCGACAGCATGGAAGAGAGGATCCCGGCCGACATGCTGGGCAAACTTCCCAACCTGCAGTACTTCGCACAGGTGTCCGGCGGCCGGCTCATCAAGGGTCGCTTCGCCATCCTCGACCCCGACTACGACGTATCGCCCAGCCGGCGTGAGAAGGAGGCCGCATGATCCGAATCGTCTGGATCGCTGCACTGTGCTGCGTCCTGTGCCTGGTGCTCTACGTGCCCTCGGCCTTCTCGCCCGATCAGCTGATGCAGACCGTGCGTGCGGAGCACGACATCAACTCGCGGCTGTGGGGCGATGCCGCCGCCGACAAGATCCTCGAGCGCATGCTCGACTTCCAGGCAGCCGGTGGCTCCGTCTCCACGCCGCCTGCGGCGACCGTTCAGGTGGCTGGTCCTGGCGTCAACACTGCGATGGCAGCCGAGGTCGGACAAATGAGCATGCGCTTGTTCGCATCACCGTACTTCAAGTCGGTGGACGCGCTTTTCGGGCTGGCTGCCTATCGTGCATCGGCCCTTCTGCACGTGCTGCCCCTTCTCCTGGTCTTCATGGTCATCTGCGGCGTCGATGGGTTTGCCGTGCGAAGCGTGCGCGCTCGAGAGTTCGTTGCTCACAGCGCAGAGGTCTTCACGGCCAGCGCAACGGTCGGCATTGCCCTCCTGGCACTGGTGCTCGTTGGCATCTTCCTGCCATTCACGCTGAGTCCCCTCTACACGATCGGCGCCCTCCTGCTGATGCTCTTCGTGCTCAGCCGCGCCATCGCCAACTACCACTTGATCCACTGAACTTTCCTAACTCGCAGAAGAAGCGGCCCGCCTTGAGCGGGTCGCTTCGCTTTCGCACGTAGAGATCAACGGCGAAGGGAATTCGACCGGCACTTCCGGGGGGTCGTAGAGCCGGCATTTCCGTTGGCGCCGATCCAAGCATCTTCCTACTCTCGGGTCTCGAGGTCACGCATGTCGCTGGCCTCAAAGAGGCACCAGATGCACACCCACCAAGAAGCCTTCTTGCGAGGTTCGACGATGCGGCAACCCTTCGTCGCTGCTCAGCCCGCCATCGTCATGACGCGCGTGTGGCTCCCGGAGCACGAGTGGCTCCACTCCGTCTTCTCCTGCAGCGAGAACCAGTCTCCCACTTTCCGGTTCCCGGACCTGCTTTCGGCCTGTGTCGCGCTTGTGCTGGGCGACTCCGAAGCTACTAGCCGGCTGCGCCGCTTCCTCATCACCGAGTTGAGCAGCCGCGATCCGAAGTCGCCTCGCCGCACTTGCCACCTCTGGCAGCGGCAGTTCGACGACTTGCTCAGAGAGCACCGCGCGCCCTGGAACTCGCATCCGAACCCGAAGTTCGATCTCGATGCGATCGCCACTGGCTGCGTTGCCGTCGTCCGCTCCGGTGTGGATCCTGTATCGCGCACGCTGCGCCAGGCTCGGCTGAACGTCGCCGCGCGTGCTATCGCTGACCACGATCTGAGCTGAAGCGATGCGCCTCGGCCTTCCTCTGCTCGCCGTGGTCGCCTCCACCGCGATCACCCCTTCGTCATCGATGGCGTGCTGGGAAGAGGCCGCCTCGCGATACGGCGTCTCGTCCCACCTCCTGTACGCCGTGGCTCGCGCTGAGTCCGACCTCAATCCCGCCGCGGTGAATCTCGAGCACAAGAAGCGCACGGGCACCTACGACATCGGGCTCATGCAGATCAACAGCTCGCACCTGCCCCGGCTTGCTCGCTTCGGCATCACCGAGCGCGATCTGTACGAGCCGTGCACCAACATCATGGTCGGTGCCTGGCTCCTCGCAGGGTACTTCTCGCGCCATGGCGTGAGCTGGGACGCCGTCGGCGCCTACAACGCCGCCTGCACGCAACTCAAGGGCGTCGAGTGCAGCGCCGCGCGCTCGAAGTACGCATGGCGCGTCTACCGCCGTCTTCCCGGCATGCAGCCGGCGCGCCAGGCCAAGGCCCCGCCCTATCAGCACGTCGCCACCGCCCCGCAGCCCGCCGTGCAGCCGGCCCGCTTCATCCTCTCCGCGAAGGTGTCCCAATGAACGTGCGCCTCACACGCCTCGCCGTTGCCCTCGGCTTCTCCGGCGCCCTCGTTCTCTCGACCGCCTCGTGCTCGCTGCTGCCGCGCGCTGCCGACGATCAGGGCATCACTTCCGTTGCTTCCCGCCCCGCGCCCCTGCGCGTCGTGCAGATGAGCTTTGGTCGCGACGCCTACTTTGCGGCTTGCGCAGAGCCCGCCTGCCCTTCGGTGACGCAGAAGACATTGCCGCAGCCCGAGCTTCGCCAACAAGTCGCCCTCGTCAGTGCCCCACCGCCCTCACCGACACCGCCCGCCATCGTCGAGCCACCCCCGTCCCAGGAGGTAGCGCCCAAGCGCGCGCGCCAGCAGGCCGAGGAGACGCACATCCTGCTCACCTTCCCTTTCGGCTCTTCCGCCCTCACCGACACGGCAAAGGACACGCTGCGGCGCGCCCTCCCCACCGCTCGCGAGTCAGACCGCATCGTCATCTCCGGCCGCACCGACAGCGTGGGCTCCGACGAGGTCAACCAGAAGCTCGCGCTGGCGCGCGCTCTGGCAGTGCGCAACTACATCCGCGACGCCGTGCCCGACCTTCCGAACGTCATTTCCATCGACGCCAAGGGCCGCTGCTGCTTCATCGCCTCGAACGACAACGAAGGTGGTCGCAGCAAGAACCGACGCGTCGAAGTCGTCTTCATCGCCAAGGAGGTGATGTGATGGACAGGCCCATCGCGCGCCCCGCGCGCCCTCAATCCGCCGACACCTCGATCGTCACGCCTAGCGGCGTGCCCGCCGAGATGTCGGCTGCATCCCCGCATCAAAGGCGTAAGCCGCGGCCCGGTTGGACGGCAACGATCGTCCGGAGCCAGAGCTTCGCCCAGCTGCGGCGCATTCAGAAATCCACGACCGACCCGGTCATCGATCTCAGTTACCTGGCCGACGCATGCGTCGAGCTGGCGCTCGAGCTCGGAGCCGAAGAGATCGTGAAGCGAGCCGTCGCCTCCTTCGGCACGGCGCGATCCACCACCTGACTGAAACCTACCTACTTGGAGAGAGAGCAATGCAAGCAGCTGCCTTCACCCCGACCCTGGCCCTGCCCTCGCGCAAGGTGATGACCGGCATCGGCATCTTCCTCGCGCTGATCGTCGGCCTGATGTTTGCCGCGCCCAGCTACGCGCTGGACCTGGTGGCCTTCACCGGCATCACGGGCCCGCTGGTCTCCGCCCTGACGCAACTGGCCGCCCTCGGCCCGGGCGTCAAGGCACTCGTCGCCTTCGTCGGCTTCGTGGTGGCCTTCATCAGCCTGGCCGCCCTGCGCAACTTCGGCCCGGTGCTGTTCTACCTCGGCATGGCCATCTTCGGCGCCGTCGGCCTGACCATCGCCGGCGCGATCCTGGGCGCCGTCATCTGAACCGGCCAGCTGGCCAGTGCTGAGACAAGGGGAACGCGATGCAGTCGGACACCTACATCCCACGGCGCCTCGATGACCAATGGAAGATCGGCTTCTGGGATGCCGATGTCGCGTTCCCCTTCGTCTTCTTCCTTTTCCTCGGCTGGATGGCCGGCACCAAGTGGGGCTTCATGCTCTGCGCTGGCGCCGGCTTCCTCCTGAGCCGCTGGATCTCGCGCACCAAGGCCGACAAGCACCCGGCGTTCGCGATGCACTGGGCCTACTGGGCCCTCCCTACTAACCCCATCACCGCGCTGCGCGCCACCCCGCCGTCGCACATCCGCCGCATGGTCGGTTGAACCGTCGAGGGAACACCACTCTATGGACTTCGCCCAACACCAGAACGATCTGCGCACGCAGCGCCGTTCCAACCGAATCCTCGGCGCCATCGTCGGCGTTCAGTCTCTCGCGATCCTCCTGTGCCTCGTCGTGATCGTGAGCATCGTCGGCTCCGACCGCACTGTCATCGTGCCGCCCAACATCGACAAGGCCTTCTGGGTCACGAAGGAGAAGGCAAGCCGCGAGTACCTCGAGGAGATGGGCGCTTACGTCGCCTGGCTCATGCTGGACGTGACGCCCAGCACCATCGACTGGAAGAAGAACCTGCTGCTGAACTGGGTCGCTCCCGATCAGCACGCAGCCATGAAAACCAAGATGGATCTCGAGGCCGATCGCCTTCGCGGCAACAACGCCTCGACGTTCTTCTTGCCTCAGCAGCTCGCCGCTGACGAGGCCAAGCAGTCCGTCGTCATCACCGGGCGCCTTCGCCGCCAGATCAACGGAGCCGACGTCAGTGACCCGGAAACCCGCTCCTACATCGCCCAGTTCCAGTACGCGGGCGGCCGCATCCACATCCAGTCCTTCAAGGAGATCCCGTATGCGCAACCCGGCCAACAAGTTCGCATCGGCGCTGCTGATCCACGCGACGCTGCTGCTCGCTAGCGCCCAGCCGGCGCACGCGCTGCAGCTCGTCGAGGCGAGCGACGGAGTTTCCGTCGACGCCATCCTGTCGCTGAAGGAGCCCACTCGCATCCGTATCGACGGGTCTCCGATCACGAACGTCTTCGGCAACATCTACTCGACAAACTGCGGGTCGTCGATCACGAGCGGCGCGCCCCCCCAGCCCGGAGCCGCGCCCGTTCCCGGCCCCTCCGCCGGCGGCATCAATCCCGCCGGCGAGATCGTCCTCGAGTGCGACACCGACAAGGGCGAGATCTACGTCCGGCCCGTCGGTGGCATGGGCAAGCCCGTCAACCTGTTCGTGTCCTCGCAGCACGCGACGTACACGCTGTTGCTGCGGCGCTCCGACACTCCTGCCGACACGATCGTCATCCGCGACAAGACGCCGCGCTTCGCACGCGCGGACCTCAGCGCTGGGCCCACCGCACGCACCCCTCAGCACGTCCGGTCCCTGAAAGGGATGCTCGTCGCCATGGCCTCCGATCGGCCTCCCACCGACGTGCGCGTCGAAGAAGTGAACCGCCCGATCCAGCTCTGGCAGGAAGCCAAGTTCTCGCTCATCCGCCTCTACGAAGGCCGAGGCCTCATCGGCGAGCGCTACATCCTCACCAACGTCTCCAACCAGGACATGGTCCTCGCCGAGCAGGAGTTCGACCGCGAGCGCGGCGATGTGGTGGGCGTCTCGGTCGAGAACCACAACCTTCGTCCCGGTGAAAGCACCACCGTGTACGTCATCCGCCGGGGGTCCTGAGCATGTCCAAGTTCTTCGACAACCTGCGCGACCGCGCCAGTGGCATCGCCGAGCGCATGTCTCCCAGGGCCAAGCAGTGGACCGTCGCTTCGGTCATCTGCGGCGGCGGCGTTGCTCTCCTTTGGGCAGTCTTCAGCGCCGGTTCTGGCGACAGTGCCCAGCGCGCTGCCGCCGCCTCCGCCAAGAGCGACGTGAAGCCCACCAACGTGGATCTCATGGCCCCTGGTTCCCAAGTCAAGGACTCTGAAGTCTGGATCGGCAAGGCCGGGAAGGACCTCGAGTCCGTCAAGGCCGACAACGAACAACGCAAGAAGGCAGATCGCGAGAACAGCGATCGTCAGCAAGAGATCATGCGCCGTCTTGCCGAGATGGAGGACCGTCTCAAGGCGCGGCCGCAGGATCCTTCAGTCCCTCCATCCGCGCCTTCTGCCTCGCCTCAGTTTCCTCCTCCCGAATCGGCACTGCCACGTGCCAACGCGTCGCTGCCTCCGCCTCCCCCGCCACCGACCGCTGCCAACCGCGGTTCGATGCCTCCCGGCATCCCTGCCACGTCCTCTCCCAGCGGCATCGATGTCGCCACCGCCCCTCAGCCGCAACCTCAGCTGATGCGCGTCACGCTGTCGTCTCCAACCAAGGCTGCTGACTCGGCAGAACCAGGCCCCAAGAAGCAGCGCGAAACCCTAGACACGTTCCTTCCCATCAGCTTCACCCGCGGCCAACTGATTGGTGGCCTCGACGCCCCCACCGGCGGGCAGTCGCAGAGCAACCCTCATCCAGTTCTCATCCGTCTCTCAGACAACGCGGTCCTTCCGAACCGCTTCCGCGCAGAGTACCGCGAGTGCTTCGTCATCGGTGCCGGCTACGGTGACATCAGTTCCGAGCGTGCCTACATCCGCACTGAGCTGCTGTCGTGCGTTCGCGCCAATGGCGACCCTCTCGAAGTGAAGATCCAAGGCTCCATCTTCGGAGAGGACGGCAAGGTCGGCATGCGCGGCCGCGTCGTCACCAAGCAAGGCCAGATGCTCGCCAACGCGCTTCTTGCTGGCGTGGTGAGCGGCATCGGACAAGGCTTCTCGCAGGCCAACTCCACTACCAGCACCTCTGCTCTCGGCTCGATCACTACCTCGTCTGGTGCAGATGCTTATCGAGCTGGCATCGGCAACGGCGTCGGTAAGGCTCTCGACCGCCTCGCGCAGTACTACATCAAGCTCGCCGAGCAGACGTTTCCGATCATCGAAGTCGACGCTGGCCGCGAGATCGATGTCGTCCTCACCAAGGGCGTTCGCATCGATGGTGGCGCGCTCGACTCTGCCGCGGCGTCCCCCACTTCCTACCCCACCCGCTCGGAGCCGTCCGAGCGCTACATGAAGGTGTCCAACGATGAAGAGTGAACGTCTTCTGGCGGCCGCGCTGCTGGCCGCCGCGTCGCTGCACGGCGCCCACGCGGCGCCGACGCAGGAGGAAGCGAAGCTCATGGCGACGCTGAAGAAGGCCTACCCGGCCACCAACTTCACGTCTGTCTCCGCGAGCGAGGTGCCGGGCATCTACGAGGTCTGGATGGGGCCGAACGTCGCGTTCGTCTCCCCGAAGAACCCGCGCTTCTTCATCATGGGCCGTCTGCTCGATGCGCAGACCGCCACCGACGTCACCGGTCCGAAGCTTGCGCGTGCGCAGCAGACGGCACGTGCGGTGACAGAGTCCGTCGAGAGCCCCGAGAAGCCGATCGACACGAGCAAGTTGCCCCTGCAGGATGCTCTGAAGGTCGTGCACGGCACCGGTGCCCGCACTGTCTACAGCTTCAGCGACCCCGCGTGCTCCTTCTGCCGCCGCCTCGAGCCTGAGCTCGCCAAGCTCCAGGACGTCACGATCTACACCTTCGTGCTTCCCTTCCAGGGCCGCCAACTGCCGCAGGGTGTGCTGTGCTCCGCCGACCCAGTGAAGAGCTGGCAAGCCGTGATGCTCAACGCCGACACCACCGGCCTGAACGGCCAGGCCGACTGCGCTACGCCGCTGGACCGCAACGTTGCTCTCGCGCGCCAGCTTGGCGTCAATGGCACGCCCACCGTCTTCTACGCCGACGGCTCTCGCACCACTGGCTACGTCCCTCTGGCCGAGATCGAGCGCCGGATGGTCGCCGTCGCGTCCGCCAGCAGTGCCCTTGCAAAGGCGAAGACCTCCGGACAGGAGAAGCCGCAATGACGTGCCGCTACTTCAGCGCCCATCTTCGCGCAGCCAGTGCAACCCATCTCGCAATGGAGAACCTGCGATGAGCCGTTTCGCCAATCCCTACGCCCGGGTCCTTGTCCTCGTTCCCGTCGTCGCCCTGCTCCAGGCCTGCGCGATCACTGGCCTCGACGGCGGCTCCAAGTACTCCTGCAAGGCCCCCGAGGGAGTCCACTGCGATTCCGTCTCGGGCACCTACTACAACGCGATCCAGAACAACCTGCCTTCTCAGCGTCGCTCGCCCACTGCGCCCGCCGCGGATCTGGCGCCGCAGCCCGTGCCGCCTGCCGCCGGCTCACGCAGCGCGCCTGTGTTCCTCAACACCGCCGCTCGCACGGCTCCAACCGGCGAAGGCGAGGCCTACTCTGCCGCTCCGCTGCGCGCCGCCCCTCGCGTTCTTCGCCTTTGGGTCAAGTCTTGGGAGGACGCGGATCGCGACCTCGTGGGCGAAAGCCTCGTCTACGTGCAGGTCGACAACGGCCGCTGGCTCGTCGACCACGTGCAGCGCCAGCAGCGCGACGCCTTCGCTCCTGTGCGTGTCCCGAAGGTCCCGACTGTCGGCGCCAAGTCCGCAGCCGCTTCACCCGCCGGCGCGCCTGGCCAAGCGCCCAGCCAGTCCGACGAGCCCCAGTCCATCACCCAGGCCCTGCGCGCACTCCAGGGCCGCGCTCCCGCTAACCCGGATCAGTGACCCTTCCGAGGCCCCCATGCTCCAGTCCCTTCGCCTGAACCTCTTCGGCAGCGATGCCTCCCCCAGCAGCGGAGAGAAGGCCGGCGGCGGCTTCTTCTCCTTCGGCAACAACGACGAGTCCCCCGCTGACCAGTTCGCGAGCTGGCTGCCCTACATCTCTTACCTCGACGACGAGCAGCTCTTCGTCAACAAGGACGGTGTGGGCTTCATGCTCGAGGTGATGCCGCAGAGCGGCGCGGACGATCGCATGGTGGACGTGCTTGTCTCCCTCTACTCGAATTGCCCACCCGAGACCGGCGTGCAGTTCCACCTCTTCGCGTCGCCCCACGTCTGCTCGCCGCTGCGCAAGTACGCGAACCTGCGTATGGAGGATGCCGACCAGATCCAGAAGGCGCAGGAGTACGGCCGCCCCGCGCGCAACGAGAACCTCTACCGCAAGCTCGCCCGCCGACGCTTCGCGCACCTCTCGCACGGCGCGCACAACTCGCTGACCCAAGGCTTCCACTACACGATTCGGGACTTCCGCCTGATGATCAGCGTGTGCGTGAAAGCCGATCCCAACAACCTCTCGGATCGAGAGCGGATCATCGGCCTTCGCGATGGCATGGCCACCACCCTGCGTTCGGCCTCGCTTCCGAACCGCGTGTGCGACGCAGCCGACCTGATCAACTGGTGCTCGCTGTTCGTCAACCCGGATCGCATCGACGCCGCCTCTTCGCCGGATCTCCACTACGACGACGGTCGCGAACTTCGCGACCAGATCGTCGACCACGACACCATCCAGGACGCGCGCTCCAACGGCCTGCACCTGTGGAAGGAGGGTGAGGGCGACGGCCTCGACGTGCGCTTCTTCTCCATCAAGTCCTTCCCCGAGCGCTTCGGGTTGTGGCAGATGGGCGCGCTCGTCGGTGACCTTATGCAGCCGGCGCTGCAGTACAGCTCGCCGTTCCTGCTGACGATGGGGGTCTACATCCTCGACCCGAACAGTACCAAGACCATCGTGACGGCCAACCACGTGCGCGCCACCCAGAACGCCGGCAGCAAGATGGCCGTGGTGATGCCGGACGTCGCGAAGAAGGCACGCGACTGGACGGCGGCCGCCGACGCTATCGACACGGGCGGCGCCCTGGTCAGCATGTACCACCAGCTCGGCCTCTTTTGCCACCCGAGCAAGGTCGCTCAGACCCAGGAGACAGCCAAGGCAATCTGGCGCGCTCGAGGCTTCGAACTCAACGCCGATGTCTACAAGCACCGCCAGGCGCTGATCGCGAGCCTGCCGATGACCCTGTCCCCGTCCTTCCACGGCGACCTGAAGAAGATGAAGCGGGTCACCCGCAAGACGATGGCCAATGCCATCCACCTCGCACCCGTCCTGGCAGAGTGGCGCGGCACCAAGACCCCGACGCTCGCCTTCGCCGGCCGTCGCGGTCAGCTCCTGACGCTCGACCTCTACGACAACGACGGCAACTACAACGCCGCGATCATCGGCTCGCCCGGTTCCGGCAAGTCCGTCTTGCTCAACGAGCTGGCGTGGTCCTACCGAGCCATCGGTGCCAAGGTCTGGATGCAGGACCTGGGCCGCTCTTTCGAGAAGCTGTGCCGCAAGGCCGACGGCACCTTCATCGAGTTCGGCCCCAACGTCGAGCTCTCCATGAATCCGTTCCCCCTTGTGACGGACATCAACGAGGACATCGACATGCTGCTGCCAGCCATCGCCAAGATGGCCTCCATGCAGCAGCTCGACGAGGTCCAGATGAAGGCCATCTCGGCCATGCTGCTCAAGCTGTGGGCCAAGTATGGCCCCGAGCTCGACATGACGATCCTGCGAGACTCGTTCGTCCAAGGCTCGATCGAAGAGCTCGGCATCAAGAACGACCAGCGCGTCAAGGACCTGGCCGTGATGCTCAACCCGTATGCCAAAGGCGGCCAGTACGCGCGCTTCTTCACGGGCCGCAACACCATCGACTTCTCGAACGACTTTGTCGTCATCGAGAGCGAGGAGCTCAAGCGCAAGCCCGACCTGCAGGCCGTCGTCAACATCATCCTGTTCCACGCGATCACGCGCGAGATGTACCTCACCCGCGACCGCAAGAAGGTGTGGTTCATTGACGAGCTGAAGCAACAGCTGGGCGACTCCAGCGAGAACGACTTGGTGATGGCGGCCGCGATCGACGAGGCCGCGCGCCGGGCCCGCAAGTACGGCGGAAGCCTTGTGACCGCAACGCAGAACGGCGACGACTACTTCACCTCGGCCCAGATGGAGTCCGCGCTGAAGTGCTCCGACTGGACCTTCCTGCTTCGCCAGAAGCCTGAGTCGATCGAACTGCTGGCGCGTTCGGGCCGTTTCGCGATGGACGAGCCGAAGAAGCGGCTGCTGAACTCGCTGCGGATGGAACCTGGCGCCTTCTCGGAGTGCTACATCACCTCGCCCATCGGCGAGGGGGTTGCTCGGATCATCCTCGATCCGTTCTCGCACCTGCTCTTCAGCAACAAGCTCGACGACAACGCGCCGCTTGACGCGCTCCGCAAGCAGGGTCTCTCGATCGACGACGCGATTACCGAACTTCTGCGCCGCCGGGGTCACGCTGTATGAGCACCCCCATTACCGCCGCGTCCACTGTGGACGACTACTTCATGTCGGACGCTGCCGCGACCGTCCTCGTGAACTCGGACTGGGTCTTTCAACTCCGGTCCGACGAGCAAGACGCCCCCGCTACCGAGCCCCAATGCAACTCGAAGGACGCAGCATGAAGGCAGCCCTCACCACCTTTGCCGTCTCGATCTTCGTCACTGCCGCTGCTCTCCTGGCCTACGACCGCCTCGTCGTGAAGCCCAGCCAGGTCATCGGCATCGTGGACATCGCCGAGGTCTATCGTTCGAAGGAGAAGGAGTGGGCTGCGCAGCTCACCACCAGCAAGACAGAGGAGGAACGCCAGCGCGCCCACACCCAGGCACTGAGCTTCGGTGACAGCCTCGACCGAGCACTGCTCGAATTGCCTAAAGAGTGCCGCTGCCTCGTCGTCGTCAAGTCGGCCGTCGCCGGCAGTTGGTCGAACGCGGTGGATCTGACCGCCGCGCTGAAGGCGAAGGTGGGCGCCAAGTCGTGAGCACTCCGACCATCACGCCTACTCGACTCAGCCTCGGCCCGTGGCTGATGTTCGGCGCGCGCCAGATGGCCGCCGACATGCGCCGGCGTTGGTACCTCTTCGCCATCGTCGGCCTGGTCTGGGTGCTCGCACTGGTGCGTCTGTTCGTGCACCACGTGCCGGTGTTGCCGGTCCTCTTCAACTGGACGCCGAGCCTCCCGTACAAGGTCGCAGCCGTGAACTACTGGTCATCGTCGCTGTCGCGTGGCGACTTGGTGATCTATGCGTTCGAGGGCCCCGCTGGTCAAGGCGCCTACCCCGGCCTTCGGCACCAGGCTCTCTTCAAGCGGGTCGCGGGCGTCGCCGGCGACGTCGTCACCGTGCAGGGGCGTGACGTCTTCGTGAACGGCGCGCTCGTCGGTCGCGCCAAGACCCACGCCTTCGATCGCCGCCCGCTGGAGCCCATCGCCCCCACCGTCATCCCTGCCGGCCACCTCTACGTCCAGGGCACGAGCATCGACAGTTTCGACTCCCGCTACAGCCTGAGCGGCCTCGTGCGAGTGCAGGACGTCAAGGCCAAGGTCATTCCCATCCTGTGAGGGCCACCATGCGCAGCTTCGCTTTGTCCCTTCTGATTTCGCTGTCCGGCGTCGCGTTCGCGCAGGGCGAGCGTGTCGACTTCCAGGACGACGTTCCTATCGACACCTACCTGGCGCTTCTCGCCCAGGTCGCTCCGCCGGCGCGCGACGGAGCCGAGGCCTACATGGCGGCTTTCCGGTCTCGCTGCGGCCGCGCCATGCGCACCGTCGAGCTTCGGCGCGCCTTTGCCCAGGGCAACGGCGACCCCGTCCTGATGGGGATGATCCGCGCTTCCCACGAGCGCGACACCGCCACCGTCCAACGCCTTGGCGCGACGATCTCCTGCCCGAGCAAGTGAGATGCTCCGTTTCCGGCACGCCGTCCTTGTCGCCGCCTTTCTCTGCCTGGCGCCTTTCGCGCGCGCGGAGAACCTCGGCACGATCGGGCCGACCTACCCGATCGCCGAGAAGAGTTTGCTCGATGTGATCATGTCGCGGCTGCGCGCCAAGGAGGCGAGCGGCGAATTGAGGCGGCTTGAGCAGGAAGCGCGCGATCGCGCGACCGCCTCCGTCAACAGCCCCAAGCCTGTCACAGGCCTGCGCCGCGCCGAGGCGCCGCGCACCTTCTATTTCGACCCCAGCTTCACGCTTCAGACCAACGTCGTCGACGAGCGGGGTGCGGTTCTTTTCCCGGCGGGCACGAGGAAGAACCCGCTCGAAGTGGTTTCGCTGTCCAAGCACCTGCTCTTCTTCGACGCTCGCGATCAGCGCCAGGTCGAGCGTGCCCGCGAGCTGATCGACCGCTACCAGGGAAAGGTCAAGCCGATCCTCGTGGGCGGTAGCTACCTGGACCTGATGAAGCGCTGGAACAAGCAGGTCTTCTACGACCAGGACGGCACGCTGGTGCGCAAGTTCGGCATCACCGCCGTGCCCGCCATCGTTTCCCAGGAAGGCCAACGCCTTCGCATCGACGAGGTGCCCGCAAGATGATTCTTCTTCGTCGCTTCCTCGTCACGCTTGCCGTCCTGCTCTCATCGCACTCGGCGATCGCTGCCGGCATGGCCACGTGCACCGGCAAGTTTCCCAATCCGATCACCGACATCTGCTGGTCCTGCATCCTCCCGATCACCATCGGCACGACGACGATCGGCAACTTCGGGGGCCAGGAGGACAACGGCGGCAACCCGGGCAGCCCCGTCTGCACCTGCGGGGTCAACCCGGTGGTTGGCCTCACCATCGGCTTCTGGGAGCCCGCTCGGCACGTCGAGGCGGTGCGCAAGCCCTTCTGCCTTCCCTCTCTCGGCGGCCTAAACCTCGACCCCGGCATCCCAGCGCCGGAAGCCGCCCGCTTCACCCGCTCCGAGGGCGACGGCGACGGCGGCTCCTTCTACCAGGCTCACTTCTATACGAACCCCGTCCTCTACTGGCTCGAGGTCGTCGCCGACTTTCCGTGTCTCGAGAAGGGCAGCTTCGACCTCGCCTACCTCACCGAAGTCGATCCCCTCTGGAACGACGACGAACTCACGCTTCTGCTGAACCCGGACGCGATCCTTTTCGCCAATCCGATCGCCATCGCTGCATGCGCGGCCGACTGCGTCGCGGCTACCACTGGCTTCGGGCTGAACTCACTCTTCTGGTGCTCTGGCTGCCAGGGTGGCATCTACCCGCTGGACGGCCAAGTCCAGTACCACATGGGCGGCGTTCGCACTGCTGCATTGCTCGCCCACCGCCTCACCGCCAAGATGCACCGCGAACTCATCGCGTGGGGCTGGCACGGCAGCAAGGGGCTTTGCGGGCCCTACTTCGAGCCGGTGATGGACAAGTCGGCCTACAAGACCAACCTCACCTACCCCATCCCGTCGACCGACAAGCTCGACGGCAAGTGCTGCCAGCCCTTCGGCCGCACGACCGTGTTGTGGGGCGCCGGCAAGGAGTACCCGGTGCGCGGAGAGGACTTCGCCTTCATGCTCTTTCGGAAGAGGAACTGCTGTGTCGGCTACTGAACATCGCGCCGGCTTGGCCTCCCTCCTCGCGCTCTTGCTGTCGCTCACCTGCCCGCTTGCGGCACACGCCCAGGCGCCAAAGAGCCCGGTCACCGAAGCCGACATCGCGCGCGCCGCGCGCAGCCAGCCGACCATTACCGACAAGGACATGGAGGCCGCAGCTCGCAAGAACCGCATGCCGACCGAAGCCGAACTCGCCCGCGTTCCCGTTCCGGCGACGCCGCGTATCGACGCCCTCCCTCAGCCGCAGACACAGCGCAAGATCGACCTCGGCGCGATCGCCAGCGGCTACGACGCGATGGGCCAGCCCGATCCATCCAAGGCCACCCTTCCTGTCGGCCCCACGCTTCTCGTCTTCGTCAGCTTCTCCATGCCCGAGAAGGCTCTCGATCGGCTGGTCGACCAAGCCGCTCGCACAGGTGCGACCCTGGTGCTGCGAGGATTCGTCGACGACTCCCTTCAGAAGACCGTGGCCCGCGTGCAGCGCGTCATCGGCACGCGCAAGGTCGGCTTCCAGATCGACCCCCAGGCTTTCGATCGGTTCTCCATCACCGCGACGCCTTCGTTCGTGCTGATCAGGGACGGTGCCGTCCCCGCACCCTGCGCAGCCGGCACTTGCTTCGACAACTCGAGCTACGTCCTGACCGCTGGCGACGTCAGCGTGGACTACGCGCTGCGCTTTATCCAGCGCTCGGCCCCGAAATTTGCGCGCGAGGCCGACAACTACCTCTCCAAACTCAAGGGGGGCTGATTCATGTGGTTCAAGCGCGTGATCGTCTGGATCATGGTCCAGGCCCTCTTGATCTCCCAGACCTCCGCCTTCGCTCAGTCGTCGCACGATCAAGGTGTGTCCGCGGGCCAGTCCGCGAACACCACCATTCGCGGCTTGGTCAACCAGCCTTCCGCCAACAGCGTGGTCCCCGGCTACACGACCACGCCCCCCGAGGCTTCTCTCGCCGGCCGACCCGCTCTTGGCACCGACGTCAGCGCCAAGCTGGCTGCTTGCGCGGCAACTCCTAACGACCCCGGTTGCCAGGCGCTTCGCAACGCGATCACCTCGGCCAACACGCCTCGGCCAACCATCTCTCCGACAGATCCTTCCGTCGCCGCTGCTTCCAGGATCGCGCGCAACCCCTCCCTGGATCTCGGCGACCTGTCGGCCTACTACAGCGGCTGCACCACCACAAACGCGACGATCCCTGCGCGGACCGAGACACGCACATGCTCTCGCTACGTTTCCTCAGGCAGCTACACGTGCTCCAACTCACTGAACGTCGCCGTCACACGCTCTTCCAACTGCACCCCAGGTGACTGGTTCGCACAGGCCACGGCTGGCGCTACCGGCATCTCCGCGCAGTGCCTGCCCGATCAGGCCGATACCAAGCAGCACTTCCGCGTCACCAGCAGCGGCAATCCGCTCGCCTTCTTCGACGTGGACATGACGCAACTCGTGATCACTCCTCAGAAGGTCGCCGTCATCGGCACCTCCTACAACTGGCCGAGCTTCACCCCGTCCGAAACGGCTGTCTTCGTCGCCGATCGGTCCTGCACAGCTACCACCTGCAGCCTCACGGCCATGATCGCTACCGACCCTGTGGAGTCATGCACCGGCGGCTGGGACTCGATGACCTGCTTGACTGTTCACCCCTTCGTCGACGTCTACTCGACTTGCCCCGCCGGCACCCAGAGCGGGGACAACCTGCAAGTGACCACCTGCGATGGATTCGGTATCGACAGCATGTGCACCACCAGTGCCCTTCCTATCGCTACCTGCTACTCGCCTACCGGCACGTTCACCGACATCAACGCGACGGACATTACTGGCACCTACTCTTCCTCTTACTGGCGCGCGAGTTCTTCGCGCTCCGTGGTTGGCTGGGCACGCAATCCCGCGTATGGCCCCATTCCCGAGATGCGGCTTACCTACACCAAGCCCGCCACGACCAACACCACTGCTGACGCCTGGAACGACCAGTGCCCCACCCTGGCCGGAGCTGGCCGCTGCTCCGTGGCCACAGCGCCCGTGTGCATCGACGGTCCTTCCACGAAGGTTGTCGACGGCGTCCCCGTTACTCGTGACTGCTGGCAGTACCAGAGCACGATGACCTGCAGCGACACGTACACGTCGGATCAATGCGCCCCCCTCGTCGCAGCAGGGTGCACTCCACTTTCGTCTGCCTGCTCCCGAACGAACTCCGTCACGGGTGCATGCGAGGCTTACCAGGATCAGTACTCTTGCACCGTCCCCAGCGAAACTGTGACGCAGGCCAGCAACTGCCCGAGCAACGTCTTCTGCTTCCAAGGCAACTGCTTCAACACGGCCTACACCAACGACACTGACTTCGCTCGCTCAATGTCCATGCTCGAGGCCGCCCGAGAAGCAGGCGTCTACCTCGACACCGACAAGATGACGGTCTTCAATGGGGAGGCACGCTTCTGTCGCGATCGTCTGCTGAAGAACTGCTGCTCCGCCGACAGCTCCGGCGGCGGCATGAGCAACCAGAGTCTCATGGGTGTTGGCTCTCGACTCGTGTTCGATGCCCTCATGAGCGGACGCAACTACGACTACATCCGTCAGGGCCTCATCGCGTTCCTCACCTCCAACTCTTCATTCACTGCAAGCGCCGGCGTAGGTGCGTACGGCATCACCGTTGAATTCTTCACCGGCGACGCCATCGTCACGACTACAGGGAACATCCTCTACTCGGGTGCAATCTCCGAGTCCACGGGTATGGTGATCGCGTTCGATCCATGGACGCTAGCAATCGCTGTTGTCATTACGGTCATCATGTCTGCGATGTCCTGCAACTCCGACGAGGCAGTGACAGCCCTCAGCGAAGGCGCCCATCTGTGCCACAGCCTCGGCAACTGGTGTTCAAGCTGCATTCGGATCCTCGGCAGTTGTGTCTCCTGCATCGAGCACACGACTGGCAAGTGCTGCTTCAACTCTCTTCTTGCCCGAATCGTCAACGAGCAAGGCCGCGTCCAAGTCGGCAAGGGCTGGGGCTCCGCCCAAAGCCCGGACTGCACGGGCTTCACTGTCGCTCAGCTTCAGTCCCTCGATTTCGCGCGCATGGATCTGACCGAGTTCTATGCCTCTCTCGTGGCCAAGAGCCCCAACCTCACCTCGATCCAGAACAACAACGCCTCCAAGGTCACCACCTGCTACTACGGCCAGGGGAAGTGCTGACATGAAGATTTCGCGACTGCTCCCTTTGCTCGCTGCTCTGTCGGCTCATATCTCGCTTGCCCAGCCCGCCGACGGACCACGAGTGCCTGTGGGCGACGTCCGCACCTTGATGATCGCCGCAATCGACTCGCGTGACGGGACCGCGCGCGGCATCCTCACTGGAGTCGACGCGAACAACATCACCAAGATGTTCCAGGCCACTGGCCCGATCCTCGTCGACGTCACCACCCTCAAGCGCTACTCCGAAGCCGGATGCAGCCGACTCCGCCTCCTCTTCACGCAGGATGGTGTTCACGTTTCCGAGAAGGAAAAGGCCAGCCGCAAGTCCGTGGCCTTCGGCATCAACTACTGCCGCGACGGCAATCCGCCGAAGTCGCCTACCTGAGGACAAGCCCATGAGATTTCTCTCTTCTCTTCTTCTCCTGGCCAGCCTCTCCGCGCCCTGTCTCGCACAGACGACCGAGCCCTCCACTTCATCGGCATCTTCGGTCGCTGCTGCTTCCTCTTCTCAACGCTACCTGTTCTGGGACGACTATCGTCGTGGCTGGCATTTCTACGAGGACCCGGAGCCCGAGGTGCAGCCCCCTCCGCTGCCAAAGCCGATCCCGCAGAAGCCCGAGGCAAAGCGTCGCGACACGCGCGCCCCCGAGCTGATCGAATTCGAGCAGTTGCAGAAGCGCCTGGAGGAGTACCGCAACATCGCGATCATCCGGCCCACCGAGGACAACGTTCGCCGGTACATGCAGCTCGAGGCTCAGGTGGTGCGCCAGGCCAGCTACTTCTCCGACGTTGCACAGCGTGTCGCGTGGGCCACTCCCGACCTGGACATGACTTTGCAAGGCCGTCCGGTCAACTCCAAGGCTATCGAGGTCTTCGACCGCGAGCAGACGACATCGCGAGTGCAGTCACTGGCTGACCTCTCGCGCACCCACGTGCTGTTCTTCTTCTTCCGATCCGACTGTCCCTACTGCCACGCTTTCGCGCCCACGCTCGAGGCCTTTCAGGCCCGCTATGGCGTCCAAATCGTTCCTGTGAGCGTTGACGGCAAGGGCCTGCCGAACTTCCCCAACTTTCGCCGCGACAACGGCATCGCCCGCACCCTTCAAGTCACTCAGGTTCCGGCTGTCTTCCTGGCCGAGCCCTACACCGGAAAGATCACGCCGATCGGCTTCGGTGTTCTCTCCGAGTCTCAACTCGTCGAGCGTATTGCCACCGTGGCCGCGCCCGGCGCCGACACCTACGCGCCGTCCGTCACTCGGCGCGTCAATCTGCAGTAGGAGGCCACATGTCCGTCCGATCCATCCTCCGCAAGCTCGTCGCGCTGACCACTGCCTACTCGATCGCCTTCGCCGCGCCGCTCGCCTACGCCGCTGACCTCAACGGCGAGGTCACCAACATGTTCAACAACTTGGGCGCGATCGGCAACTACACGGCGCCTGGCGCCTTCAAGGGTCAGACGTTCAACACCTACACGGGCGGCAATCTCTACCTGCGCTCGCCCAACAAGACGTACCAGCTCGCCGCGGTGCAGTTTCCGTCGGCGAAGGGTGGCTGCGGTGGGATCGACCTCTTCGGCGGGTCGTTCTCGCATATTTCGGCCACCGAGTTCCGAAACATGCTTCGCAACATCACTGCTGCCCTTCCCGGCATCGCCTTCCAACTCGCGCTCGAGGCAGTTTCTCCGCTTCTGGGCGGTCTGACGAAGTGGGCCAAGGGTCTTGAGACGTGGATCAATAACTCCCGCATCAACTCCTGCGAAACCGCCACTGCAATGGTTGCCTCCGCTGCCGAGGCTGTGGGCTACGACTCTCAGCGAGCCTGCGCAAAGATCGCGATGCAGATGGGCCTCGAGAGCGACATTGACTCGGCAATGCGTCGCTGTGCCTCGGACAGCACTTCAATCCTTGCCTCTGCCCGCACCAGCGGAAATCCCGATCTGGTCGCGCAAGCACCATTCGTCGGCAACTTCACTTGGCAGGCTCTCAAGTCCATCGACACGCTCGATGATCCAGCCCGCGAGCTCGTCATGAGCATCGTGGGCGCCGTGATCTTTCCTCCCGAATCGTCCAATCGCGATCCGGAGTACGTTGGCCCGAGCATCACGACAGTGGCCCAACTTCTCTATGGACAGTCAGACGCCGGCGCTGGCAACGTAAATCTCCAGGTTCTTCGCTGCAACAACTACACCGACTGCGACGTCGTGACGCGTTCGAACTCCTATGTGCACGAGCCACTCACGAAAAAGGTATCGGACATCATGCAGCAGATCTCCGACAACATCAGAACGCGCACCGCGATCCCGAACAACTCGCCCGCCGTGGGCTTCGTTAACAGCACCAGCATTCCAGTCTGGCGGATGCTGGCCATCGGCAACACCATTCCCGGTTCGGGCCTGGCCGAGATGATGATCGGCAACTACCGCGAGGTCGTTGCCGCTGACTACGCTTTCACCTTCCTCAATCAGTTCGCAAACGTCGCAGTCTCCGCGCTGACGAAGCGCTATCGCCTTACGCCAACCCAGGCAGAGATGGCCCGGCTTCAGCGCAGCGACGTTCAGAAGTTCATGAGCCTTCTTCAACAGGAGCAGGCCACCATGTACAAGAAGGTCACGGCCGTTTCGACAGTGGCCACCGACCTCGAGCGGCTCGAACGAAACATCCGCTCGAACCTCTCGAACCACGCCCTGGACATGCTGGGCTACGCCTCGCTGAAGTAGCCGCTCGAACGAGCTGGAGGACATACCATGTGGGAGATCTTCGCCTACCACAACAGCGAGGCGCTCGCGGGCATCTTCAACGCGATCGCCGCGATCATGGCCTCGGGCACGTACCTGAGCGCAGTCGCAGCGGTCGCCTTCTGTGGCTTCGTCGCTGCTATGGTCGCCTACATGTTCCAGCCTGACAAACTCCAAGGCTGGAAGTGGATCGGGACGGTGGTCCTGATCTACGGTGTGTTGTTCGTTCCCCGCGTGACGGTTGCCGTCGTCGACAAGACCGGCGGCACTCCAAACCGGATCATCGCCAACGTTCCCTTCGGCATGGCTGCCCTTGGAGGACTCACCAGCTCCATTGGCAATTCGATCACCGAACTGTTTGAGACCGCGTTTCAAACTCTGCCAGGCCCTGCGTCCCTCCCGCCCGAACTGGCTTACCAGCAAAACGGGCTGATGTTCGGCAGCCGGCTCATTCAGGAGGTTCGCCGCACTTCCATCCCCGACCCTGCTGTGCGGACCGACATCCTCAACTTCGTCAACAACTGCACCGCCTTCGATATCGCGGACGGCACTATTTCGCCCACCGCCTTCTCCCAGTCGGCCGACCTCTGGACGATGATGGCGCTCACCAATCCGGCTCGCTTCAGCACGATCACCACAGGTGCCGGCGTCACGACGAACACGTGCGACAACGTGTACCTGTCGATCAACGGCCGCCTTCCCGCTCAAGTAAACAACCTCACCGCACGCCTCGCAGGTCGGATGAATCCGACCCTTCCCACGCTCGCCGCTCAAGCTGCCATCATCAACCAGGTCCCCCAGGCGTTCATTCGCGGGCAGATCACGGCCGCAGCCTCTACCGCCGCGGACATCATTCGACAGAACGCTCTCATCAACGCCATCAACGACGCCGGCGAGCTCGGGTGCCAGAAGATCAACGATCCATCCTGCATGATGATGGCGACCGGCCGAGCATCCGCAGTCGCTTCTCAGAACGCAGCATGGATCAACGGCGCGAAGATCGCCGAGCAAGCCCTCCCTGTTGTTCGCAACGTAGCCGAGGCCATGTGCTACGCCGTCTTCCCGCTCGTCGTGCTGCTGCTCTTTCTTTCCAGCGGCAGGACTACGATGATGATCATATCTGGCTATGCGGTAGCTCTCATCTCCATCCAGCTGTGGCCGCCTTTGTTCGCCATCTTGAACTACATGGCCACGCTGTATGCCCAGATCGACCAGGCTGCTGCCGCCGAGCTTGGGGGCGGGGTGAAGGCCCTCTCTTTGCAGACTGCCTCTCCGATTTACTCCAACGCCGTTTCAGCGCAGGCCGTGGTGTCCTATCTGATCATCGGCATCCCGATGTTGGCCTACTCGCTCGCCAATCGTCTGGCCAACTTCGGGTCGGCCGTCATGGGGGGCCTTCAAGGACTCTCGTCGTCGTCCATGTCGGGTAGCGCCACTGCTGCCGCCGCTGTCGGTAACAGCAACCTCGGCAATGTCACGATGGATCAGCGGAACATCACGCCGACAACTTCCAATCCGTGGGTGACAAGGGAGCAGGACGACTTCGGCAACTGGAGAACCAGTGACAACCACGGGCGCACTGCAGTTGAGTTGCTCCAGAATAAGGGCATCACCTCGCAGATGGTGACTGCTCAGGTAACCCAGAGCGATGTTGAGGCGGCCTCCAAGACTGCGACTTCTGCAGCGTCAGATGTCGCTTCTTCTTCGATGACTATGGGCGCGACGCTGGCCGACACCTTCACTCGCATCCGACAGCGCGTCAGTCGCTCTACGGGGTCATCTGGTCAGGGCGTCGCTGCCAACGAAGAGATTGTTCGGGCCATGGAACACTTGAACTCCGAGGCCAAGCGCATCGGTTCTGCGACCCACGTTGGCGAGGACCAAGCAGCAGCCATCTTGCTGAAGTTCGCTGGTATGCCACAAGCCTTTGGCATTGGCGGCGGGGCTGCGGTGGAGAAGCGCTACGGCGTGAAACTATCGCAAGACGAGAGCAAGGTACTCGAAGCAGCGAGTTCCGACACTCATCGTGCGGTCAGCAGTTTTGCCGACCGTGCCACTCGCGATCAGTCCTTCCTGAACGCACTTTCCAGTGAGGGCCAGAGCGGAGTCGGCCTTGCTAGCGCACTTACGGCCGCCCGAAGCAAGGTCGATTCCTCCGAGCATCGGTTTGTTGAAGCGTCTGCCTACGCCGAGGAGCTTCGGCGAACCCGGCAGATCGGCCTCAACGCGTCGAGAGACGTTCTTTCCGATCCTGCCAACTCCGGCGCTTTGCTCGAGGCCGAACGCCTAGCTGCACGGTACAAGGACAATCCGCAGGCGCTTGCTGTGCAGCTCTCTTCCCTGCTTGGCAACCTCTCCCAAGCGCCTGCCAAGTTCTCCGACGGCTCTGCTGTCCCCACTACCTTTGGGGACCCAAGGGCCGATCACGACGTCCGCAAGGGTGACCCCGCCCTCAACCCGGATCTGCCTGGGCAGAAGAAGGCGAATGACTCGGCGGCCGCCACGCGACCGCTACCTGCACCGCCCGCTGCTCCAACCGCTGGCCCCGTCGGTTTGCCTCCGATGCCCCAACAGCCCAAGCCGCTTTCCAGCACTCCACCCGAGCTGGGCACCGTGCGTCAAACCGTGCCCGCCCAGCCTGGTCAACAGACCGGCCCTCAAGCTCAGGATTTCGACAAGAAGCACAAGTTGGAGCGTAAGCCGTCTGGCGGCCTGGTCACTCGCAACTCGATGGTTGGTCGCGCCACCAGCATGGTTGGAGAGGATGCTGAGGCTGCCGCTAGCGCGGCTCGTGAATCCAACGAGGCAGCCAAAGTTCGCGCGGCCAACAGCCAACTTCAGCGAGATCGTGACGCTACGCCTGATATTCCCACGATGCTTCCTCGGGGAGGCCGCAGGAAGTGACCGTGCTGATCTGCTGCTTCGTTGCTAGGGCCTACGAGTCGGTTGGTCACCCGTCAAGTGCGATCTCCCATCGGATCGGAGAGCGAACGAGTCCGCTTGTCGAAGTCCATCGCGCCGTCCGACTCGTCGACTCGACCCCGATCTCTACCGGCACCTCGCAGCAACGACACCACCAGGTACATCAGGCCCACGAACGCGATCACGAGCAACGCACCAGCACCGGATGCTCCGTCCGAGGATCCGGCCACGTCACCGGTGCTTGCGCCAGCTTGCGCGGTTAGGGCGAAGCTGGATGCGACGATGCATTCGAGGTAGCGCTTCATTTCGTTCTCCTTGATAAGCTACCCGTGGGTCAATGCTCTGTTGCCCGCGGCTTTGCCCACGTACTTTGCTTCGAGATGCTCCGTTTATACTGCGCCACAAGCCTTGTCAAGGGGGTCCAAGTGTTCAATCTCTTAGGCGCCGCTTACTCCCTTATCGCCGGACTGATACTCGTGACGTCTATTGATGCGCACGCGGTCGCTCTTCGGCTAAACAAAGCAACCGATGACTCGGTGTGCGACCTCACGCACCACACCAACTACGTTCTTGGTCAGAGGACGCTCGTCCCCGCTGTTGCATCGAGCAAGGATCAGATTGACGCCTTCTTTCGCCTCGCCGGCGAGTTCGTTGCGACCAAGTGCCGCAACGGTCAGATGCTGATGCTTCAGGGCTCCTCGACGAGCAACACCGACGTCCGGTCGCTGACGGCTGTGGCTGAAGCATCCTGTGCAATTGCCTCTATCGCAAGGACCGAAACGACCATCCCGTTCGGTGATCGCGCGCTCCCTGCCTTTGATCTTCGCTGCCCGATCCTCAAGCATGACGAACTGGTCTCCCAGCTGAACGAGTTGGAAAGGGCCGATCCGATGGAGAGCCTGAAGGCTCGCATGTTCGATGCTGTGCAGAGAGCCGAAGGATCTGCTCCAGCTGGGCAGGCCGGCGTATCGAAGAAGGACTGCAGCAAGGTCACTCTTGCTACGCTCTTCGGCGGCGGTAGCTGTAAATAGGGCGTTTCTCTCTCGCTGCATCGCTTCGTCGCAGCGGCAGCTGCGACATCTGCAGCGTCACTGCTGCAATAATTCGACCGGCACTTCCGGGGGGTCGTAGAGCCCGCTTTTCGGTTGGCGTCGCACACAACTCGCGCTCTATCGTCTTGGCCTTATCGAAGGCCTCGAACAAGGAGATCGCGATGGCAACCTTGCCCACGACCGACGCTGAAGAACTTCCAGCCGCAGCGCGGCCAACCGCTCCCGATTCGACCGGTTCGTTCGGCGTGATCCTCGAGGTCGTGCGCGAGATGCGCGAGCAGCGCAATGCCTTCGAGCGCTCGGCCGAATTGGCTGCCAAAGAGCGGAAGTCGGAGCGGCGCTGGCGCAATCTCTTCCAGGCTCTTTTCTTCGGTGCTCCTGTCGTCCTGGGCATCCTGTACTTCCTCTTCTTCCTCAACACCGCGGGCTTTCGCTGGGGTCCCTTCGGCAATGTGGTGGGCGTTGTACGGATCGAGGGCGCCATCGGCTCGAGCGAGCGCGCCTCGGCCGAGAACATCATCCCTGTGCTCGAGAAGGCGTTCAGCAACCCCAACGTCAAGGGCGTGGTGCTGCACATCGACAGCCCTGGTGGAGCGCCGGTCGAAGCGGAGCGCATCTCCACAGCTATCACGACGTTGAAGGCGAAACACAAGAAGGAGGTCGTGGCCGTCATAAACAACATCGGCGCCAGCGCCGCCTACATGATCGCCCTGAACGCCGACAAGATCATCGCCGCCAAGTACTCCTTCGTCGGGTCCATCGGCGCCATCATGGCGCCGTGGCAGTTGGACAAGGCGATCGCCAAGGTCGACGTCGCGCAACGGGTCTACGCCTCTGGCAAGCTCAAGGCCTTCCTCAACCCCTTCACGCCGGTCAGCCCCGAGGTCGATCGCAAGGCTCAGCACTTGGTTGACCAGATGGGCGGCTTCTTCCTCGCCGAGGTGAAGGCCAAGCGCGGCGCCCAACTCAAGGCAAGCGTGGACGTCGGTACCGGCGAGGTCTGGCCAGGGCCCGAGGCCAAGGAGCTCGGCCTCATCGATGGCGTCGCCACCGTTGATGACTACGTCGCGACCCATTGGGGCATCAAGACCTACGACTACGGCCCCAGCCCCGAAGGGTCGCCGTTCCTCGCCCGCTCCCTGCAAGACGCCCTGGCCGGCGTCATCAAGCGCATGACGATAAGCACCCCTACCATCCAGTAGCATCTTCGCCGTGAGTGCCCGCCCAGTTCGAGCTCCTCGCTGGGCAGTTCCCGCCCTCGCAGCCTTCGTCGTCGCGAATTCCGACAAGCACTACCTGCGCCGCCTCGACGCGACCTCCTTCGCGGACATCGCAAGGGCCTGCGATCGATTCCTGATCTGGACTACGGTCGCCCTCTTCGCTCTCGCGGCCGTCCTCATTCCCTCGCAAGCAGCCGCCCTCATGCTGATCGCTGCCTCGGTCTGGGGAATGGCCGTCCTGCTCCTCGTCGGCCGACCCGTTGCCCTTGAGCGGCGCCGCCGGCGGCGCCTGATCAACTGAGCCGTCCGCCCTGCGGCTCGCCGAACGTGCGCAGGCAGCTCGAGCGCTGGCCGCACTTCTCGCAGGCTTTCGGCCTCGCGGTCGGCGATGGTGCTCGGCCACGGCCGCTGCGGACTTCGAACATCCGCTCTCGCATCGCCATGATCTCGTCCTCTTCGAAGAGGTCGACGCGGATAGGTCTTGGTGCTCCCTGGCCACCCTTCTGCACTGCCACGTAGCCGACGGGCGACACGCGTTCTCCCGTCTCTTCCTGCAGGACTATGCGCTGCACGGAGAGTTCGATCGCGTCCGAGGCGTGGGCCGCGTAGTACTCGCGCGTCTTCAGCTCCACAAGGTGGAGCACTCCCCCGCCTCGGTAGGCCCGATCCAGCCGCGCGACCAAGCCGTGCCGCTTCGACTCGAAACGCTTCTCCGAGTACGCCAGCTCGGCGCCACGGATCTCCCTTGGCAGCCAAGGCTCCTCGTAGCTCGCGCCGCGGCTCTTGATCTGCAGGTACAGCGCACCGAAGACTATCAGCGCAAGGACCAGCGCCACACCTGTTGCAGAGTCAGTCATCGCCCAAGCCTCCTAGCAACAAGCCGTTCCGCGACGCCTGCAGCAGCCTTCACCGTTGCTCTCACGATGGCCAGCGCCACCGGCCTCGTTTCCACCGCACGGCACAGCGCCGGCGAAACGCGGTAATAGGCGCCAATGCACCAGCGCCCCACATCGGATCTGCGCAAGTACAAGTCCCGGAACGCCCGCAGTGCGTTGGTCTCCGCGCACTCGCCCAAGGCCATCGTGGCCACGAAGCACTTCCCCTTGGTTTGGCTCACCCTCGCGACCTCGACGCTGTCCCGATAGAACTGCTCGTGCGCCTGGTTGCCTCGGTCCTGCGCCAGCACCTGCTCCTTCGAACGCTTTGCACCGTGCTTCCAGTCCAGATGCACCACCCGCTCGCAGTAGCCGAGTTGCGCCAGTTCACTGGCGCTCACCAGTTCACGTCGCCTGTGTTCCGTCAGCGTGTTCTTCGGGTTCATCGCTTCCTCCAAGGTCGCTGAGCCAATCGCCCACGAGTGGAGCATCCGTCAGCTCGACCAGTTTCTCGGTCTCGTGGGCCGACGCAGTGTTCGGCGCTGCTGCGCCTATCCTCAGGCCGTTCCGTTCCAGGAGCCACCCGAAGTAGGCCAGTCGCGTCATCACGTTGACGCGCTGCTTGTGCGCCGTCATGGCGCCCAGTTCCCGAAAGAAGTCCGGGTACTCCTGAGCCCTGATGGTGACCCGCATCACTAGCTTCTCGTCCTTGCTGCCCATGAGCTCGCACCTCACGCCTGCACCAGAGCTTCGCTGCCAGCCTTTCCAGCGTCTCCGAACAGTTGCTGGTTTTCCCGCACGTACTGCTCGCCGATGAGCTGGAAGCCACGGACGTTCGCGTACAGCGGGTCGGCCACCCCGCTGATCTTGATCCCCGGGAACTTTCGCTTCACCGCCCCTTGGAAGAGGTGAGCCCCGCCCCCCACGAGCACGATGTGCTCAAGGTCGTCGCTCGGGCCAATTCGCTGCTGGATCTCCGTTACCGCCTGGTCGGCGATCTTCTGCACCATGCTGTCGAACTTCGACAGGTCGAAGCTCTGCTGGTAGGCGCGCAGCGGCTTCTTCGTCCGCAGCGCTTCGTCGACCGCCTCGAGATTGCGGAAGTCCTGCTTCACTTCGGAAGCGATCGCGCCGGCGATCTTGGTGAGCATGTCATGCACTCCGCGGTTCACCGAGTGGCTCATCTTCCCGATCACCCGGTTGTTTCGCGTCACGAGCCAGTCGAAGGTGCGTGAGCCAGCATCGATCATGAGGTTCCGCCCCTGCTTCTTCTCGCTCGAGGCCGCGATCCCGAAGGTCGCGTACAGCGCGCCTTGCGGTTGCGCCACCACCAGCACGCGTCTCACCTCGACCTTTCTACGCTTCCCGACTTCGAAGGTCCCAGTCATCGACTTCTCCAACTCGGCCCGCCGTGCCGCGAACTGCGCTACAGGCAAGCCCAGCACCAGCAGGTCGACGTGGTCGACCTTCATCAGGTTCAGCGCGCCTGCCATGAACGCCCTGTACTCGGGCGTCTTCATGTAGTCGTCGTGGTAGTTCCGACCGATGAACCCGTCGGCGGCCAGCACCACTTCCGGGCCAACTTCGTACCAGAGATCTCCCACGGGCACGCAGACCGTGTTGCGCTTGCCGCCCAGCGGTTCTCCGGTGCTGTCGCTCACGCTGTCGAACGCGATCGAAGGAAAGTGTGCGCAGTCCACCTTCCCACCGCTCGACGCCTTCACGTACTTGGTGTTGCCGAATCCCACGTCGATTGCCCTGACGATCGTTGCCATTCCCACTTGCTCCTGTTGAAGGCTGAGATTCGCCGAAGCATCGCGACGAACTCTCCCTTGCGCCACCGCAAATGCAGGCTCTCTGACCCCCCGGAAGTGCCGCTCGCGGCCTTCGATGTCGCGCTCTCGTGGCTCGAGAGCGCGACATCGCGCCTGAAAGACCCAGATCGTGCTCTTCAATCTGCGACGAGAGCACGACTTCGGCCGCTTGCGCAGACCCTGCTGACTTCCGGCCCCGGATCAGAGATCGGATTCGCCTGCCACTTTTCCGAGCAAACAGGCTTGGCGTGGAGACCTAGACGGGGGCAAGGGTAGAGGTCAACCCCAGCGCTCTTCCGCGCCTGGCGCGTCTTCACCGGCTATGCAGTGCTAGACCAAAGTCTGTTTGTCAACAGTGCGCACTTGACAGCCGCGTCGCCGATGGGTTCAACTCGCCCCTGAGCTTGTGCTGCCTGCCATAGCTCTCTTTGCAAGCAGGCCGGAAGTGCGGTATCCGAAAGCCGCCGTTCGCAGTCGTGACCTGCACTTCAATCCCCGGCTCTTCAAGGGCCCTGCCGCGTCGATCGCGGTGCTTCCTCTGATCCCCATCTTCGATCCGTCAACCGGATCCGTCTGAACAGCTTCTGCGCCCACCTGAGCCGCAGTTGCCCCCTTGCGCGCGGCCTGCGAGCTGCGCGCGCCTACACCGTTGTCAATGTCGCCAACCCCCCGAGGGTTAGTCGTCGCCCCAGCCCCTATGAGGTGATGCGACCGGCTTCAAGACCTTGACCCCGCGACGCTCCGTTGGCAGGAGCGCTCTTCCAGCGGGAGCGACGGTACCGAACGAACTTCCCAGATGAGCCATCGGCATGGACCGAGGCTCGGCGCTGCGCATCCGAAGAGGTGCGTAGGCCAAGAGGCTTGCCGGAGTGGAAACACACCGACAGGTTTCGGGACTGGATTTTTTTAACGACCGCCTGGTCGCGCTCGAGCGCGGCCGAAGGAAGGAAGCGACGCGCTGCGCACGAGGGTCGGCAGCGCGCTCGTCGATTGACCCTCGACCTGTGCGCGTGGCCTTGGACGCCCATGCGCGCTGGAGTTCTTGCGTCCGCCCTCTGTGACTCGGCCGAAGTAGCTCGCCGGCCGTCTATGGAGACTCGTATGTCTTTCGCTCAGGAGACCGTTTCGCGCAAGGCCGGCGTCTACCACCCGCGGCCTTCTGTGGGTGCTGCCACCGACCCCCAGACCATCATCGACACCGCCCCCAAGGGCACCCGGGACTGGAAGCGAGTCCTGGATGCCGTCCTGCGTCTGCACAACCGGCAGCACGCGAAGCTCATCAAGGTCGTGGCCGACAAGACCACGCTCGACCGCGAACGCTTCTACTTCAAGTTCTGGGATGACCTGCGCTTCAACACCCGCTTCGAGGATGCCGACCCGCGAGCTCTGACCAACCGCCAGGTGCGGGCAGTGACAGAGCTGTGGGCGCAGCGTCGCCTGTCGGTGGCCACCGTCCACAACTACCTCAGCTTCCTGCGCACCTACGCCACGTGGATCAACCGGCCCGGCCTGGTACGCGACGTGGCCTACTACTTCGGCGAGGACTCTCACTACGTCCGCCGCGACCGCACCGCGCGCGCCGACCGCAGCTGGATCGCCAAGAGCGTCGACGTCGAGGCCAAGCTCGCTGATGTGCGCGCCTACGACCCCTGGGTCGGCCTGCAGCTTGAGATCTGCTACCGCTTCGGCCTGCGCGCGAAAGAGGCTCGACACTTTCGCCCGCACGAGGCCGTCAAGACGCGCGACGAAGCCTTCCCGCGCGACACGGTCCACTTTCCCGACTGCGAACGCTTCCTGCGCGTGCACCGCGGCACCAAGGGCGGCCGCCCGCGCGACATTCCCCTGCAGACCCCCGAACAGATCGAGCTCATCGACCGGCTGCTCAAGATCGTCTCGAAGGGCAACTACGTCGGCGAACCCGGACGTACCACCGCGCAGAACGCCAACCGCTTCTACAACACCCTGCGGCGCTTCGGCATCACGAAGGCCGCCCTGGGCGTGACGGCGCATGGCCTGCGGCACCAGCACGCCAACGACCGCTACGAGGAACTCACCGGCGAACCCTCTCCCGTGCGCGGCGGCGAAGTCGAGCCCGAGAACAAGCGCTCCGCGCGGCTGGCCATCGCCCACGAGCTCGGCCACGGCAGGCCCGAGGTCAGCAATGCCTATCTCGGTCCCAGCCTCGCCTACACCCGCTCCCGCCAGCAGGCCGCTGCGGAGCCGGCGGCCGAACAGCCCGCGGCCACCGCCTGAGCAGGGAGGAAGCCATGAGCCAAGCACTCCGGTCCTTCGCCCCGCGCCTCCAGCCCGCGTCTGAGCGCAGCTTCGGTTCGACCACGCATCCTCAGGCGCCGGCCTTCCCGCGCCTGGCCAGTCTGGTCAGCCGGGCGCTCAACACGTTGCGGTTGCTCGACCGGCCGTCCCATCTTCATCGCATCGCGCGATCCCGGCGCATCCTTGCCACCCTCGCGCGATTCCGAGGCGAGGGCGCCGGTGCGCGGGCCTTCGCCTACCTGCGCACCGTCGATCCGTACACCTTCGAGGAAGTGGTCCTGAGCAGCATCGAAGCGGCCGGCTTCGTCGTGCTGCGCAACCGTCGCTACACCGGCGACGGGGGCGTCGATGGGCGCGTGCTGATACCCGGCACGTTCGGCGAGACCCTGGCCGTCCAGGTCAAGCGCTACCGCTCGGCGATCAACCCCACCCACGTCGGCGACTTCAACCGCGCCATCCGCGCCGGGGGCCACGCTGGTGGTCTGCTGGTGCACTGCGGGCGAACCGGGCCGCTCACTCGGCTGGCCCTGTACGGCACACCAATCGAACTGGTGAGTGGCTCGGCGCTGCTCAACCTTCTGCTTCGTCAGCGCGCACCCTTCATGAGTGCCAGTCGCGAGCGCTGAGTCCCAACCGAAAGGAGTTCCGGATGCACCAGCAACTGTCACGCGCCAAGCGGCGCGCCCTTCCCTTCGATCTCACGCCGGTCATGCCGGACTTGTTCCGTTTGCCGGCATGGCCCGCGAAAGACCTGCCTGCGTTTCGCGCCGCCTGGGAGCGCGCGCATCAGCATGGGGTTGCGGCCGCGGTGAATCACGACCACCACCTGTTCGCGCATCGGCCAGGATGCTTCGATCCTGCATGGGAGGGGGAGATCTACACCGATGCCGCGGCGCTCAGCCCGTGGACTCCAGACAACGTCTACGAGCAACTCCCGGACCTGGACGATGTCGAAGTGCGCGCCCTGACTCCTACCGTCTGGCTGCTCGAGCAGTCGTCCTACTGTGAACGCAGCTCTCGGCTGCCTGCGGCCAACTGGGAAGTCGTCTTCCCCAGCTTGCTCGACGATCCCGTTCGCACCGCATTCTGGGCCAGCGCAATGGTCGAACAGTTCTTCCGTTGCAAAGCCCACCGCGGTCCGCGATTTCGTCTTCACATGGGCATCAGACAAACGCCGCTAGGGATCTTCTCGTTGTTCGTGGTGTGCCCTGCGCCAGATGAACTTGAGGCGGTGCAGCGCTGGATCGTTGGCACGTTGCCTGCCCTGATGCGCAGGATGGCGGCCCACGGCAGTCGATATGACTACGCTTCGGAGCATCGTTGCTTTGCTGCGCCGCTGATGTTGCAGGTCGAACGGCAGTGGCGCTCCGTCGACTGCGACGAAGTCCACGCGAACTAAGCCCTCGCGCCAGACGACGTCACGATTCAGGGCAGAACCACGCCGGCCGGAGCGCTCTTTTGAACCGGCAGGTCGCCCAGTACCGCGCTGCGCGTGCGCGCAGCGACTCGCGTCTGTAGCGCCAGCGGCCGTTGAACTCTCTCCGCTCGACCTCGCCAGCCTCGGCCCACTTCGCAAGTGTCGCCGCCGACACCCCCGCGTCGGCTGTCGCCTCGCCCATGCCGTACCACCCGCTCTGGTCAATCCGCCGCCCATCCGGCTGCCCGAGTGCTTCGCGCAGCCGCTGCATCATCGGCGGCGTGACGCGCGGCTCCTGGGAGCCCCACTTGTCGCGCGTCAGCCGGATGGTGCCGTCCTCAACCCGCTCTGACACCCAGGCAGCCTCGACGCCGAGCTCAGCGGCAGCCTCCGCGATCGACATCCCCGTGGTGGACTGCAGCCGCTTGATGACCGTCTTGAGCGTCTCCAGCGGCACGCGGTCTCCATCCTGCCGCCATTGCGCGCCGGCCAGCAGCTCGCGCAGGCGTGCCACCGAAACTCCGGCGCGGGCCGCGGCATCGGGAAGCTCGAAGCCTGCGCGAGCGCGGATCTCGCTGCACTGCTGGCGCAGCAGGTAGAGCTTGCCCCGCATCGACCCATCGGTGCCCACCTTCGAGCGCAGCCTCCGCGCCGCGATCAGCGCCTTCAACTCCTTCATGGTGAACAGGTAGCAGCGCGCGGCCGTGTCTAGCGCGATCCAAGACTTCGCGCCGTCGCCCGAGGGGCAGCGCCTGGCGCGCCAGCGCGTGGCGTCGGTGCGCGTGACGAAGGGCTTGCCGTCTACGAGCTGAGCAGCCAGTACGCCGTTGTCGATCGCGCGCTTCACCGTCGCCCCAGTTGTGTTGCAGTGGCGCGCCGTATCGGCAACCGACAGGCCCGGCGTCCATGGCCGCGTCAAGTGCCGCTTGGCACCTTGGTCCAGCGGCGGGTATCGCCTCGCGTAGTCCTCGTAGGTCGCGGGTGCGCCTGCGCGGCCCCAGATCTGGCGGCACTCCCGGCAGCTCGCCGGGTGCATGCGCTGCTGCAGCAGCCGGAACGTCTGTTTGAGGTTCGACGACGTCGGCTTGCCGTACCAGGGCAGCGGGCGACCGGCACGGCGGTCGGCCAGCAGCTGCTCTGCGACCTCTGGGCTGATGAACCAGGTTCCGCGCGACGACGAGGGCACGCCTCCATGCATCGGGAAGCACCGCACTGCCGTAGGGACGTAGCCCATGTTGGCGTACTCCGCCAGCTTGTCCGTCCCAGGGCAGATGATCGGCTTGAGGCTGGCCAGCCGCACATAGCCCTCTGGAGGCGCCGTCCGGCGCGACTTCCAGGCTGCCCAATCGGCGTGCGCGATCAGCAGCACCGACCCAACGCGGCGTGTCTTGAGGTGGCCGTGTCGCACCGCTTCTTGCACGATGGTGCGCGAACCGACCTCGCGGCCCGCTCCTGCCACCGTCAGCCCTCCCACCACGTCGCGCGCCTGCAGCCCGAGCAACGCGATGCGGCTCTGCACCGCCGAAGGCGTGCGGCTGGCCTTCGGGTCGCCCGTCAGCGCACGCAGCCGCTCGGTGAGAAGCACTGCAAGCTCCCGGACCCCGACCTGGCCGACCTGCGTGGCCAGCAGCGCCAGCTCGGGAACCTGCCACTCGTAGCTTCCGGCTGGCCCGAGCACGGGGACCGGCCAGTCGCCGTCCTCCGGCGGCCTGCCGTGCCACAGGGCGAACAGCTCGCTGAAGGAACGCACCGGCCCGCCGCGCACACAGGCGCCGGTGCTGCGCACCCGATTGATCTCGGCTTCCTCGCGACCCAGCACCGCTGCGATGTCTCGCGCCCGCGCGCCGCGCCCATGCGCCAGTACGAACCCCTGCCAGTCGGCCGAGGATGACGCCGGCGTCGCGCCACCAGCTGCTTCCCAATCTTCGCGCGCGCTCATTGCGACCGTGCATCGATTTCGTCGCGCAGTGCCGTCGTGCCCGCGACCAACTGCTGCGCCGTCAGCCCCGACAGCGTCCCGAGCACTCCGACCACGTCGTCACTCAGGCGCTCCAGCGTGGCCAGCGGCAGCTCGCTCATCGCACGCGCCCATTGGCTGTAAGTCGCGGGCAGCACCCGCTTGGGCGGTGCCGCCTTTGTGGCCACCTGCTGCAGCGCCGCCGCCATCGGCATGCGGACCTTCTCGACCCCGCGCCTGCTGAACATCACGAACTCACCAGGTGCGAGCGCCTGCAGGTCCGAGAACTCGATCTGCGTGCCCCTGAACTGCGGCGCCAGCGCTGCCCAAACCGTCGGGTCTTCCTGGCAGCCCACCAGCGTGAGGTTCTTGTTGGCGAAGATCGAGCGGTGCAGGGTGCCCGTATAGCGCAGCGCCGTGATGAACAGGTCCAGCGCACGCTTGCGGCCGCGCTCGCAGATCGTGTTGATGATGTCGGCCGCCTCGCCCAGCCCCTCGCTGCGCCGGCGCGGGTTGCTGAACAACTGGCCTTCGTCGGCCACGCACAGGATCGGCTTGCGCATCGAGTCGCTGACCTCGAGGATTGCGTTGCCGTAGGGCACGAACTCGTTGGCGTCCAGCGCGCGCACCACGAGGATCTTCTCGCGCCTCGATCGCAGCCTCTTCGTCAGGTCGCTCGGGCTCTTGACCGCATCGCCGTAGAGCGATTCAAGCTCGCTCTCGGGATCGATCAGGACCGACACCCAGCCTTGCTCGCTCAGCTGCTCCGCGATCAGCAGGCCCGCGTTGGTCTTGCCCATGCCTCGCGGGCCGACCGCCACGCCCAGCAGACCTGTCGTGGCGTAGGGTGCCAGCGACAGCGGCTCGCCCCCGAGGTTCAGCGTGGCCTCGGCCAACTCGGGCCGGTTGATGACTTGGTGCTTGCTCATGCCTTCATCCTCCCAGCACAGCGTCCTTCAGCAAGAGCACCTGCTTGGGCGCGAGCTGGAAGACCACCGCGAAGGCGTTGATCACCGACTCGTCGATCCGGTCGAGGATGCCCTGGCGCCGCGCGTTCGCGAGGAACTTGCGCGTCGCAGCCCAGTCGTTGGGCCCGAGCGAAGCCGGCACCGTCCAGCCCGACACCGCCGCATGCAACTGCTCGGCCGTGTACGGCGCCGCGTCGGGCCCGAGGTCGGCCACCAAGCGCTCGTTGAGGATGGCCAGCAACTGCGGCATCGGCATCACGGCATGCACGCGCTCGATCAGCGACAGCTCGGCCGGCGTGAAGCCGCGCGCCGGCGCCGTGCCGCCGCCGCTCGCCGGCGCGGGCTGCCCCAGTCGGCGCGCCTCCGGCCGGACTGCGCATGAGGCACACACGCCGCGCGCGGCATCGTCGCCCTCGCGCGCATCGAGCTTGCAGCCGCAGACGCGGCACTTGATGGACGCGCCGAGCGCCAGCTCTCTCAAGAGGTGAGGATGTTCGCTGTTACCCACAAAGGCTCCCGTCGTCGTGACAGTCGCCTTCAGCTTCCCACCTGGCACGCCAGTTTCAAGCCCTTCACCGCTCCGACGCCGACGACGTGCTCCTGCGCCGCCGGCTCGCTACTGCGCGAGCGCGAACCGGATCATCGGCCTGTCTTCGAACCCGTTGATCTTCCACGAGTAGGACTTCGACAGCATGCCCGGAGTCCCCGTGGCGTTGTGCTCGATCACCTTGGCATTCGCCGGCAAGAAGACCTCCGCCTTGCCGTCCACCTTGATGCCCAGCGAGCGCAGGTTCTCGCGATCCTTTTCCTTCATCGCCGGCACGGTGACCGCGAATGTGCCGTCCTTCTCGCGCGCGATACCGAAGATGCGCAGCGTGTGGACCTGCTGGCCTGCCTTCGCCTCTTCCTCGATCCTGACGTCGTAGCGGCCGTTGCCGGTGTAGGTCATCTTCTGAACGCCCGGTGCCTTGGATGCCTTCTCGGCCTCGCGCTTCAAGCCTTCCTCGTCCTTCGCCGGCAGGCTGCCCTTCTCCTTGATGGCCGCCGCAGCGATGAAGTGCACGGCCGTGCCGTCATACTTGTAGCTGTAGCCGCCATCGGGCTTGAAGCGGATCGAGGTCTCGAACTTTTCCGGCAGCAGGCAGGCCGCCAAGCTTAGCGCCGCTACCGTCATGGTCGCGATGCGGACGATTCGGTTCATGTTGTGTGCTCCCTGTTCAACGTAAACCGGGCAGGATAGCAAGCCACCGCCGCGCGACCCGCGCTCGAACCCGACCCGAAGTTCTGGCAAGCTCCCAGCCCATGCCGACAGACAGCACACCCTCCGACCAGACTGCGCCCCAGGCGCAAGTGCCACTCCCGCGCGAGCAGCGCGTGCTGTACGTCGCAGCGATGAAGCAGACCGAAGCCATGGTCGCGCTCGAAGGCATGCAGCCGACCGCACAGGACAAGGCCGCCACCGCCGCCATCGTCGCCGGCCGCGTGGCGCCGGAGCAGGCCCGCGAGGAACTGTTGGCCTACGTGCGCGAGCACCAGACCATGCGCGGCTTCATCGAGTCGCGCAGCTGGGCGACCTGATGAAGCCCATGACAGGCCCGGCGCCGACGACGGTCGCGCAGCGCCGGCTCGCGCACAACCAGGCGCTGGCCACCACGCGGATCGAAGGCCACGTGCCCTCGCCAGAGTTCCTGGCGGACTGCGAAGCGGTGATCGCAGGCACGATGACGCTGGAGCAAGCCCGCGCCGCCAGCTTGGCGCGCGCGCTCGCCGCCGATCGCGCTGCGGCCACCGCCCCACCCCACCCACCGACCAGGCCGCTCACGGACTGACCGGCCTCTCCGCACCTCTTCTCTGCACGGCGCGCGGCCGCGCGGGAGTTCTCATGCGTCGGTGCCAACTGGGCCTGAAGGGACAGGTTTCCTCGTGGAAACGGAAGCTCTGGCCACAGGCCCGGGAGTTCTCATGCTTTGGGCTGGCCGCCGCCCGGACGCTACGCGCCGCCCACCGTCACCGCACCAGCGTGCAACGCCAGATCTGGCCGCACTCCGTGACGCGGCTTCCCTGGCTGCTGAGCTCGGTGCCGATGATCGTCAGCGTGTCGTCCTCGATGCGGATCACGCGCGCGTCAAAGATTGGCAGCAGGGCATCCTGCCTCTGTTGCTGCACGCCTATCCGGTTGGTGAGGCGCGCCATGCGCACCGGCCGCTTGAAGCTCAGCGCGGTGCCGGCGTCGTCGTTGATCTCCAGGTCGCCGCGCACGGCAGGTTGAAGCTCGCCCTGGCGAAGCCGCATCCCGCCCTCGCGCAGCCTCACCACGTCGACCAGCATCGCGCACGCCCCGCGTTGGGCGGCGCCGATGACCACCCGTGGACTTCGAATCTGCGGCTGCGACACCGCTCGCCGGTGGTCGCAGCCGCCCGTCTGCCTACCGGGCAACGCATGAGAACTCCCGCGAAGGCCGAAATCGACCTGCTAAGCTGTTGATCGGGAAGGGATTTTCACATGTTCGCCGGCCAGCTCGCGGAACGCGGCGACTCCGACCCGCTTACCGAGGGAGCAAGATGAACAAGAGGATGATGGCGCTTGCGTCAGCCGCGCTCGTTGCAGGCTGCGCGACCCAACCGCCGCGCGAGGCGTCGATGGACTGGCCCGCCTTCATTGCGGCGATGCCCGGCAACGCGATCGACGGCGCCGAATACAAGACCACCACGGTCAAGCAGAGCGCCTACCCCGCCAACTCGCCGGGCCTCGAACAGAGTAAGGAACGCTTCGTCGTGTGGTGTAAAACCCATGGCGGCGCGTCTACGACGATACCCGGCATCCAGACGCCGACGCCCGCACGGACATTCTTCACTGCCGTCTCTGCCTGGTCGAATCAGGAACTCGTGCTGTACGGCAACCGCTACACCAACTGGACGTACTTCTGCCATGAAGCCAAGACCCAGGAACTGACTGCGGTGTTGCTCGTGCGCGCCTTCGGTGGATACCGCGACGCCCCCTACGATCCGAACAAGCTTCCCGCGCCCGTGTTCGCGTTCTATACGCCCGCGCAGGCAAGCGAGTTCGCGGACTTCTACAACCAGAAGGAGAAGGAGCGCGCGCTGGCGGCGCAGCAGGTCAGCCAGCAGCGCTCAGAACGTCAGGCCGAGCAGACCCACAAGCTGCGCACTGCTCCGAAGATCGGTGATCAGACGGCCGACGGCATCATCATCGACTTGCGTCCCCCGCTTGCACTGATCCAGTACAACGCCATGCAGCGGCAGTTGTTAGGCAAACCGCAAGCCGAGTGGGTGCAAATTCAGTCACTTATCGCGCCTCGCTAGCCGCGAGTCACCCGCGCGCCACGTCTTCTGGGTAGGCCCGCCAGCAAGCCGCTCAGCCGGCATCGTCACCCTCGGTGTCATTCGGCAGCATCGAGCACCCTCGGCCCACTCCTCTGGCTGCTGATCGCGAGGGCCTAGCTCACCCATCTGGCTTCCGCGTCGTGGCCTTGGGCTGCGGCGCCGTTGCCACGAGGCGATCGACCAGCCCCTGCAGGGCCAGGGCATTCCCTTCACGCCCCCCCATGCGTTGGCGGGCTCTTCCGGCTCGGGGCTGCAGTCCCGTCGCACCAGCCGAGCAGGCTGATCCTCGCCGCCAGCGCCTGAACGCATTCGAAGGGGCATGCGCCCCTTTGTTCACGCCCACGGCGGCAGGTCGATGTCCTCCCACTCCCCGGCCGCCTGGAGCATCGGGAAGTGCCCTCTCGCGCGGCATTCTGCGAGCCGCCGCAGCGCGCGACGGAAGTCGTTGCGCCCGCGCTCGAGCATGCGTTGCGTCGCGCGGTACACCGCGACCGTATTCGGACGTCCCTTCTCGCAGGCCAGGAAGGCCCAGTCGGGTTCGTCGCCAGTGATCTGGAACACCGCTTCGCCGTACATCGCCGCCGACAGCGCGTAGCCGAGGCGGCCGCAGGCCTTGCGGAATCCATCGTTCGTCACGTCCTCGGCCGACTTCACGTCGACCAGCGTCCCGGGGTTCCACCAGTCGACCTTCACCTTGCACTTGATACCGGTTTCCTCATCGAGCCACGCGAGCGCGACCTCCGCCTCGCCCTTGGACAGCAGCTCGCGAGCCCGGCGATGCGCCATGACGTTATCGATGATCCGCTCGATAGGCTCCTTCCAGGCCACCGGATACACGATACGCCCCGCCGCTTCGACCAGGCGCTCGGCGTAGATCTGCTTGCCGGCCTTCGTCGCACGGTTGACCTTCTGCATCGCGAAGAACCGTGACTCGAAGGTGTCGGGTTCGAGCAGCCGGCCATGCAGCACCGAGCCGAACAGCAGCGCCTCGGTGGAGTCCTCCGGTTCACTGAGCTTGCTGAGGAAGTGCGCCGGGCTGATCAGCATGCGCTTGAGCTGCGTGGACGACACCGCGCTGCGGTCGCCGTGGTAGTCCTCGTTGCTCATGCCGCGCGTCACGCCAAAGGGAATGTCCGGGATGTCGCGCGCTGGCGCCGTCGCGGCGTCGCAGCCGTCCACCGCCTCGATTTCGTCGTCGTGCAGGTCGCTCATCGCGTCCTCCGTTCGTTGATTGCTACGAGGACACGATACGAATGGGCCTCGGTCCTTCAAGGCCCGAGTGCGAGCCGATCTATTCACAGATGCTGTGGACAACTCTCGCTTCTGCGGTCGCAACTCGTTGTCAGCCGGTGTTCAAGTCTCTTTGCCCGAAAACTGTGCGCGACCGGCGATTCCTGGGGGTCGCAGCGCCGGCATTTCGGTTGGACGCCTCACGACCCGGCCGGCATAGTGACCTTCCCACCCCCCACAGGAGCACCCCGGGTGAAGTCGTTACTGGATCGCTTGAAGCGCGGCCTTCGTGAGCTTGGCCAGGATCCCCGCGACCAAGCGCGCACGCAGATCGACCGTGCCGGCGATCGCAGGGACGGCGATGCCGCGCCGCAGCGCCTCAGCGAGCACGACGCTGTCTCGCAGGCGCCCGGCTCAGCAGCGGCTGCCCATCGCCCTGACGCCAAGCTGCCGCCTCAGCAGCCGGTACCGCCCGCGTCCACGAGGTTGAAGAAGGCTCAGCTGTCGAAGGCGCGCCGCTCAGCCCCGCCGCGCCAGGCCGCCACCATCTGGGGTGCTGCCCCCACTTCCTCAGCGCAGGGCAACTCGTGGCTCGGCGCCCCTGCGGGCGATCAACCTGCCCTGTTCACCGGCGCCAACCTCGCAGGCGCCGATCCCGACCCGAGACCATCACCGAACGCGGAGCCAGCGTCCTCGCACGGTGGCTTCTTCGGCGCCGCTCAGAACCCGGTCCCTGCGCACGATCACGCGCTGTGGTCGCCCCCCACCGCAACGACGCCACCGCCGCCGGCACTCGCTGCGGCGCCCGCAGAGTCTCATCCCCCACCATCACTGCTCGATGGCGCGCCGTCCTTCGGCCGCAGTGACGATGCTGCCCCTCCCTCCGACCGCCTCTTCTAATCCCTCAACCTCACCAGGAGCCACCATGAGAACCGTCCGTGTCGTCGCCGTCAGCCTCTTCGCCTCCGCAGCCATCATGGCCGCCGCAGCTGCCACCTTCTACAAGACCTGGATCGCGCTCAGCTCGGCGCACGCCTTCATCGCCGCGGCGCAGACGATCGCACCGTCCCTCGACGCGCACACCGCGATGGGCATGACGGCCTTCGCCGTGCTGCTGCTCGCATCGCTTGGCCTGGGCCTGACGTTCGGTTCTCTGGTGTACGAGCCGCTCGATGCGGCCCTTTCTGCGTTCAGCCAGCGCATGACCGCGAAGCTGTTCCCGCCCGCCTGCAACCCCACCGCATCCACTTCGGCCTCGATCGGGCGTCGGTAGCCAAAAGGCAGAATGGCGATGGGGCGACAGCCCCTCGCGCAACCAGAACTCGGTCCAGGGAGGCCAATGCAAGTCGAACAGTCGAGTCCAGCAGCAGACAACCCCGTCGCCAGTTTCGAGGCCGGGATCATCACTTTGAAGCGCGCCTGGATCGGCGTGTGCATCAAGTTCGCGATGCAGGACCACTCGACCGTTCTCACCCACTGGTCGCCGCGCGCTTTCAAGGCGCTTGTCGACGCACTGCAGGGCTACTTCGAGACGCTCGGCATGAACGCGTTCATGATCCGCGCCAACAGCGACCCTACCCTCGTTGCGCAGTTGTCACCCCGCCACCCTTACAACACGCTCCTCTCAGACCGGCCGAAGCTCAGCGACGACGAGATCGGGACCGCCGGACTCAAGACAGGGATCGCTGAGGCCGAGTTCGAGACACACGGGAGCACCTTCGAGCTTCGGCCGCTCTACGGCGACGGCCGCCGTGGAAGCATCTTCCTACACGAATACACGGCGCTCAGCCTGCTCGGCTACCTGCGCGAGTACCTGAAGGTCGCCGACACACTGTCTGGCCCCGCCGCCGGCAACGCCTGAGCCTCTATCGCGCTCGATGCTCGACCCCTCGCTGAAGAAGAGGATCCCGGTCGTCCTGTTGGGCGTCTTCTTCATCGCCCTCGGTGCGCGCGTCGCGTACTGGGACGTGTGGGAGACACGCGGCGGCCGCTATGGCGCTCCGCCCGTCACCGTCGTGCTCGGCTCGGCAACCCGTTGGACCGCCGTCAGCTTGGCCAGCTTCGGTATCGCGCTGCTGGGTGTGCTCTGGCGACGCCGCTGGGCCGTCGCGAGCTGGCTTGCATCCTGGTTGTGCTTCGCTGTCGCGATCAACTTCGTAGACCCTCCCACCTGCGTGCGCGCCGACAAGCTCACGTCGGTATGCCGTTAGCAGCCGGGCACAATCCTGCCATTGCAGCGACTTCCCCGACGACGGACATGGCGCGATTCCTGAACACCAGCGGTACCAACTACCACCTCGAGGAACTGATCAAGGGCGCACGCGACCGCCTCATCCTGATCAGCCCGTTCCTGAAGCTCAACGACCGCATCAAGGAACTGCTGGCCGACAAGGATCGGCTCAAGATCGACGTGCGCATCGTCTACGGGAAGAGCGAGCTGGCGCCTGCCGAGATCGAGTGGCTCAAGGGCCTCCGCTTCGTTCGCACGTCCTTCTGCAAGAACCTGCACGCCAAGTGCTACCTGAGCGAAGAGGCCTGCATCGTCACCAGCCTGAACCTCTACGAGTTCAGCCAGGTCAACAACAACGAGATGGGCATCCTCGTCATGCGATCGCAGGACTCTGACCTCTACCGCGAGGTCTACGAGGAAGCCCAGCGTCTGATTCGCGTCAGCGAAGAGGTGCGCATTTCGATGGAGCGGGTCGAGCCTGCCGAGAGCGAGGCGCCGGATGCCGAAGGCACGTTCGAGAAGCTGACGACGGCCAAGCTCGCCGCCAAGCTCGGCATGAGCACCAAGGACCTGTTCGACAAGCTGCTCACGCTGGGATTGGTCGAGGTGAAGCCGGAACACCCGAATCGCCACTACATCACCCCTGCCGGCAAACAGGCCGGTGGTGAGTGGCGGCCTGGCGCCGGCGGTGGCTACCTGCTCTGGCCGGCGAGCCTGCAGCTCACCGCGCGCTGAAAGAGCACGCCGGCGATGCCCATGGTCGAGTGGTACCACGGCACCAACAGCCGCTTCACAGACTGGCTCTTTCCTCCACCCCTTCCACGGGACAAAGAAGGCTTGCGGCCGCATTCGGCGGTCTTCCTGACCAGCGACCGCACCCTAGCCAGAGGCGCCGGCGGCCATCTGTGCTCTGCGCAACTGCAGCCTGACTGCCGCGTCCTCGACCTGCGAAACCTGAGCGCCGAGTCTGACGCGCTGCGCAAGGCGGTCGGCGCCTCAGAGCTGGGCGGCCACTGCATGTGGACGCGATCTGTGGTGGACTGGTGCGTCGGCTGGAACTCCGGCGAAACCATGCGCTTCGCCCCCGACGACAGTGCCTTCAGCGCCAGACTGGCGCAACTGTTGCCCGCCGCCAAGCTCGCGATGGCCGGAAGCCGCCTGCCGAAACATCAGCAGGCCTGGAACGAACTGCAGAACCTGACGCGCGACTGGATCGAGCTGATCGCGTTCACCGGCCGCGAGTTGGGCTATGACGCCCTGCTCGCCAACGAGGTGGACCAGCACCGGCCCGGCCCGCCCGTGTCTTGTCCGTTGTTGATCGCCCTGAACGCCAAGGCTCTCACCCCGCCCAGGTGGATCTCCGGATCCGGCCGACGCTGACCTCGCAGCTGCCCGCGGACTACCGCTACCCTCCGTTCGCAACGCCGCGCTGCGGCGATCGCACTTCCGCCTGCGGGTCGCGCCCTTCGTCGATCTCGATCACCTGGTAGTAGCTCACGCGCACCGCTTCCAACCGGTACCGTTGAAGGAAGGCTTCTGCCGCCGCCTTCAGGCGCGAGCGCAGAGCCCTTTCGTTGAACGCCACCCCACCATGTGCCGCGACGTGCCGCGCCGCCTCCACGAACACTCCGTAGAAATCTCGACGCTCCACTGACAACTGCGTGCGCAGCCACGCGCCGGCGTCGTTGCGCACGTGGATCCCGATCCCGCTGCGCCGTCTCTTGGACTGCGGGCTGCGCGCATAAGTCAGCCCCCGCACGCCTCCATCCATGCGGAACAGCCCCGTTGCGGGTGTGACCAGCGTTTCGCCGCGTTCATTGCTCATACATCGAACCCTTGCGCGCGTCCTGCCCCTGATCCTTCGCGCGGCACGCTGCGCGCAGCGACCTCAAAGCCGAAGCCAGGTACTCGCGCGACCGTGCCACCGAGATGTTCTGGCACCAGCGAGGAAACTCACGAATCGTCCCGTCGCCGTAAACCTTGAGCACGGCGCCCGGGAAGTCGTAGCAAACTGCACGGCGCGGAAAGCTCTCCAGACGCCGCCAGCAGCTACCCGCACAGTCGAGCGACACCATGACGCTGCTGGCTACAGAACCGCGTCGGCCCACGCCTCGGGCGTCGCGAGACGCGAGCCCCACCCGAACATCGAGCCGAAGCGCATTGCCTCGCGCTGAGCCGCCGTGACGTTGTGCTGGGCGTTCAGTTCGTCGGCCGTCGCTTCGGTTTCAACCGCGTAGCAGCCGGGCACGCCGCGCTTGACCGCGACGATGCGCGCATTGGTGGCAGCCAGGCCGTTCGAGTTGTCGATGAAGGCCAGGGGCGGGAGCCCCTTGCTCTTGAGTTCCAGGTCCAGGGCGGGGTCCGCCTCGGCGATGTTCTTGATCTGCACTCGATCTCTCCGTTGGAGTTGTCCTGAGTGCAATTTCCCACAGAAGCCCCGCGCGTCAACCCGCCCCCGCGCGTCCTTTCAGGAACGCGCGCGCGCGATCGACGACTGCATGTTCACCGTCCTCGTACGGCGCGCCGTGACCGTCCCGGCCGGCATCCTCGAGCAAATCGGCCACCAGCATCGCCACCGCGTCGTCACTCCGGATGGCGTACGCACAGTTCGTGCACCCAACCGGGCAATGCGGCCGGATGCAGCGCGCTACGACGTCAACGGTCACTCGTCCTCTCCTGGATCGCAGTTGCCGCACTCAACGTCGTCGCCGAGGTCGCATAGGCAGCATTTGGTTGCGCCGCAGTGCGGGCAGTCGCTCAAGCCATGCAGTGCTCCGGTCCGATTGCGCGCACGCTCCACAGCCGTCGACCCGCAGCCACCGCATTCCTCGTCGCTGTCCCGATACTTCATCGTCACCCCACCTGGTGGCCGCGTGGGCACTTCAATCCGGCGCCTTGCAGAGCGGGTGGTCCGGACCCGATCTCGAAGCCAACGCAGCGACCTCGCGGCCGAACTCGGGATCGTCCGCGGAAACGCTTCGTGCATAGGCCCCGAGCGCCGCCTTGGCGTGCTTGTCCTTCAGTTTCACCAGGAAGAACTCGTCCGGCTGGCCCACGGCTCCCCACTCGAGCACGCCCGCCTTCTCCAGCGTGCGCATCGCCGCGGCGATGTCCGTCGGCCACTGCCGCGAGTTCTCACCCACACCGCACAGCGCGTTCAGGCGCCGCAGGTTGACCACCGCATACTTGCCGCAGCCGTCCGGGTTCTCGTTCCTGTCCATCCTCATCAGCGTCTCCTTCGTGAACGCAGTGTCAGATCAGTGCGCAGCCACCTGTACGAGCTCACCCGGTTCCTCGATCAGCTTGGTGAGCCCGTTCGCGGTCATCGGCATGCCGCACCCCTTTCTGCGTGATTGCCCACAATAGGCCGATGTCGCCCGCCCGGCCAACCGAAATGCCGGCGCTGCGACCCCCAGGAATCGCCCGTCGCGCCGACCGCCGCCCGCTTGGCGCGCCAGCCCATCTCAACCGCCCACCCATGTACGCATGCAGTGGTGCCAGGCACTGACAGCGTCGGTCTGGTTGTCCACCACCAGTTCGAGCCACTCCGCCAGCTCGGCCGAAGCCTCTTCGCTGGGCTCCTCGAAGAGCTGCAGGTCGTAGGGCAGCATCGGCAGCGACAGCTGGCTCGCATTGCGCCTCACCCAGTCGTGCATCACACCGATGCGCTTCTCGGCAGTCCGTCCGGTCGGGTGCTGACGCCGCGCGGAAAAGTCCCAGGCCATCGAGTCGACGCTCGTGATGCGCGGGTGATCACTGAGGAAGCGCAGTGCGTCGCCCTTCACACCGAACAAGTGCAGGCCCACCCCCGAGGGCAGCTCTCGGTCCAGCGCCTCGACGATCGCCAGGATGCCGTTCGGCCCATGCACCTGACGCCTACACATGGACCCAACCCCCAGCAGCTTGGGCCAGCTGGCCAGCGGCAGGTGATCCAGCGACCAGCGGTAATGATCGACTTCCCACCCCTGCAGGATCGGAGTTGGATCAGGCAAGCCCCGATCGCGTGCCTGCATGCGCACCTCAGACAGCAGCCTGCAAGTCTCGGCAAGGCGGAACATCACGTCGATCTTCGACGACGCAATCTCCGGCTCCACGCACTGGTCCCAGCTCGCGTACCAGGCCCAGGGCCAGCTTTCCACCAGGTCTAGGTACTGCTCGATAGTCCATGGATAGCCGCGGTAGCGCGACATCGCCACGAAGCCCGCGCTATCCAGCGCCGCGTCCAGCCCACAGAACTGCTTCGGATCGGGCTTGCGCACACTCACGACTTCGCCGTCCTTGTTGCGCACCATGAAGGCATTGGCGCTGAAAAGCACGCTGTAGCCCGCTCGCCTTGCTGCCTCGAGGATCTTCCCGCCCGGCGTCGGGATGCCCACCCGCAAGAGCGCTCCGGCCCGCTCCGCCGGCGCCTTCGTCTCTGCGGGCGCTTCGATGGCGTCGAGCACGTCAAAGCCCATCACGCCGTCTCCGGCAGCTCGCGCTGGGTCGCACCCACAGCCGCCGCCTCCGCGGCCCCCGCGACCTCACGCACCGTGAAGCCCACCGGCATCCGCACGCGTGCCTGCATGAAGACGAAGACGTGGAACTGATTCGCGGTGTCGCACAGCCGCGACTCGGCCGGGTACAGCTCGAAGCCCTCGTGCTCCGGACCGATGATTGCGTTCTTGATCGCCTGCAGTTCGCGCCAGTCCCGGATCACGTCGCGATCACGCCTCTTGATCGAAAGCCACGCCACGTCACCGAGGTCCGGCCCGAAGGGCACCTTGAGCATCTGGACGTTGACCTGATGCGTCTCGCTGAGGAACACCGTGTGCTGGCGCAGAACGCTCACCTGGCGCCTGGCCGTGTCCAGATCGACACCGAAGCGCTTCGCGATCGCTTCAGGGTCCAGCGAGCTCTCCGGCAACTCGGCCGAGTAGAAGGGAGCCAGCTTGCACGGCTGGACCGGCACGTCGTTTTGCTGCGCGTGCTCGAGGGCGGACGCCCACGCCGCGAAAGCGCTCGCCCGGGCCGGACCTACCAGCAACTGCGCGCTGTCCGGGTGGGTCAACGTGAAGGCGTAGCTCGCCTCGCGATGCCGCGGGCCCGGTGTGCGCTGCACGGTGTACCCCGCGCGCTTCAGTTCGGCGATCGCGCCGTCGATTTCGTTGGTGTCGAGGTCGGTCATGCGAGATGCCCGTCAGGTCCGTTGTCGGACCTTCAGGATCTCGCCACCTCGGCGTTCTTCAACCCTCGCGGCGCGCTGGCGCCGGCACCGCCTTCAGGCCTGCCGCACTCGGAACTCGCTGGTGCTGGTCCAGCTCTCGCCGAGCTCGTCGTAGCTCGCGCTCGCAATCCGCCAGCGGGCGACGTCCCGCCATTCCTTGCCTTGCCGATTCCGGCACTGCGCCGCAATCTGGCCCAGCGGCCTGTTGCGCAGCACGTCGCCGCGCGGCAGCTCGTGGAGCAGCTGGTCGGCGCTGTCCGAGCCGGAGGGTGCTTCCACCACGCCGATCATGCTCACGTGCTCCTGCCGGCCTGTACGCAGGCCTGTAGGCCCTGTGCGAACGCCCTGGCTCCCCCATTGGCCGGATGCCTGATGGCCGCCGCCGAAGCGATGCCCATGCGATCGAGCTGCTCGGCGGCCTTCTTGCCGACGGCGATCACCGCCGCCTTCGGAAACGCCCCCGTCAGGATGCGCAGCGCTTCCTGGCCAAGCCCAAGCTCTGCGTCGGTCGGCGTGCGGTTAGTGCGCGGCGTTCCTGGGACGAACGGGTGCAGCGGCACGGCGTTCCACATCACCACCTGGTCGGCGATCTGCAAGGCGAACAGCGACCGCCACACGATCGTGGCCGAAGGCTCGGCGAACGGCCCCTCGCGCGTTGTCAGCCGCACGCCCTGCTCGTTCACGCGCGGGATGACTCCGTCGACGATGAGCCGCTCGCTGGTGAACGCCAGCCCGGTGTGCCGCATGCCCTGCCATCCCGGCGCCTCGCCGCACAGGATGATCCGCGGGTCGCACTCAAGGTGGCGTGCCAGCCGCGCCCTCTTGGCGACAGGCCCATTCGTTGGCAAGTCGTCCGCGCAGATGTCAGCCCATGGGTTGAAAAGCCCGGGCCTGCCTTGCGGTAGGGTGTCCACGAGCTCGAGTGCCAGTGTGCCAGCGTCCATTCCGCCGCTGCCTACGACTCGAAGGTGTGCCGCGCGGACGCCGCGCCGTTGATCGGCGCGAACTCGATCGACTTGCCCCGGCCGAGCGGATCATCGCGCCCCGGCCACGCCTCCGAGTTGAACTGCCTCATCCAGGCCAGATAGTCCTCGTAGCGCTGCTTGTCGAGACCAGCGAAGTTGTCGCCGTTGAGGTTGTGGAAGATGACGCTCATGCTCGTCTCGTCTCCCATCCAGATCCACTCGCCTTCGGCATCTCGGATCTCGTGCGTGTACTCGCGGCCACGCGCCAGTTGCGCCTTGGTGTGCATTTCGTTCTCGCTCCTTTCGGAGTGAGTCTCGCGCCGTGCAGTAGGGCTTCAAGTGCCCCATGGAGTGCCCCGGCAGGGGTGCCCCCCAAGCGAGCGAACCAATCGCCTGGTCGCCTGCCCCTGCTCAAGGGCGCGCTGCGGCGATCTGCTGGGCTTTCCCTCCCAGTACCAAAAGGGCTTGCTCCCAAGTCGCTTCCGTCAACGCTTCGACGGTCGTGTTCGATCCAGCCGGCCGAGCTGCGTGGACCTGAAAGGTCACCACCTTGCTGTCCACCTCGGCACGCACCTCGGTGACTGCGCGCTGCAGGCCGATCGCCAGTCGTTCCGGGTCGCCGAGGGGTTTACTCCCTGCGTTGCTCGAGCCACCAGCTCCTTCTCGCACACCGTGCGCGATCATCGATCCGCTGAACGATGCCGGCAGCCAGCCTCGCGCGAAGCCCAACAGGCCCGCCGCGACGCGTACGACGTTCACGCCGCCCGAGCTGCTGCTCGCCTCTGCTTCCCGCATCGGCTTGCCGCTGAGCTTGAACTCTGCATAGTCGCCCAGGTGCACGAGGTCCGGGTTCAGCTTCTGGCCCTCGACGTAGAACCACGTGTCGAACTCGGCCTTCACTGCGCCGGCCGGAAGCGCCTGGCCGCTACCGACCATCGCGACACCCTTCGTCCGCGCCAGTTCGGCGATTGCCGACCCGAGGTTCTCGTACGCCTGTTCGCTTGCGCCCGAACCTTCCAGCCTCTTGACCATCAGCTGCACAGGCCGCGCCCCGCCCGCCAGGGCTTCTTGCGCGGCACCGTCGAGCCCGACCACGTCCGTCACCAAGCCGGTCCCACGCTCCTGAGGAAGTGTGTCACCCGCTCGGGCCACCCCGACGAGGGCCATCGCCAGGACAAACATCACTGCTTTCGCGCAACGGTTCATGTGTCGCTCCCTTCTCTGACTGCCGGCAGTATCTCCGCGCCGCCCGCCAACGCAACACCTGCGGAACTGCAGTTGCCGGCGGAAGCCGCCTCAAGGTTTGCACGTCTCGCCGCATTGCGTCCACCGCAAACGCCGGCGCTACGCCCCCCCGCAAGTGCCGCTCATCGACCGCACACCAACCATGTACGCTGGCCGCGATCAGGCTGCGGCCAGCTCGAACAAGTCTGCCTGACGTGGGTAGCGCACAGTGAGACGTGGCATCAGTTCCTCCACCGACCGCTGGCCGTGCAGTTGATGGCGCTGACGCCACTGAGAGCGCCGGAGTATCTCGTCGACCCGCGCCGACTGGCCCTTTGCTGGCCTGACGATTCCAAATGACAGGTATGTTTCGTAGCCTGCGGTCCAGTAGCCGCTGAAGGTCGCCCTGTCGGCGAGCATCCGCTCGAGCTCGAAGTCCAGGAACAGCCATGCCGCCTCTTCGTCGATCTCGCTCTCTCCCTCCACGTCGCCCACCGCTCGACCGTTGACCAGCGTACGCAGCCCGGGCCCGCAGGACTCAGCAAAGTCTTCCCATGCAGGGTTGCGCAGCCCCGTAACTTCGAGCTGCGACGTCACGTCGTCGTTCCAGTCACCGACGTAGATGCGACCCAGCTTCGGCACGTCGCTCTTTCGGAAAGGGCGCATAGCCGGTGGCGCCCACCTCGCACCGTCTTCGACTTCCTTCCAGATCCGCAGCGCGGTGAACGGCGCCGCGATCGCGTACTGTGACCAGCGCGCGTCGATCGCGATCAGCTGAGCCGCGCTGATGATCTGCACCCCGGACAGCTTCTGCGCGCTCAATGTGTAGCGCAGCAACTCCCCTAGCATCGCCGGCGAGTAGGTGTCGGCACCGACCTCGATGAACCCGTCGGTGATGCTTCGGCCTACGTACTGCCTGCGCGTCCAGTCGTACTGCGTGTAGGCGATGAAGTCGCGCAGCGCGGCCAATGGTTGCATGTAGCCGTAGCGGGCAGGGTCCGTCTCGATCATCTGCCGCAAAGACTTGTCCTCTCGCACCGCCGTGCAGACCCAGCAGCCGAAGCGGCTCGAGCAAGGCTTCGAGTGTTTCTGCATCTCCGCGTCTGCCACCACCACGCAGCTGCTCCCGCCTGCCGCCTGGTACGTTTCCATCGTCTCTTCGAATCGGCTGTACGCGGGGATGACGCCGGCGTTGGCCAGTCCCAGGTACTGCCACACGTCGTCTACCGTCCACTCGAGCACGGGTGTCAGCCTCAGGCGTCCCTCGTCATCGGTCCACAACGACACCGACTGCTCACCGCGGCTACGCACGTTCGCCGCTCGCGTCGCAGACTCGTCTCGTCGCACGCCAGTCATCAGCACCGGCTTCTGCCAGCCTTTGGCCTGCAGTTCTCGTTCGATCAGCGCGAGCTCGCGCTGGTTCGGCAAACGCTTGAGGTCAGTCTGGCAGTCACGCCGTGAGTCCGGAAACGTCGGCAGCGCGCGGCCGCCGATCACGCGCACCGGGAAAGTGTCCCAGAAAGCGGGCTCGGCCACACGCACGATAGCCCTCACACCGTTGTCCTTGGCGAACGTGCTCGCCTTACGCAGCTCGCCCGCAACCAACCTCTGGATCTCGGGGTTCTCGACGCCCACGTCGCTGTGGGCGATCACGATCAGCGGTCGACGCCCACACTTCACCTCGTCGGCTGCCGCCGTCAGGGCGAGATTCAGCAGTACTGAAGAGTCCTTACCCCCTGAGAAAAGCACGATGGCCGGGTGTCCAGCGGACATGAACGATCGGATCGCACCCAGCGCGATCGCTTCTGGTGTTTCGTGGCGAAGATCGATGAGTTGTTGCATGCGAGGTCCCGGTGTTCCCCAGGATCTCGCCGTCGACCCGTTGTTCAAGACCTTCAGCCTCTCCTGCACCTGCGGCCTGACAGATCTCGTCGTCCCCACGCAGCGACTTGTTCCACTGCGCTGACCTCGTGTCCGAGTGAGCCGCGTCCTGCTGGAACATCCGCGTGCTGGGCTGACCTCGAAAGCGTTCCACCAGCCGATCAACGTCCGCGAGCGTCGCCCCGCAGCACTTTGACCCACACGACCTTCCGCCCCTCGTCGTCCCCGCGCCGCCGCGGCCGGTCCTTCGATCCCCAGTGGCCCCCGGAGCTCTTGCCGATCGGGTCCCATCCCGCCGCATAGAGGCTGGCTCCGTTCTCGTCCTCCGAGGTGTAGGTCACGAGCCGCCTGTAGCCCATCGCCGAGGCCGCTTTCGCCACCGCGCCGAGCAGCTTCGTGCAGCCGTTGGCCACCGCAGGATCCACTGCGACCCGCCGCACCTCAGCTGTCAGTCCATCGTCCAGGTGCCGTGCCACCGGCCTGGCGCACACCGCCACGCCCGCCAGTTCCTCGTCTGCGCAGCGCCGCAGGCCCAGTGCGAACTTGTGCCCCTGCACCTGGCCGAGCTTGCGATGAAGGCGCTCCACCGCCCCATTCGCCTCGCGCAGCCCCACCGGCACCACCTCGAACTCGAACCGCGGCCGGACGGCCACGGCGCGGCGGATCGCCGCGATGGGGTAGTACTCGGCGCTGCCCCGCTGCCGCGCGAGCTCCACACGCACGTCGCCGCTTGGGTGGATCCACTTCACGGAGCCCGGCCCAACACCATCGACGATCACATCGTCGTTGAGGCGGCAAAGGCCCTCCGGGTGCTCTGCGAGAGGCGGCGTACTGTCCAACCGCTCGCGCGCCGCCACGGCATCGCTGAAGCGCGTGAAGACGGCGCTGGGCAACGGCATCGCTTCGGCGGCGCCGGCCAGGGCGTTGCGCACCAGCCAGAAGATCCGCGAAGAGGCGGACGCGATGTCCACCGCCAGGTCCGGGGCGCCGCTCACGCGCGGCGCCATCGTCGTTGAGTTCATGCTTCGATCTCCTCATGGTGCAGCGGCAGGCCTTTCGCCGAAGCCTTGGCCACGGCCGCTGCGATCAGTTCCTGGTACCGCGCCAGCACGCTGTCGCGATCCGTGTGTTTCACCTTCAGCCCCACCGCGGCCGCCACCTCTCGGCGCACCTCGGCGATCAGCTGTCCTTCCTCGGCCGTGGGCATCACCGTTGGCCAACCCTTCACGAAGAGCAGGTGCTCCGGCAGCCTCGCCTCAGCAGCGACCCTTCGCTCGGCTCTCTCCTTGGCCTCCTGTAGTCGCGCCCTCAGGCTCGCATCCAGAAGGTCAGGCGCAAGGTCGCCCAGCCAGCGCGTGCTCTGGAAGCTGAAAGTGCTGACCGCCTCCAGTTCCACCATCTCGCGGTAGACAGCCTGGTTGTCCGCGCAGTTGCTCGAGGCTCGCAGGTCGTGTTCCGAGCCCATCACGCAGAAGGCGCACGACACTCGCGTAGTGCCGTAGGTCCGATACGCCTCGTGCAGCACGTCCCCTCGTGACCTGACGTAGTCGTTCACGTCCTGTCGCCGCCAGCCCAGGATCGCATTCCAGGTGTGGCCAACGCCGCGCCTGCGTGTGAGCCGCTCATCCTTCTTCCACGCTGGCATGCGCGCGCGGTTCGCGCTCTCCTCGCGCCGTATGCCGACCGCCGACACCACGTCGCCTTCCGGAAAGCGCCTGCGCATCTCTCGCGCAAGGACCTGGCTCTTGAGCTCGCTGGTGCAGAAGCGCTGGCTCGCGCTGCTCCACGGCAGGATGAGCTTCACGCACTCGAGGTTCGCGTAGCGCGCGACGTTGCCCGCCCATCGCGACAGCCAACGGTCCATCATGTCGCCGGCCTGCCTGCGCACGACGATCAGCTCGACGCCGAGACGCTGCGCCAAGCGTTCACAGACGGGCAGACTGTCCCGCCACTCGACACGGCCTAGGTCCGAATGGATCAAGAACCGCTGGCCCCGGTGGCCGATGTCGTCCAGATGAGCGCACACCCGGTAGGCCAGTGCCTGCGAGTCGCGGCCACCGCTCACGCCGATGAACGTCGGCGCGCCGGCGTCGAGGATCGACACGATCTCCGGCGGCACATCGAGCGCGAAGCGCGAAACGCCATCAGCCAACCCGAACAGGTCAGCTTGCGTGGGTGTTTCGTCCGTCGTCTCAGCGGGGTTGATCCTGATGATGTTCACGAGCCCAGGCTACGGGCCGCGACGCGATGTTCAACCCGTTCGATAGACTGGCTCGGTGGCCTTCACCCCGCATTCCGATGAGCACCAAACCGAAGACCTGGGTCGTTCAACTGTCGGCCGGACACCCTGGCTATCAGCGCGTTGAACTGAAGCGCCGACATCCGCAGAGCCCCGACTACGAGGTTGTCGTTGTGCCCACCGATGCACTGCTTGCTCTGTGGTCGCGCGATACCGGCTACTTCCTGCCTCCCGTTGATCAATGGACGGAGGAAAAGCGCAACGGCATTCGCAACTTTCTCGATCCGGCCGACCCCGGCTTCGCCGAAATGCCCGTGGTGTCCGTTCACACCCGAACCGTTGCCGAGTGGTCGTGGTTACCACCCTTCCGCCGGATCCTCGAGTTGCCCGTCGTGGCGTTCACGAACGGCCGTCACCGCGCTCGCTACCTTGCCGCAGCCGGTGCCCAGCACCTGCCCGTCGAGGTGACCGAGCGCAGCGCCCAGAAGCTCAAGGCGCTTTGTGCCCTCTAGGCAGCACCAGCCTCGTCCAGTTCCGCTATCCAGGCCGGGCACACATAGACCAATCCCCTGCCCGCTCTGCGCGCGAGCGCAACCACGGCATGCGGGTGACGAAGACCGAGCCAGCACGAACGCAGTGAGATCTCGCCACGCAGTAGCGAGGCAACTACGTTTCTTCGGTGGGCGAGCTTGAATCGCCAGGCGCGCTGCCGCCAAGTAGCCTTCCGTTCAGCTGCACCGAAGGCACCCTCGTCTGGCCGTTCGCTCGATGCGTTCATCCTGGTTCCTCGGTGCTTGGTGGACGTCGTCATCCCCTGGCCGCCCTGTCAGGGATTCCGAGCCCACCGTGGTGCGACCTCGCCGTCGCTTGCATCCAGCGGCCGTCCGCCTCCTGGACGCGACCATGCGAAGCGATGCACGCGAATGACGTGGTCGACGATGTCTGCCGCGCTGCGTGCGTCCACGTGCAGTTCCAGGTTGAACTTGGCGGCCCCCTCTTTCGGAGGGATCTCCTCGCACTCGAACCTCAGCGTCACGTCCCGGTAGCCCGGCGCGTCGCCATAGGTCACCAGTCGAGCATTGAGGTCGGCGCAGTCCCTCGGAACCAGCGGCTCAGGCGGCGCGATGCCCCACTCCCTGATGACGGCTTCGATCCGCTTCTGCCCGTCCGGCACGAGCTTGTAGAGGTCGGCACGCCCCCAGCGCAGTGCGTCGATGCAGTTGATCACGTCGTCGCTGATCGCGACGTCGACGGCGCGCAGTTCGAACAGGTCCAACGGATAGGCGTCGCCGTTGTACAGCGCGGCGATGAACCGCGCCACCCGCCTGATCTGGCCGCTGTCGCGTGTCTCAGCAAGCTTCAGCAGGCGATCAAGGGCATGCGCCGCCTTCGCCTGCGCGGCGCGCGACCGCCCCTCGAAATCGTGCTCATCGCCCGCCATATCGGTTCCTTTCCGAAGCACTTCTTGCTTGCCCTCTTCATTGTCCGGCACTCCCGCCGCAGCCCAAGAGGCCTCCCACGGGCCCACCACGCTGGCCCCGTCTGACTGCATCACCAGCTGTGGCCGCCGACGTTTGCCCCTAAGTGGACAAATGAACATGCGCCACCCCGCGATAGGGCCTGGATCGCCCCTACCCACGGCCGCCTGCGAGTGGCACACTCATGGGGCTTCCTGCTGGCGATCGTCGCTGGTACAGCCTTCACCGAAAGCCGTCACCGGCTGTAGTTGAAGTCCAAGGTGCCCTGCACCCTGGCGTTCGCAGTCGTGACCTGCACTTCAATCGCTCACCTTCGGGTGACCATGTCGCGAAAGCGACGAATCCAGTCCGCGCACGCGGGCAAGCCAGTCCGTGCTGGTTGGCGTTGACCTCGGTCTTCGCGCCTCTTGTCGATGTGCACGTGATGCATCGGCCTCGACGTCGGCCTCGCAAGCCGAGAGGGCTCATCGCCCTCGAGCGTCTTCATCCCTTCGCGTGGCGACGCGAAGTCAACTGCGCTTTTCCGGCTACCGCTGGATGAGCGCTTGCGGAGCACCTTCGTGTGCTTCGCTTGCATCGCTGGGACGCAAGTCCTGAAGTGTGTGGAAGACCCGTCGCTTCGGCGTGGGTCTTCTGCCTATCCACGGGCGCGCTTTGCGTGCCTTCAACCCGAATGGGGAACGTAGCTTCTCCATCCGGGGACGTGTCGTTCCCCTTTTGCATTTGCAAAGGAGAACGACCATGTCGAATCACACAGCTCGCACTGTGTCCCGCCTCTGTGGCGGTACCGGCTTGCCGCAACGCCACGTTGCGCTGGCCAAGAAGCCTGCCGCGCTGCTCGCCCCGTTCGTCCGCTCGCCGGTCGACGTGGTCGTCCCGTTGCCCCAACCGCTGCCCCTGGCCGCGTGAGGGGCGCATGGACAAGCACCTGTGGCTCAGCCTGCTCCGTCTCATCAACGAGGGCAGCGCCGAAGAGCTCCAGACGAAGAAGGAAGAACTCCTTCAGAGCCTGGAGCGACTGCGCATCACTCGTGGCCCTGTCCGCGGCGATGTTCTGCGTGTCGTGCGTCTGATCGACGAGGAACTTGTGTCCCGTCTGCATCTGGACCAGCGGCGCAAAGGACGTCGTTAGCGGATGGCTCGAGGCGCCTCGCGAGGGACTGCTTGTCGGGATGATCGAAAAGGATCGCCCACATGTAGTCCCGTTCGAGCGCCTCGCGGCCGCCCTCGATGAGCTGAAGAGACTGGCCTGAACGATCCATCGTGATGGCTTTCATGTGAACACCGGCTTGCCGGCCAGTTCATGCTACCCCACTGGGGACGTTTCGTCCCCCTGGGGCCGGTCCGTCTCCGTGGATCATCCAACGGAGCGAACCATGCATCAGCACTTGCCCAGCATCGGCCCAATCCACGCCCAGCACGCTGTCCCGGAAACCCCGAGTCAGCGCGACCTGGCCGAGGACTTGGCCTGGGCCCGGCTGTACCGTGTCGTGCACCAGCCCTCCGCAGCCGCGGAAGTGGTCAAGTACATGGACAGCAACCCCGAAGCCAAGAGCCGCAACGAGGCGCTCTACCTGCTCGCCCGTCAGACCTTGCACACCAAGGCCCTGGCGGATGAACAGAACGAGCGCACCGTGGCGTTCTTCCGCGCGATCTTCGTGAACGCGCCCATCGGAGCCTTGCGGCTGGTGAAGTCCCTCTTCATCGGCATCCACAAGGTATTCAGCCGCCCCGAACCGGAATCCCAGGCCATTCAGCCGCGGGCCCGTGTCTCGAAGGCGAAGGCACGCATCGACGTGCTCGGCAAGGTTCCGGAAGTCGCCCAGACGCTGACCGGTTTCGCCCCGAGCTCGCCGGTCGTCGTGCCCGAAGCCCAGCCCGTCGACCCGGCGCAGGCCTCACGCAGCAGCAAGGCAGCGTGATACCTCGTTGTCGATGAGCCACGCGAGCATCTCGAACTCCCTCGAGTCCTCCGCGTAGTAGGCCTTGCAGTCCGCGACGTACTTCCTGAGGTCGTCGAGCGTGCGAACGCCCACCACCGGCAAACCGGTGATGCGCTCTAGCCGCTCGACCTCCTTGCGGGTCAACCGGATCGCGTTGCCTAACCGAAGCATCTCCAGACTCTCGCAGACGTTGATGGACTGATTCGCATGTTGAGTGCGATTTGACGTCAAGAGTTTCGCCGAGTCCGACTCCAGCATCCTGAAGGAATCCCCATGACGATGACCGTCGAAGCCCTCCAGATCATCGAGCTCGATGCCGCCACGGCCTCTGCGCCGATGGTCGACCACTACATCCAGCTCGTGCGCAGCAGCGCCGTGGACTCCACGCCCGAGGCGAAGGAGTACGCGAGCGCCCTGCTGATCAAGCTGGAGCACCTGGCCAACAGCCAGCGCGCCGAAGCCGCCGATCCGATCCAGGCCCAGGCCTACCTGGCGCCCTGGCTCACGATCGAGCCGCAGCCCCTCAAGGCCGCGGCCTGATAGCCGACCAGCGGGTCGTTCGAACCACCAGGTTCGAACACCCGCAGGTTGCCCTCACCGCAAGGCGAGGATGAGCATCAGCTTCACCGAACTCCGTGCGACCGGCACGGCTGCGACCTTCACAGGTCGCGCATCAAGCAGGCTTCTTCGAGCCTGCGTCTTCATCAATCCCGAGCGGGGTGCACTGCCCCCGGTCGGGGTAGCGACGCCCTTCTCGCACAACAAGAAAGGACGTCGTATGGCACCTCGCAAACAGAAGCATCCCGCAAAGGTCGAGCAGCGCCGCCGCTTGACGATCTTCTTCAACAAGGAAGCTCGCAAGTCTGCGGCCGACGCGCTGAAGAAGGCGTCGTGGCTGCTGGCTGCGGCCAATGCGTACCTTGGCCTCGCCAAGGGTTCGGTGGCCTACATGGCCATCGTGGTGGTCGGCTGGTTGGTCGCACAGACCCTGGCCGTCATCCTCCTCAGCCTCGAGGAGGAACAGGTCCCGAAAGAGACCGAGGAGCAGGAACATGCAAGCACTTCTGGAATCACTGGCAAGCGCACTCAACCATGACCCGATCTTGGCCACCTACGCCATCGCGTGGCTGGTCTTGAACATCTGGGGAGTCGCAGTCGTGATCCTGGCGTATTGCAGCCGCCTGCAGGAGCGCGCCAGCTCCAGCTGCCCGACACCGCACCGACTGTTCCCACAGCGGCGCCCTCGTCGGTAGAGCGACACGAGCCGCATCACTCCAAGCGCACCCTCCACTAGCCCTGCACGATCACTCGATCGGCGGGGCTTCTTTTTTGTGCCCAGCTATGTCGATATGCCGCACGACGCTCTCGTAGTCGATTCGATGCGTGCTCCCGGTGGTCTTCATCTTGCTCGACCACCGACTTGCGATGATGGGCAGGCCGAAGTGCTCTTGTCCGTCCACCTTCGCGTCTGCCGTGAGCTCGACGATCACCAGCCCCCCATCGTCTCGCACCGGCGGTGGCCCATCAATCCAGCCCTGAAGCGGCGAAGAGCGTTCCTCGGCCGCGGCCGCTTCTAGCAATCGCGGGTGCAACTTCAGCACGTCTGCGTGCTCGTCGATGATCCGATTGCGAGGATCCATCATGGTCACGCCACCGAAGATCACGCGGCCCTGGAAACCCGGCGACATGTCCAAGCAGCCCTTGAGCCGCTTCCAGAGCTGGTCGAGATGCGCGCGATCGTCTTCATCGAAGCGTAGCGGATCGTTCTCGCACTCGCTGTCGGTGTCGCTCGGGTAGTAGCCACCACTCACCGTGTCCAGCAGGCCCAAGAGCGATAGCGCCGCCTCGAGATCCTCTGCGCTGGCCTTCGCGATGTTCATTGACTTGCTCCCCTCATTTCCACTGGCGAACGATCGGTCTCACGCGCCAATTCTCGCCATCCATACTGCTTGCCTCCGCCAGCACACTGCGGCAAGCCCCGAGCTTGACGAAGCGCATCTGCGAGTCGAACTGAAAGCCCATGAGCCGCAACGCCTGCGTGGTGTAGCGCTTGCGCAGCATCGCGTAGATCTTCGGCTGCCGCCGACGTCCAGCCACTTTCACCGCCCGTCGGTCTGATACTTCCAGAAGCCCGCGGGCGGATGCGTGATGAGGCTTTCTTCCAGCGACGCGCTCACGTCACTGGCAGCTTTCAGTGCGAGACCTATGCAACCCGTTAACTGGTTGTCCGTCGCCTCGTCGAGCGCGACGCGCTCTTCTTTCGACAGCGTTCCGAGCACCGCCGCTGCACGAATCAGCAGCTCACCAGCCTCGCCTACCTTGTCGATCACGTGCTTCTTCAACGCCACAGCCTTCTCCCTTCGCCACCTCTGGCGGCACCATGCCGCCACTGCTATTTCACCAACTCGCCGTCCCGCTTCAAGCGCCTCCATTCCCAGGGCGGCACAGGCGCAGGGTCGGCCCACAAGCCCAGCTTCGCTTCGCGCGCATTCGCCTCGAGGCGCAGCAGTTCTTGATCCATGCTGTAGGCGCGATACACCCAGGCCATGCCGCGCCTGACCTGCTCCGTGCTGACGTCTATGCCGCCCACCGTCATCGTCACGATCGGCCTGCCGTTGCGGTCGACTTTGCGCCACTCGATGCGCACCAGCTTCTTGTAGACCAGCTCTCGCAGGGACTGCTCGGACCTGTTTCCCCAGGCCTGCTCGTGCTCCGGTGCGTCGATCCGCGCGAGCCGCAGCCGTACCGACTTTCCGCCGAGCTCGACTTTCGCCGTGTCGCCGTCGGAGATCCCCGTCACCACCACCTCGATGGAATGAACCGGCTGCGCCGCCTCGGCGGCCGCTCGCGCCAGTTTCCGCGCGAAGCCGAACTCGTCGGCAGCGGCGGCCACAGGCGCCATCGCTGCGCCAATGGCGACAGTCAGGAGCGCGATCAGTCTTTGCATGCTGGATCCTTGTCGCAGCCGAAGAAACCATGCGGCAAAAGCCGACCGCATTCCGTGCAAGCCGGCCGCTCGACCAGCTCCGCTGCGCCCCAGTTCATGGTCCTGCCCGGCGTGCGGTTGGCGCGCTTCCCCTTGCCACCGAGCGGCCTGTGAGCGTCGTCGTGCTTCCTCTTGCCTTGCGTCATCATCTTCTGTCCCCTACCGCCGCCGACGCCTCTTCGCCCGTTCGGCCTTCTGCACCTGAAGCCGCTGTCGCACAGCCGCCGTGTAGCACCAGGCCAGGTCGAGCGTCTCGGTGCTACGCAGCCCCTTGGCCCGCAGCTCGAGGACGCCGCCGACCACTGTGACGATCACCGGCCGCGCCCCCTTGTCTCGCACGATCGCGCTCGTCTCGCGCGTCACTGGACGCAGCGACTTCGTCACCATGGCGAGCACCCCGCGGCTTCCCTGACTTCGGAGGCCAACTGTTCCAGCTGTCGCGCGATGCGCGCAGCATCTTCCGCCCCGATGTGCATGACTGCCCCGCGCACCCGCGCCAGTGCAGCCGCAGCCTCGAAGTCCAGCGCCTCGAGGTCCGCCGAATCGCGACCCTCGTACATCGGCAAGGCGCTCTTGGGCCTCATCTGCTGCGCAGCCGCGTCGAGGAAGAAGCGTCGGTTCGGATGGTCCACGTGGTAGAGCAGCTGAGTGGACACGTAGACGCAAGCGTCACCGCCTGGGCCCGTGACGATCACGGTCTCGGCGAGCACGGTCTCGTCCATCGCCCCGCGCGACATGCCCAGATCGGCCGCCTTCCAGCTCTGCTCGAATAGCACCACCGCGCACTGCGCGTGGCTCGGGCGGCAGAGCACAGGCCTGCCGTTGCTCGCCGCCAGCGTCTGCGACACGGTATCCACCGGCATGCCGTTCAGGTCGCGCTCCGCCGCCTGCATGATCGCCCACTCCAGGGTTCTGACCGGGTGTCTGAAGTCCATGTGACCTCCTTTGTGCCTCAGGATCTCACCGACCATCGCGTCTTCAAGGGGAGTCGACGCACAACAGATCCTCCGACCGGTACGCATCCGGCATTGCAGCGGCGTCGACCTGGAGCTGACCCGGGCAGCGCATGTTGAGCGCCAGAAGCTGCGGCATCGCGCGCAGCAGTGTTGACACCGCTTCTGGCAACCCGGAGAGATCCTGGTCTGTCAGCCAGGTGCAGCACTCCTCCGGCGCAATCACTAGGCCGCCGCGCCTCCCCCACCTCGTGCACGACGTGCACTGGCCTGTGGCCGTCATCCTTCGACCCCAACCCATTCCCCCGCCCCCACAGCCTCGGCACGATCCAACATCGCCCGCCCCATCTCTCCCGCCCAGGAGAGGAAGGCCTCGCGGCTGCGCGCCGGCGCCTTCCCGTGCATGCAGAACAGGGGCTGATGGCGCGAACCCCTTCCGTCACCCAAATCGCACACCAGATCGAAGGCCCCCGACCTGTCTACCTCGACCACCAGCGTGTCGACCAGGGCGATGCCGAAGCCACCGATCAGCAAGCGATGCGCCGCCGGCGCGACCCGCTGGATGGCGTTGGTCACGCTCGCGCCGCGGTTGCGCCCGAAGCGTTCCATGTCCACTAGCAGTAGCCGCGCGAGATTGGCGCGCTCCAAAACGCCGGCGACCGCCAGGATGCCGTCGTGGTGTCGTACCGGCGTGGCGTCCGGGCTTTGGCAAAACAGTCGCAGATGTCGGATTAGGGCTTGCCTCATCGTGAGTCCTTCATGGCTGATGAACCCCATCCTCCGATCGATGCGCATGCCTTCAAGCCCTCAGCGTGGCCGCACGCCGCGCAGCTGGAGCCACTCGTCGAATGCCTCGCAAAGTCGCACTGCCTGCCGTGCGCGCGTCAGCGCGACGTAGAGCAGGTTCACGTCCGCCTGGTCAACATCGTCGGCGGTGAGTTCCCTGCCGTCCTCGAAGAACTTCATGAAATCGTCTGCCAGCCAGACCTGGTCGAACTCCAGTCCCTTGGACTTGTGCGCCGTGGAGAAGAAGATGCCGTCGAACGTCGGCCAGTCTTTCTTCTCAAGATCGACGTGCCGCGACTTGATCTGGTCCACCATCGCAGGCACTCGGCTGCCGTAATCCTCGATGACGCGCACCAAGTGCCGCAGCTCAGGGTCGGCGGCGTCCTCGGCGAGCTGCTGCAGCGCTTCGAAGTCCGGAAAGCTGCGCAGGTACGGGTCGCGGATCAGCCCGCTGTCGCCCGACCACAGGTAGTACGCGTCGAGCAGCTTCTCCATCCGATATCCCTCGGTGCCGCCAACGAAGTGGTATCGACGGTTCTCCGTCAGGAATGCGATCGCTTCCTCGAAAACCACGGCGTTCGTCCTGGCGAGCACCGCGAAGGACCGCTTGGTGTCCACCGACAGCCGCGTCGGCTCGCGGCCGGCGCCGGTGATTCGCAGCGTGTTGTCCGGCTTGAAGTGCCCGAGCAATGCATTGGCCATCTGTGCCACGCCGGAGCCGAAGCGAAAGCTGCGCGTGAGCTGCAACCGCTCGTCCGCAGGGTGCATCGCCAGCGCGTTGGCCGACCCACGAAACGTGAAGATCTGCTGGGCTGAGTCCCCCACCAGCAGTAGTCCGCCAGCCTGCCGCCGGACAATGTCGTAGGTGCACAGATTGAGGTCTTGCGCCTCGTCTACGCCGATCAGATCCTGTCCGCGCAGGACTGGCCCGTCCATCTGGAAGAGCTTGAGGTAGCCGTCATGTGGCATGCGCAGTTCCCCGCCGTCGCGGCGGCACATCCGCTCCCAGGTGGCGCGCGCAAGTTCGACAACAGTCCCTGGGTCCGCCATCCGTTCTGCGATCTCGGCCGGCACGTGCGCCGACGTGATCTCGTCGTCCAGCGAGCCGCACCAATTCTGGATCGCCTGTAGAGCGCCGGATGCGGCCAGCGGCCCACATCGAAACGCGCGCGACACGGATGAGCCGTAGGTCTTCCCGACTCTCTGAGCCGCGTCCTTGCCGAACAGCTCGGCCGCCTTTCGCCACGCGATCGAATGCGTCGTCCTGCAGGTCACGTTGGCTGGCATGCGTGCCGCTGCCTCAAGTTGAATCGACTTGTTGAAGGCAAGGTAGAGGATGCGCGTTCGCGGCCGCGCGCCTGCGTACAGTCCGAGCGTCGTCGTCTTCGCCGCGCCCGCTCCCGCCTCCACCACCAGCCCACGCGCCTGGCTCGCGACGATGCGGGACTGTTCTTCCGTGGGTTCCATCCGGCGCTCGCGAACCTACCAGGCGAAGGGCTTGTTCACGAACAGCGAGCGCATCGCGCTGCCTTGCTCGCGGCCCCATGATCTGAACGACCATGCGCACACCACGATGTTGGTGGCGTACATCCCGATGCTCCACCACAGCCCCATGCGCACGCACAGCCCGATCAGCACGATGTTGGCGACGATCCACGTCGCGAAGCCGGCACGGCGCTTGCGCGCCACCTGGATCTGCCCCATCACGGTGAGGATCCAACCCAGTACCTGCAACACGTCGATCACCTGCGATTCCGTCATCTGAGTCCCCTTGTTCTCTTCGACGAGTTCATTGTTCGACAGGAGCCGTGACCTTCAAGAGTCGCATGCGCTCAACGTCAGTGAGCCACGTTCACCGGCACCGCTGCGACCACAGGCTCCAGTGAGCCCTGCACGACTGACACCAGCGTGCGTCCGAGCTGGTCCGCAAGCAGCCCCCCAGGCAGGTCGGCGACGCGCAGTGTCAGCGCCCACCCCCCCGCTTCGTCCGGTGCGATCTGGTAGCCGACCTGGATCACCGCCAGCCCGCATTCACTTCGAGTGCTCATCTGGATCCGTTCGTTCTGCAGCGTCCATCGCCGCACAGGCCCGTCATCGTGCCGGCCTCGCCTGCGTCGCGCCAACGGAAAGGCGGGCGCTCCGACCCCCCGTTTCGGCCGGTCGTCCTTCGTCCGGCGCAGCTTGGCCATGCGCAGCGGTTAGTCTTTCGCCCGTCCACGCTGGCCATCTCTGAGCCATCCACGCCACATGAGCACCTTCGCGTACGTACTCCTTGCCCTTGCCATCGGCTATGTGCTCGGCCGCTACCGAGCCACATCCTTCCAGAATCGGGGCGAGGCGCTCGTCTCCAAAGTCCTCCGATCCAACTTCGGCGCGCCCGAGTACCACCTCCTCAACCATGTGACTCTGCGACTCAAGGACCGGACAACTCAGGTCGATCACATCCTTGTGTCTCGCTATGGCGTCTTCGTCATCGAGACCAAGCACTACAAGGGCTGGATCTTTGCCAACGCCAGGCACGCCACCTGGACGCAGGTGATCTTCAAGTACAAGGCACGCTTCCAGAACCCGATCTTTCAGAATCTCCTCCACGTCCGTGCGGTGCAGGAGCTTCTCGACTTCCTCCCGCCAGACTCGATCCGTTCTATCGTTGTCTTCACCGGCGAGGCCGAGTTCAAGACCGAGACACCAGCAGGTGTCGTGAAGCTGCGTGGTCTCGTCGACCACATCCGCTCTTCGACCGCCGAGGTCATGTCGGCGAACAGGGTTCAGTTCTGCGTCGGTCGCCTGGAGACCTCACGTCTCGCCATCACCGGCAAGACGGACCTTGAACACGTTCAGAGTCTGGAGCGTCGGCACGGCAGCCTGAACTAGCTAGGCAACGAGCCCACGAGGCTTCCGCCTTTTCAGGCCGAACCGCCGCCACACGGCTGGATTCACATCGATAGGGCCTGCTCGCTTGGACGACAGGTTGACCAACACTCCGTGCTGCTTGATCGGTCCCTGGAACAGTTCGTAGAGCAACTGCGAAGCCCACCGCACTGCCATGTCGTTGACGAACAGACCCTGTGATTGCAGCGAGATCCGTACCGAGCATGACGGCGCAACGTCCTCTTCCCGATCTTCGAGAAGCTGCGGAAAGAGCTCGGTCACGCAGGGCAGCCGACCCCATTCCTCCCTCTCCGGCAGCGGATAGGCCTTCGGTTGCCCGAGCACCACCTGGGCCGAGTTCTCCGTGTTGCCCAGGTCCAGCCAGTACGACACCCCCGAACCCCGTTTGAACAACGTCCCATGCAGTTCGCGGCGCGCTCGCGCCGAATCGACGCAGCTGATGATGATCGCCGGCCCGCCGCTGTAGTCGCGCACCGGCTGCGGCTCGTAGTGCGACGGCACCGCATCCCAATCCAGCCCGAAGTACTGATTGAGCCGGTTGATGGTCACCACGGCCTTGTGCAGGCCAACGTCGGCCGGGCTGTACACCTGACGCCCCACGTTCGACTCGCTGACGGTATCGCCGTCAAAGGCAGTCACGTGCAAGCCGTACGGGTGGCCAAGAGCCCGGATGGCAATGTCGAGGCGAGCCAGGCAGTTCGCCATCTGCGCGCCATTGCCGCCGACGCCCACCAGGTGCACGCGCACCCGCTGGCTCAGTAGGCTCTTGCCGATGCAGTGTTCCATGTCGATTCTGTTCCCCTTCCCGAGGATCTTCTCGCCGACATGACGCAGTTCAACCACCGATCAGCGAGCAGCCTTCTCCGTTGCCTTCTCCGCCGCAGCAGACAACTCGCGTGCCGCCGATGCGACGCCGTTCGCCCATCGTTCCAGCCCGAGCACACGCAACGCACTAGCCTTGCGCTCTGCCTCGTGAGCCATCCGCCCCAATCCCTTCGCGAGCCTGCTTGCCGATGGTTTTCGTTTCATGCCATTCCTTTCGCGCCGGAAAGGGCCGGCTCCCTGGTCATAGGCGCCCGCGCGTTGGATTTGACCCGCCTAACCTCGCTGGGCAGGTGAGATGCGCCTTCGACGCACGATGCCCCTCGCATGGGGGCGTCCCCCTATCCGCGCGACGTTCCGCCGTTCTCTTCGTCCCACGGGTGCGGCAAGTCCCGGAACAGTCCGTTCACGACGAGGCGAAACCTCGCGGACGGCCGCTCCTGGTCGAGGTTGCCGAAGACCCCGCACACCCGCACGCCTTGGTCGTCGCGGTTGTCTTCCCCTGACCAGAAGGCCCGGAGCCGACCATGCGAGTGAAGGTCGATGGCCAGTACCTCATGCTCGCCCATCGCTTCGATCCGGTACCGCACGTGTCCGGGGCCAGCCTCCAGCGCCTCGTGCATCGAGAGCCGCAGCGAACCGGAGTCGGCGTCGTAGATCAGCGCGCCTGCCACCTCGTTGGGCAGCGCCGCCCTCGCGCGTTCGATGAAGGCGTCGAGCAGCGCACGCGGAATGCCGCCGAAGGTGAAGCGGATTGCTTCGCGCACTTCTCCAAACGGCAGCCGCATCTCCACATCGCCGACGCGCGTCGTGCATTCCAGCCACGGTGTCCGCATCTGCACGAACAGGCCATTGCTTCCCAACAGCATGCGCTGCCCCTGCGGCTGCGTATCGAGTTCGCCGAATCGCGGCATGGTAACGACGGGGCACGTCGCCTGGATGGCGCGGTCGCGCAGGTCAGTCGTCATGCTTTCCGCCCTCCTTGTGCTCCATCACTTTGCCGAGGGTGCATCCGAGGTCCACCAGCACCTTCTCCGGAAAGCTGGCGTGCTTGCCGTCCAGCATCGCGCGCCAGAACTTGTACGGCCCACCACGGTAATGCACGAGGTCCTGATGCACGTTCGGGTGAGTGAACCAGCTGTCGAAGAAGGCGTTGTTCCACTCTTCGAGCTTCGCAGCCGTGGCGCGCTCGGGCAGGTCCACGTTGCCCACGCAGATCTGTCCGCTCTCCCACACGTTGAAGTAGGGGGCCCTGAACAGCGGCGTGTCCTCGGCGGGCCGAGCGCTACCCTTGACTGCCCAAACGTACCACTTCCGCGATGCCGTGACGCAGAACACCAATCCGGGGTGGCTCACGACCTCCGACCGCTCGACTGCGCCCAGCTCGTCGCCGCCGCACCGGAACCAGATGCGCCTCTGCGCCGGCGGCACCCACCACGCCACCGCCCCTGTGTCCTGGTAGAGCACCTTGTCCGCGATGAAGCCCCCCTGGCGGCGCTTGGTGAGAGTGCGCGCCAGTCGCGCCACTGCAAACGCCGTCATCGGCCATCCCGGAAGGATCGTGGCCCCGCCATTTGGCTGCGCCGCAATGCCATGCACCGTGGCGAAGCTGCTGCCGCCCTTAGCCTTGTAGACGAGGATGGCCTGCGCCAGTTCGACCCTTGCCGCCCCCTCTTCCGACACCTCGAACTTAACCTGCCGCTGTGCTGCGCTCATCGCCTGCCCCTTTTCATTCCCGGCCAGTCTCCCTCGGTGAGCTTCCAGATCAAGTCATCCAGCGCGCGCACCGCGTCGCACCACCTGCGCATGTAGGCAAACCACTCCCGGAACACGGCAGGGTCGTTCGCATCGACAGTGTCTTCGCCACAGGACTCGAAATAGTCGCCGCTCTCGCCGATCATCTGCTCGTAGTCATCGAGCACCCGCAGCGTCAGTTCGTCATTGGTGTTCCAAGCCAGCACGCCCGAGAACCCGACGAAGCGGCCGTCCCGGAACGCCCAGTCGTTGTTCGGCAAGTCCGCTGCCATCAGCTTGAGCACGGCCTCGATCACCTCGGCGATGCGGCGCTCCTTGGTCTCAGCAGCCAGTTGGAGCAGCGTCCTTCTGCCAAGCGGCTTGGTGCCGCCACCGATCGCCCAACTCGGGAACACCGCGTCGAACATCGCCCGCGTCACCATCGATTTGCGCATTTCCTCGCGCTGCTCGGCGTCGTCCCCGCAGTTCTCTTCCAGCGCACTCTCTTCGTCGAGTTCGCCGTACCAGTACGTGTCGCTGGCGCACTCCATGACGATGTTCGGCGTGTAGATCGGCAGCGTTCGCCACGCAACATGCTCCAGAGCTTCCAGCACAGTTTTCCCGAGCTTCGCGCGACGCTTCTCCAGGTGCTCCAGCGCCGGACCCACGCATCGCACCCCGAACGACTGGCCTCCCCACTCGATCACGCACGCCGGCCGCATGCCCCGCCCGTCGCGCTCGTCAGCATCCCGCAGGCGCATCGAGAACTGCGGCGAGAGGATGCGCAGGCCGCTCAGTTCGCGCGCCATCCAGCGACCAAGGACCTCCTGGCAAGTCTTGATGTGGTCGGAGCCGATTCGCGCCGGCATCAGCGAGGCGTCGAAGGCACCAGCGCGCAGCAACGTCCTGGCGAACAGCGCGCCCCGCCGCCGCGAGGCTTGGGGCACCAGTTCGCACGGAATGCTCGAATCGAGGGTAGGCAACTGGAACATGGCGATCAGAAGAGGGGTGGCAGGAGTGCGCCGCGAACAACCATCCGCTCTTGCCGATCGCCGCGCGGATTACCCCGCACGTCCTCGGCGAACTTCTGGATGATGCTGCTAACTCGAACCAGTCTCTCGTCTGCCATGGCGGCTTCAAGGGCTCCGACCGCGCCGCTTGGCGGCCGGTCGAGCAGCGCATCCAGCCGCGCCGCGTAGCGCGCGACTGGATCGCGGTCAGCCCTTGGTGCCGACCGCGCGCTTGAACGAGACTTCCTGTACGCCACGGACCACTTCTCCGATTTGGGCCTCAGCCGTCAGGAGTTCAGGGTACTGCGCTCCGTAGACCTCCTTGACCTGATCGACGGTCATCCCCGGAATGTCCGGCAGGGTCATGCCGTTGTACTTGAACGCCCGCGCCACTGCGGCAACGACGATGGACATGGTTGCCTCCTTTCAGGCACCGAACAGGTCGGGAACGGTCAAGCCACTCGCCGGCGCGGGCTTGTTGGACTCGCCGCTCGGTGCAGCCTGCGCATCTTCATCGCCGCCCGATGCGTCACCGTCGTCATCGCTTTCGACGGGCTCGCTGCTCGCCGCCATTGGCTTGTGCGCGCCCTTGTGCGCAGCCTTTGCACCAGCCTTGGACAGCGCGTCAGCCCCCTTCTTCACGGATGCCGCCTTGGCCGCTTCCAGCACTTCGTTGGTCGCCGCCACCTGCTCGTCCAGGCTCGTGCGCGCCGTCGCGTAGCTGGCCACCGCCTGCACGAAGCCCGCGTCCAGTTCTTCGGGGGTGGCCGTCAGCTTGAGCGGCACGGCCAGCGCGGGCACTTCCTTCCCGTTGTCCGTCGTCTTCGGCACCACGACCACCGTCATGAGGCCGTTGGCCTCGTCGGCCGACAGCAGCAGGCTGAACGCGCCCCTGGCAGCCATCGGGAAAAGCTCTTTGAACATCGCTTGAATCTCCTGTTGTGCGAGGGCTGACCCTCGAAGTCATCCTATGGGTCGCCCCTCGCTTGTCGAGGGCTCACGCCGCGTGGGCCGCCTCCGGTTCCTCACGCCGCTCGGTGCTCGCGGTAGGCGCCGGCTCGGCGCCGCCCTGTGCCGCGTTGCGCTCCGCGTACTTGAACTTCCGGCGCGGGTAGCGCATCGCCTTGGGCACCGTGCCCTTGTAGGCAAAGCCATCGACCGCCAGCAGCGCCTGGATGAAGTCGCTGCGCTTGCCCGCCTTCGCCTTGGCGTAGCGGTCGCCCATTGCCTTCTTGAGCCCGACCTCCTCGGCCAGGGATTCCAGTTCGCTCACCGTCAGCAGGTTGAGGTAGTCCTCGCTGAGCGTGAAGTGCCGCGCTTCGTCCACTTCGAGGTAGTTGAGCAGTGCTTCCAGGCCCTCGGTGTCGATCCCGTAGGCGGCTGACGCGGTGACGGCCTTGACCAGGGCGTCCAGCGCGCTCGCCTCCACGGCCTCGGCCTGCTCCAGCATCTTGCGCAGCGGCGCGTCGCCCAGGCTCGGCTTCTTCACGCCCGCGAGCTTCACCGCCACATCCGCATACCGATCCGCGTTCACCGCCCGCGTCTCGCGTGCCAGCACCAGCGCCGTCAGGACACGCTGATTCCGCTCGCCCTGCGCCATCAACTGGTTTGCCACCGTCTTGCGCCAGAACTCGACGCGATGCGTGATGACCTTGCCGGGCACCTGATTGCGCGGCTTGACGGCATCAGCAGCGGTCGCGCTCCCCGCCGTGGTGGTCCCCTTGCCGCTGGTTCCGACCGGCGAGTCCTTCTTGGCCCCAGGCGGCTTGCTCGCTTCGCGCTCCGCCTTGCGCCGCGCCGCCACCTTGGTGCTGTTGCACGCCGCATCGAAGCACAGCGATTCCTCGACCTCACCGTAGTGTCCGGGGATGGCCGACACGCTGCACCCGAAGTTGGCGCAGCCCTTGCACGCTTCCATCTGCTCGGCGCCGACTCCAAGGGGTCCGTCCGCCGCCACCGACAGCGCGACAAACCCGTCCTCGGGCTTCACGAACTTGATCACCTGGAAGCGCTCGCGCAGCGGCTCGGCCTTCGCCTCCAGCGCGGCCATCGTGAGTTCGTCGTAGTGGGTCGGGTGCTGGCAGAAGCCGTCTCCGATCGAGGCATCGAACAGCGCCGCTTGCTGTGCCGAGTTGTGCGCGCACCCGAGGCACTGTGCCGTGTCGAAGATCGCGTCTGACAGCCGCTTGGCGAACTGGCCGAGCTGCTTCTTGAGCACTTCCACCGGCACCCGGTGTTGCAGGATACCGGCCAGCACCTTGACCTGGCGGTCCTGCGGCAGCCCCGCCAGCAGTTCCGCATGGCCGATGCCGATGTTCGGATGGCGCTCGATGATGGCCTTCTGCACTTCGCTCGCGCAGTTCAGCAGCAGCAGCCGGCTGTCGAGCTCGCGCAGTTCCCACCCGAGTTGGTTCGCGGTCTTCTGCTTGTCGCCCGCGTTGAAGCTCAGCAGCGCCTGCGCCCCCTTGGCCTCTTCGATCGCGCTCGGGTTGTCGCGCCCCTTGTTCTCGATGATCCCGAGTGCGCGCGCCTCGGCGTCGCTCAGGTCCTCGACCGTGACCGGCATGTCGTAGTCGTCGCCGTATTCCTCGCCCGCGACCATCCAGCGGCGGTGGCCGTAGACGATTTCCCACAGGCCTTCCTGGGTCGGGTGGGGCCGGACCATGATCGGTGACTTGATGCCGCCGGCCGCCTTCACCTGCTCGCGCAGTTGCGTCATCGCCTTCGGGTCGTAGTGCTCGCGGTAGTTCTGGCCCGCCACGATCTGCCGAACCTTGAGGGTCGGCTGCGCCGGGCAATCCAGCGTCGCTTCATCGTTCATTGGGACTCCTTCGTTAGTGCGCTTCCTGTGAAGCGTGATGTCATGTTCTCGTGAGCAAGCCAGTCTTCAAGCTCGTGATCAGTCCGCAAACAGGTCGATCTGATCCTCGTCCTTCGAGTGATCCGTCGTCCCCCTCGTCCCCCCGCGCACGACCGTTCTCGGCCTCTCCTTGGCCTCCCGCTGCTCTTGAGCAGCGGTGCTCCTTGCACCACACCCCTCATCCGTCTCTTTCGCTACGGACGCCGCGGCCTGACGCAATGCGTGCAGCCTGCTCGGGTGCAAGGCAGGCAGCACCACATCAGGCGTCTGGTCGCGCGTCGTCGCATGCATCACGGTTTGCAGGTTCTCGTGAGTGCCCAAGGCGTTGCCGCGGTAGACGACGAGCTCGCCAAGATCCAGCCGCCCTAGACACAGGTTCGCCAGCACCTGTGTGGCGCACACGTTCGCGCACAGGTGGTCCAGGTCGATGGCGGTGATCGACCAGCGGCGCAGCGCCGCCTCGCCCTTGCTCTCCACGACACCGCGGATGAACGCCAAGATCAGCGCTCCCGACCCGCAGGCCGGCTCGCACATTCGCAGGAACCGATCCTCTCTCGGGGCGGGCAGATCGGTCGGCGTCGCCAGTCGCGCCATGAACTCGGCCACAGCGTTGGGTGTGAAGAACTGACCCAGCCCGCCGCGATGCCCGCGCGATGCCAGGGACTGGTACACCTCTCCGAGCACGTCCTCGAAGGGCCGAGCCGCCACCGCGCGCGCGTACTCACCCGACGCATTGAGCAGCCAGTCCCCCAGGTCGGCCGGAGCCTTCTCTGTACAGCGCACGCCGAAGCCCGCCAGCACATCCGCCACCATCCAGGTGAGAAGTTGGTGCGGCTGGTAGCGGCCCATCCCGACGCATGCATCGACGATGCGCTGCGTCGCTCTGTTGTCGCTCATGGCGCGGTCTCCCTTGCGGGCACCGAGGCCTGGGTCGCGCCCCGCTGCTTCCGAGGGAGTTCGCGGCGCCCGCCCTGCCCCAGGTAGAGGCGAGCGACATCGCCCCACGACAGGCGCGTCGCACCTGTGATTCCCTCGACCCAGTCCATCACGTACGGCGCACCGTGCACCCCGGTGGCACGGACTTCCCGCACTCGGCGCTGGCTGATCCCCATTCCCTGTGCGACGGCTGCGATGGTCTTACCGTGCGCTCGCATCAGGCGTTCTATGGTGTCCCCGGTCAGATGGTCCACGTCGCTGTACGGCGACGAGCCGCCGGTCGAGGTGATTGCGTTGGATCGCATGGAGATCAGGATCTCCTACGAAAGCGCCGCATCAACCGCTCAAGGTGGACAGATGAACATGCGCGCCTTGGCAGGACGGCATTGCGCGCGCAGTTCCGACTTGCCATACTCGCCTTACCTTTCCGGCCTTCGGCCGTCCTCGTCTCGAGGAGGTATCCACCGCGTGAGCGATGGCGTTAGCGGTCGTGACCCGCACGAGAATCCAGGCGCCGCGATCTGCAGCGCCTTCAACCCCGCCACAGGGCACCAGCCCGGCGGGCGGTGCCCTCTTCCACTGGAGGCACCGATGTCATCCCAACTGAGCGCGCCGCATGCGGCCCCCTGGATCCCGCCCGGCGTGGTTCGTCTCATCCGTCTCAAGCGCGAAGGCGCCTTGAGCAGAGGCGACCTGGTGGCCACTCGTCACCTTGGCACGTGCGAAGTCGTCACCGTCGAGTCGACGCACGCGATCACCGTGCGCTCCGTCAGCGCCGACACCCATCACCGGCTGCACTGCGTGTTCGGCCCCGGCGTCAGCTTGGCCGACGCCTGACCCATCCGGCCGTCGCCATCACTTCATCCCACGAGGGACATCGTCCCTCTGGGTCGGTGTTCCCTCGTCATCTGAGAGGACAACACCATGAACCTTGCACTGCTCGATCGCGCCGACCTGGAGGCGATCGTCCTGGACCCCCCTCTGGTCGCGCCGACGCAACTCATTTGCTCGGACAACGCCATCGCAGAGTACGTCCCCCATCCGGCGACGATGCGCCAGGCGCGACTGCGCCATGTGCTCGCCGCCGCCCACGAACTGCTCACCCGTGTCGCCACGGACGCGGTCCGTGGCAAGCCGCTCATCAACGCGCCTTCGACTCTGAAGGAGTTTCTGCGCGTCTACTTCGCCGGCGCTGAGCGCGAATCGTTCGTCGTCGTCTACGTTGATGCGAACCACCGCGTCATCGAGGTCGAGGAGCTGTTCGCCGGCACTCTCGCGCAGACCGCGGTCTATCCCCGGGAAATCGTCAAGCGTGCGCTGCACTTCAATGCTGCGTGCGTGTGCCTGTCGCATTGCCACCCCTCGGGGCAGGCAGAGCCTTCGCGCGCTGACGAGTACCTCACATCGACGGTCAAGTCTGCGTTGGCCCTGGTCGACGTCCGAGTCCTCGACCACATCGTTGTCGCCTCCAACGGCAGCGCGGTCACGTCGATGGCCGAAAGGGGACTCGTGTGAGCGAGATCACCGACCGCGCGGGCGATCACTGGGTACCTGCTTGCGGCGGCACCGAGACGCCCACGAAGACCCGGACCGGTCGAACGCTTCTCTTCATGTGGAACACCACGAAGGGCGAGCACGCGTACTACGACTGCGATCGCGACATCTTCCTGACCAACGAAGAAGCCAGCGCGGCCCTCGCGCTGAACTGATGCCCACGGGGTCCATTGCGGCCCCAAGCATCCACCTCATCCGTCTATCCAGCGCGCGTCCTACCCGGCGCGTCCATCAGGAGCATCACCATGCAATACATCGAAATCGGCCCGGTCCCGGGCGAGGAAAGCTGCGCCCAGGTCGGCAACCCCGACTACACCGAAGCCTCACTGCGCGAGTGCGAGGTGTTCCAGCGCATGCTGTACCGCCTGTTCCCCGTCCCCGAAGGCATCCCGGTCGCCTACGTCGGCCGCACGCACCCGCACGACTTCGGCAACTACCGTGAAGTCTCGATCCGCTACGACGAGAAGAACGGCGCTGCCGTCGACTTCGCCTTCCAGGTGGAGCTCTCCGTCCCGGCGAACTGGGACGCGATCGCGCAGTACGAGCTGGCCTGGTACGAGCGCAAGCGCGCGTATGACGTAGCTGTCCGTGAGCAGCGTCTTCAACGCGACGAGGTGCCCCCGCACTTCGGCGAAGAGAAGCCGCCCCGCCTCCCGGCAGATGCGCACTTCGCTGCGCTGCTCACCGCTTACCCCCTCTGAATCCAACCCCAGGGTGCCCGCTTCGGCGTGCACCCAATCGGGAGAACACCATGAACCTGACCATCGGCGCGGCGAGCGCCAACGTCCCCCTGGCTCTCCAGGATCCCGCATCCCTGACCCCCGACGCGCGCGCGCAGCGTCGCGCAAGCCTCGGGCGATCTCATCGCGCCGTCGGCGTCGATCCCAGGTATCTCCAGCTGCCGGAAGGCAAGCGCCTGTGGTTCGTCCACGTGGTGCTCGACCTTGCGGTGCACGCAGGGTGCCTCGGCTTCACCAAGCACGTCTACGAGTACGCACTGGGTGCCGACGCTCACGAGGCGGAACAAGCGGTCCGCAAGTACTTCGCCGGCCTCGCGCCTGACTCCGACGTCATCCACGCCGAACCTCGGCTGTCTTCCGCAGAACACCCCGAGGAGCTCGCCTTCCCGGATCAGGTTCGACGTCTCGACATGCCTGCGAAGCCCCTGATGAGGACTCTCTCATCATGAGCCAGCATCTCTCCATCGCCCGCACCTCGCGCGGCAAGCCCGCCTATGTCGTTGCTGGCTGGGATCGCCCCTTGTCCGAGTTCTTCATCCGCGCCTTCCGCGGCTCGGAGCCGAACGTCAACAAGATGCGGCACATGTCGAGCGGCTACTCGGACCTGGACTCTCTCGAGGCGGCACTGCACTACCTGCAGCTCACCGTCCCGTCGAGCTTCATGCGCGAGTTGCACATCGACGCGCGCTGCAACGCCGGCAATCGCATCGTCCGCCACGACTTCAGCCTGGTTCCACGCGTCCTGTACGCCGAACCTGACTCGTCTGGGCGCATGCACGCGCTCTTCCGCGCACGTCGCCCCATCACCCACTCGACGCTCGTGCTCCAGCAGCACGAGCGGATGGTGGTCGTGCAAGACGTAGGCGCGCCTCCGCTGCTCACCGAGGACTTCCGCAGCGGCCGACCTTTCGGGCTCGGCGGACTCATCGTCACCAATGAGGACCTCGAGTTGGTCCTCAGCGGGCCATGCGACGAACGCTTCTGCACAGAAGCGTTCGGCCGCCAGGCGCTGCCGGTGGCGGCCTGACCTGCATCCTTACACCCATCGAAGGGGCGCTCGCCGACAGGCAGCGCCCCTTCTTGCATCTACAGGAGACCCTTGTGCCATCCGAAACTTCATCGCCGATCAATGAGATCGATCGCGTCGTCATTCATCTGCCCGACGACGCCATGTTCTACAGCCATCGCAGCTACCTCCCGGTCGCGATCGACCTCATCGACGGTGAGCAGCGGCCGACCTTGCTGCGACACGGCGATCGCGGAATCAGCTACATGGCTCAGTACGAGATCTTCTCCGTACTGTGCAGCGATCGCGCGCAGAAAGCTGTCGACCACCAGCTTCTGGCGGCCGGCAAGCCCGTCACACCCGAGCGTTACCTCGGCCTGTGGCGAACGGCGATAGCCGAATCCGTGACCGCAGCTGTGGCGAAAGCTGAGCTCGGCATCCATGCTGTCGCCGTCCTGCGCGCACCGCTGGCCGCGATGTCCGACGCCAAGTCGTCTTGGACCAGTTGCCCCTTCGGCACGTTCGCGCGCTTTCAGGCGGCGTACGGCCATCTCTTCAAGCATGGCGACGACGGCACGTTCACGCTCGAGCTCGACCTTGCCATCGCAGGATGCGCTCAGGTCGCCTACTACGGCGCATCGATGATGTGCAACAAGTTCGACCGAAGTTCCAGCACCTGGCAGGCCGGCATCTTGATCCGACGAGTCGATACCCGGCTGCATCAGGCTGGCCTCTTCGAAGTCGCGGAGGCCTGAGATGTCTCATCGCATCGAGTACCAGTGGGCCTGTTGGCGCGTCCACGCTTCTCCCGGTCAAGGTGCCATGCCCCGCTTCGTGATCGCGATCGAGGGCGGTGACAACAACCTCTGCGACGCCGTCACCGGCAAGCGTTCCCGCAGCTGGGACGTCTGCATGCTCGGCACCGCATCGCAAGTCCTCAAACGTGCTGTGTACTTCGCCGGCGCCTGTGAAGGCGGCTCCTTGAAGCCCGGATCGCGCGACTGCACTCCCGAGGCCTACATCCGTCGCATCCGACGCCTCATCGAAGGCGAGGCACCGGCACCTGCGCAAGGCAATTGGTATCCGCGCGTCCGCATTCCCGAGAGCCATCCGCTGGCGACCCACGCACGGCAGCTCGGCCTTCCGCTGGTTCGCGAACAGCGCTTTGGCGATTGGTTCGCACTCATCGACCTCAACGTGTCGCAGCGCGATCTTGTCTTCGACTTCGCCGACAAGTTCCCCGACCTTCATGGTTGGCAGCTTGCCGAGGTCGGCGGCCTTCCGCGGACCTGAATCACACCAACGAGTAACCCCGAGCTTTGGCTCGGGGCCTCTCTCAAGCTTCTTCGCCAGATGCTTCAGAGAGGCCGAGAAGTCTTGCCTTCTACCAACCAACACAGGAGAGTCCCATGTCACTTCAGGACACCGAACCCAGCTTGCCCTCTGTCTCACACACCTGCTCTTGCCGCGCGAGCCCCTCCCGCCGCCCCATGTTGTCACCCAAACTTCTTTGCGCCGAAGTCTTGATGCCCAGTCCCGTCAGCTCTTCGTGGCTGAAGGACGCATTGCTCACCGCTTCCAGTAGAGATCCAGTTGATGCCGTGCGCGATGCCGAGGTGCTCGTCTCTCTGCTTTCGGCCCGTTGCTCTGCTCATCTTTCGGCCATCTGCCCCGCATGCCAGGCGCAAATCGGCTATGACGCATGGCTTCCGGTCGATTCGGAGCCGAGTCTCATGGCCTGTCCAGCCTGCCTTCGTGCCTTGCGAGTCGATGATGTCTACTCGCTCTCGTCCGCCGACGATCGATACGTCCCGACCAGCCCGACGCTCGTCCACGGGCCGAATCAAGCGCTGCAGATCCTCTACGTGATCAGCCGACTCGACGGATCACACTGGAGGTACCTTGGGCACCACACTGCTCTGCAGCACCGCGACTACCTAGCACTGTGCGCCGAAGCGCTTCTCCCCGGAGAAACGCTCACCTACTCCGTCTCGTGAAACTGGCGCTCCTGAGATGTCTCTCCCCGGGGCGACGGCACGCGGGCTCGCCCGGCAGTTTCAGTGCACCAAGACCCCTGAAGGTCTGGTCTCGTGCATAGGCGCCGTGTCGCCTGCGCCTTCCCAGCCGAATAGACATCCCACCAGCATGGCCCGCTCCGCGCTTTCGCCAATGCTCAGTGAACGGTTCAGTTCGCTGATCACCCGTTTCGCCTCTGCGTAGCACCCCAGGTTGAGCGAAGTTGGCTGAACGCCGAGCATTCCTCTTACGCACACGACCACGTTGCTCCCCTGCGGAAGGCCCGGCAAGACGACGTGGCAACGCTCAGGAAGCCACTTGGTCACGCCGCCTCTCCTGCCACCTCGATCACCATATCCTCCAGGTTGATGATCCGATCGGCCATGCTGGTCAGCTCGGGCGTCTGTGAAACGAAGAACTCGCACCCGTAGCCGCCCAGGCGAAGCACTTCGCGCTTCATGTTCATGAACATGCGCTTGCGTTCGGGATCGAGCGGCCCATCAGCCTCGTCGCTGAAGAGCGTGCCGATCTTCCGGCCCGTGTTGCCCGACAGGTAGAGCGCGATCGCGCGGGTGAGACATTCGTTGATCCAGACCCGCTCGCCGCCGCTCACCAGCTTCAAGCTCTTCGACTCGTCGCGCCACCCGTCGTGCACGATGATGTCGAAGTCCTCGCGCAGTTCACCCTTGCCGTTGGTCGACTGCGTGATCACCTGCAACGTGAACCGCGGACCGTAGCAGGCCAGCAGCAGCTCGTTCGCGAGCGCCGAGAACGTCGGGCCGGCGTCATCGATGTCCAGCGCGATGACACCGTCGTTGCTGAGGCACTTCGCCAGCAGCGACCAGGTCGCGAGCTCGTCTTCCACGCGCGCAGCCGACCTCGCCGCCGCCCCCTCCTTCCTCGCCAGGCCGGCGAGCTGCTCGCCGAGCGCTTTCGCGCGCTCGTCGCGCTGTAGCGCCTCCGCCTCCGCGCGCTCGGCGCTGGCCACCGCCTGGGCCGCGGCCTCGACCTCCTGCTTTGCAGCCACGAGCAACGCAGGATCCAGCGCAGGCGGCAACAGGCCGGCTTGCTCCGCGATGCGGGCCAGCGCGTCATCGCGCACCTGCGTCAGCCGCCGCAACTCGTCGTCTACCCGCTGCCGAGCTGCCGCAATGTCGGCCCGCTCTGCTCGTTCCTCGTCGGTCTCCGGCTCGGCCTGCTCCGGCAGCTTCGCGAGATCATCGGCCAGCGATGACAGGGCCCGCGCGGCACGGCTCACCTCATCTTGGCGCGCGCACAGCAGTTCCAGTTCGCGCAGGCGCTGCTCTGCCGCTTCCAGCACCTGCTCCGCGCGGTTGCGGGCCTCGGCTGCCGCAGGCAGCTCCCGCACCGCCTGCTCCGTTTCGGCGATCGCTCCCCCTGCCGCCCGCTTCTTCTCGGCCAGCGCGGCGATCGCCGCGTCCGCCGACGGCAGCAGCGCCTTCGCTTCACGGGCATCGCCCAGAAGCTGGCACTGCCCCTGGATATCCATGCCGGCACAGGGCACGCTGCTCGTGAGCCCGAACCGGCGCTGCAGGTCCGCGTGTCGCATCGCGACCTGCCCCGCCTCTCGCTCGATCGATTCGAGCTCGCGCCGGCGCGCGGCAAGAGTCGCCTTGGCCCGCTCGAGCACGTCGACCTTCTCCTGCGCCCGGGCCGCTGTGCGACGGCAGCGAACCACGACTCGCTGAGCGAAGGGGCGTCGCCCCGCGGCCCTCTCGACTGCATCGCTCAGCTGTGCAACTGCCGTCAGCGCACCGATGTCCCGCTGCAGCTGGGCGCGGCGCTGCGCGTGCGCCTGCCGCCGCGCGACCACCCGTTGTTGAAGCGCCGCTTCGCGCTGCTGCAGCCGCGGCACCTCCTGTGCAAGACGTCGCGCGCCAGCCGCATGTTCGTCACCCGCACGCTTCGCGTCTTCCGCCAGCGCGCGGCGCCGCGCCTCGGTTTCGGCCGCATTCGCATGCTCCGCCGACACCTTGGCCAGCCGTTGACGGGCCCCGTCCAGTCGCGCCGCAGCCGCGACACGCTGGCCCGCCGCCGCTTGCACAGCCTGCGCGGTGCCGCCAAGATCGGCCAGGCTGCGCTTCACTTCCACGGCGTCCTCCTGGGCCCGTGCCGCACCCTGCCGCACCACGGCGAGCCCCGCCTTGAGCTGCTTGACCACATCGGCTGCCAGCGCGCCCTGTTCGCGCACCTGCTCCAGGCCTAGCAGGTCTGCCAACAGCGTCTTGACCTCGGCGTTCTTGAAAGCCGACAGAGGCCGTTTTCCCTGAGCCGAGAACACCGACGTGAAGAACGTGTCCGGCGGGCACAGGATCTCCGAAACCGCCTTCTCGTAGGTCTCGACCTTGCCATCGGACACCGTACCGTCTTGCAGCACCACCGGGGCCCAACCCGTCTCGCGTTCCTCGAACAGAAAGGCCTCGGTCTTCTTCTTGCCGTTGACCCGGAAGACGATCTGGCTCTTGTAGCGCCGGCCGTCGTGGCGCCACACGAGTTCCTTGCTGCTCTCGGGCAGGTACACGTGGTCGTAGTAGGAAAACGCCCCGAGACCATCAGCCCCGGAGCGCGAGGGCATCACCAGGTAGGGGTGCAGGTTGTCCATCACCGTCGTCTTGCCCCGGCCGTTGCTGCCGGCAATCGCGACCAGCTGCGCGTCGCCCACCAGCGCTTCGAGGTCCAGCGTGATCGTGTCGCGCCCCAGGCCGCTGCGGATGCCCTTGAAGCCCGTCAGGGTCAGCGCGAGCGGTCGGTAGCCGCCGCTCAGCGCCACGGTGTTCTTGTTCGTTGCGTCGTTCATGTCGTCTCCAGATGGGGCACCCAGGCGCCCAGTGGTATCAGTCTCGCGCTGCACCCACGCGCATCAAGTCCTGTCTCAGAAGAGCTCCAGCGCCGCCTGCGGCTCCTGATCGAGCCGCTGTTCGCTCGCGGTCGCCGGCTCCGCCTCACGCCGCGCCCGCGCATCAGCCGGGATCGCGCTCGACACCTCTTCCGGCACCGCCGCGCTGTCTTCGCCGGACAGGATTGCGCTCGCGATCTGCGCCGGCTCGCGATGCGCCAGCGCGCTCAATCGGTCGATCAGCGGCTCGTCGGCACACCCGGTGGCCCGCGCCCAAACCCGAACCTTCTCCTGCAACGACGCCGCGCGCGAGATCCCGGCCGCGCGGCTGCGCACCACCGGCACGACGCGGCCCTCGAGTTGCACGTCCGCCGCATCGCCCAGCGCCCGCTTGATAGCGTCGCGGTCGACGCGGCCGCGCTCTTCTTCCCCCACCTGCCAGCGCACCCGCACGTAGGCTCCGGCGACGCCCAACTCGGTCGCAGCCTGCGTGATCTGCTCCAGGTCGGGCAGCCCCTCGAACACGAGGTCCACGGTACGCCGCGCCGGTGTCTCGATCAGCTGGAAGCGCGCGACCGCCGCGCCGACCTCCCACAGGAGGAAACCCTTGGCGTCGAGCTCGCCGTGATGGAACCGCCCGATGGAGCCCGCGTAGGCGACCACCCGCCCGCTGTCGTCCCAGCTCTGGTGCTTGTGGATGTGGCCCAGCATGAAGGCTTGGGTCCCAGCGGCGAATAGGCTGGTCGTGGTGAACTCGTGATCGAAGCCCGCCATCGGCACACCATGCTCCGTCACGCAGCCGGTGACCGTACCGTGGGCCACACCGACCGTCGGCACCTGCGCGGCCCGCGCGGCACCATTGATCGGCGCGTAGCCGGCGAGTAGCGCAGCCAGTTCCTGCCCCACCGCCTCCGCAGCCTCGGCGGCGCCCACGGTCGCGGCCACAGTGGCCTTGTTCACCGTCGGGATGCAGGTGAAGAGCGCTCGGGCGCCCGCAGGCACCACGTCGAACCGCCAGCTCTCAGACGCCAGCCAGGTGCCGTCGCCCATCAGCGCAGCCTGGCCGATGCGCTCGGCAACGAACACCGGATGCCGCCCGCCCAGCAGGGGGAAGATCGACAGCGTGCCCGGCGGTTCGTGCGAAAACGTGCCCTGCAGCATCAGCACCGGACAGTGGTCGGCGAGGCGTCGCACCTCGCGCGCCAGCTTCTCCACGGCAGGGCTGTGCACGTCCAGCGCGTGGTCCGTCGAGTCGCCAGAGATCACCGCGACGTCGACACCGCGCTCGATGGCCTGGTCCACCGCGAAGCCGAAGCAGCGCCCCGCTTCGTCCAGGTTCTTGCCGCTGAAGTGCAGGTCTGAGAACTGCGCCACCTTCATCATGTTCCTTCGTCCTTCTCGTTTCGTTGCAGGCGCACCAGCGCCTTAAGTGCCTTCTGGGTCGCCCTTCAGGGAGGTTCTCGCTGCCCCGCAAGGCTTCAAGTACCTCCCGAATCCGCCGGAGCTGTGCGCCGTGATCGCGAAGACGCTGTTGAGGACGGTGTCGATGCCGCCCCCTTAGCACGCAGGCCTACAAATGGTCCTCACCGCGCCTCCCGGCACGTCGCGTCACGCCCACACCTCGAGCTCGCCCTTCACCTTCTCGACGAAACCCGCGGCGTCGTCCTGAAAGGGCGTGATGTCGTCGAGCGCGCGCTTGCGACCGCCGGCGGCCTTCTTCCAGCCCTGACCCCAGCGCTTGGTGGCGTAGCGCTCGTAGGCGTCTGCATCCACCCCCAGAGCCGCGGCGGCATCGAAGAGCCACGCAACTTCTTTCTCTTCCGCGCCCCCGTCGCCGCCCGACGACTTGCTCACGGCCGGTGCAGCGCGGCTGGCCTCGCTCGATCGGGCGGGAGCCTGTGCCACCGCACCAGCAGGGCGTGCCGTCGCGCTGCGGTCGGGTTCGGCCTGGCGCCGCTCACGCGCCGGCACCGGTGCCGCGGCCGCAGCCGGCATCTCGATCACGCCGTCCTCGCTGACCACCGGACCTGCCGCGCCGGCGCCGGTGCCTGGTCCCTGCAGCACGTTGGCCGCCTCGGCGGCGCGCAACTCCAGCGCGTCCAGGCCATCGTCATGACGCAGCAGAGCCGTCGGATCGACCGGCGCCTCGAGCTCGATCAGCCACTGAGAGACGCGGCTGGGCTTACCCTCCTCGTCGATCCGCGAGACCTCGACCAGCCGCTTGCTGATGTAGAACGGAGTGCGCTGCCCATCCAGAAAGCCCGAGATGCGGCCGCCGCGCATGAACGCGATGGTCTGGAACTTCTCGATCGCCGCCTGCATGGCGTAGAAGCTGTTCGTGGGCAGCTCGAACGCGCTGATGGACTTGATGCCAGGGATGAAGAAGATGAACCGGCCCGACAGGTTGCACTTCTTGCCCTGGTACTCGGGGCACTTCTCCGGATCGCAGAGCCCATTGTTCTCGGTGCGCAGCGTCGACTTTCGGCCGCCGAACATCCGCACCACGCGACGGCCCTCGCCGGCGGCCTGCAGCTGCTCGTAGGTCTTGCAGTAGCGCGTCTGACCATCCTCGGAGTACTCGGACCAGAAGCGCCGTTCGCTGGACGTCCAGGTCACCAGCTCGTGCGGCATCACGTTCTGCCAGGCATCCGCCGGGAACACCACCGGGAAGCGGTACAGCCGCACCACGCCGTCGCCGCGGTCCTCGCCGTACTGGTCCATGATTTGGCGCGCCAGTTCCGGGTTCGGGAAGTCCTCGCCCCGCACCGTGAAGTAAGGGACGTTCTTCGGGGTCAGCGGGTTCTTCACGTCGGGAAGCACCATCGCGATCTCGCGCTCGATCGACTCGAAGCCCTTACCCGCCGCGACGCCCGCGTCGTATATCTCGCGCGCACGTGCCGACTCGGCGGCGCGCTTGGTCAGAACCTTGATCCCGGCGCGGATCCTGCCGCCCACCGGGATGCGCTGTGCGGCGCGCCCCAGAAGCGTCGGGATCGCGACCGCGCCGCCCTGAGCGGGCACCAGCCCAAAGCCCTGCCCGTTCGTGTTGCTCTGTGCCACTGCGACCATCGGTCACTCCTTTGTTGCACGTTGATGAAGTTGGAGATTCATGGTCCCACCGCGTTTTCGTTCTTCAAGCCCTGCGCGCCGCGCGCCGCCTTCCGGCCGCGCTCGATCACCACCTCGAAGTCGGGCATGCCCCGCATCAAGAGTCCGCCCCAACGCTTCGTGACGATCCGCCTGTCGAGGATCGTCACGCGGCCGGTGTCGGTCACCGTGCGCAGCAGCCGCCCCAGGCCCTGCTTGAGTCGCACCGCCGCTTCCGGCACCGTGATTTCGATGAAGGGCGACCCGCCTCGCGACTCCACCCACTCGCGTCGTGCTTCCTCGAGTGGCGAATCCGGCACCGAGAACGGCAGCTTGGCGATCACCACGTGGGTGCAGTACTCGCCAGGCAGGTCCACACCCTCAGCGAAGGTGCTCAGCCCGAAGATCACCGAACGATCGCCGCGGTCGACGGCCGATCGGTGGCGCGCCAGCATCTCACCCTTGGGCATCGACCCTTGCACCAACGTCAAGCGCCGAATCTCCTCAGGCAGCTGCGCATACACCTCCTTCATCTGCTTGGCCGACGTGAAGAGGACCAGCGTCCCCAGCGTGAGCACCAGCGCCGGGAGCCTCGAAATCACCTCCTCGGTGTGCTGCTTCGCTGCAGTGGGCTCCGCACGCATGGCAGGTACGACCAAGCGGGCGTTGTTGCGGTAGTCGAATGGCGACTCGACCTGCAGGAACGCCGGGCTCTCGAAGAACCCCAATCCCGATTGACGTAGGAAGAGATCGAAAGTCCCGCAGGACGTCAGCGTGGCCGACATCACCACAGCACCGCTCGCCCGGTTCCAAAGCAGCTTGCGCAGCTTGTCGCTGCCGCTGATCGGCGACGCGCACACCAGGTAGTCGCCCGGTCGCCCGCCCTCGTCGTGCCGCTCGATCCAGCGCGCGATCGGCGGCGCGTTCTCCGGCTGCTCCGCCAGCATGAGGTGCCATGTGTCGACAAGGTTGTCCAGCCGAACCACGTAGAACCCTAGTACCGACAGGATCTGCGTCGCCAGCGTGCCTGTACTCGGCGCCTGCTCGAGCACGTGCTCACGCAGGGACGCGAAAGTCTTCTGCAGCTCTTCGCCCGCGCCGAGGATCTGTTCCCCGGCCGACTGGCACCAGGACGGCAACGGCCCTCCCTTGAATCGCCTTGCGCGCTTCTCGTCGAAACCGTTTGTGCTGTGGATGCGGTGGTGCAGATCGCGCAGCGCCGACTCGATCTTGCGCGAGCTGACCAGGCTGTCTCGGATCAGCTGCTCGTCCAGCCGCAGGCCCAGCACCGCATCACGCACCGCGTTTCGCGCGCCTTCCAGCCACTCGACCGCCCCGCGCAGGGCGTGGCGCGCCGAGAAGTGCTCGACAGCCTTGGCCGCCAAGCTGTGCGCCTCGTCGAACACGTAGATCGTGTCCTGGGCTGCCGGCAGCACGCTCGCCCCGTCCATGTCGATCGCCGAGAGCACCAGGTCGTGGTTTGCAATGACCAGGTCGGCGTCCTTCACCCGCTGGCGTGCCGCCTGGAACGGGCAACGCGCGAACTCGGAGCACTTCGTCCCGGAGCATCCCTGCCGATCTGTCGTGATCCGCTCCCACACGTCGTCCGTGACCGGCAGCGCCAGCTCATCGCGGTCGCCGTTCCAGCGGCCGGCGTCGAACTGGACAGCGAGCTCGTGGACCGTAGAGTCTCCCGGCACGCCGTCGTCCGCGGAGGCTCCGGCAGGCCCCTTCCCCGCATCAACCAGGTCAAGCCCACCCTGCCCGGCTGCCAGCGCTTCCGCCTGCAGCTTGGCGACGCATGCGTACCGCCGGCGGCCCTTCGCAACAGCGAAGGTGAACTGAAGCGGCAGGAGCCGTTGCAGGCTGGGGGCATCCTTCTCGGCGTACTGGTTCTGCAGCGCCACCGTCGAGCTGCTCACCACGAGGCGCTTCTGGCGCGATTTCGCCATCACCAGTGCCGGCACCAGCGCCCCGAAGGACTTGCCCGTACCGGTACCCGCCTCGACGATGGCGATGTGGTCGCCGTTGCCAGCCTGCTCATCCTCGGCGCGGCATCGCGCCAAGGTGTTCGCGATCGTCGCGATCATCTCCATCTGCGGCCGCCGCGACTTGAAGCCCGGGATGCCTTCGCGCAGCGCGTCGACGCACTGCCTGATCAGCTGCTTCTCTTCTTCGCGCATTCACTCAGGCTACTGGTCAGGCCGCCGCACTCAAGTGTTCGTCGAAGATTCCAAGGGGCCCGAGCAGCGGATCCGCCACGCCCCGCACCTTGGCCCTCAAGGTCGGCGTGAGCAGCGTGTGGACAGAGGCACTCTCCCTCCGCACCACCACTTCCTCGACCGGGAATCCCTTTGCGACGATCGCCTCGATCCGCTTGCCGAACCTCTCGTATCGCTCCTCCCGCGTCATCAGGATCGCGTGGAACCTTCCCCGTTCGGAGTGCATCAGTCGACCGAGCCGCTGCAAGCTTTGGATGCGCGAACCGAAAAGGCCTGAGTGGTCAACCGTGACCTCGCAGTCCCTCACGCTCAGGCTGGCGTCGCCGACTCGCGACAAGACCAGGCTGCGCGCCGCGCGCACGACCGCCAGCTTGTTGCGGGTCGAACTGCTGACGAATGGAATGCCGTAGCGCGTCTCGAGTTCGCGCCCGTCGGCGATCGCCTCGCACAGCACGACCACCTTGGAATGTTCGCGCAGAAGTGCGCCGACCACTTCGTGCTTGTGCTCCAGGTCCTCGACGATCATCACCTTGACAGGAAGCCTGCGCACCAGCCCTCTGTCCATCTGCTCCTGCCAGTTCCCCCCGATCAGCGCCCCGGTCAACTTGCTCACGAGCGCGCCGCGGCCGTCCTCGCGCAGATCTGCTGTTGCAGACATGCCCAGGCGGTACTTGCTTCGCACGAGGGAGTGCCGATGCGCTCGTGCCGCCGGCAGGCGGTGCACTTCGTCGAATGCCGCTACCACCCAGTCCTCTCGCGCGAGGTCGGCGTGCGTGGCGTAGTTGAAGATCTCCACGATGCAGCGCAGATCACCGCCCTGCTCGAAGACGCTGACCGTGCTGTGCACCGGCTTCGCGTGCTGGCGCACTTCCACCCGAGGAGCAAACTCGCGGAACTTCTCGATCCACTGCTCGCGCAGCAGCTGCGTGTCCACCAGAAGCAGGTGCTTGCCTGGTATCCGCGTCAGCGCCATCAAGCCCAGCGTGCTCTTTCCGAAGCTCATCGCGTGTGCCGCCGTCATGCAGCCCGTGCTCAGGAACTCGGCAAATGCTTCTTCCTGGCTGGCGGTCAGCTCCAAGCGCAGGATGTTGTCGAGCAGCACGCCGGCGCCCACCGGATTCGACGGCGCAACCGTCAGGCCCGCCTTGATCAGGGACTCGAAGGCGCGCACCGACCGAGAGCCGCCACGCCTGCCGTTGAACAAGCTGTGCAGAACGTCAGCGTCGTTCACCTCCCGCCCTGCACCGTCGAGCAGCCGCTCGCCGTCCCAGCTCAGCCCGAGCTTTGCCGCCTGCATCGCCACGGTCTCGTCCTTACCCGGATCCTCGTAGCTGAACAGGCCCTCTTCCGAATACCGGGACACCTGGCACCCACACCGGGGGCATTGCGGCGCCCGATAGATCTCCGTCCAGAAGCTGGTACCACCCGTCGCCCCGCAGGACTTGAGCTGAAATCGATGAACCCTTTTCGTCAGCTCCGCCTTCCCGTGCGTCACCGCCCTCCCGCTGGGTGTCGCCTTGACCTGTTCCCGCCATGCGTCAGATCTGCACACCACCCGCTTCCACGCGGGCGGGTCGGGCAACCTGTCCAACTCGAGCGTCGCCCTGACCGGCTTCGGCATGCCCCTGTAGTCCAGGATCTCCGGGTGACGCTGAAGCAGAGAGTGCAGTGCCGGCAGCGACACGTAGGTGATAGGCGCGGCGGACTTGCGCCTGGCGCGTGCTCTGCTCTTTAGCCAGCCGCGCTCAATGAACTCGTGCCACTGGCGGTGGTCGAGCTTCGTCAGTTCCTCGAGCGTCCTGATCGTGAGTTCGTCGCCGTCATAGCGCGTCACACCGATGCGCTTGCGGCGCAGGTTCACGGACTCGAAGGTTCTTCCCAGAGCACGCGCGATCTCGTCGCCCGGCAGCCGGTGCCAGTTCGCACGCAGGAACTCGTCCTCCGCCGGGTCATCCCAGGGCTTTCGATCGCCGCGAGGCGCGTAGCCACCCCGCCGTGCCGCCTGCATGAGGTTGCGCCGGGTCACGCCGACGCGCAGGCTCGCCCACTTCTCCACGAGCGCATCCAACGACTCCGTCGAGCCGTCGTACTCGCCAGCGATGTTCTTGCAGTCCGCGTTCGAATAGATGCTTCTGCGGCTCGACCTGCCCGCCATGTGGCGCTCCTTGATGGTGTCGCCACATCGTCACGCGCAGATCCGCGTCTTCAAGGCCTCCCCGTACGACGGTGCGATCCATGCCGCTTGCTATGCGGCTGTCGACGCAAACTGAAAGCCGTTCTTGCTACCCTTCTTCACGCTGAGCATCGCCTGGTCAGCGGCATCGATCGCATCTTGCGGCGCCGTGACCGCGGCGTTCGGCAGCATGCAGATTCCGATGCTCGCTCCTAGCTGCAGTCCTTCGCGGTGTAGATGGATGGCCCGAACCGCCACCGCGATCTTTCCAGCCAGCGCCTCGGCGTCGCGCCGGTCGCTCATCCCTCGCGCAACGATGGCGAACTCGTCACCGCCAAGCCTCCCGACAACATCGGTCGAGCGCACACACGCGCGCAATGCGTCAGCAACCTCCACGAGCACACGGTCGCCGGCGTGGTGTCCGACTTGGTCGTTCACCGACTTGAACCCGTCGAGGTCGATGTAGAAGACGCATGCCGCCATGCCGCTCGACTTCGCCTCATCAACCACACGCGTCATGGCCCTCATGAATCCTTCTCGATTCGCTGCCCGCGTCAGTTGGTCTGTTCGTGTTGCGGCCTCCGCCTCGTCAGCTCGGCGCTCCGCCTCGCGTCGCCGCTCATCCAGCTTGCGCGCAAGCGCCACCCCGTACACGGGGACGATGACCGCGGCCAGCACCATACCGATGTTCGCCGCCCCATACTGCTGCCAGTAAGGCACGCTGATAAAGACCGCGCTCATGCAACCCGCTGCCAGGCTGGCGCTGTACAGGGCGATGCGCATCCCGAATCTCAGCCCGTTGCCCAGGCTCATGAAGATGGGCAGCCACGCGAGCACGGCCGTCGCCTCTTCACCTCGCCACATCACCACGCAGAAGGCAAGTTCATCCAGCATGATGACCGTCAGGAGTCGTGCCCTTTCCGAGCCCACCTTGCCAGCAACAATCACGCACCAAATGCAGGCGAACAGGAGGTAGCCGCCTACGCACTGCAGCGCGACTCGAAGGTCACCGAACAGCCCCGTCAAACTCGCGACGCCGTAGCACCCGAGAACGAAAAGCGCCAAGGCGACGCGAAGTGCTGCCTGGCCACCTTCGCCATCAACGAAATCGACGCCACCCGACGGAATCGCAAGGATCGACCGCGGGCGGCTCCGAGTCGGGAGTTGCTTCTTCAGGCCCACGTCGATTTGTCGGCAGCCGACCTATCAACTTGAGCAGTCACCTCGACGTCGGTCACTGAATCCACCCGTAAACTGACCTCCGCACGCCGCTGCAACTCAAGCGTTCGCCTGCGTCACTGCTCTTCCGGCACCCGATGTGACCGCTGGTGGTCACCTGAAGCTGTCGCCTGAGCTCGCGATATCGCCCTCTGCGGAAGATCCGGCATTGCGCGATCGGTGTGCCAAGCCCAGGCCTCTTCGCCGGCCGCCTGAATCGCCTTCTCCTTGGCGCTCTGCTCCTTCGGGTCCAAGAAGGCGCTGATCACGTGCAGCGGGAACGGCCCGCCTTCTGTGTCCAGCAGCAGTGCATTTGGGAAGCAGGCCCCACTCTTCGAGTCGAAGCGAAGCGGCTTCAAGAAGGATCGGCCGTGCGCTTGCAACGCCTCGATCAGCGGCAGTTCGTGCAGCCCTTCGAGCGGGATCCACTGGTCGGACACCAGCATCATCGACAGCGAGTCGATCTGGTAGATGTGTTCGCGCTTGGCGTAGATCAGCGCCGCCATCACGACCATCGGCTTGCGATCGACATCTGCATCCCGCGCTTGCAATGTGGCGGCATAGGCGCGCTCCGCCCGTTCCCAGGCCTTGTTCTCCATGTAGAGAGGCACGTCCGGCATGTGCTTGACCAGCAGCTTGCGCCCGTAGGCCGTTTGCTCCACGCCATTGAACTGCCCGATGACGATGGCCATCTTGTACGCCACGTCGTCCCCCGGCGACAGCAGCATCGAAAGCTTCCGCCGCCGGCGCTCTCCGATCTCATCCTTCTCGGCGACCCGGAATGGCTCCGGCACGTAAAGGCGCTTGTCCAGGGTTTCCCCCTTGAGCGACACGCCCGTGGCCGCCAGCTCGAGGTACTTCTTGATTACGCCCTGCGACCGCTTCCCCTCCATCGCCGGATACCACCGGTTCAGGCCGGCGCGGTGGTAGAGAAAGTGAAGCACGGCCCGCAGACTCATTTTCTTTCGCGGCGCATTGATCGCCGGCGGCTCACCGTTCGCCTCCCCGCGCGGAAGAGGCTTGCCCGACACGCGCGAGAACGGGAAGTCGGTCCGGATCTCGACCAGGTCGGGCGTGTGCTCCACGATCGCCTCACCGACCAGTTCGCCGAGCCCCGACACCCCCGCCTCGGGCTCGAAGGACTGGCACGTCGGGTGGTGCATGTCGCCCGTGCCGGGCATCCGCTTGACGACGTATTCCCCGTGCTTGGCGACGTACATCTCGACGCCACCTTGTACGCACATACAGCGCGGCCGTTCAGACGTCTGGTACACGCGCCCAAGAGCGTCTTGCAGGTTCGCATCGGTCGCAAGAAGCGTCCTGCCCTTGATGAAGTACTTCGCCACGTCCATCGCTACCTCCTTGGCGCCTCCGGCGGCGCCGCGCCGCGCCTACTCCGAATGAGCCATCCGCGAATCGGCGGGAGCGGGCCATGTCGATGTCAAGCGCTTGACCGACCTCTTCGCCTTCAACCCGAGCATCGCCTGCACCTCACCCCGCGTTGCCCCTTGTTGGTTCATCGCGACCGCTACGTGCCTCCTCAACCTGCTGGCCGTCATGCCAGGCCATCCTGCGCGCGCGAACGCCTGTCGAAGCGTCGCCTGCAGGTACTTGCACGTCGGCCGTGGGTCGCTCGGTGAACGTGCCTTGATCAGGAACGGCTGCCCCGAGTCCGTGAGGAACAGGCGGCTTTGTGGATCCAGACCTCGATATCGCGCCCGCTCTCCCAGGCCTTGCATACGCCTTGCGCGTTCCACAAGGTAGGCGTCGATGCTCTCGACCACGAGTTGCGAGTTGAAATGCAGAGGCCGCTCCACGCCGTTGACGGCGATCGCGGCGCGAAGGTTCGACACGACGCGCACCGAACCGTCCTCGGCCAAGTAGTCGGCCACCTCCAGGCGTGCCAACTCGATCGTCTTCATGCCCGTGTCGAAGAGCACGCAGATGAGCGCTGCATCTCGATGACCGGTACCCCCCTTCTCACGAAGCCGCTTCGCCGCTTGAGCCAGTTCCGACTCCTCCGGCACTGCGACACTCCCTCCAGCCACCGCCCCCGTGAACACGCGCGCCGCAGCCAAGATTGCCGCTCGCTCCCGCCGCAGCGTGGCAATGTCGTCGATCCACTCCTCTCGAAACGAGCCTAGCAGTCCTCCCGCGAACAGGCGTCGCACCAGGCCCTTGACCCGCCGCTCGATCGTGGACCGAACCACTCCCACTTTCGAAGCAGCCGAACGGTAGGTCTCTCGTCCATCGAGAACTGCCTGCACGAGCTCGAGCAGGTCTTCGTCAGAGGCTTTCATAGGGCATCCGGCTTTGCGCGACCACATCGGCCAGCCCGTCTCACAGCGGCACGGGCTGTTCGCCTGATCCTGCGTCACGCCGTCTGATGTCGCCACCTGAAAGGCCGGCGCTGCGACCCCCCGGAAGTGCCGCTCGACCGCGCGCGCTGCTGCAGTCCGCCGCGCCCCACTGCCGGTGTCCACCTTCCGGCACGCCAGCACTTCCAACTGTTGGCGCGTTGGTCCATACTTCAGATGCTTCTGGCGCAACTGCCAAGCCGCCTTCGCAGGCGATCCGGCCCAGCCGGCGTTAGCGGTCGTGACCCGCACGTGTATCCCCTGCCCTACGGGCAGCAGGTCCCAAACTGCGTGAGCCAGGACCTGCGTCATCCCATCTCTTCGTTCGCGAGCGTGCAGCGCGGCTTATCGCCGCCCCTCGGCACTGCCCGCCACATCCCCAACCCGAGCTCGGGCGACACCCGGAATCGGGTCTCGCTCGTGCTCATGCGCTTGAAAGGAAAGCGACATGTCCCACGGCACCATCCCTCTCAACCTGACCGAAGGCAGCCCGAGTTGCGAGACCGCCTCCCCGGAGTCGAGCATCACGGCCACCCTCGTGCCGGACAACCGGCGCCTCGACTTCCTCCCGCGCCACTTCGGTGAGCGCTCGATGCTGAGGCTCGAGAACTCCGTGTACGACTGGATGGGCAATCTCTGCCCTTCCTACCGCGGCGGGTTCTGGAACTACATGGAGCTGTCCAACGGCGGCGCCTTCATGTTCCCCGACGGCGTCGACCAGTTCGATCTCAAGGTCGAAGGCAACGGCTTCGACTGCAAGGTCGGCGCCCAGGTCGCCGGAATCATCGCCACGGCATTCGCCCTGAACGGAATGCTCTGGCGCGGCCACGACAGCCTGACCGAGAAGTACGAGCAGCTGCTGGAGTTCATCTCCGAGCACCCCGAAGCCACGACGATCCGCCGCGCGCTCGACTAGGTGAGACCGCCATGCTCACCCATCGGCTCAACAGACTCCTGGTCCTGTCGACGGGGCTGCGCAAGTACAGCACCCAGCAGCTGGTCGCCGTTCTCCAAGAACGGCGCTACCCGCCGCTGCTGCGCCTCGCCGCCTTGCGTTGGCTCATCTACTGGGCGCCTCTGGACGTAACCAAGGGCGCACCCTACCTGGCCAAGCGCCGTCTCGTGCGGCTGCACTACGGCGTGTAGCTGCTCTGAATCCAACCCCGAGGGGCCGATCTTGCCCCAAGGGCATCGTCGGCCCCTTGCACATCAAGGTGTCAACGATGACCAAGTGCATACCCAGCGTCGGCCCCATCGGCGACGCGACGCGCGAAGACCTCGAGGCTCTGGCATCCGACTTCGCGTGGACCCTTCGCCGGCTGTCGTCCTGCGATCGCGACGCCGACCGCCGCCGCGCTGCGAGCGAGGCGCTCTCGCTTCACGAACTTGCTGGCGACGACACGACCGCGCTCCAAGACTTCATCGAGAGCGTCGGTCGCGAAGCACTCGAGCGCTACTGCGCTCCGTACATGGGCTTCCACGAGAACGCCGAAGGTCACTTCGGCTTCTGGCCCGACATCTCCATGCTCGACGAGGACGCGCGATGCCGCAACGGCGTCGTGAAGGTCAACGCGGGCGACCCGTGGCCACCCCTGTGGCCTCCGCAGGGCGACGACATCGAGTTCGTCATGGAAGTCAACGACCACGGCAACGTGACGCTGTTCAACCGGCGGCGCCGCGAGATCTGGAGCTGCGTCTAGCCCCATCGCAGCGATCTCCTCGCCCATCCCATCCCTTGCGCGGGCCTTCTGGCCCGTGCTCATCCACGAGAGGAACATCTTCATGGATCTTCAACTCACCTCACCCTCTTCGGTGGCCGCCCCGACGCCTCCGACCCAAGATGCCCTCCGGCAGATCGTCATGTCGGACCCCGACGGCACCTCGCGCGCCGTGTTCGACTTCAACAAGCACTCCCTCGCCTCTTCGATGCGCCAGCTGGGTGCCTCATCGGTCGTCGTGACTTACAGCGGCGGCGGAGACGAGGGCCGAATCGACGACATCTGCTTCTTCCCGCCGGAGATCTCCGTCGGAGCAACAACTGCCTGCGTCGCACTTATGCGTTACCACTGGGACGCAGAAGCCCACCGCGGGGCAACGGAGCTTGTTTTCGAGGACATGTCTCTGCACGACATCGCTGAAGCCCTCTGCGATGCCGCAGTCTCGTCGACCGGTCACAACGGCTACGAGAATGGTGAAGGGGGCGGCGGCACATTCACGCTCCAAGCCGCCGACGCCTCCGCCGAGCTCGAGCACTCGGACTACTACATCGAGTCCGACACCTCGATGCATTCGCTATGAGCCCGCAGGTCAGGATCTCCCTGGCCTGCTGGCCCGGCATGACGCACCTCGCGGCAGCTCAGGCCGCCATGCATTGCGTCTCGGAGCCTCAGGTCGGTGCCTTACTGACGGACCACATCCAGCTCGTGCCCCAGTCCGCCGATGTGCTTGACGACGGCATGGCCGAGGTGCTGGTCAACACCTGGCCCGCAACTTCCTTCCGGCTGCATGCCAACGTGCGTGTTCTGCCGCGGCGCCGGTTGGCCGACCTGTGCACCTTCGGTCGCGACCTCGACTGGTTCAAGGCCGCCGCGCGCGTGCATCGAACCCTCGGCGCATCCGTGTACTCGGCTCACGCCGGGTTGCGACGCGACGCCACGCTCGACGAGATGTTCGACAACACGAAGCGGTGTTCGGACCTGTTCGGCTGCCCCGTCGCGATCGAAGGTCAATACCCGGTCGCAGGCGACGATCCTCACAAGTTCCTCGTGAGTTCGTGGCTCGAGTACCGAGAGCTGCTCGACAGCGGGATCCCGTTCGCGCTTGATCTATCCCACCTCAACATCCTTGCTCATCGCACACGCCAGACCGACGACATGCTCGTCGCCGAGATGCTTGCCAGCCCGGCCTGCCTCGAGGTCCACGTCAGCGACAACGACGGCCACACCGACACACATCGGGTTCTCCACAGGGAGCCTTGGTGGTGGCCGCTGCTCCGACACATCCAACCTTGCGCGGTGGTCTTCTCGGAAGGGAACCACTGCCGCCAAGACATCGAAAGGAATCACCATGAATCCACCTGACGTCAGCAGCTTGCTGCAGAGCCTCGCCGACGCCGACTATGTGGTCGCAGACGGCGACGTTCGTACGAACCGCGAGGCCCAGAACCTCATCAACTTGCGTCAGGCATTGCGCCCCCACGAGGAGAGACTTGACATCGCTTGGTGCGGCGCGACGATCGCCCGCGTCTTCCTCCAGCATCCCTGGCTGCAGCGCTTTCAGCTCGATCTGTGGTCCGAGCCTGTCTACAACGACGAAGGCGGCAGCTTCATGTCGCACTACGTGCGATTTCACGACGCTGAATCCGCTCCGGACGTGCATCTTCCCGAGGAAGTCCAGGATGCCGAAGGCACCTTCGACCCTGATGCAGCTGCCGATCTTCTCGACTCCGAGCACGAGGACGACGAGTACGACCTTTGCCTTCCGTTCATCGCAGAGGGCAACGCGGACTCGTGCACCTTGACTCTCGATCGGCATGTCCTGGCATCGCCTTTGGCCAGTGGTGCCGTCAGCGGCCTCGCCGTTGCGCGCTTGCTCTGGCCAGACCACGAATCGATACGCGCTTGCGCGCCGCGACCGAGCGACTCGCCTCGCCACTTCGCAACTGCTGAATCCACTAGCGCCTGAACGCCTCCAGCGTCACGGCGACCTTCAAGGGCTCTCATCCGCACGGATCGAGGGCCCTTTTCTTCTTGCGCCGCTGCAGATTCGCACCTCTTGCTGTACAGCCCACATCTCGGTGGCGTCCCAGATGGTCACTCCCATCGTCCACCGTGCTCACAGGCGATACCTTCTCACGCCGTGTTCACGCACACCCCCGGTTCCTGAGCTTCCGAGATGCGATGACTTGCCTTTGGTGGAATACTGTACGGCCATAAGGGGTATCCTGTTAGCTCCAGCAACGCCGGAACTACTGGATGGAAATCCAGCATATCGCAGTACCCGAGGCGGGTAAAGACTACCCGCGCAACTGGAACGAATTCCTCGACTGGTTCGGCACCGAAGAGGCCTGTCTGGGGTACTTGGAGCGGCTTCGCTGGCCCCAGGGGTTCGTCTGCCCGAGCTGCGGCGCCATGGGGGAGCCCTACCGATCCAGCCGCTCTCGGTTGATGTGCCGAAGCTGCTCGCACCAGAGCACGGTGACCGCGGGCACGATCTTCGACAAGACCCGCACACCGCTGCGGGTGTGGCTGGCCGGTGCCTGGTACCTGACCAACCAGAAGCACGGCGTGAGCGCTCTGGGCTTGCAGCGGGTGCTGGGGCTGGGGGGTTACGAGACGGCCTGGACGATGTTGCACCGCTTCCGTCGTGCGATGGTTCGCCCGGATCGCGAGCGCCTGAAGGGCGTGGTCGAAGTCGACGAGACCTACCTGTCCATCAGCGACCGAGACGCGCCCATGCCAGAGGACCAGCGCAAGCGGCGCAAGAACCGCACGCACCAAGTGCTCGTGGTGATGGCGGTGGAACTGCTTCAGCCCAAGGGCTTCGGCCGAATCCGGCTGCGCCGGATCGACAACGACTCGGCCGAACAGGTGGTGCCGTTCGTGCAAGCCAGCATCGAAGCCGCCGCCCAGGTCCGCACCGACGGCTCGGCCGCCTACAGGGAGCTGAAGGACCTGGGCTACGACCACCAGCGCACTGTCATGCTCGGCTCGGAGGTGCCTGCGCACGTGTCGATGGCCGGGGTGCATCGCTTGGCCGCGCTGATCAAGCGCTGGATCCTGGGTACTCACCATGGATCGGTGCAGCCCGCCCATCTGGATGCCTACCTGGACGAGTTCGTCTTCCGCTTCAACCGCCGCACATCGGCCTCGCGCGGCATGCTGTTCTACCGGCTGCTGCAGCAGGCCGTGGTCACCGACCCAGTCACGTACGAGAGCGTCGTGCGACCTCTACCCAAGACGTCAAAGCCGGCGTAGAGTACTGGACGGGTATCCAGTATTTCGCTCCAGCTGGAGCTAAGCTGATACCCCTTACGGCCATACAGTTATTGTCTCCGGTCGGCCGCCCGGCATAGCCCCCATGTTTGCGAGGATCCATCTTCTGCGCTCGATGGGGGCGATCGTCGCCGGCCCGCCGCCGCCTGATTCCGACTGGGCGGTGGGCATCTTCGAGTTCAGCCGCGCGGGCGCCGAACGCGACGTCAGGCGCCTGGTGCTGCGTGCTGCACAGGCGAACCCAGATAAGGGCGTGATGTACGAGCTTTACCAGCCGCAGCTCGTCGACGTGCGCGCCGAGGGTTACTTGCGCTTTCGGGGGATCGAGCCGATCAGCTTGTCGGGAACGAAGGCCGCGATGGTGCAGGAGTGGTTGGTGAAGTTCCAGGTCTGAGCGCGTCCCAATCTCACTTGCCACACCGCCTCTATCCCACGTTGCTCGCCCACCCCGGACAATCGACTCTGCAATGAACGACGAGTTCGGTGACACCTTCCCTGACGGCGCGCGCGTGCGGGCCGATCGCCACAGCGCGACGCAGCGGCCGCGTGAGCCGTCCGCCTCGTCCGGCTTCGGCTCTCCGGGCTCGGACTTCACCGTCAAACGCATCGACCTCAACGACGCGCTGATCCGACACCCGCAGGCGACCTTCGTGATGCGCGCCACCGGCGACGCCATGGTTGAGGCGGGCGTCTGGGACAACGACGTGCTCGTCGTCGACCGCGCCATCACCGCAGCGCACGGCCACTTGGTGGTCGCCAGGCTCGACGACGAGTTGGTGTGCCGGCGCCTCGTGATGGCCGACGGCATCGTGGCGCTGGAGAGTGCGGAAGCCATGCCTGTGCGCGTTGTCTGCAACGAGGAGCGGCCGCTTGAGGTCTGGGGCGTAGTGACCTACGTCATCAAGCCAATGCTGGTTTGACGGGTGTGAGGATCTGAGGACACTCGATGTTCGCCCTCGTCGACGTCAACAACATGTACGTCTCCTGCGAGCGGGTATTCAACCCGCAGCTTGCCGGCAAGCCGCTCGTGGTGCTCAGCAGCAACGACGGCGCGTGCATCGCGCGCTCTAACGAGGCGAAAGACCTCGGGATCCAGATGGCGCAGCCGTGGTTCCAGGTACGGCACCTTGTGAAGTCGAAGGACCTCGTGGCGCTTTCGGCCAACTTCGAGCTCTACGCCGACATGTCCAGCCGCATGATGGCCATCACCGCGCGCTTCACGCCTGTGGCGATCCCCTACTCCATCGACGAGGCCTTCCTCGACTTCGAAGGTATCCCGGGTGACCTGACGGAGATCTGCCGCGAACTGCGCGCGACGGTGCTGAAGGAACTGGGCCTGCCCACCTCGTTGGGCCTGGCAAACACGAAAACGCTTGCCAAGCTCGCCAACCACATTGCCAAGACCTGCGATCGAAAGCCGACCGTCTACGGTGCAGAAGTGTCGGCACGCCTCTCGCAGGTGTGCAACTTCGCCGAACTGCGCGAAGCGGAGCTCGAAGCCCTGATGTGCAGGACCGATGTCGGCGACGTCTGGGGCGTCGGCCGCAAGATCGGCGAGAAGCTGCGCGCCGGTGGCGTTAAGACGGTGCTCGACCTGGTGCGCGCGGACGCGGCCACGCTGCGCCGTGAGTTCAGCGTCGTCTTCGAGAAGACGGTGCTCGAGCTGCGCGGTCAGCCCTGCATGGGCGTCGAGGAAGCTCCTTCGGCCAAGCAGCAGATCCTGGTCTCGCGCTCGTTCGGCAAGCCCGTGACACACCTCGAGGGCATCGAGGAGGCAGTCAGCGAGTTCGCTTCGCGTGCCGCCGAGAAGCTCCGGCTGCAGGACTCAATGGCCGGCGCCATCCAGGTCTTCATCACGACGAGTCCTTTCCGTGCCAACGACCGCCAGCACAGCCCGAGCATGACGGTGCCCGTGCGGCCGACCGCCGACTCACGCCACTTGGTGGGCGCCGCGGTGCGCGCCGCGCGCGAGATGTTCCGGCCCGGCTTCAACTACACCAAGGCCGGCTGCATGCTGCTCGACCTGCAGGCCAAGCAAGCCGCCGCGCAGCAGAGCGAGTTGGACCTCTTTGCCGAGCCGGAGCCGCAGAGTCCTGCAGCAGGCCAGGCCAAGGACCGCAGCTCACTGATGGATGCGATGGACAGCCTGAATCGGCGTTTTGGCCGCGGCGCTGTGCGCATCGGCAGCGCCACCACTGCGGTTGCCAATGACTCCGGCGCTGCGAGCTGGTCTGTGAAGCAGGATCGCCGGACACCGCGGTACACGACACGCTGGGACGAGATACCGAGGGTTAGGTGCTAGACCCCCCTCAACTCAGTCAAGACAGATGAACATGCGCCTCCCTCTTCGCGCCCCTTTTCTGCCTTCCGGGCTTGCGCCATACTCGGCTCGCTCCTTGGCCTAGCGCCATAGCCGCCATCACTGGCGTTCCGGCTTAGCCGGCGTTCGCAGTCGTGACCTGCACGTAGATCTTGCCAGGCAACTTCTGGCCAATGCCGTCACCTCGACGGCGACTCCCTTCGCGCGCTCGTTCGCGCCCTCTCCCGCATCTTGTCGGCCCCAGCGCCTGCCTCTAGGCAGAGCGTTGCGTCGACCCACGACCGCACGCCGACCACCGGCCAGCGGACCACCTCCCACCGGGAGCACACGCTCCCCTGGGGGACGTGTGCTCTCTCCACATCAACGGAGAACCCATGTCCTCATCCCGCGAGGGTGGCTACACCCTTTCCTTGCCGGGCTTCGACGAAGAGGCCCCCGCATACCCCGACCTGTTCGCAGAGGCTTCTCCGGCAGCCGCCGTTGAAGCAAGAGCGCCCCAGATCGAGCTCGAGCGCATCCCGATGGCCTGGCGTCCCGCCTTGCCCGTCACCCACCACATCCCCGCTTCCGTCCAATGGCCCGCGTGGGACGACGAATGCCTGAACCACATCGAAGGTCAGGCGACCAAGTTCGACGCGAACATCGCGGCGATCGCGGCCCTGCGCGCGATCGAAAGCGAATCCCGCTCCCCGACCCCTGACGAACGCGCCGCCCTGCTGCGCTACACCGGCTGGGGCGGCATCCCTGCCAGCTTCAACGAAGACGGCAGGGACCCGGCATGGGTGCAGCGCGCCGCGCGCCTGCGCGAACTGCTGTCCGTCGAGGACCACGAGTCCGCTCGTGCCTCGGTGAACAACAGCCACTACACCGATCCGGTGGTCATCCACTGGATCTGGGCGGTTCTGCGCCGCCTTGGGTTCCGCGGCGGCTCAATCCTAGAGCCGAGCGCGGGCGTCGGTCACTTCCTCGGCTGCATGCCCGCCGACGTCGCTCAGCGCAGCCGCATCACAGCCGTCGAGATTGACCGACTGTCTGGCCGCATCCTGCGCGCGCTCTACGGCCCTCACGGCGTCGACGTGCGCATCAGCGGCTTCGAGTCCGCCGCGTTGGCCGACGGTTCCTATGACCTCGTTGTGTCGAACGTGCCATTCGGCCGCTACGGCGTCCTCGACAACCGCAACCGCCCGTACAGCCGGGCGAGCATCCACAACTGGTTCGTCGGGCGGGCGCTCGACCTGCTCCGCCCGGGCGGCATGGTGTGCTTCATCACGTCGACCTACTTCATGGACGGAACCGACGTCGGCGTCCGTGCACACGTGGCATCGGAGGCCGACCTCGTCGCAGCGTTCCGGCTTCCGGCTGGGACGTTCGAGCGCATCGCTTCCACGAAGGTGCAGGCCGACCTCGTCGTGCTGCGCAAGCGCGCGGCTGGCGAGTCCCCCTCGGCCCCGGACTGGCTCGATTTGGACTTCGTGCCCAGGTCGATGCTCAAGGCGGGCTGCTACGAGCAGTACCTTCGCATCAATCGCTGGTTGGTCCGCAACCCGGACCACGTGCTCGGTCGCATCGACAAGGTGGCCAACGGCTACGAGGCGGTGCCGACGGCGGTGCTCGAGGGTGACCTCGAGACAGCCCTGCTGAACGCGCAGGCACTGGCTCCGAAAGACGTCTACACGACGCTGCCGGACACACCTGCACCTGCACCGGCCACACGCGAACCGTTGTCCGCACCCGCCGGCGCGCGACCCGGCTCTTTCGTGGTCCACGAGGGCCGCATCGGCGTCGTCGAGGGAGAGCATGTCACCGACATGCACGACCGCCTGAACGCGACAGCCCGCCAGCGCATCGCTGGCATGGTCGACATCCGCGATCGCGCCCGCACGCTCCTGAGCGCTCAGCTCGGCTCTGCGTCGGACGCCGAACTCAGCGAACTTCGTCGAAAGCTCAACCAGAGCTACGACTGGTTCGTGAACAAGCACGGCTACCTCTCGTGCCGTGCGAACGCCCTCGCCTTCCGGCGAGATCCCGACTATCCCTTGCTCCTGTCACTGGAGCACTACGACGAAGAGGAGGAATCCGCGACCAAGGCAGCCATCTTCTCTCGGCGCACCGTGTCCCCCGTGATGGAGGCCACTTCCGCCGAACATCCCGACGAGGCGCTCGCGCTCTCGATGCAGTGGAAAGGCCGCGTCGACCCCGACTACATGGCCCGCCTGTTGCGCAGTACCGCGAACGACGTCCTCGCCGACCTCAAGTCGCGGGGCATGATCTACCTGAACCCCGAGGGCAACCGCTGGGAGCCCGCCGACGAGTACCTCTCCGGCAACGTGAAGCGCAAGCTGAGCGTTGCGCTCGCCGCCGGCGATGCCTGGCAGGCCAACGTGACGGCGCTGGAGAAGGTGATCCCCGAAGATCTGCCTCCCGGTGACATCGCATTGCGCCTCGGCGCCGTGTGGGTGCCCGCCGACGTGGTGGAGACCTTCATCACCGAGGTTCTGCAGGTCCAAGATGCCGCAGTCCGCTACATGGCGGTGGCCGGCACCTGGTCGGTGACCTACAACGAGTGGTCAGTGCGGCAGAACGTCGTCTGCATCCAGGAGTTCGGCACCAGGCGGATGCACGCTATCGAGCTCATCCAGCACGCGCTGAACGTGCAGACACCTACGGTGCGGGATCCGCACCCTGAGAAGGACGGCGCCTACATCGTCAACAAGGAAGAGACGCTGGCAGCGCGCGAGAAGCTCGGGATGATCCGGGATCGGTTCGCCGCCTGGGGCTACGAGGACGCTCCCCGACGTGAGCGGCTGTGCAGGATCTACAACGACCTGTTCAACTGCATCCGTCAGCGGGAGTTCGACGGTTCGCATCTCACCCTGCCGGGTTTCTCGCATTGCTTCGAGCTTCACAAGAGCCAGCGCAATGCGATCTGGCGCATCGTGCAGTCCGGCAACACCGGACTGTTCCACGCGGTCGGCGCCGGCAAGACGGCGATCATGGCGGCCGCGAGCATGGAGTTGCGGCGCCTCGGCCTGGCCAACAAGCCGGCTCACGTCGTGCCGAACCACTGCCTCGAGCAATACACCGCCGAGATGGTGCGCCTCTACCCTTCTGCTGCCGTCCTGATGGCAACGAAAGAGGACCTCGCCGGCGACCGTCGGCGCGAGTTCGTGGCTCGTGTGGCCACCGGAGACTGGGATGCGATCGTGATGACGCACTCCACCTTCGAGCTGCTCGCGATGTCGGCCGAGTTCACCGAGTCCTTCATCAAGGACATCATCCGCGACATCGAGATGGCGGTGCGTGCATGCAACAGCGACAGCCGCTCGAACCGCATCGTCAAGCAGCTCGAGCGCATGAAGAAGACCTGGAAGATCCGCCTTGAACGGCTGGAGAACCAGGACCGCAAGGACGACTTCCTCTGCTGGGAAGCACTTGGAATCGACTGGGTCGCCTATGACGAAGGGCACCTGGCAAAGAACCTCTTCCGCCACACGAAGATGGCGCGCATCGCAGGCCTGCCGCTGAGTAACTCCCAGCGCGCGTTCGACCTGTTCCTGAAGACGCGCTACACGATGAGCCTCTACCGAGGCGAGCACCGTGGCGTCGTACTGGCCACGGCGACCCCGGTGGCCAACAGCATGGCCGAGGTGCACACCTTCCAGCGCTTCCTGCAGCCCAACACGCTGCGTGCGCTGGGTCTGGAGCAGTTCGACGCATGGGCCGCAACCTTCGGGGAAACGGTCACTGCACTCGAGATCGCGCCTGACGGCAGCGGGTACCGCCTCAACACGAGGTTCGCTCGCTTCATCAACGTGCCGGACCTGATGACGGTGTTCTGCGACGTGTCGGACATCCGCACGCGCGAGATGCTGAAGTTGCCGGTGCCGACCCTCAAGGGCGACAAGCCCAGAACGGTGACGTGCAAGCCAAGCGAGGAGCTGCGCGCGTTCGTGCGCTCCCTCGTGAAGCGCGCCGAGAAGCTGAAGACCGAGCGTGTTGACCCCAAGAAGGACAACATGCTTCTCATCGCCGGCGAAGGCCGCATGGCCGCGTTGGACATGCGACTCATCAACAGCCGCCTACCAGCCGACCCAGGCGGGAAGGTGGCGCAATGTGCGCGCGAAGTGCACAACATCTGGCAGACCACTGCAAGCCTCAAGAGGGCTCAGCTTGTGTTCTGCGACCTCTCCACTCCGAAAAGTGGAGCAGCGTTCAGCGTCTACACGGCGCTGCGCGACGAGCTGATCGCCCGAGGCATACCCGCCGAGCAGATCGCCTTCATCCACGATGCCGAAACCGACTCACAGAAGGCCAAGCTCTTCCGCCAAGTGCGCGAGGGCAAGGTCCGAGTGCTGCTCGGTTCGACCCAGAAGATGGGCGTCGGCACGAACGTACAGCGGCGCCTGGTGGCGCTGCACGAACTCGACTGCCCTTGGCGTCCGTGTGACGTCGAGCAGCGCGAGGGACGCATCCTGCGCCAAGGCAACGAGTGCGACGAGGTGGAAATCATCCGCTACGTCACCGAGGGAAGCTTCGACGCGTACAGCTGGCAGACCGTCTTGACCAAGGCGAAGTTCATCGCGCAAGTGATGAGCGGCGACAAGGGCATCCGGTCCGTCGAAGACGTGGAGTTGGCAACCCTCACCTACGCCGAGGTGAAGGCGCTGGCGTCAGGCAATCCGAAGATCATCGAGAAGGCCGGCGTCGACGCGGAGATCGCGAAATACGCCTCCCTGCTGTCCGTGTGGCGCAACCAGCGCTACAGCAACGAGATGGAGGTGGCCAACCTTCCGATGCGAATCGAGAGCAACGAGCGTCTGCTTGCAGCGCTCGAAGCCGACGCGCAGCGCGCGACCGCTGCGATCGCCGGCGACATCTCCGTCAACCTGCATGGCCGCACCTATCGCGGCCGCGACGCCATCTGCGAGGTTCTTCGCAACGTGGTTCGCAGCGCTCGCGCTGGCGTTTCGCGTTCCGCGAGGGACGAGACGGTCGGATCGGTTGGCGACTTCGAACTCTGCGTGTTCATCGGTCGCGACGAGGACGAAGTGCATCTGTTCTTGAGGGGCGCGAGCTCTCACGACTGCCGCGCCTGCCAGACCGGCCCGGCGCTGTTCGATGCGCTGCTCAGGACCTTGGAGAGCATCGGGCCTCACCGCGACGAATGTGCTGATCGACTGGTGCGGATGCGCCAGAAGCTCGAAGGCCTCACGGCCGAGTTGCATCGCCCGTTCGAGCATGAAGAGCGCCTCGCCAATCTAGTCGTGCGACAGCGCGAACTCGAAGCCGAGCTCGATCTCGGCAAGGACGAAGTCGGCAGCGACGCTGTCGATGACGTCCCGGAGAAGATTGCAGCCTGATCTCTGACCCTGAGCCCCATCGCGAAAGCGGTGGGGCTCTTCTTTCTTGTGAGACCTCGGTATCCTTGACTTATGGGCTGGATGTCCGACTTGGCGCTGTTCTTCATCTTTGGGTACGTAGCGCTCGAGATCGTTGTCTGGATAGACACTCTTCGGTCTCGCGGAACTCGCTACCAGCCCGGACTAATCGCCTCTGTGCGAAATGCCCTTCGGCGGTGGCGAGACCGCTGACCGCACGTCGGTCCGCTTCCCTCGCTCAGCGGCCCTACCCTGACCAGGCAGACGTCATCAAGACCGCGAAATCCCGTCGTGACAGCACCGCAGTGCAGTCTCTCCAGTCTTTCTCCGGCGGCGCCATCGTGGCCGTGTAGCGAAGGTCGAAGCCTGTCGCGTCGCGCTGCGCGTCGATGTACTCGTCCATCTTCTCTCCGAGCGCCTCGATGTCGTCGATCCACTCGTCCTTGATCGTGTCCGGCACCGAGCCGAAAAGGTCGTAGCGGTCGCGCATGCGCTCCGAAAGTCGATCGTAGATCTTCTCGTCCACGGTCTGCTCGTTGACCAGGTTGAGCATGTCCACCGTGTCGCGCTTCTGGCCGAACCGCTTTATGCGTCCTATCCGCTGCTCCAGCCGCGTCGGGTTCCATGGCAGGTCTACGTTCACCAGAGTGCCCAGGGTCTGCAGGTTCAGGCCTTCGCAGGCCGCATCCGTGGCCACCATGATCCGGATCTGGTGCTCGGCCACCATCTTCTTCAGCGTCTCGCGTTCGCACGACACGCTGTCGCCGCTCTGGTAGAGCCGGCTGCGGCCGGCGCCGGCGTACAGGCCGATCGCTTCGTCCGGGTACCGCTGGGCGAGCTGCTCTGCCACCCAGCGCGCGGTGTCGTAGTACTGGCTGAAGACGATCACTCCAAGCTCCAGCCACTTTTCCTTACTCAGGTAGTAGAGCAGTGCTCCCAGCTTCGGGTCGGACTCGATCCGCTCCAGTCGTTGCAACAACCTCTCCAACGCCTCGCGTTCATCGCTCGTTGCAACGGCTAACTCGGCTTCGCCCTCTTCTTCTTCGTCTCGCAAAGTCTGCCCTGCAAGCAACGCCCGCACCGTGTTCAGGCCAGCGTGAATGGACGAACAGATGCGCTGCTCGACCAGGTTCTTCATGAACCCCCCACCACCACCTCTTCCACTTCCTGGGGCACTCAGCGCTTTGCCAAAGGCTCGAGCCTCGCGATATGCCTCGCGAAAGTCCTCACTGGTCCGTAGCGCCTTCGACTCGAACATCGCGTCGAACACCTGCGGCTCGCGTACCAACTGCCGATCGGGATGTACGTCGACGCCCACTCTGGCCAGCAGCCCCGCTTCCTCCAGACTGACCCGTCTGCGCAGTACGACGTGTCGCACCAGAGGGTTCTCGCGCTGGAAGAAGGTGGCACCGGACAACTGCCGGTGCAGCTCATCTTCCATGATCTCGCGCGTGTCCTCGCTCAGGTCGGCAAGCGACCGGGCGGTCTGGGTCTCGCCGTTCACCAGCCCCAGGTCCTGGCGGATTGCGCTGAACAGCCGCCTGGCGCGGGGCTCGCGCGTGGAGTCCACCAGCGGCAGCGGGGATCGCAGCAGCTCCCAAGCGTGCTCCGCCGATGTCACCTCCTGGCGGCCAGAAAGGATCTCCAGCACCTCGCCGGCCCGGTGCCAGGCCGCGAAGTCGTTGCCCAGCACGAAGTTGCCGCGCCCCTGGTGCAGGATGCCGATCAGGTCCCACAGGTCCTGCGGCTGCGTCTGGATCGGCGTCGCCGTACCCAGCAGCACATGCTCCGACCGGGCCGCTATCTCGCGCATGAAGGCCAGCAGCTCGTTCGGCGTGCCCGCGTCGGCGCCGAAGCCCTGCCGCGTCCGGGCCTTGTGCGCCTCGTCCAGGATCACCAGGCCGAAACGCAGGCCCAGCAGTTGCTGCTTCTCGGCCGAGTGCCGCATCATCAGCCCGGTCGAAACGATGCCGATGCGCAGCGGGCAGCGCGCGATGTGCTCGCGGCCGGCGGGCGAGATGGCCCGTTCCTGGTCGTCGAGCCACACCTTGCGCACCGTGTCCCAGCGCGCGCACGGGATGCCCAGCTTGTCCAGCATCTCGGTCTGCCACTGCTCGCACAGCGTGGCCGGCGCAAAGATCACCACCGGCCTCCGAGCTTGCTGCTCCCGGTCGGCCAGCAGGCACAGCGTCAGCGCTGCGGTGCCGAGTGACAGCGTCTTGCCCAGGCCCACTTCGTCTGCTAGCAGCAGGCGAACCACCTTGTGCATCTGGTGGTGGCGCAGACACTCGGTCACGAACCCTTGCTGCCAGGGCTGCAGCGCCAGGCCCTCGCGGTACAGCGGCGACTCGATCAGCGCGGCCGGCGCCACGTCCTCTTCGTCGTCGATCTCGTCGAACACCACCTCGCGGCGGTAGCCGCGCCGGTGCACCTCGCGGATCACCGCCTCGGGCAGCGGGCGCGCGGCGTTCCACAGGAAGTCGAACTCGCTTTCGATCCAGGCCACACCCTCTGGCGACTCGTCTTCCCACAGGATCTCGTAGTGGCGCTGCCAGCCGCTGCGGGTTTCGTTCATCGAGCCGATGAAGCCCAGCTTGCGCCCATCGGCCAACTCGATGACGCCGGCCTTGCCGTGCACGAAGCCGCACACGCTGTCGGGCGCCACGCGCACCGCCTGGCCGTGCCGCTGCAGGAAGGCATCCAGCCGGCGGTAGCGGTCGCGGTTCAGCAGCGCTTCTGCTTCGATGGCCTTCTCGTTCCAGCGGCCCATCATGCGTGCTTCGCGCAGCTGGGCCACCTTCAGGTCGTCAGGGTGGATATCGACGTTGCACACGATGCGGACATGCGGAATGCCCTCCAGCAGCTCGTGCGCCACCTCGAACAGCGAGCTGGTGAAGTAGCCCGCGATGCGCCGGTAGCTCCGCGCGCCCTTCAGGTGTTCCAGCAGAAAGCTGGCGTCCAGCCGGTGCGTGCGTGACGAGAACCGCCGGATGGACATGGCGTTGTCGTCCTCAGACCCCAAAGCGCTGGTTCTTCAGCCGAGCGCCCAGCACCTCAGCCGCCGTGCGCACATCGGCCTCGGGCGCCTTGCGCTCCACGAAGGCCAGCAGGTCCACCAGCAGCGGGCGGGCCTCCAGGAAGTCGGGCATCTCGGCTTGCAGCTGGCTGATGATGGTCTGCGGCTCCAGGTCGGCGCGCATCTGCTGCAGCGCGATGACCAGCCGGCCCAGGCGCGTGGCGCCCAGCTCGGTGCTGTCGGTCAGGTCACGCGAGGCGAACTCGGTCACCTGTTTCAGCCGGGCCTCGTTGGGCGCCATGCTGGCCATCACGCGGGCGTAGTCCTGCACGCGGAAGGCCTTGGCGAAGTTCTGGTAGTTGTCCAGCTTGCGGGTGCCCGTGGTCTCCATGTCCATCATGCGCAGCACGAAGCGCTCGATGCCGGACAGCTTGCCCCAGGTGTCTGCCGCCAGGCCTTCGGGCACCAGCAGGTTGCTGGCCGCTTCGGCGGCCTGTTGCACGATTTCGTCCACCACCGTGACCTCGCCCTTCACCCGCGGGCGCAGCGCGAAGCTGGTGACGTCTTCGCCACCGATGTGGGTGTAGCCAGTCAGCACCTTCAGCGCCGCGGCATAGCCGGCCATCTGCAGGTCAGAGTCGTTGAACACCGGCTCGCCGTGGTGGGCCTTCACTGCGGTGTTCAGGTGCATCATGGTTCGGATCTGCCGGTCCACCTCTTGCCGCACGGCAGGCAGCAAGCGCTGCTTGAAGGCAGGCCGGTCACCTGCCGGGCGCTTGCGCAGCATCAGCGTCACCGTGCCCTGCACATAGCCGCCCTTCTTCAGTTCGGACGTGGTCTCGGTGGCGATGTACCAGGCCGCCACCACCTGCAGCCCCGCGGCCCAGAAGATGCCGACGAGGTCGCTCCAGACACCGGTGTCCTGGTGCGTAAACATCACGCACTGCATGCCGTTGTCTGGCATGTGTGCTGCCATGGCCTTGTATGCAGCCACCATCCCGCTACGGAATCCTTCGCCAGCCCCTTTGATCGCTAGCGCCCGCCGCGAGTCCCACACCCACGCGTCGAAGGGCTTGGGCGGCGCTTTTCGAAGCCAGGCGATGAAAAACTCGGTGATTTCTTCGTAGTTGACTGCGTCCGCGTACGGCGGATCAGTTACGAAAATGTCTTGAAGCTCGGAAATCTCGCGGCTCGGGGCGCAAGTGACACTACTCCTAGTTCGAATGGGATGATTTTGGTAGCTCTGGACGAATACATGATCGAAGAACGAGCGATTGGCCCAGTTGTAGAGGGTGTTCAGCGCCTGATTGGAAAAGACATTTGACGTAAAGTCGCTGCCGCCGCCACCTGAAAATCTCACGATCCATCTTGAGAGTTTGGAGCAAAAGTCTAGAGTCCCACAAAACTCTGGCAAAAGCTCCGGCTCTTTAATGGATTGGCGAAGCAGTGCGAGCTTTAGTAGATCGCGAGGAGTGAATAGATGATGCCAATAGGTCCAGCCGCGTGTTCGAATTGGTTCGTCTGTTTTCTCGCCGGGTTCAATTGGCATGTCCGGAATCAAGCCCAATGACTGCCAATTTTCCAAGTGCGAGGCAACAAACTCCACAACCTTGTCTTCTCGAGTTCTGTCTGAATCCCGGACTTCCGTAAAGTAGACATCGAAACGCGGCTCGCTCAGTGTCTCTTTGGCAATCCACTGAATGGCGTACAGGCGCTCCTGAAAGATGTCGTCGGGACGCGGACGGAAGTCAGTCTTTTCCCAGCGGCGAAGCTTGTTGCTCGTGTTTCCGCTTGCGTCTCTGAAATCCCCGCGCAAGGTCTTTATCGACGTGCGATAGGTCTTCCCCATTAACTCGTAGACCATATCGCCGTCCTGCACGGTGCCTCGTTGTGCTGCCGCAATCTCGGCAGCAGATGCATCCTGTTGAAGGATGATGTCGAAGCGCTTGTTGGCTAGGTCGGGTACTAGTTTTGCAATCACTCGTTGGCGCGGCGAGACAACCCAGGAAGTTGACAATGGAACCGCCCACCCTGTTTCTGGGCATCGAGTCTCTAGGCAGTACAAATAGGCCTTAGCTCGATTGCCGTACTCGTCATGCTCAATTCCGAGATCAGCGATCTCCTTTTCAATGCTAGTTGCGACCGCTCTCTGTAGTTTCTCTATCTCGGTGCGTCGTGTCGCCGGCGCTCCAATAATGTTGAGCGCGCCCCATGTAAGCATGCAAGCGATTGGATTGAGGTCGGATGCGAAGGCATCGCAGCCCATTCTTGCAGCTTCAAAGGGAATGGAGCCCCCTCCGCAGAAGGTGTCGCCGACCTTCGGACGGTGTCCATACCTCAGTATGCCCAGCTGCTCGACCAAGCTAGAGATCGAGCTAGCGTTGATGCCTAGGTGTTCGTAATGCCGGTTGACTGCTGGCCAAACCGGTGCCAGCAACCAACCCTCGTCCACCTCTTCGGGACGTTTGCTGACGCTAGCCTTGTCTTCGTAAGTTGGCAGCGTGGCCATTACCAATCGGTAGATCTTGAGTCGATCGGACTCGGATACATCCCTTTGCCAGCGCAACGTAATACCTTCTGCGTCAGCGTCGATCGGAAAAGTCATCCAGCGAATGTCGCCTCCGGTGACGCCCGACTGTTGGATCTTGGCTTTGAAGTAGTCCCATGGATTGGACAACTGAATGCGTGCTGCAATCTCTTTCGGTGAGAACGCGTTGGCTTGGAGTGCTCGGCGCACCAAACCCTCGTCGTCGAATCCCATCAAGCACTCGAAGATTTGAAGATCTTCCTCGGCGTTATCGGTCGCCGGAAGCAAGATTCCCAGGAGGACCGCCCGAGCCAATATCAGCGGCTTACGACCCTTCCAGAATGACCCAAGTGCAGTGAGTGTTTGGCCAGGCCCCGCTTTGCGCTCCTTCTGGGCTTCAAATGACACCTTCTGGGCTGGAAAGACCGACTCAATCAAGGAGGGTGCGTTGCGCAGCGCGCCGGGGGTGAGGTTGGGGGAATTCGTCATGTGGCGGCCTCAGGCACGGTAGGCCTGGTCCGGGTCATTGGGTTTGTCAGGCCGGGTCATGGCGATCCGGCCGGCGCGCAGCAGGGGACGCAGGTAGTTCTGGCGCACGGTCTCGGCATTGCGGCCCAGCAGGGCCGCGATCTCCTCGGCCCGCCAGGAGCGCAGTTCGCAGAGCGCCACCACCAGGTCTTGCACCTCCTGCGGCGGCCGGCGCTGGCCGATGGCGCCCACCCGGGCGGCCAGGCCGCCGGGCAGCTCGTTCAGCAGGGCCTGGCGGCGCGGGTCGGCCAGCGGGTCATCCCGAGGCTCGGCTTGGCGAGGGTTACCGTCCTGGGATCCGAGGTTGCTAGACAAGGCGCCGGGGTTACTAGATAAGCCGTGGGGGTTACTAGACAAGCCAGCCCAGCCCAGCCCTTGAGCAGCGCGTTGGGCGGCGGCGCAGCCCCTCTCGACTCGATCCCAATAAGTCATGCCGAGCCGTCGCTGAACAGGTCGAGCGTCGGCCGCTCGCTCGCGATGCCGCTGTCGCGTGCGACCAGGCCGCGGCGCGCGCGCGGTGACAGCAGCTCGCTCTGCGCCACATCGCCCAGCGCGTGGCGCAAAGCCAGCCGCCAACCTTTGTCGCCATCGCCAATGCCGCCGGTGCTCATCGCCGTCATGCCGAACAACCACCAGCGTTCTTCGGGGCGCAGCGCGAGCCAGTTGCGCACGGCGACGGGGATCTTCTCTATCTCCATGTGCTCGACGGCCCAGACCAGCACGCACAGCTCCTTGCCCAGCAGCCGATCGACCAGGTTGTCGCCGGCTTTCCAGGCGCTGGGCTTGAGGTTGTGCGCACTGAGCCGGGCATTGAAGGCGCGTTGCACTTCGGCGCGGATGGCGGTCCAGACGGCACGGTCGAGCACGGCACGGTCGATCACCGAGTGCTCGTCGCTCAGCGCCTGCAGACCGAGGTACTCGCTCACCTGCACGGGGGCGGTGTTGCTGCGCGGGACGATCACCTTGAAGTGGTGCGGGTCCGACGTGGCAGGCACACCGAAGCCCAGGGTCGGGCGCGCGCCCGTCGCCGCAACCCTGGCCGTGGCCGATGCGGGCGCCGCGGCGTTGGCGTTGAGTGCCGCGGCGGCGCGGGTAGTCCTGGGCTTAGTCATGGTTTCATGCCTCCTGAACCACGTCGCCAGGCTTCAGCTCCAGGCCCACCAGCTTGGCGAACTCCTTGGCCGCGAAACCGGTGTCGAAGTGGGCGCCGTCGCTGATGTTCACGACCACCGGCGCCTGGTCTTCGGCCAGCAGCTGGCGCAGGCTGTTGATCACGCCCTCGATCACGCTGGCAGTGACCTCGCGCTCCTGGAAGCGCACGGTCACGGTCTTCTCGCCTTCACCGATCTCGATGCGCACGCCTTTGAACAGCGTGCCGGGTTGATCGCGGAAGCGGTTGATGACGCCGAACACGCGGTCGGTGGTGTCCAGGCCGATGCGCTTGGGCTGCAGCTTGACGGGCTTGGTGTCGTTGATCTGGACGGTCTTGTCGCCGCTGGCCGGAATCTGGAAGTCGGCCGTCTTGTTGGCCTCACCGGCGCGGGCGTAGACGAGCAGTCGGGCCGCGGCGGCGCCGATTTCGAACGGCCCCTCGTAGGGCAAGCCGTCGCGCGGGTTTGAGCCGTCCAGGGTGTAGGTCAGCGTGGCCTTGGGCGTGCACGCCAGCGTGACGCGGCGCTTGTCGGCGGCGGGCTCGACCTGGTGGCGGATCTTCAGCTCAGCGGTCCAGCGAACAGGCGTGCCGGTTTCGTAGTGGCCGGTGGTGTCGCGGGCCAGGAAGTACAGCGTGCCTTCCGTCGTGGTGAAGCCGTCGAGATCCTCGATGGACTGCCCGTTCACCAGCCCCTCGGGGCGGGTGGCGTAGACCACCACCGGGCTTTCGCCCGCGTGGCGCGGCGTGAGGCTCAGGATGGTGGCGCCCGTGTCCGGCTGGCTGCCGACGACCGACACGTTGACCGTGGTCTTGTCCTTCGGGAATGGGCCCTTCTCGATGTACCCGTCTTCACCCAGGCGCCAGCGGCCTTGCTTCAGGGCCTCGGCCTTCAGCGTGTCCATGCCACCCGAGCCGGGCATCCAGGGCCAATCGGGGTTGCTCTTGGCGCGCGCGACCACGTCTTTCCAGGGCGTGCGACGGTTGTCCTTGCCCGAGGGCCACAGAACCTCTTCCGCCATGGCGAAGTACTCGCCGAAGCTGTCGGTCAGGTTGGCGGCCAGCTTGTAGTTGGCGCGCGGGCTGGCCAGCAGCGTCTCGATCTGCGCCTCGGCGGACTGCTCGCCTTTGCCGAGCTTGAGGCCGTTGTCGATGGTGACGTTGGCCAGGAAGTGCCGACCATCGATGGGGTCGGTGCTCGGGAAGTAGACCCGGTTGTAGGCGGCAGAGAGTGCCTTGGCGAAGCGGTCTTCCGCTTCTTCGAGCCGGTCACGCGCCTCCTCGAACAAGGTGTCGCCGGCCTTTAGGCGCTTGTGGATCTGCTCGATGGCGTAGAGCTCGCGCAGGCGGTCTTCCACGGCGTCGGCCAGGTGACTGTCCTGCCCCGTCAGCACCAGCAGGTTGTTCTTCTCCTGCTGGTAGTCGAAGAAGTTCTGCAGCTCGCTGGGCGGCACCTTGCCGTCCGGCTTGATGACGATGAGGGTGCGCGGGCCGCTCAGGCGGATCTCGTCGAGGCGAGGCAGAACCTGCACGTCCTGGTAGGCCTGGCGCCTGTCCGGCTGCAGGATGCCGGTGAGCCGGTTGATCAGCGCCTGGTCGATCTTGGGCTGCGGAACCTCCTTGGCGTTGCGCTCGATTTGGCGCGAGAGGTTCTCGGTCTCCTTGACGAAGAGGCGCTGGTCTTCGCGGTGCAGGTACCAGGCTTGCTCTCGCAGCCGCTGCAGGGCCTGCAGGAACTCGTCGGGCTTGCGGCCGGGAGCCGCGAGGAACTCGATGACCTCGCTTTCGGACAGGCCGATGCGCCCGCCCACCGCGCGCGACAGCGACGACGCCAGCAGCAGCGTCATCACCTGGCGCGATGCATCGGTATCGAGCTCAGCGTCGATGGTCTCGGCGATGGCGTTGCCTTTGTCGGCGATGTCCCGCGTGACAGCTGGCAGCAGCTTGGGCGCGATGCGCTCGATCTCGTCGCGCACCTGGTCATCGTTGAGGGCCAGATACTGGGTGCCGATGAGGTGGACGTCGTCGTCCTCGCGCAGCGCCACGCTCTTGAGCAATCGCGCGGTGAACTGCATCAGGCCGCGGGTCTGCCGGAAGCCCTCGTTCTCCTTGAACAGGGCGACGAGGTGCTTGAAGGACGGATGGAACGGGTAGGTCTCCCGCACCTGTTCGGCGATCTGTTCGATGCTGGCGGCGACGATGTAGCCGGCGTCCTCTGCCTTCTTGACCTGCTGTGCGTACTCCTCGGCCACGTCGGCGATGACGCGCTCATCGGGCAACTTGTCGATGAGGCGCGTCTTCAGGATTTCGTAGATCTCGTTGCCGGCCAGCTGTACCGGCGTGATCGTCATCGCCTGGCGGCGGGTTTCCTGTTGCAGGTTCGAGATCGCGTCTGCCAGCGCCTTGGTCTGCGCCTGGTAGCTGCCGGAGAGGTTGGCGACCACGATGCAGCAGTTGGGCAGTTCTAGTGCCGCGCTCATCAGCGTGGCCAGCGAGAACACCACCATGTTGGCCAGCGTTCCCTGTCCGAAGACCTGGGTGCTCGCGTTGTCCAGGTAGGGCGGGAGTTCGTCGAGGAGGATGAGCGTCGGCTTGTCGCCGATGATCTCTTTCCACTTGGCCTGGTCGACGGACTTCGGGCCGTTGGCCCAGTAGGGTTTGATCGCCTCGGGTTCGCCCAGCTGCGTGGCGATGTCGCCCCAGATGTAGTTGTCGGGTGTGTTGCGGCCGTTGAAGGCGGCGATGCGCGCCTGGCCGAAGTCGATGCGGTCCTTCAGGTCTGCAGGCAGCACCTCCTGCCGTAGGTGTGGGTGGCGCGCCAGCAGACCCAGCGCGATCATCATGTGCGTCTTGCCGCCGCCCATCGCCTGGGTCAGCTCGAAGACTGCCTGGTCCGACTTGCCGGACAGGCGCAGCAGGCCTTCTCGGAACAGCTGCGCCATGCCATGCGTGACGAAGTTGCGCGAGAAGAACTCACGCCCGTCGCCCTCATCCCCTATCAGCTCCGCCAGGTTCTCAATCCCCTGGCTCATTCGGTAGTCGTGAATGCCTGTGTTGAATCGGCAGGCCTGCTTGACGGTCTTGATCACGAATTGGCCCCCTTGGCCGCGCGTTTGTTCTCGGTTCTCGCCCCAGTGGCTATGCACTTGGCTTGGCATTCTTGCTTGATGAGCATCGCCGCCCTGTTCTCGATCGATCTATCGATCCTCCAGGGCCGCCGCCCTTTGCAGCGCCTGCGAGTCGAATGTACTTTGCTGAGCAGCCTTTCCCGCCACCTCATTGCCTATGTCGAACCACTTCTCGGGCGCTACGACCCTACCCCTGGTCTATGTGCAGCTCTCTCTTCAACGTGTCGATCAGGGCGAGGCGTCGCTTTGGATCCTGCAAGCTCACCTCCAGCAGCACCCTTCCGTGGTCCCAGTCCTTCAGGATGCCGATCTCCGCCTCGCCTTCGTGGATGCGGTACTGCCGGCTGTTGACCTTCGGCTTCCTCGGCCTCTTCGGCACGTCCGCGCGAGCGACTTCCGCCTCGAGTTGCCGCGTCGTCACGCGGTCCTCGATCACCCCCTCTACGAGACCGAGCAGCGCGCTTTCGTCCGCGGTCTGCGCGAGTTGAGCCAGTAGCTGACCCGCCGTCGGCCCGAACTTTCTCGGGTGCTCGCGGACGCGCGCAAGCGCTGCCTCCGGCAGCTTGTTGAACGCCAGCGTCTTGCTCAGCAGACTCTTCGATATTCCCAACCTTTCCGCGAGTTCGTCGTACGTCTTGACGTGACCCGCCTCGAGGAGCTTGGACCAGGATCTCGCGTTGTCGTAGGCGGTTTCGCGGGTGTGAGTGTTGTAGGCCAACGAGAGCTTGTAGCGCTCGATTCCTTCTACGTACTGCGTCGGTATGAGTCGAATGACCCGCTTGCCCGCGCGCATGAGCGAGCGCTTACGCTTGTGCCCGGAAAGGAGGATCCATCGCCCCTCGGCCCCGGGATTCGGCATCGCATGCGCAGGCTCCAACTGCCCCTGTTGCCGGATGAGCTCTGCCAGTTCGCCGATCTCGTCCTCCGGGTAAGAGTCGCGGCTGTTCTCCGGGTTGTCGTCCACCAGGTCGATCGCGACCTCGATCCAGCCAACCCCCCCCTCTGGCTTCGCACCTTCCGCCCCGGCTGCCGCATGACTTCCCAGGCGCGCTCCCTCCTCCCCATGTCGCAACAGGTTGCCGCCGGTTTGTGCCAGCGTCTGCTCTGCTGCACGAAACCGCTGATCCACCGCCGACGATTCGCTCGCCAACGAGGTCTTCAGCGAACCGCTCAGCATTGACGCCCGATCCTTCTTGCTCATCGCTGACCCCTTCACTTCAATTCGTTGAGCAACTCGTCGACGAGCGCTTCAACCTCGGCAACGGCTGCACCGGCACGCGGCACGGCGTGCACCGTCCCACCCATCACTTGGCATTCTCGATAGGCACTTCGCAAGCCGAGCTGCGACTTCAGGACCGGCACTCCATCGTCTTCGGCCATCACGTCGAGCGCTCCCTTGGCCATGGCTGTTCGCTGCACCATGTTGAACACCACCACGGCCTTCAGATCAGGATTGGTGGCCTGCGCCTGCGCGGCCAGTTTCTTGGCGGCGACAGCTGCCCAAAGGTCTGCCGGCGAAGGCACCACGGGGATGACGGCAAGGTCGGAGACCAGCAGCGCCGACCCAGCGATCGGAGAATCCACCGAAGGTGGACAATCAACTACGATGTATTCGAAATTTTCAAGATCGGCCTTGATTTCCCGATGGAGCGCGGCACCCAACCCACTCAGATTGGAGATGCGCGCAGGAAACGGCGCCTCATCCTTAGCCTGGGCGTGCCACCGGGTCGCAGTGTTCTGCGGGTCGGCGTCGATGATCTTGACCTTCTTCTTGCGTCGCCCGAGTGCTCCGCCGAGGTGCATCGCAATGTTCGTCTTCCCACACCCGCCCTTTTGATTGAAGACGGTAATTATCTTCGCCGTCATTGGTTTGCTCCTTCGATTCGACCCCAGAGTTTCCGCGCGGAAACGATACGGGCCGACTGTCGTTGTGGTCGAACCATTCGTCAATAGTCCTGAAATGAAAATCTGAGCACGCACACCCAATCGTTGCGAATAAGCATCGCGCGCGGCCACGCCGTTTCCGCGCGGAAACAAGAGCTCAGATCGGCGCTTCCCGTCACAGACTCTTTCTCGCCAAGAGTCGTTGATGTCCCATGAGGCGCCTCTTGCCTAGCATCGAGGCTTACTGAGCGCACCATTCCTGGCCGACTTACTTCTGACGCTGGCGACGGCTCCATTGTTCTCTTGCGTCCGCCCTCGTTTCCGCGCGGAAACGAGGGCGGGCACTTGAGTGCCCACAGCAGGGGAGGGCGGCCGGCCCTCCGTCCTAGAGTCCGCCTCGTCCCAAGGAACCGCGAGAAGGTTCAGATCTTATTAGGTGCCCGATGCTCGGACGACGAACTTCTCCATCGCCGCCATGAGGGCCTCCTCGTGCTCTGTGACGTATGTCGACGTGGTCGTCAACGATGCATGGCCGAGAAGCCGCTGCACGGCGTTCAAAGGCACACCGTCCTTCAGAGCCAGAGTTGCGCATGTGTGGCGTAGCCAGTGAGTAGACGCCTCCCTGAACTTGCTCGCCGCCACCGGGTCGGTGAGCGCAAGCTCGCCTCCGCGCTTGGCCAAATGCTCCTTCAGCGACTCGTACAACGCCGTGTATCGGAGCGGCTGGGTTGGGGCCGGCCCGCCAACTCGCCGGCGGCCACGTCTGCTTCGTAACAGCGGCTCCATGCGAGCCTTGTCATCCTTCGGCGCCCGTGCCACCCGCACAACCTCGTCCGGCGGTACACCAACACTCTGCAGGTAGGCCAAAAGCATGTCGCGCACAGGGGAGGGCAGGGGGACGTTTCGCACCTTATCCCCCTTACCGATCACCTTCAGTCGCCACACCTCACCCAGCATGATGCTTCCCAACGTCAATGACAGCATTTCGGAAGCGCGCAGGCCACAGGCGAACCCCAGCCAAAGCACGAGCACCAACCGCCGTTCCAGGTCCGAGCAGCCCTCGCCACCCAGTCCATCGACGACGTGGTGCCATTCGGTCATGGTGAAACTTCGCCCGGTGAACTGATCGGTGAGTTCGTCCACTCCCGGTCGCGACGTAGCGCGCTTGCCGAGCAGCTTGAAGGGGTTGATTTGGACCACCCTCCCGTCAGCCAGGAACTCGAAGAGCGACCGCACGGTGAGGAGGTCCTGAGCGACTGATCCCTCGGACAGTGCCCCGTCGAAAGGCCGCCACTCTGCGCTGTGCCGCTTCGCACCTCTTGGCCCTATCCATGCCTCGGCAGGGAGCTTCCAACCCGCCCCTGCCCATTCCTCCGGGCTCTTGCGGCCCAGGTCGTTCAGCCAGGCTCTGTAGTGGATTGCGTCTTCAGCGGTCAGCTCGGGGAAGGTCGCCTGGCGCTCGAAGTAGCACCACAGCAGAAGCCTCTCGGCGTTCTTCCGGTAGGAGCGCAGCGTATTCGGATTGGTCGCCTTTGCCGCCAGCCACAACTCGATGGCGTGCTTGTCGTCCAGGGCGCCCAGGGCGTTCCCACCGGGCAGGTACGGGGAGGGCGGGGCTTGCGGCGCCGTGACTGCCGCTCGCATGACGGGCTGGCGCGGCGGGCTGAAGCGCTCCAGCGGAACGAGCTGGCTGGCCACTGGAAGGACTGCCGTCGGGGCAGCGGGCTTAGCCTCGATCGCGTGGTCGTCCATCCACTGCTGCAGGCGGTTGGCCCAGACCTCGCCCACGCCAGGCACGTCGTTCCATCGCGGCGTTCTCCGGGCCGCCAGTGCGTCGCGCACGTCGCCCAAGGTGCCCAGGCCAGCCTCGGCGAGCTTGGCTGCCAGGTTGGGTGCCAGCCACATCGCCACAGGGTCTGACCGCTTGGGCTGCCGGCGCGTCGCGCGCTCGAGCAGCTGCAGCGCCTGGCGAAGACGCTGGCTGAGCCGTTCGCGGCGCGCCTCGGCGCGATCCGAACCCCCGAACTCGTCCTTCCACATCTCGGTGAGCTCGGCTTCGGAGAAGTCGCCGGCGTCGGCGAAGCGCGACGCAAACTCGGCCAGTGTCGGCTTGGCGCTGGTCTTGACCCGCCACGGCTCCCGGCGGAACAGCCCGATGAGCGAGGCTTGGCCGGTGGCCAGCGCCTCCTGGATCAGCGCCTGACGCACCCAGTGCATCGTGGCCTTGGCCAGCGTGTCGGTGTAGTCGCCCTCGAGCTGCAGGTACAGCTCCCAAGCTTTGGACAGTTCGACGCCGTCCATGGCCGCCCGGTAGAACGTGATGTGCGCGCGCGATAGCTCGCGCCGGCCGGCCGGCAGCAGCTCACGCGTCATCGCGGCGCACCTAAGTCGTTGTCGGCGCTTAAGTTCAAGTCGTTTCCGGGTGTCAAGCGGCCAAGATTCCAAACTGGCTGTAATCGGTGATAATAACAGTTATCATCGGTTATGCCTCCCCCGCAGCCCAGAAATGCGAAAGCCCGAGGTTCGCTCGGGCTCTCCCTCCTCTTGAGGCCGCCTACTGGCGAGCGCCTGCGAGCTGGCTTCTGCTCACCCCAAACCAGCCCGTTCCCCTAGCCGCTGCACCTCTGGCTCTTCGATCTGCTCCTCGAACTGCACCAGAAGGTCGATCGCAGCCTCGAATTCGGGCGAGCCGACCGGATCCAGCATGATGGCAGGGTCTTCATAAGTACCGCTGTCCGTGACCACCGGCCCGAACTCCAGGGGCACATCGTCCTCGGACCGGTGCTCGACCGCGCGTGCCGTGACGGCATCCAGAAGCCTACGTGCAGAGGAACGGCTACTCATCAACTTGCGCACCAAACGCGCAACCGACGGCATGCCCTCGCGCAGCGTTTCCTCCACGGCCGGCCCCTCGACGTCGCGCAGCGCTTCGGCGAGAACCTGATCATCGAGACGACTGGACAACTCAGCCATGGGCTCACTCTAGTTTGTTCAGCGCCTAGGGTCAAATCGCTGACAGAACGCCGCCGCCTGACTCGCATCGAAGTGAAAGTACTCGTCCGTCTTCCCGCGCCGGAACACAAGCGTCACTGGAGGCCCATTAGGAGGCAGCTGAGTCATCCGGCAATTCACCCGGTAAAAGTCCTTGAGTCGATCGCCCCCGCTCGGGTCCGCGTGCAGCAGGAAGCTTCCATCTTGCCCAGAATCCTTGCTCGCCTGGATGCCACAGTCCAGCAGTGCTGAAGCCACCTCGCGGACCTTGGGGCACTTGAGAATCCCGACATAGGCCTCCGCTGGTGCATCAGCAAGAAACCACCCAAAGCCTCTGTCGCGCTGCAACCCCAGGGCGTTCGTGTGCAACCGCGGCACCATCGTCAGCATGCCTATCGGAAACCACCCAGTGGCACCCGTATCCACCACCATCGCAAGCGCCACCGAGGGCCCTGATCTCGGTTGAGCGAACGACCCAGCCGCGTAGATCTTCGACAGTGAGAAGATGAGACGCCAGTCCCAACCAACATCTGCACGAGTCCGCTGACCTGTCGGCGAGGCAGCCGCAGTGGTGTAGTGGCGGTTGATCAACGGTTGCACGATCCGGTGCCAGCGCAAGGCCACGTCGATCGTCATGTAGACGATCTTCACCTTGATGTTCATGTCACCGTTCGCAGCCGCAGTAGCGAAGGGCATCGACCTCACTGGCTTGTTCAGAGCGGCTTGAACCACGATCTCACGGTCTCCATGCGTTGTTTGATAGTGCCAGTATGTCGGGGGTTGCACCCTGGTCGTGCTGCTTGAACTGACTCCGCCCCGACTTCTCCGAGGCCATCATCCCATGTGCTACTCCGCCCGCATCGTTGCCGACTATCGAAAGTACGGCTATCCGGATTTGAGTGTGTTTCAGGCGACCGGCCCCAGCGTTGTCAGAGGGCAGCAAAGCCGGACTTTGTTGTTGGTCCAACGCAGCCTGTCGGGTTATGATGAAACCGGATTTTGATGTGGGAGAGACCATGCACGCTGTCGTCGCGCCGCCGCCCGTACCGGTTGGCCAGATCAAGAGCTTTGGGCCATTCGGGCCGAAGTACGAGGTAGGTCATGCCCTCCGTCAACTCGAGGACGGTGATTGGATGATCGAGGTGACCATGGTCGAGACCGGCGAGAAGGCGGAGTACCGCTGGACCCACTTGACCGACGACCCGGTGGCGCACTGATGTACGCCGTCGCGTTTGACCTTGTCGTCGCTGACACGGAGAAGCACCATCCGAAGGGCGTCACTCAGGCCTACACCGAGATCGGCGCCGTACTCGGTGAGCATGGTTTCAGCCGGGTGCAGGGCAGCCTCTACGTCACGGAGAACGAGGACATGGCGAACCTGTTCTTGGCGATCCAGGCGCTCCGCACCCGAAGTTGGTTTCCGAAGTCGGTGCGCGACATCCGCGCATTCCGCATCGAGCAGTGGTCCGATTTCACCGCGGTGGTGAAGTCGTAGCTTGCAGCGCGCTGGTGGCAGCTTGAGCGATGCCTGCAATGAACGAGCCCCAAAGCAACGCGCGGAGTCCTCGGCGGGTCCGTCGAGGCAAGGTTGCGGCGCCGCTGGAGGCCGCCGGCCAAGGCATCGCTTTCGTGGCTTCCATCTTGCAGCGATCAAACGGGCTTGCACCGTCCCTGACAGCCATGGAACGCATCCAAATCCTGGCTGCAAGGGAGACGGGTGATGCCGGAAGCTCTGGCGTTTCGCAACTCCTGCGCTCCTCTGAGTCCGCAGCAGATTCGCTGATCGTCGGCAAACTTCCAGTGACCGAAAAGGTTCTTGTCACTGCCACGCGTGCGACCGGCATATCGGCGCACTGGATTCTGACGGGCGAGGGTTCCCAAGACCCGCATTCTCCGAATCTCGATGACGAGATGCTCTTCATCCGCAGCATGCGCTCGCTGGATCGCAGTCATGCCCTCCGGGTGCTGCTGTCGCTCAACCTTGATGCCGTGCTGTGCGTCCTGAACGAGCCAGATCGCACCAGGTGCCTGGTCTCGATCTACGGCCTCGTCGAAGCTGTGGACGCCGATGGACCCGCGCAAGCTGCGTTCGGGCCGGGAGAGCTGGAAACCATTCGGAAGAACGTTGCTCAAGCCGCGTTCATCTGGCACATCGACCTGGCGACGAAGACCAGCTCGATGTTCACCCCGCTACATGAGGCAGTAGGGATTTTCGGGCCTGAGCGGTCTCCCACGCTTCTGGACCTTCTCGGCTAACAACTCCACTCGACAAGGAAATCGCGCGCATGTCCAGCATTACCGACGAAGAATGGGACAGGCTCTGGCAGGACGATCCGTTCGAGACGACCAGGCTGCTGTGGTTGATCGACAAAGTCGATTGGCGCGGCCATGACGACGTTCGGACAGAGATCCTGAACCTTCACCGCCTGGCCATGGACGTGTTCAACGAGGGCCGGCGCTATCAGGTGGAGAAGCTCTTCGAACTTGCGGTCTCCCTGGAAGAGAAGGTGCGCGACGAGCTGGGTGACCGCTTCGATCCCGTCAAGAGAGTGCTGTCCGACCTCACCGACCTTTACCCGGAGAGTCTGTCTTACGACGACTCCGAGAGCTGACCGCGAAGCCACATCAGTATGAGAGCTAAGCAGTTTTTCTTCGGTTCGGTCGGAACGGTCATCAGCGTCGGCGCTGGCGGCACCCAAGTCTTCAACGCCGGCGGCGGAGCGATGGTGATCGGCAGCGGCAAGAGCATCGTGCAACAGCGCGATCTCGGAGGCAGTTTCGACGCCTTGGAGGTCACGGGCTCTGCAGGGATTGAAGTGCGTCGGGCCGACCACTGCGTGATCGAAGTCCATGGTGAGGACAACCTCATCGACTTCCTAGAAACCGAGCTGGTCGGCACGACCCTGCAGGTGGGCATCAAGCGAGGTGTCAACTTTACGTCGCATCTCCCGCTGAAGGTTTTCGCAACAGCACCCACCGTCTCCGAGGTTGACCTTTCAGGATCAGGGGATGTACGGCTCTCCGGTCTGGAGCAGGACGAGTTGCGCGTCGAACTTCGTGGTTCCGGCGATGTGGTGGCTGACGGCCGTTCGTCGACAGTGACGCTCACCCTTCAAGGGTCTGGCGACATTGACACCCGGAGACTGAAGGCGATCAAGGCCACCATCAAGCTCCATGGTTCTGGCGACGTGCGGGCGTTCGCCAGCGAAGAGGCCAAGGTCCGCCTGCATGGCTCGGGGGACGTGACGATCAAAGGCAGCCCCAAGATTCGGGACTCCAAGGTTGCCGGCTCCGGCGACATCGATTTCGATGACTAGCCTGGGCGGCGCTCGCCTGGCCTGGCTCCTGACCAGCCGATGCCGCTCGCCGCTCTCCTGAACTAGAACAACAACACGCTGGCGGGCGAACGCCTTCAACCAGCCTCTCTTGCCATGACAACGAACCTGCTCAACCTCCCCGACTTCACGGTGCAGCGGGTTGAAGAGACCGACCACGACTATCACGTCTACGCGGAAGCGTCGAACCCTCCTGGCACCTGCAATGTGTGCAGCTCCAGCCGGCTGATCGGCCACGGCCGCAACGAACAGGTCATCCGCGACCTGCCCACGCACGGCAAGCGCCTGGCCATCTACGTGGACACCCGCCGCTGGCGCTGCCAGGACTGCGGAAGAACCTTCATGGAGACGCTGCCCTCGGTCAACGCCAAGCGTGAGATGACCGACCGACTGGTGAAGTGGATCGGCCAGCAGAGCCTGAGGCGCACCTTCGCCAGCATCGCCGACGACACCGGCCTGGACGAGAAAACCATCCGCAACATCTTCCGGGACTACGTGAACGAGCTGGAGGCCCAGTTTCGCTTCGAGACGCCCAAGTGGATGGGTATCGACGAGATCCACCTCATCCGGCCGCGATGCGTCATCAGCAACATCGGCAACAACACCATCGTCAACATGCTCCCGAACCGGGACAAGAAGACGGTGGTGAACTACCTCTACCAGCTCGAAGGCAAGAGCGAGGTGCAGTACGTGGCGATGGACATGTGGACCCCGTACCGGGATGCGGTCCAGTCCGTGCTGCCGGACGCCCGGATCGTCATCGACAAGTTCCATGTCGTGCGCATGGCCAACGATGCCGTGGAGAGGGTCCGAAAGAGCTTGCGCGAGCAGCTCACGCCGAAGCAGCGCCGCGGGCTGATGCACGACCGCTTCGTGCTGCTCAAGCGAGAGCGCGACCTCGGAGACCGGGAACTGTTGCTGCTCGATGGATGGACGAAGAACTATCCCGAGCTGGGGGCTGCATACAGGCTCAAGGAGAGCTTCTACGCTGTCTACGAGGGCTCAGCCAGTCCAAGAGCTGCACTGGCAGCCTACGAGGCCTGGAACAAGGCTGTGGACCCCGAGGTGCGGGATGCCTTCGCAGACTTGATCCGGGCGTTCAACAACTGGCAGCCCTTCATCCTCAACTACTTCGAGCACCCCGTCACCAACGCCTACACGGAGAGCTTGAACAGCCTGATCCGGGTCATGAACCGGCTGGGCCGGGGTTACTCGTTCGAGGCGCTGCGGGCGAAGATCCTCTTCACTGAGGGCGCCCACAAGAAGACGCTGGCCAAGCCGAAGTTTGAGCGCAGGCGTGAGCCCGAAACGCTCGCGACCTACAACCTGCCGCCCGGCCACCTTGCCCGGTCGTTCGCTATACCGATGAACACCAGGTGGCGAGCCGAGGAACCACAGAAGCAGTACGAGCAGCCGAAGAACTTCGGGGCCGACATAACCACACTGATCGAGCTGCTCGAATCAGGCGGGCTCTGAGGCTTCAAACACAGCCAAATCCGGATACCCGTAAATCCATGGTTGTAGTTGTAGCTGTGCTTCTCGTCGCGTGGCTCGCGATGGCATGGGCGTCAGGCATGTTCGTTCCTGACACGGCGAGGGTCAACGGCAGAGATCGCACTGCTTCGCCATTCGCACAGACGAAGAAGTTCATGGAGATCGATGGACGCCAGGTCGCCTACGTCGACATCGGCTCAGGCGAGCCGCTCTTTCTGCTGCACGGCTGCCCGTTCAGTTCTGGAGAATGGCAGGCTGTTCTTCCGGAGCTGGCAAAGCACTACCGGGTGATTTCGCCCGACTGGCTCGGGCTCGGTGACACCGAGGTCACGCTCTCAGACGACTACCGCCTACCGAAGGATGTGGAGATGCTCACGGCATTCATGCAGCGCCTCGGCATCGAGCACGCCAAGTTCGTGGCACACGATCATGGCGGCGCTGTTGCACTGCTGATGATGGACCACCATGCGGACAAGATCGATCGCCTGGTGCTGACGAACATCGAGGCCTACGACCAATGGCCGAGTCAGCCCGAGCTCAAGTACCTGAAGGCGATCGTCAATCCGATCACCAGTCCGATCGTGTTCACGGCCTTGAAGTCGGACTGGGTCCGCCACCGCATCTTTCGCATCGCGGTCCACGATGAGCGCACCCTGAACAAGGACATCCTTGCCGAGTGGGTTACGCCGCACACCGCGTCAGGCGAGCGATGGCAGCGGCTGCGGCGGTTCTTCCGCTGGCAGTTGGACAAGGAGCACAACAACGTCACTCAGACCGCGGTTCCGTCGATCCGTCGTTTCTCGAAACCGACTCTTCTGGTCTGGGGGGAGCAGGACACGAACTTCGGTCCCGCGCTCGCCAAGCGGTTGGCTGCGGACATTCCGGGTGTGAGCGGCACGGTCTGGATGAAGAACTCCGCGCACATGCCGATGGTTGAGGAACCGGCGGCATACGCGGACGCCGTGTTGAAATTCATGGGGGCCGCGTTGGTTGCTCCGACAAAGTGATGGCGCAACGCCTCCGCCAACAGCTTTGGCGCACTAGGTGATCAATCACGGCAAGTCTTGTGGGCCTGGACCGGTGGGCACTTCACCGAGCCAAACGAGCAGAACACGCAGCACTCCCCCGGCTTCGGACGCAACAGCGTCTTGCAGTTGTCGCACTGATAGAAATACTGGCAGGCGTCTTCTGGCATGGCCTCGCGCTTGACGTGGCCGCATTCCGGACAGGTCAGGTCCGACTCGAGCACTACATCGTTCATGCGATCATTCTGCCGTGGCCGGTGGTCGCCGGCGCGCGTTGTCACGCTCGCACCGGCTCCTGAGGGTTCGAGCTCAGATCCACGACGCGACGATCGGCGAGTCTGGCCCTCAGGACGGCGTTCTCGGTCAGCAACATCTCGTTGATCGAAGCAAGGCGATCAACGTCGGCACGCAGTTGCTCAACGTCACGTCGCAGCGCACGCATCCTTTCCCGCTCCGCCTTTAGCTGGTCATGCTTGGTATCGCGCTGTTGGCGGCTGCTTCGGCTCTGCGCCTGCCGGATGGCGTCGGCGATCGCAGGGTAGTGGTTGTGAATCAGGGCCGAGGAAACGCCGGCTTCTCTGGCCACCGAAGCGATGCTGATCCGGGTCGCCTTGGTATGCGAACGGCCGCGCTCAATACGAAGAATCGCCAGGCGTAGATCCCTTTCGCGAGCGCTTGCACTCTTTCGTTGCTGGCTCATGCCGCACGTCCCTCGGGATCTTCCTGCTCCAGCGCCACCAGCACCCTGCGGCAGCGGTCCATGTCGCGTCGCACCACGTTCAACCCTCCTTCGCCGATGTCATCACAATCGCGCACCTCCTTCAGGTGGTCATACAGGCCTTCGTACAACGGCGCATGCTGCGGACCAATCACGGCGTTGTTGCAGTCGCTGCAGCGGGTGCGCTCGATGTCGTTGCCGACGCAGAGGTTGTCGTCCGCCGTGCACCATGCGTGGCCGTTGCTTCGAATGGCCGTGCTGTCGGCCAAGGCGCGAACCATCTGCCGGTGGTCCTTGAAGATCGTGACGGCCTGAGTTCGCCAGGAAGTAACGTTGCGGCCGTAGCCTCCGGCCAGTGCGACGTCGGGACTCAGCCACGCGTCGACGACGCCGGCCTTGATGTCGTCGAGCTCGCCCTCGATCTCGGCGTAGAGCGCCGTCTCCTGCGCTTCGTTCAACGCATAGCCAAGCGTCATGTCCATGGACCAGTGCTTGAAATGCTCCCGAAGGTACCGGAGGTCGCCGAACTGGCTGCGCGCGGCGTAGTTGGCGAACTTGCGGCGGAACTGATGACTGGCCAAGTCCCAGCTCAGGCCGCACTTCTTCGCGAAGGCCTTGAGCGCCAGGTTCCACATCTGCCCGGACATCGTGCGGACCTGGTTGCGCTTCTGCGGCGTGGCGGCAAGGAAGAGTGCCCGCCGATGACGCTCGGCCTCGGCGATCTCAGGGTCCGAGGGATCGACCGATCGCCGCTGCGCGATCTCTGCGTCGATCAGCACCTGGTAGGGCCGCGCCCAACGCTCCATGACCCGCAGCGCGATGACCGCAGCTTCGGGAACCATCCACTGCGTGCGCCCCTCGCCGGTCTTGGTGGAGTGCGAACGCAGCCACCAGCAGACCTGGGGTTCGTCGTCCGGCCCGGTCGACACGTCGGTGCTGTAGCAGGCGCCGGTCTCGATGAACGCAAGCTCGTGATTGCGGCAGCCAGACAGACTCGCGACCACGACATAGCAGGCGGTGCGCACCTCGAGCAGCGCCGCCCGGTATTCGCTCGTCCCCGCCCAGCCCCCGCGACGGACGAATTCCCGTTCAGAAGAACTCGCTATCCCGCGCAGGTCCCGCCCCATGGCCTGCCTGACCACGAGCAACTCGTCCCGAAGGTCCAGCAGCGCATCGCCATCCTCGATCACCGACCACGCTCGCTGGAACAGCCCGGTGAAGACATCGTCCGGCATGAGTGGCGTCTGGCCGCCACGGTAGCCCGATCCTCGTCCCGTCAGGCCGGCCAAGTGGGTCGCCGAGGTGCCCGGCCAAGGATGCAAGGGCATCGCATCGTCGGTGTGCTGGCTGAGTTCATGCAGCGCCTCGATGACACCGAAGCGATGTCCCAGCGACGAGGCTTTCAGCGGCCGGCCACCGGCCGACTCGGGCTGGCGATGGTTCCTGCATGCGTCGGCATAGACCGCACAGACCATGGGGGTCACGTCGGCCAGTCTGACGATGCCCAGACGATCCAGATGCCGCAGGAATGGACACGCGTCCCGGAACAACTTGATGACGCCGCGCGGCGAAGGCCGCTTCTGACCCTCCCGGCCGCGACACAGGTAGCGATACAGGATCGCCTTCATCGTCTCGCGCCACACCGGCGAGACCACGTCGAAGTTCAGCGTCTGATCCGCCGGCAGCCTGTTCGTCGGCTGGCCCACCAGATGCCACCGCCAGTCCGCGTATCGGCTCAAGGCGATGCAACGGCCTTCGATCGTCCGCGTCGAGATGATCAACGCGTCCCGCTCCTGCCAGGCGAGGCCTCGCACGTCGCGGGGATGATCCAAGATGCGCATGGCGCTCGTGTAGTCACCGCTCACGCCAGCATCTCCAGGTCGCCGATGACGGTCGGACGCGCCCAGAAGGGGTGCGGATCGCGGCGGGCGCGCTCACGCGCCGCACAGACGTCGGCCGACTTGAACGCCTTGCTGGCCAAGCCCGCTTCGATCACGTCACGCTCGATCAGCCGGGGGATGTGGCCCAGATGGCGCTGCCAGCGGCGCTTGTCGACGCGCGCTCGCTCGCGCAGCACTCGCCAGTAGAAGGAGTACAGCCGCCAGAGGTCGTCGCCGGTGACAACGTAGTTGCGGCAGCGCAGGCAGTTCAGGAAGCTGTGGCAGACGGCGCCGTCGCGCTTGGGTGCGTACTCGCCGGTCTTGTTGTCCGAGCAACGGCCCACCGGGGTGCGCTCGGTCGCGCCCAGCGTTCGGGTCAGCAGTTCTTGCACGAGCGCTGTCCCGAGGAATCGCCAGTTCTTCTGCGCGTCTTCGCCGGGGCGCAAGTAGTGCCTCGCAACGGTGGGCGCAGAGTTCCCCGCCGCGAGCGCCGTGGCAACGATGTCGCCGTCGAGGATCTCGTGCACCCGGTTCACGAAGGTCTTGCGCAGCCGGCTCACGTTGATGCGCATCGGCTTGCCGTCGTCGTCCCTCAGTTGGTACCTGGTCACGAGCTTGCCGATGGCCTCGCTGAGTGAGCCGAAGGTCAGCGACGTGACCCGGCCGCAGGAGGAGTCCGGGTACTGGGACCGATACAGCCAGACCCTGTCGCGAATGTCGGCAGGGGCCTCGTTGCGCAGGGCGCTGGTGAGATCGATCACGCGGTGGATGAGCTGAGCGACGGTCGGCCGCAGCGTGGGTGTGGACTCCACCACCCGGTCGACCGTGCTGTGTGCGCGCAAGGCCACCTTGGTGGTGGAGTGCCCGCGGCGCTTGTACAGCACGAGGAACTCGGTGCCGTCCTTCGGATGCGGGCGCAGGCAATCCGTCGGCATCTCCAGCAACGGCGTGGTGTTGCGGCCGGTGTGAAGCGCCACCACCAGCAGCGCATACGCCAGCAGCGGGCCAGATGGTTCCGAGTCGTCCATGAACATTGGCTGCACGGCCGTCTTCACGGCCACCGTAAAAGCCCTGCGTTGCGCGGCGGTCAGGGGCTGCTCGCCCCTGGGTTCGCGGCTCACGTTAGGGAACGGGTTCCTGGGAAACGTGGCTTCGTCCCCGCTGGAAATCAGCGTGATGAAGCCGCGTCGGCCGAGTGCCTGCAGGATGGACTTGGTGTAGCTGTAGGTTGTCCGCTGGCTGGCCGGTGAGTTGCCCTTGTCGCGCAGGAACAGCAAGTAGCCGTCGACGGTGGCTCGCGTGATGTCGGAGAGTCGCAGCGGGCGCTGCTGGGCGGCGGCCCGCACGGCAGCGTATGCCAGGAAGTGCTTCAAGCCGCTGTAGCAGTAGCTCCCGACGGTGGACGCTTCGACATCGGCGTCCTGCTTGTCGAGAAAGCGTTCGACTTGGCGCTGGCAGGCGTAGGTGATTTCGTCGATGCCGATGCCGTACCAGGGGGCGAAGTCGAAGTGCCGGTACTTCATCGCATTGCGGCCGAAAGCCACGACCGTGGTGGGCGGCGGCAGCGCCTCCAAGGGCACCTCGAGGCGCCCCGCGAGGTCCCGGACGTGTTCGATCTGCGCCGTGGCCAGATCACTCTTGACGGGGTCTCCTCGTTTTCAGTGCAATAAGTGACGGTACGCAAAGCTAGCACTGGCGCGGGGGTGGTCTGGGTAGACCGTTGATTTCATTGACTTTCCTGTTCGCTTTGTAAACGGGTATGGTGGCCT